>Ga0182008_10000197_pt1 | contig 47355 bp, 84 predicted proteins | sample Sormic07211129_1_FD_120482 | JGI IMG/M metagenome (GOLD analysis project Ga0182008, IMG submission 120482) | Rhizosphere microbial communities from Sorghum bicolor, Mead, Nebraska, USA - 072115-129_1 metaG | ecosystem: Host-associated > Plants > Roots > Rhizosphere | place: USA: Nebraska...
GCGTTAATCTTTGTCCTGTGGGCCAAGGAACTGAGCACCCCGCAGCGGGTCGGATACTTGCTAGCTGGATGGGTTGGCGGGTACTACGCCGCGGCTGAAGTGCTCGCCCAGGCCTGGACCAAAACCAGCGGCATCGCCGCGTTTGGATGCAGCCTGATCACTGTATTGGTTAGCATCAGCGTTCTTGAAACTTTCAGCACCGGGAAGCTCCCGAAGTGGCTCACAGAACTACCCGCCGCTATCGGAAAGCTCCGGAGAGGTGAATGATGAGTATTTCTCATGCCCATACGCTGCTGTACGCCATGTTATGCGGCAGCCTTTGCTTTGTTGTGGCGTTCATGTACCAACGCAATGGCGCCAAGTACAAGCTGTTCCCGAGCATCACGGCCTTCTGTATCGCAGCAATAGCCGGCGCGGAGTGGATCGAGGTCATGGGGTCAATCATCCTGTACAAGCAATGGCCCTCGATATCCCCGGTCATCACCATCTTTTTATCCCTGTTGCTGATCCTGGCTGTCAAAGAGCGCGGCAATGTCGCCCGCATCATTGACCGGCTATTGTTCGTGCGCGCCACAAACTGAGACGAATCGTTTTTGTGGTGCGAAAAACCAACCCTTGGCGGAGTTATGTTTATGAAACGTTTTGCAGCAGCAGCATTGATTGTCGCAACCTGGTGCCAGCCGGTAATGGCCGGCAAGATCCCCGACAACATCGACCAGCAGCCCGAGAAGTTCTGCCTGATCGTCGGCGCGATGTCCAACATCATCATGGCGCGGCGCAACCTCGGCGAGCCCATCGAATACCTGTACGAAGAAGCCAGCCAGATCGAACAGAAGCAGCTTCGCACCTACATGCGAGAAACCGTATCCATGACCAATTGGTTCCCGCCGCAAACCAACGCAAGGTGGTTCAGTCAGTGGAACTACAATCGGTGCATGGAAGCGATGAAGGATTGACCATAAGGCGTAGTAAACAATGACCACGGAAAAGAAGAAGCCGGACTGGGAAAGGATCGAGCTCGACTATCGAGCGGGAATCCTTACTCTGCGCGAGATGGCGTCCTCTGCCGGCGTTACCGAGGGAGCAATCCGTAAGCGCGCAAAGCGTGATGACTGGACGAGAGACCTCGCCGGAAAGATCAAGGCTAAGGCTGACGATCTGGTACGCAAGGAAGAGGTACGCAAGGAAGTACGCAAAGGCGCTGTTTTGACTGAGCGCGTACTCATTGAGGCTGGGGCCGAGGCAATACTCAGAGTCAAGCTTGGGCACCGGGTTCGCATTACACGCCATAGCGAGCTGCTGGATAAGCTCCAGGCCGAGCTTGAAGAGTCGGGCGACGACCTTGCGCAGAGGGTTGATATTTCAAAGAAGCTGGGCGAAACACTGAAGACCCTAATCACCCTTGAGCGCGACGCGTTCGATATCATCACACCGACCAAGATTGACCACACGAACAGCGATGGCAGCATGGTGGGCAACCCGACTCGCATCGAGATTGTCGCGCCGTCGATGGCTGTCGAAGTCGAATGACGGTATGATTTCAGGGTGGCAGCGGTTTGCAAGCCGTGTCGGAGATGAACGCCCGATAGCCACCCTTCCCCATGTTCAGCCTTGTTCTAGGTGATCCGCATGACAACCATTAAAGCCGGCGACATATTCAAGACCAGAGAGGGCGGCGAGTGCGCTGTTGTTGAGTATCGAGGGTGGGATGATGTCCTTATCCGGTACGCAGACAGTAACGCCTTTGAATGCTCCGTTAGAGCCGAGCACCTGCGCAACGGTAAAGTTAAAAACCCGTACCATCCATCTTATCTTGGCATCGGATATCTTGGTGTTGGGAGGTTCTCGTCAGAATCTGAGCCCTTCGCTAAGTGGCGATCCATGCTGAGGCGCTGCTATTGCGACAAATACCAAGACAAGCAGCCTACCTACGCAGGGTGCTCGTCTGTTCCTGAGTGGCATAACCTCCAGGTTTTTTCTGAATGGATTGTTAGTCAGCCAGGATGGGGAGAGCTTGGGTGGGAGCTGGATAAAGATCTACTGGCTCACGGAAACAAGGTCTACGGCCCGGAGACGTGCGTTCTTCTTCCTAAGCGAATCAATGTAATGCTCTGCTCGCCAAGAGATAGGGGCGGAATTCCTGCTGGGGTATTCTTTGATGATCGCAATGGGAAGTACCTTGCCTATTGCAACGACGAGGACGGGAAAAGGAAGAGCCTTGGCTATTTCGGATGCGTAGATGATGCATTCGATTCATACAAGCCATTCAAGGAGAGGGTTATCAAGCTGATCGCTAATTTTCATCGCGAAAAGTTGAGCCCGCATGCGTTCGACGCTCTTATGCGCTATGAAGTCCAGCGATGACAACCCTCCGGATCGAGATGCCGCCGAAGCTGATCCCGGCCTTCGCGCCGTCGCGCGGAAGCTTGCGGTATCGTTGCTTGCGCGGCGGTCGAGGATCGGGGAAGTCATTCACCGCTGCCAAGATGGCGGCGATATGGGGCGCGGTCGAGACTCTGCGTATTCTCTGCACGCGGGAGCTGCAAAACTCGATCAAGGAGTCCTTCCACGCAGAGCTCAAAAACGCTATTGAGTCTTGTCCGTGGCTGGTCACTCAATATGAGGTCGGCGTCGATTACCTGCGGCACAAGTTCAACGGCACCGAGTTCATATTCAAGGGCCTCAGGCACAACATCACTGCCGTCAAGTCCATGGCTCAGATCGACCTTCTGATAGTTGAGGAAGCTGAAACTGTTCCCCATTCGAGCTGGGTCGACCTGTTGCCAACCATACGGGCGCCCAAGTCAGAGATATGGATCGTTTACAACCCGAAGCGGCCCAACAGCTGGGTGGCAGAGAACTTCGGCTCCGCGCCGCCTCCGCGCTCCTATGTCGCGACAATCAACCATGCGGACAATCCCTGGTTTAGCGAAGAGCTTGAAGAGCAGCGCCTGCACGACAAGGCGACTATGCCGGTCAACCTTTACAATCACATTTGGGAGGGTGCCTATCTGCTGGACGACGATACGTCCGTTATCAAATCGGCTTGGGTGGAATCGGCCATCGATGCTCATCTACTTATTCCTGGAATGGATGAGGGTCGCGCAACTCTTGGTTTCGATATTAGCGACGACGGAGACGACCTGTGCGCTACGATCTTGCGGAAAGGTTCTGTCGCCCGCGCCGCAGATGAGTGGGCCGGACGTGAGGATGAGATGCTGAAGTCCTGCACGCGAGCCTATCATTCCGCTCAGGTAGAGCGAGCGCACATATTCTATGACAGCATCGGGGTAGGCGCTTCGGCGGGCTCAAAGTTCAACGAACTGAACAATATGCATCCCAATGCCAAGGTTACGCACGAGGGTTTCAACGCCGGATCAAAGGTGCTTCGCCCTGACGCGATCTACGGACAGACCAAGATCAAGAACAAGGACTTTTTCTCTAACCTGAAAAGTCAGTCATGGTGGCAGGTGGCAGACCGCTTCCTCCTTACCCACCAGGTGGTTGAATCCATCAAGAACGGCACGCCTCCGCCTAAATTCAAGATAGAGGATCTAATCAGCATTGACAGTAAGGTAAAGCACCTGTCAAAAATCAAGATGGAGCTGTGCACTCCCCTGCGAGATTTCGACCAAAATGGACGCGTTAAAGTAGAATCTAAAAAGGACCTCAGAAAGCGCGAAGTACCTTCCCCTAACTTGGCCGACGCCTTCATAATGGCCTACGCTCCGATACGGCGCGGTCTGAACATCAACGCAGAGAATCAATCAAGATGATCGATCTACTTGGCCGCAAGCGCCGCCGCAAAGAAGCAGAGCTGAAAGAGCGCGAGCTTGAGTTGGCTGAGAAGACCGCGGACATCGAAGACCGCAAGCTGAAGCAGCAGCGCACCATCATCCGCATGATGCAGGACGAGCAGGTCCGCAATGCGAAGAATGACGCGCCTGTCATGCTGGCCGCTCCCGCCCTGATGCCCTCTGTGGTGCCCTCCGGTCAGAAGACGGCCGTGGCCATGGACAGCTGTCAGTCGATCTACGAATATGCCTCCATCGGCATTCCGAACTTCTACGGCACCTTCCCCGGCTACCCCGTGTTGGCCGCCATGAGCCAGTCGAGCGACTATCGCGCCGTGGCCGAGACGACCGCCACCGAGATGACCCGCGAGTGGGGGCGTTTCAAGATCGACGACCCGGACGCCGACAGCGGCTCAGACCTGACCGACACCCAGCTTGAAGCCTTCAAGATGCAGGAGGAACAGAAAGCCTCGGTGCGTCAGAGGAAAATCAACCAGATCAACGATGCATTCGAGCAGTACGGCGTCCGCGACCTGATCCGCCGTGCTGTCGAGGTTGAACTTGGCATGGGTCGCGCCCAGATCTACATCAAGCTGGACCATACCGACGACAAGTTGCCCTTCGTGACCGACCCTAGAGGCGTCAAGAAAGGGGCCCTAAAAGGGTTCCGCCTCATCGAGCCGATGTGGTCCACCCCGAGCGTGTACAACGCCAACGATCCGACCGAGGACGACTTCTACGTCCCGACAAAGTGGTACGTGCTGGGCAAGGAGGTTCACGCTGACCGCCTGATGACTCTGGTGATGCGCCCGGTACCGGACATCCTGAAGCCTGCCTACAACTTCGGCGGCATCTCGATGTTCCAGCTGATGAAACCCTACGTCGAGCGCTACCAGCGCACCGCCGACAGCGTGGCCCAGATCGTCCAGGCGTTCAGCCTGACCATCCTATCTACTGACATGAGCGGAATCCTCACTAGCGGCGAGAGTGACGCCAACCTGTGGCTCCGCGCCGGGATCTTCAACCGCTTCCGCGAGAACAGCGGCATGATGCTGCTGGACAAGGAAAGCGAAGAGATCGACCAGATCAACACTCCGCTGACCAGCCTTCCCGAACTGCTGACGAAGGCCCAGGAACAGATGGCAGGACCGAGCCATACGCCGCTGGTGAAGCTTACCGGGGCCACTCCTGCCGGCCTGAATGCGAGCAGCGATGGCGAGATCAGGGTCTACTATGACTACCTGATGGCGCAGAACGAGGCGCATGTGCGTCCGATCATCAAGACCTTCTCAGACCTGATTCAGTTGGATCTGTTCGGCGAGATCGACCCGACCATTAAGTGGGAATTCAACCCGCTGTATCAGCTCAACGCGAAGGAGCTGGCAGAAGTTCAGGACATCAACGGCCGGAACGCCGCGCAACTGGTCACGGCTGCCATCGTGTCTCCGCAAGAGGCGCGGCAGGCGCTGTCGAAGGATGAGCAAAGCCCGTTCAACGGGATTGACGTTGATGATGTGCCAGAGGGTCAGGGCGTGGATGATTCGTTCGGTGAAGGTTCTGATTCGGGCCTTGAGCCGTGAAAGCCATCAAGCGTAAGCGCGTAGTTCTGCCTGACTTCTCCCCGAACATGGGGGTTCGGGCAGCCTACCGCGCCGAACTGAGCAAGCTCCTGCGCAGTGCGCGTAACGAGGTCATGCAGGCGGTCGCCCACAACTGGCAGGCGCCCCAGCCGGTCGCCATGGACGCGGCGCGGGATATCCTCGGGCGCGTGATCGACGCCATCATTGCCAAGTGGATGACAAGCCTGAACGACTTGCCGCAGAAGATGGCGCGCCGATTCGTTGGGCAGACGGCTGGCGCGCTGGATCGCGGATTGGGTGCCACGCTCAAGAAGTCTGGATTCGCCGTAAATCTGCAGCTCACGCCGGTTACCAAGGAGGCCATGCGCGCCTCTGTCGGCGTCAACGTCGGGTTGATTAAGTCGATCCCTGGCGAGTACCTAGGCGACGTGCAGAAATACGTGTGGGAGTCGGTAGAGGCTGGCTTCGATCTGAAGACCCTAACCGACAACCTGGAGCACGCTTATCACATTGGTCGCAACCGGTGCCGACTGATCGCTACTGACCAATCCACGAAAGTGCATGCAGTCATGGAGCAAGCGCGACGGAAGGAGTTGGGCATAACCAAAGCGATCTGGAGGCACTCGGCAGCCGCAAAGGAGCCCAGGATTTCCCATGTGAAAGCGAGCGGTAAGGAGTTCGACGCCCAGAAGGGAATGCTCATCGATGGCGAATACATCCTTCCTGGCCAGAAAATCAGGTGCGGGTGTACTAGTAGTTCTGTGCTTGAGTGGTAGTGTACAATCATACAGTGGCAGCGGTTTGCAAGCCGTGCCGGACTCGTCATCCGGCAGCCACTCTTATTCCGACGAACCTTTTGACCGGGGCGATTTATGAGCAAGCAAAGAATTCAGGTTGGCGATAAGTTTTCGCCAAAGCAAGGAGGATGGTGCGAGGTTGTCTCGACACCTTCCGGCCGCAAGGCGAGAATCCGATTCATTGACGCGCACCAGCACGAACTGGACGTGTTCAAAACCAACCTTGCACGGGGTGAGGTAAAGAATCCGTATCACCCTTCTGTTTGCGGCATAGGATTTACAGGCGTCGGCAACCATGGCGCGTGGCTTGGCGGGAAGTTATCCCCGGTGTATTTGCGCTGGGTAAACATGATGAAGAGATGCTACGAGGTTGGTGGCGGAGCGAACGGCTCTTCATATGATGACTGCTCAGTACATGCGGATTGGCACAACCTGCAGTCCTTTGGAGACTGGGTTTGCTCTCAGCCGAACTGGGGCCAAGAGGAAATGGATCTGGATAAGGATCTTCTCGTAAGAGGGAATCGCATTTATGGTCCGGTTGCATGCTTGCTGATACCAAGAAGGCTGAATTACCTCTTGGTGAGGCGGACCGAGTCGAAGGGTTTGCCGGTAGGCGTGCATAGAGTGGGTGAAAGATATGAAGCAAAATGCAGGTCGGCTGACAGCACCTATGCCACCCTTGGGCGGTTTTCTTGTCCAGACGAAGCATTCGCTGTATACAGGGCCTATAAAGAATCTGTGATAAGGCTCGTTGCGGAAGAGCAAAAAGACCGCATCGACCCAAGGCTGTATGAGGCGCTCATGAACTACGAGGTTCTGCCGTGACAAGAAACATCGCCTTTGACTCTTCCGTGCGCTCTATCGATGAGAGCGGGCACTTGCGCATTGCTCGCACGGTCATCAGCAAAGCACAAATCGATTCCTATTTCGGCAAAGAGATCCCAGGCTATGAAGCGCTGGGACTTGATCCTGCCCGCATTTACCAGATGCTGCGCGACCCGGCAGAGCTGGAGAAGTCTGCCGACACCGCAAAGGGTAAGCAGATCCTCTTCAAGCACATCTACGTCGACTCAAAGACCCCCGAGAAAGAACTAACTGTTGGCGCCATCGGCTCTGACATTTCGTATGAGGACGGCAAGCTCTTTGCGGACCTCACGTTCTGGGATGATGAGGCAATCGCCCTTATCGAATCCGAAAAGATGGAGCAGCTGTCTTACTCCTACTACTTCGACCCGGTCATGATGCCCGGCGAATTCGAAGGCAAGCATTATGATGGTGTAATGCGCAACATCCACGGCAATCATCTTGCGCTGGTTGAGCGTGGTAGAATTGGGCGCGATGCGGTTATCAGCGACTCACTACCCCTTGAAATGAGGTTTGATATGAAACTTAAGAAAGGCGCCTTGGCGCTGATTACCGCCCGGTTGCGCTCTACAGTGCAAGACGGCGTTACCCCTGAACTGGCTGTCGCCCTCCGCGCCATTGTTGGTGATGAAGAGTTCGACAAGGTTGCGGGCGTTCTCGGCGCTGACGAAGAGCCGGAAACCGCTGAAGACGAAGACCCGGAAAAGGCCCCGGTAGCCAAGGATTCCGAAGCTCCGGCTCCGGCTCCGGCTCCTCGCGATACCGCAATGGACGCCGATGCAATCGCTGCCGCTGTCGGTGCCAAGATCGAATCCAAATACGCCGCCCGTGACGCCGTTGAAAGCATCGTCGGCCGTATCGCCTGCGACAGCTTCCCGGACGCCGCGGCGATCTACGCCTATGCGCTCAAGCAGAAAGGCATTGCCTGCGACGGCATCAACGAAGCCGGCCTCAAAGCTCTGGTCGCCATGCAGCGTGAAGTCAAGCCGGTCCGTGAAACCGCACAAGACGCCGCGCCTTCCACTCTCACTACTCGCTTCAAGCAGGGGTAAGCCATGACCTTTCAACGTTCTCTCAATCGTGATTTGCCTCGCGGTGTGGCGGGTGACTTCGCTTCGACCAATCCGCGTCACTCCATCCTGGCGGGTGAAGCTGCACTGCGCACTGCTGAGCCGATCACTGTCGGCGGATTTGCGTTTGCTGACCTGGCCACTGGCCTGGTGGCGGATAACTTCAGCGCCGGCACCGTGATCGGCTTCGTGCATCGCAACAACCAGGCTGTGGTTGCGCTGGGTCAAGCTGCAAGCATGATGATCCCGGCCGGCAAGGAAATTGCCCTGTTCTCTTCGGGTGACTTCTACGTGGTTGCCCCGGCTGCCGTCGATGCGGGCGATTCGGTTTATGCGCTGGATGCAACGGGCGCGGTCTCGGCTGTAGCGACCGACTCCCAGGCCACCAACTTCAAGTTTGCCGAGACTGCCGCATCTGGCGCGCTCGTCAAAATCACTCGATTCTCGATCTAAGGGGGCAAGCATGAACTTGCATGATTTGCAACAAAACGCAGGCATCGTGTTTGCTACCGGCATCGCGCCGACCATGCTTACCGAAGCCGACAAAGCGCGCCTGAATCGCGAGATCCGCCAAGTAGCAATGGACGCCGCGCCTCTGCTCACCGCGCCCAACGCCGGCATCCTGTCGCTGTTCACCACCTACGTGGACCCTCGCGTCGTGGAGTTCCTGGTTGAGCCGATGAAGGCTGGACAGATCTTCGGTGAGACGAAGAAAGGTTCGTGGACTGACGACTTCTTGCAGTTCCCAATCGCGGAATCGACCGGCGAAACCTCGTCCTACGACGACTTCTCCGAAAACGGCATGAGCGGCACCAACGTCAACTGGGAAACCCGCGACACCTACTACTACCAGACCATCATCGAGCTGGGTGAGCGGGAAGTAGAGCGTGCCGGTGCGGCCAAACTGGATTGGGTTTCGCGCAAGCAGATTTCTGCCGCGCTGACCCTGAACAAGTTCCAGAACAAGACCTACTTCAACGGTGTGGCTGGTCTGCGCAACTGGGGCATTCTGAACGATCCGTCGTTGCTGGCCGCTATCACCCTGGCGACTTGGGTTGCCGCGGGCGGTGACGTGGTCTATGCCGGTATCGCTCGTCTGTACGGCGAGCTGGTTGCCCAGACTGGCGGCCTGATCGATCGCGAAACCCCGATGATCCTGCTCCTGTCGCCACAGGCCGAAGCGACCTTCACCCGTACCAACCAGTACAACGTGAACGTCAGCGATCAGATCAAGAAGAACTTCCCGAACATGGAAGTTCAGACCGCGCCGGAGATGTCCACCGATGCGGGCGAGGCGATCAAGCTGATCGTGAAGAACTACGAGGGTGTGGACACCGTCGAGCCGACCTTCACCGAGAAGATGCGTGTGCATCCGATGGTGCTTGGTCTGTCCTCGTGGCGTCAGAAGCGTTCGCAGGGCACTGTGGGCACGATCATCTATCGTCCGATCTTCGTAGCCAGCGCGCTGGTGGCAATCTAAACTGTGCGGCGGGGCTTCGGCCTCGCCATCACTGACAAGGGGAAAGCATGAGCACTGTAACCATCGGCTGCAAACTTCCGAACGGCATCCATATGCAAGTAGGCGATTCGCCTCGCGTGCGCATTCTGGGCTGGAACAACAACGAAATTGCAGGCCTGTCGCACGGCATCACCCGCGACGTTCCAGCGAGCCTGTGGGAAGCCTGGCGCAAAGAACACGCCGACTCGAAGCTGGTAACGAACGGCATCATCTTCGCCGAAGAATCGGAAAGGCGCGCAAAAGACAAGGCCAAGGACAACAAGGAGCAGAAGTCGGGCTTCGAGCAGTTGCCGCAAATCAAGGAAACTGACAAGGCCGGCGTTCTCGGCAAGTCGGACGTTTAACCATGGATGACGTCGTAGTCTTCGACCCGGTTGAATTCCGGGCGCTGTACCCTTCGATCACTGCCACTGACGTGCAGCTCGAGGACTACTTCGCCATGGCGGAAACCTTCCTCGACAACACCAAGTGCAGCGTCGTGAAGGATCTGGGCGCACGCAAGCGGATGCTCTATCTGCTGGTGGCACACATCGCCACGCTCACCGGCATGGCCGAGAAAGGCAACCCGGTCGTGGGCCGCATCTCCAATGCCACCGAAGGCACCGTGTCGGTATCGCTGGACTACGGCACCATGGGCAACAACGAGCGCTGGTATCTGCAAACCCCGTGGGGTGCCATGTACTGGCAGCTGACCAAGCGTTATCGCTCTGCCGTCTACCGTCTGGGCATTGCGCCTATGCCAGTACAGAGGACGTTCACGCAATGAGCAAGCTGACCGACATGATTAACAGGATTCTTGGACGGAATAAATCCGCTAAGAATCTTGCCTTGAAGGTCGGGATCATGGGCGACAAAACGTATCCAGATGGGCAGAAAGTGTCATTCGTTGGGTACGTCAACGAATATGGCTACAAAGGCATCGTGCCAAGCAGGTACGGCATGGTCTATCACAAGCTGGACAAGGACGGGAACATTGCGAATGGCGGCCGCTTCGTAAAGGAGTCAAAGGCCAGCATAGAACGCCAGGTTGTTATCCCGGACTACGAGCTAAACATTCCTTCTCGGCCATTTTTCCGGACGGCCATTGCGAACAATAAAGACGCTTTGAAGGTGGCTATTGCCAAGGCTATTCGGGAAGGTGATGCGACCTACGCGGCGCGCATCGCTGGCGAGTTCATGACGGACGCCCTGAAGGAGTCGGTCATGACTTGGAGTGATCCGCCGAACGCTAAAAGCACGATTCGCCAGAAGGGTTACAACGCCCCATTGCGAGGCCCTGATAAGCTCCTGCGCAACTCATTCACCTACGAGATCGAAGAATGATTAACGTCCGCGGGCTGGCCAACATGGCTACGCAGAACGTCAACCCGAATCAGGTCGTCACCCTTGAGGTGAATACCGGCTTCACGGTGGACGATTACGGCAATCAGGTTCCGTCGTTCCTGTCGCAGCAGATCGAGGTGCAAACGCAGTCGATGACCTCGACAGAGAAATACAACCTCGACTTGAACAACAAGCAGGGTCAGTTCATCTCGATCTACGCCTACGGGACCGTTGACGGCATTCGCCGCTGGCTGCAAAAGGGTTCGTCGAAGTTCACCTTTCCGGCCTATGGTGAAGAAGATCCGGCCGTGTGGATGGTCGATCGGGTGGCTGAATCCTACGCCACGTGGACGCGGGTGATCGCATGGCGAGCCTGAACATCACGCAGCAGGAGATTTACAAGGATGTTCGCAAGTTCCTCCTTGGTCTGTTTCCGGGGTCTGAACTGCAGATCATCCAGGCGGCGCAGAACAACAACCCGCTACCGAATAACGCGGTCGTGATGCAGGTGCTGTTTTCCAAAAACCTGGACATCGCCGTCGTAACGAACCTGCCGCCCACTGAGGCCGCAATTCAGAACTCGGTTGAAGTGCGGATGCAGATCGATTTCTACGGCGTGAATGCCGAGGCGCGGAGCCGGGTCGTGGCCAACCTCTGGCGCACGGGCTACTCCTGCGACCTGCTCACCACCTGCCAGCCTCTCTATGTGCAGTCGCATGACCGACACATTTACGTCAACGACTCAAATCAGTACGAAGACCGTTGGATCATTGACCTCGGCCTGCAATACAATCCACAAGTTACCGTCGTGCAGGATTTCACCGACCGCGCCGGTGTGACCATCATCCCAGTATCAGGAGTCTGATATGTCTATCCCGGCAAGCCGCATTGTCACGATCAACCCGTCTGCCGTAGGCACTGGCGGAAATCCGTTGGCAATGAACACCCTGCTCATTACGAGCGGTCCTGAACGCACGATTGGCGTGCAAAACTTTGGCAGTGCTGCCGAGGTTGGCGCCTTCTATGGCCTGACTTCTCCGGAGTACATCTTCGCTGGTCGATACTTCCTCGGCTACGACGGCGCCTTCAAGGTTCCTGGCGCGCTGAACGTCGTGCAAGATGCCGCCGCTGCACTGCCTGCCATTCTGCGAGGCGGAAGCGTGCGGGCCATGACTCTGACTCAGCTCAAGGCCATTGTCGGCGATCTGATAGTGACCATCGACGGCTCGCCGATCACCGTGCCGGTCAACTTCTCGGCGGTCACCAGCTTCTCCGAAGCCGCCGCCCTGCTGACAGACGTGAGCAACTTCGTCGGCGATTTCAACGAGCAACAGCAGTGCTTCGAGCTGACCACCGTTGATACCGGCGCCACCGCCAACATCAGCTTCGGTTCTGGCGTAGTCGGCCTGGGGATCAAACTCGATCAAGCAGCCGGAGCCCAAAAGGAAAACGGTCGCGCCGTCATGAACGACGCCGAGCTGATGACCTACGTCCTAAATAGAACCCAGAACTTCGGGGTCATCACGCACGTCGCCGAGCAGATCCGCGCCGACAAAGAATCCATGGCCGCATGGGTGACGCTGCAGAACAGCCGCTTCGCCTACATCGCCATGGATACTGACGCTACAGCTCTGGTCGCCGACAACGACGCAAGCTTCGGCGCATGGCTGGACGAAACCGAGCAGAACGGTACGACCCCGTACTACGGCACCATCGAGCAAGTGGCGGCAGTCTGCGGCGGTATCGCGGCCATCGACTTCAAGCGCACCAACGGTCGTCGCAACATCATGTTCATGAAGCAGGCCGGTATTGCTGCGACCATCACCGATGAAGGCGATTACACCGCGCTGATGAGCAACGGCTACACCTTCTACGGCGAGTTCGCCACCGCCAACGATGAGTTCCGCTTCAACGTCAACGGCGCCGTGTCGGGCCAGTTCAAGTGGCTGGACAACTACGTCAACCAGATCTACCTGAATGCGCAGTTCCAGCTGGCGATGATGACCATGCTGACCAGTTACGGCTTCATCCCGTACACCGAGGCAGGCAAGGCAATTCACCGCGCTGCAGCCGCTGGGCCTATCACTGAAATGCTCAACTTCGGCGGAATTGTGCCATTGATTGATCCGGCAGCGCTGAGCGAACAACAGAAGTCGATCATCAATACCCAGGCCGGCTATGACATCACTGCGTCGCTGCTTTCCAAGGGCTGGGCTATCGACCTCAAGACGCCGGACGCACAGACTCGCGGCAATCGTGGCTCCTTCCCGTTCACCTTCTGGTACACAGACGGCGGATCGGTACAGAGCGTAGATATGGCCTCCATCAACGTCCAATAAGGGGATTCAATCATGACAATGGGCATAAACCCGAAAACGATCACGGCGGCCAATAGTGTTTTGCTTTTTCAAGCAGAAGGCTATTTTGATCAGCCAATTCAGCTTCAGGGCTTCCAGGCAGATAATGCCTTCAGTTTCGGCGATGCCACTGTCGGCGAAACCAGAATGGGCGTTGATGGCAAGCAGTCGGGCGGATGGGTGGCTCACGAGGTTCCGTTTACGGTATTCCTAGAGGCCAATAGCGCAAGCCGTCCTTTAATGGAAGGTTATCGCGCGTGGTGCAACGCCAACCAAGAAACCAGTCGCTGCACATTCTACGTGACTATCCCGTCAATCGGTCGAAGCGCGCAGATCTCTGGGTTCATGGTAAGCCAGGGCGGCGGCCCTTCTGCCCAGAAGCTGATTAACGGGACACAATATGTGTTCAACACCGTCCACAACGGCGAGGAATCCATCTCGTGATTACGACCAAGGACGTGACCATCGAGGACGGCACGGACGCCGGCAAGACGTTCATCGTGAAGAAGATGCCCTTGCTTCGCGGTGATCGTTGGGCCAACCGCGTGGCGCTGTCGCTGTGCAAGGGCGGCGTCGATATCTCCGGCCTGACCACGACCGATGAAAACGGCAAGCTGGTGTTCCGCGGGCTTCTGGATATGGCGGGCGTGATCAGCGTGGCACTGAAGGCATTGGGCGGCGTCGATGATATCACCGCTCAATCCTTGCTTGACGAAGTGCTGCAAGACGTTCGCCTGCGCCTGCCCAACGGATCGGAGCGGCCTTTGACTCTCGACACCGACGTGACCAGTATTTCCACACTCTGGAAGCTGCGCATCGAATCGATCAAGGTCAACCTCGATTTTTTAACGGCCGGCGTTACCCAGTAATCGAAACCGATGGGTTGCAGATGCCTCTGAACACCGAGGCGTTTGCAAGGTGCGTAAACCTGAGTAGCCAGGCCTTCTATGTACTCGACAACGGCCTGGCCACTTACGCTGAGCTTGACGCGCACCTGACGCTTGAAGACGCCATCACGATGATTGAATTTCATCAGGTGTCCGCGCACAACAAGGCACTGATCAAGGAATTACAGGATGAGCTCAGTAACGGTCGATGAACTGGTCATGCGCATCGAGATCGAACTGGATAAGTTTCGATCTGAAGCCGGCCAAGCTGAGAGCATTGAGAAAAAGCTGCGCGCTGCGATCAAGGGGACCGGCGAGGCATCGGACGAAGCTGGCAAGAAAGTCGATGGTATGGCCGGCAAGGTTGCCGACTCCAACAAGGAGCTAAGCAAGCAGTTACAGTCAATCATGTCTGTAACAAAGAAAGTCGTTTCCTTCCTTGGGGTAATGGCCGGCTCTAACGCCATCGTCAAGTTCACGACCGCCATATCGAATGCCAACGACCAATTGGGCTTTATGTCCAAACGTCTTGGCATGGCGGCCCGTGACATCAAGGGTATGGACACCGCTGTGGCCGGCCTTGGCGGTGCTGGCGCCTCCGCCGAAAACACCATGAGAAGCCTGAACCAAGGGATTCAGGAGATGGTGCTGATGGGCAATGACTCCCTGATCCCGTTTTTCAGCGCGCTCGGCGTCGGCGTGGTCGATGCTTCTGGCAACGTCCGCAAGATGAACGACGTACTGCTGGATATGTCCGACTCGCTGTCGAAGATGGACCCGCAGCAGGCCTATGCGATCGCCTCGGCGATGGGTCTGGATGACGGCATGGCCAACGCCCTGATCCAAGGTCGTGACGCCATGCAAGAAATGCTCAGCATGCAGGAAAAGGCCTACGTCTCAAGCAAGGAGGATATTGCCGCCAGCCGCGAGCTTAGCAAGGCGCAAGCGTTCCTGTCGGCGCAGTGGGAAGGCCTGAAAACCATGCTGGCCAACGCCCTGATTCCCGTCCTGCTCAAGATCACGAAAGTGGTGTCGGGCTGGATGGATTACCTGGCGCGCAACGAGCGCACGGCGCGGAACTTCTTCGAGGGCATCGCCATTGCGGTGACGGTGCTGCTCATCCCGGCGCTGGTCAAGGCGGGCATCGCCATTTTGGCACTGGTGGCGCCGATCCTTGGCACGGCTGTCGTGGTAGCCATCCTGGCGGCCGGCTTCGCCCTGCTGTACGACGACTACAAAACCTGGTCAGAGGGCGGCAAGTCGTTGTTCGACTGGGAGAAGTTCGACAGCTACATCAAGGGTACAAGCGTGTCCGTGGACAGCTTGGCCAAAGGCTTTGCCCGCCTGCTGACCGGGTACGACTCGCTTGATGAGGCGCAGAGAGCCTTTTCGAAGTGGCTGCACGAAAAAGGCATCATTGACGAAAACGGTGTGTCCGTCCGCGGCTTGGCGAACGCCTTCAAGCAATTGGGCAAGGACATTTTCGACTCGGTCCCAGCCATGAAAACCATGCTCGATCTGATCGGCGCTGTGATGGAAGGACGGTGGAGTGACGCCTTCGACCTGGCAAAGAAAATCCCCGGCCAGATGGCTGGAACGCTTCTGGATGTGGGTCAGGCCGCATCCGGCCATGTCGTTGGCGCGATCGACACCATGCTAGGTCACGACCCGGAACAGGAAGGCACCATTTCCAGCGCGCAACGTGGCGCCTTCGACTGGATGAAAAACAAGCTTGCAGGCTGGGTGGGCTCACCCGCAGAGGCTTCTGGCGCCAACTACTCCGGGCAATCCGGGCTGATGCCGCCAGCCGAACTTATGCCTGTCTTTGAGAGCGCATCGAAAAAGCACGGCGTGCCTGTCGAGTCGTTGATCGCCCTGGCGCATCAAGAGTCGCGATTCAACCCGAATGCAGTCGGACCTGAAACGAAATGGGGCACCGCCAAGGGCATGATGCAGTACCTTGATAGCACGTCGAAAAGCCTGGGCATAAACCCCTATGACCCGGCCCAAGCGATTGACGCCGCCGCCATGCAGTTGCGCCAGCGCCTCGATGCAGGTGACACCATGGAAGATGCGTTCAAGCATCACCATGCCGGGCCTAACCGAAACATTTGGGGTTCAAAGACCGAGGCCTACGGGTCTGACGTTTTGGGTAAGATGTCGGCCATCACCGCTCAGCGCATGACGCAAGGCGGCGTGTCGCCGTCTTCTAACAGTTCGTCTTCGGGTGGTGGCGTGCAGGTATCGGTTGGCTCTGTTACCGTGCAGACCTCGGCGACCAGCCTTCCCGAAGCCACTGCCGCTGGTGTGGCGGCGGGTGTATCACGCAGCAGCCAGCTTATTAACCAATTGGGAGGTGGCACGCTATGACGATTCCAGGCCTTCCCTCGATACCGGACTTTAAAGGTCTCGTCTCATCCGGCACGGGTGCGCTGATCAGCTTCGGCGGCGCGACCCTGATCCGCAAGATCTTCGGCAATCAGTGGGGGATCTTCAACCAGTTCGGCATCCCGATCATGCTGGCGGACACCGTCTATTCGGTGAAGTACCAGAACAACAGCCAGGTGTCCCAGGCGCCGGTCGAGAAAGGCACCTTCACCAGTTACAACAAGGTGCAGAACCCCTACCAGGCGACCGTGACCATGATCCGCGGTGGTGGCGACGCTACCCTGCGCGGCCTGTTCATCGCCCAGCTTGAACTGCTGTCAAAGTCCACCCTGTTGTTTCACGTGATTACGCCCGAGTACGTCCACATCAATGCGGCGATCACCGGTTACGACTACGCGAGAATGCCGCAAGATGGCGCGCGCATGATCGCGGCCAACATCTATCTGGAAGAGGTTCGCGAAGGCGAGGTTACGTACGAAACCAAGGAGACTGCCAACCCTGAGGACGCGCCGCCGACCGATTCTGGCGTGCAGCAGCCGAGGCAGGTCGCTGAGTCAATCCTGTTGCGGGTGAATGGCGCGGTCGAAGATGCAGGCGGTATTCAACAGGCACTTCAAACGGTCGGGGAAAAGGTGATGGATATGTTTGATCGATTCGTGAACGGGACGCCTGGAGCAGTGACGCCATGACGCTGATGAATATCCCGCTGCAGCCGGTCCCTAATCAGTCTGTCTCGTTCCTGCTGAATGGCACGTCGTACACAATTGACGTGGATACTCGACTCGAAAACATTTACATCTCGATCTTTCAGGAGGGGCAGTACGTGTTGCGCAATCGCGCCCTGCGCGCCTATGCCCCGGTCGGGTTTAACTTGCAGCTGGCCGACACGCTGGGCACGGATGACCCGGTGTATACCGGCCTTGGCTCGCGCTGGCTGCTGATGGGCTTGGAGCAATGAACAAGAAGATCATCCGGACCACCATCACCCTGATCGGCGACACCTTCGCCCAGGGCAACCCGCTGGTGACTGAAAGCCTGCGCACGATTTGCACCATCAACTTCGGCAACGGGTCAGTGGTGCCGACGGCCGAGGTCATCATCTACGGCCTCAACATGCCTGCCATGCTCAAGCTGATGCGCATCCGCTGGCGCGACATCCGCAGCATGCAGAACACAATCAAGATCGAGGCCGGCGAGCAGGGGGGTGAACTGACAACGGTCTACGAGGGTAACATCACCTTTGGTTACGTGGACATGAGCAACGCGCCAGATGTGGCGTTTCGTATCACCAGTTCTACGTCTATCCTCGACATGTACACCGCCGCTACGCCAATCACGTTCAAGGGTGTAACGCCCGTGGTTCAGGCTCTCGGGGAAATTGCCGATGCGATGGGCTATGAGCTGGAAAACAATGGTGTCCCTGACTCGCTGACGATGAAGGACGTGACCCTAACGGATACCAACCTGAACAAGATTCGCGCCCTGTGCAAGCGCTACCAGATCGACCTGTACGTCGAGCAGAAGAGAATCAGCATTGCGCCTCAGGGCGGATCGCGAAACATCCCCATCGCCACGCTGCGACCTGGCAGCGGCCTCATTGGCTACCCCGCGCCGACGATGCAGGGCGTAGACGTGCGCTGTCTGTACAGCCCCGCGATTCGCTTCGGCGGCGTCATCCGTATTGCTGACTCGATCATGGCCACATGCAATGGCGACTGGCGGGTGTTCGGGGTTACACTAAACCTTGAGTCCGAAGTGCCAGGCGGTAACTGGTTTATGGACATTCGCGCCACTCACAACGAGCCCAACAATGTCGCAATCAGTCGCTAAGCCGTTTCGCGCCGAGGATTCATCGGGCGGACCACTGGAAACCGAGTTCATCCTTGAGCGGCTGATCGGTCGCGCCTACACCATCACGCTGGTCAAGGTGAACGAAGTGCAGCCTGGCGGGACTGGAGCGGTCGGCTTCCTGTCGGCGACTGACCTGATCCAGCAAATGGACGGCAACAACCAGGGCATCCCCAACGTACCGATGGAAAACCTGCCCTACTTCCGCCTGCAAGGTGGCGCTAACGCAATCATCATCGACCCGAAGCCGGGTGACATTGGCCTGGCCGCGTTTGCCCGCCGCGACATCACCGTCACCAAGCAGAACAAGTCCGAAGGTCCGCCGCCAAGCCTGCGTACGCATGACGTGTCGGACGGCCTATACTTGGGCGGCCTGTTGAATGGTGCGCCGTCGCAGTGGATTCAGTTCCTTGACAGCGGCATCCACATCAAGGCCACTAACACTGTGACGATTGATGCGCCCAAGCTAAAAGTTAATGGCGAGGTAGAAGACGCTGTTGGAACGATGCAGCTCATGCGTGATCAGTACAACGCGCACATTGGCCATGCGCCTAGCGGCGGATCCACCCCGAGCGTGCCTATGGAGGAATCGCCATAATGAACACCCTGTTTCTGCTTCCCGGTACGTGGGATCTGGCGCTTGATTCTTCTGGTAACATTGCCGTGGCCAGCGAGATTTATCAGCAGGCCCAAGACGTGGCCAGCGCCTGTCGCACCTTCTCGCGGGATGTGTATTACGATCAGGCGGCCGGCATCCCCTACTTCGAAAACGTGCTGGGTCAGTTCGGTTTCCCGCTGTCGCTGTACAAGATGCACCTTGAGACCGCGGCGAAGTCCGTAACCGGCGTGGTGTCGGCCAGCGCTCAGCTTCAATTGACCGGGCGCGTGGCCAGTGGCGCTATCCTGTTCACCAACGAAGACAACCAGACCGGGCAAATACAACTATGATTCCAGTCATCGAGATCACCGACATCGGCCTGGTCGCCCCAACTCGCGAGGCGATCACGGTCGGCCTGTGGGAGATGATGCGCGGAGCGTTCGGCGAGGATCTGAACGAAGACGCGCGCACGCCACAAGGGCAGCTGGTCACGTCGCTGACGGTGGCTATCGACAATCAGAACAGCGCGATGATCGCCCTCGGCAACAACTTCGACCCGCGCTATGCCATTGGCCAGTTCCAAGAGGCATTGGGAGCCGTCTACTTTCTGACGCGAAAGCTCGCTACCCGCTCCATTGCTATGCTGGACTTTATCGGCATTGGCGGAACGGTCATTCCGCAAGGCTATCTGATCATTGATGAGGCCGGTATCGAGTGGGAAGTGGCCGCCGCCTCAACCGTTGGCGCCGGTTTGGTGGCCGCGCTATGCGTAACACCAGGCCCTATTCAGGCCGCGCCTTTGACCATCACCACCTTCAAGGAAACCATCGACGGCCTGGACCGCGTCGAAAATCCAGACGCCGCGGCAGCAGGTTCTAATCAGGAGTCCCGTTCGAACTTTGAGACTCGACGATATGAGTCGGTCGCGGCCAACAGCAAGAACATGAACGCCTCGGTGCGCGGCGCGGTGGGCAACCTGGCCGGCGTCATCGATGTGTTTGTGGCGGACAACCCCACCGACGCATCAATCATCATTGGCGAGACGGATTACCCGATGATCCGCAACAGCCTGCTGGTGTCGGTGGTGGGCGGCGATGATCAGCAACTGGCCGAGATGATCTTGATTAAAGGCGGCACCGGCTGTTCATTCATGGGCAACACGTCGATCCTCTGGAAGGACGAAGCCAGCGGCGGCGCTCTGCCACCTGAATACGTCGTCAAGCTTGAGCGCCCCGATCACGTCACTGTTTCGTTGCGCCTGACCGTCGTTGACCCATCGGTCATCTCATACGCCAACTCACAAGCCGCCAAGTCGCAGATCGTGGCCGACTTCCAGTCCGGCGAATACCGCGCCAGGATCGGAGGCCTGGTTGTGGGGGCGAACTACATGCTGAATCTGGACAGCGCATTGCTGCGACCGGTCAAGCTGGAGTTGTCTACGGACGGCGTGACCTGGGAAGAGTTCATGCGCTTTGGCGTAGATCAGTATCCAACGACGTCGACCGCTAACGTCACACTGGTGGGCATATGATCGAAAAAACGATTATGAGCCAGTACGCCAACAGCCCAAGGCTGATGAGCATTATTTCTGGCCTGTGGTCTGCGCTCGATCCTGCCAAGTTCACCGATGACTTTTATCGGCTGGTGATGGATATCCCGAACGCCAACAGCTACGGCCTGGACATCTGGGGGCGGATTGTCGGCATTGGCCGGACAGTGACGTTTGTTAACCCGGATGGCGAATACTTCGGTTTTGAGGATGGCTTCTATCCGTTCAACGAGCGACCGTTTAGCGCCCCTGGTAGCGGCACTGATACGTGGGAACTGACCAACGACGCATACCGCGAGCTGATCCTGCTGAAAGCGCTGGCCAACATCGTCTATGCCTCCGCTCCGAACATCAACGCGCTGATGCGCGCCATGTTCGATAAGCCATGCTACTGCCTGATCACCGGGCATATGCAGATGCGGTACGTGTTTGAGTTCGATCTTTCGCCTTACCAGCATCACCTAGTGTACGAAACCGACATTCTTCCTCGCCCATGCGGCGTGGACATCAGCATTATCATAAGCGCCGACCCAACTGGAATTTTCGGTTTTGATGGATCGGGTTTCCAGCCATTCGGCCAAGGAGTTTTCTACAATGCAACCTGATTTGATCCTTACCCCATTCGGCGAAAACGCCACGCCGGGGACTATCGACCCGATTCCAGAAACACGCGGCCCCGGCGACGACCCGCAGCAGGCTACGTGGGATGAAGGCTTCCCCTTGGTCACCATGACCCCGCTGGCGGCCGGTGGCATCCCGCCGAAAGGCCAGGACTTCAATGGCGTGCTCAACGCAATCAGCGAGCACACCGTGTTCACTGGTCGCGGCGGTCAATACAAGTGGTCTTCTGCATACGTTACAGCCAGTGGAGGCTACGACATTGGCGATGTGATTCAGGCCGATGACGGGCTGAACTCCTATGTCAGCCTGGTCAACACCAACACGGCCAACTTCAACACTACGCCAGCATCCATTGGCGTTAGCTGGGCGCTTTATGCTGGGCGCAAGACACAAGATCAGGCGACCGAAACCTTGTCCGGTATCGCTGAAATCGCCACACAAGCCGAAGTCACGACCGGCGCCGATGATGCCCGGATCATCACTCCAGCAAAACTACGAGGCGCGCAGGCAACCCAGGCCGAAGCCGAGGCTGGGACTGACAACACCAAGCTGATGACGCCTCTGCGTGCTCGACAGCAGCGCGACAAGGCTGGATTTGCCATTGATACCGGAACCGCCAACGCCTACGTCTGCGCGTTCACTCCAGCCATTGCCTCGCGCATCGAAGGGCAGGTACTCAAGTTCAAAGTGGCGACCACCAATACGGGCGCGTCTACCCTCAATGATGGTGTTGGCGTCGTGGCACTCGTTGGCGGCGCTCAAACCGCGCTGCAAGGCGGGGAGCTGGTTGCTAGCGGTGATGCTTGGGTTCAGTGGAATACCTCAGTTGGCGGAGGGTCTTACATCCTGCTGTTTTGCACTGGTGCCGCCGAGCAAGTCGCCCCGGCCACCAAAAGCCAGCACGCGATTCAGTTGGCGCAAATGGCGGCAGTTGTCGGCGGAGTCCGTAACGCCAAGATGTTGGTCACTGCAGCGAGCGCTACCGCTACGCTTACTGCAGACGAGGTGGCTGTTAAAACTGCCCTCGGCGGCCCGGCATGGCTCCTGAGCAACTTCAGCAAGACCATCAACCTGGCAACCACTGGCGCTGGCGGCATGGATACCGGCGCAGCGCCGGCCAATGGATACGTAGCTATCTATGCGATCTACAGCCCGGCTACTGGTGTCTCTGCGCTGCTGGCGGTGAATGCCACCTCGTCTGCCGCGCCTCAAGTCTATGGCGGTGCAAATATGCCCGCTGGATATACTGCATCAGCACTAGTTGGGGTATGGCACACGAATGGCAGTGGGCAATTTATACGTGGGGTACTCCGCGATAGAAAGGTCTCATTTGATATTGTCAGCATCCTATCTACAAGCACACAGGCTGCGGTTTTAACGAGCTTTACATTAGCAGCTGCAATTCCACCGAATGCCGTGAGAATTGGCGGGACTATGACAGCGCAGTCCACTGTTGTAAGTGGCCTCGTTTCGTACATTGCTGCCGATAACTTAAATATTGGCATGGTGTTTGGTGGCGGGAATGCACTGACTACGGTGACACCGTTCCAGATGGATTTGATCACGCCGCAAACAGCCTATTACATTTTCACTTCGTCAGCCGGAAGTCCAGGCATGGCTTACTACGTGTCCTCATACGAGTTTTAAGGAGAGCTATGTACGTTCAATTCGAGCATGCAGTTGACCCACAGTCTACCGACCCCTTAGCGCCAAAAGTGGTTTCCGTGTTTGCGGGGCCGCAGGATCCTGAAGTCTGGCCAAACCAGGCCGAAGTGCCGGACGATGACCTGCGATACCTTGCATTCTTGGCATACATGAACCCTCCGCCTGATGTCCTTGCATTGCAAAGTGCAAAGCTTCAGGGGCTCATTCGACTTGCCGCCGCACAAAAGCTTTCCCTGACGGAGCGCATCAGCACCATCAACGATGCAATTGAGCTGGAAATGGCTACGCCAGAGGAAGAGGTTGAACTGCCAGTGCGGCAAGCTCAGTTGCTAGAATGGAAGCGCTACGCCGTGTACTTGGGGCGGGTAACTTCACAAGCCGGATGGCCGCCAGAGGTAACATGGCCCGTTCAGCCAGCTGAAGGAATGGACCTAACGGTTTCAGCTGTTACCCCCGAAACCGCTTAGCCAATCAAACCTGCAAGCCGGTCGGACATTCGACCGGCAGTCTGGGGAATGCATTCATGCCAATTACCGCGCAGCAACTGCTACAGATCCTCCCGAGCGCCGGCAAGCAGGCGGGCGTGTTCGCCTCGGCGCTCACGCTTGCCATGGACAAATACCAGATCAACACGCGCCTTCGCATGGCGGCCTTCATTGCCCAGGTAGGGCATGAGTCAGGCCAGTTCCGCTACGTGAAGGAGATCGGCGGCGACCAGTACCTGAGCAAGTACGACACTGGCGCGCTGGCCAAGCGCTTGGGCAACACGCCCGAGGCTGATGGCGATGGTCAGAAGTACCGCGGGCGCGGGCTGGTCCAGATCACCGGGCGCGACAACTACCTGGCGTGCAGTAAGGCCCTGTTCGGGGATAACCGTCTGCTGAGTACGCCTGAACTACTCGAGCAAGCCGAATGGGCCTGCAAGTCGGCGGCGTGGTTCTGGAATTCGCGGAACCTGAATGCACTGGCGGATGCTGGTGATATGAGCGGAATCACCAAGCGCATCAATGGCGGGTTCAACGGCCTGGCTGAGCGGCTGGCCTTCTATGAGCGGGCCAAGAAGGTGCTGGCGTGATCTGGGGAAAGGTGATTGAGGTTGCTGCTGTTGTCGGCCTCGTCGGCGCCGTGCTGTTCGCCGCCTACGACCATGGGCGCTCGACCGAGAATGCCATGTGGAAAGCGCGCTGGTCTGCGCGTGATGCCGCAGACAGCCGAGATCTGGCCTCCGCCGAAGTTGCCGAGCGCACCAAAGAACAAGCCCGCCAGCAATCCATCAACAAGGTGATCCAAGATGGACAGAAAGCCATTGATTCAGCGACTGCTGATGCTGCCGCTGCTCGCGCTACTGCTGACAGCTTGCGCGGGGAAGTCGATAGAGTCGCCAGCCGTGCCGCAAGTCAGGCCGGCAGCCATTCCTGCACTACCGCAGCAAGCCAAGCAGCAAGCCGCGCCGTCCTGGTGCTTGCCGAACTGTTCAAGCGCGCTGATGAAAGAGCGGGAGATTTGGCGAGCCAGGCTGATGAAAGCCGAATCAGGGGATTGAACTGCGAAGCGGCGTATCAGGGATTGTGAGCTAGGCCAGAACGACCAGTGGCAACTACCTAGAAATCCTCTGTAGTTCGGAAGGGAGCCCGCATTGCGCGGGCTTTTTGATTTATCGCCGCGGCCCATTACGGATCAGCCAGACCATGTAGGCGATTGCGCAGACTGGAATGATCATGATTGGCTCCCTGCTTGATATTTGGCCTGGCGCTTCTTCGAGCAGGCCGCGTGACTACCGTGTGATCTGTGCCGGCTGCAATACTCGCAAGTCGGGTTCAGTTCAAGGATTGGCGTAGGCGAGCTGTTCCGGCGCACCTCGGCGGTTCGGTAGAGCTTGCTCATTGATTCAGCTCCTTGACCTTGTCGAGGCAGGCGTTCCAGCCGTAAACCTCCCCGCAAGAATGAATGTCGTCGTAGGACTCTTGCTCCGGGGCATCCGGGTACTCTTTTCGCTCAGGCAGCACCACCGATACCGGCGCGGGCTGCGAGCGATAGACCGGGAAGCCTTCAGGATCTGATTTCAGGCACTTCTCAGGGAAGCCGTCACGATTCAGCGCCATCCACGCTACCGCCTCACCCTGCCCACCCTTCAGCCGCTCGATAGCCTCAAGGCATGCGCTAACCGATTGCTCTTCCTCTTCGACGTTAAGAACCACACCGATTGAACACAGCGCGCCGGATGCTGAGTCGTACATGCGTGAGTATTGGTCGCGCTCTGCCGTCAGCCGCGCGATGGCGGCTTGCGCCTCGTCGTATGCAGCCTTCAGCGAAGGCCACGATGATGGGTCGGGTTCTCCGGCTTGCAGTTCGGCGAGATCGGGCGGGGCGGCGAACAACGGTAGCGTGTAGCCATTCGTACGATTTTCAGCAAGTGATCCAGCGATACGAACCCATTGCTTTTCGTTCTCTGGAAATTTCAGCACGGCGGGATCAACCCACACAACCGGCTGGCGCTCGACGACAGGGGCTGCGAGGACTTCCCACAGCGGGGCGGCAGTAACTGTCTTGCCCCAGTTGCTTAGCTGGTTCGCGGCGGCCAATAACGCATCGCGATCTATCTCAATTTTACTGCTCATGCGCTTGCTCCCGACTTTCTATTAGGGCAATCAGTGCACTGTGGCTCTTGCGGTTGCCGGATGCACGTGCATTTGTCACTTGCTCCCGATTCGGTGGGTTTGGTCAGCGCGTCCACATAGCCCATGGCTGATATCCCGACTTGGCGGACATCTGCGCAGTTTGCGAAGTGGCGCAGCATGCCTTCGTGTTGCGCATTCCGCTGCTCGGCGGCTGTCAGCCTCAATCGCAATCTAGATCCTTGCTCAATTGTTTCATCAAGATTCCTGTTTGTGATGGCCAGCTCTTCCCGCAGCGCAGCCAGTTCGGATTCTCGCTCGTCGCCATGATCGCGTTGGTTTTGAAGTTCCTCGCGAAGTGCTGATTCACGACTCTTCGCAGCAGCCAGTTCGTCCTGCTGCGCGTCTATTTGCTCAGCGCAGCGGGCAAGTTGTAACCGTTGTGCGGTCAGTTCGGTTTGGGCGGCGGTCAATTCACCGCGCAGACCCAGCGCCAACTTTTTAAAATCAACTCCATTGCTCATTTTTCAAACCTCCGATAGTCCGTTATGAAACATCATTCTTCGTGGCAAACCCGCAGCGCTTCACGCTGATAGGCCTGATCAAGTTTTCGCACCACGATTGGCGATACGTCGATTTCGTGGTGCGGGACTTCTAATAAGGGCCTGGCTTTAACAGATCCAAGCGCGTGCAGGTGGTGAATCATCAAGGTCAGCGCCTCTCCCTGCTCCTCTATCCCTGCCCACTCCATCAGGTCCGCCAAGGCCTTCTTGGTGCCTGGCCGCACCTTCAGGCGCAGATCCTCTTCCTGCAGCTTGATGGCCTTCTCGCGGCGTTTCTCGTCTCGCTGCTGCTGGGTCAAAGCCATTTATAGCCCCCTGTAGCCCACTCGCGGGCAAATGAAATTGTTCGGCCCGCTTGCGGGTGCGTACTGCTGTTCTGATGCGTTTCATGCAGCTCTCTTGTTCGTCCAGGCGCCCATGGATTTGAATACCTTGGCCGCCTGCTCTTCGGTTAGGTCGATGGCGTCAGGAACAGCAATCCACCCAGAGCCAATGACGTGGTTTCGGTTCGCGCTGGCGCACAGCTCGGCGTGGTACTGCTCCATGTGCTCGGCCAGGTTGATGACCAGGTGCACGCCGTCCGTGGTGAACTGAATCGACTTGCTGTACTGCTCGCCGGCCGGAGTATCGCAAAACACGCTGATGTAGATGGTCCAGCGGTGAGCGATGTCGCAGAGCGCATTGGCTACCGGCACGCTACGGATCTGCGTGCAGTTCTTCCAATGCAGCATGATTTGTCGATCGGGCGGCTCGACGTTCGCCACGCAGGCATAGTTGGTCTTGAGCAGCGCCCTGGCTGCCCGCTCCATCCGCGCCTTGAAGTTATGCGGCTTTCTTTTGGCTGCCATGGTTAGCTCCTTGGATCAGTTAGGCATTCAAGCGCGAACTGCACGGTGTACGGTGCTTTCCGATATTTCTTGTCGCCAGTCTTTCGGATATAGTTCTGAAAGCCAGCTGCGGATAGGCCGATCTGCGCTGCGGCTGCTCGCTGGGACAGGCCCGAGCGCTTCAGCAGGTCGCGCAGGTATTCGGCGTCCGGGTTGTATTTGGTTGCGTCGGGTTTCATTGGCGCGTCCGATCAATCTGTGTAGGCGATGTACTTGAATTTGCCGCCATCGAAGCGCGTGAATCGCCCGCCGAAGGTGCCTCGAACTTCCTTCTCCACCTCGGCGGCCGTCATATGTACCGGGTAGACGCCCTCCTTGATCATGGTGAAGTTGGTGTGAGGGACGTAGCGCCAATCGACCTTTGTCGGATCAAGCGGCCTCGGCTCTTCCGGCTTCCATGGCTTGCCCGTGTATGGGGCTGGCGCTGGGATTTCCTCGTCTTCCTCATCCCATTCGCAGGTGTCGCAGTAGTTGCGCGGCGCAGTGCAGGAAGAGCACGGCGGGCTGATATGGCAGCTGCAGTTTTCCGACCTCCTCATCTGTATTTCACCGGTGCAGCCTTCCCGGCCGCACGTGTCACCTTCGCAATAACCTGGCTCACTCATATCTATAACCCCATTCGCCCGCGCCGTTGTGGCTGGCATGAGCGAACTATAGACAAACAATGTTTGTCATGCAAGGAGAGATTTATGCATTTCTTCAGATCACGCTTTCGTGCGATTCCTGAACTTCGGAAAGTCGATGTCGTAGTCATCGATGACCCGGCGCAACGTCCCGCTACCGATACCCATCTGCTTTTCCACCTGGTGGCGCGTCAACCCTACATCGCGCAGGGCGGTGATGCGCTCGATCAGCTTGGCGTCATCGGATCGCGCATTGGGCTTGCCCATGGTGTCGGGGAGGAACTTGAATTCCTCGCGCTGCGCCATGGTCCACAGCGTTGTCTGCGCCATCCCTACGGCTGCCGACACTTCGCGGCAGGTCATGGTCTTAGCCATTTCCGCGATGAGTGCTGAGCGCTGTTTGCTGCGCTCCAGTCGAGCCCCGCGCTGGTGAATGCCCTTTTGCTTCTTCTCGCCAGGCTCTGGATGCTTGCGCGGCGGCTTCGGCTTGAATTCGAACCCGGCCACTTCTTCGACCTTGCCGCCTGACTGGAAGAAGGCAGCTTGCGCCGCCTCCAGTCGCGCCTGCCGATGGGTGCTAATTAGGATCTGATTATCGATCATGCCGTTTTCGCTCTGAGCTTGGTTTCGTATTGGTCAACCAGCAGCTTGAATTGCCACAAGTCTTCCTCCAGCTTTTCGATGTAGTCGTCATCGCGCTTGAACTCTTGCAGCCAGAGCTGGCGACCGACCGGCTTCAGCAATGGGCAGTACATCCCGATGTGCCACCACTTGCGCTCCGCGATCCACATGCAGCCCTGCACCTGGTCAATCACTCCGCTGGCATCGTTGTCGATATGAAAGGCGCGAAGCTTTTCAGGGGCAAGGAAGCATTTGTATTCAGACCCGCCATCAGCACCGATAAACCCATCAGCGCTGGCCCCGAAGGCGCCGTCATCAGTCTTTATCAGGCCGACTTGCGTAACGATCAGGCCGGTCTGGATTTCGTGCTCCATGCGCGCCTCAGGCTCAAGTTCATGGCCTCGGCGCATCTGCCAGGTTTCGAAGCCGTTATCGAGCGGCTTCCCGCCGATCCTCTCAACTGCCAACTGGAAGGCATAGTCGAGTGCTGCCGATGAAGGCTCGCCGACCGACTCGCCATCAAGCGCGCGCTGTACAACTTCGGCCCGAGGTGCTGCCTTGTAGCCAGCTAGGTCGCGAGACTTGGCTTCACTATGGCCGGCAAGCATTGCATCGACGTAAGTACGCTGCTGAACGGTTAGTCCGTTCACCTTGGATCGAGCAGTAGTAAACATGCTGGCCGTGATGCATCCGGCTCGCTCTTGGAGCCAGATGTCTGAACCCTGTGTGCAATTGACGACGATCATTGCTGAGCCTCCAGGTTTGCCTTCTGCTTGGTCACGGCAACCTTTACCGAGTCATAGCCAGCAACGTCGCCAGCCTCTTTGAGCGCCTTTACGGCGGACTGCCAGATGTCCTTCAGTTCGTCGGCCGTTGTCGCGCCTTCGACCTGGGCGATGATGCCGCTGACCACTTGAGCGCGATCTTCTGCGCTGCCCGATCCGTCAGCCTTTTGTCCGTCATCGTCCTGAGCATCGCTGGTGGTGATGTTCAGCAGGGCGCACATAACGTAACGCTTGCCGTAGGTGGTGGACGAGCCGACCGACTGAACATCGTTGCGACCTTTGCCGACATCCAGCGGCAGGCGCATCGTTGTTTGCTCGCGATGGCCGCCGCGGTGCATCAATATCCCCGTCACCTCGATAGACTTCTCGGCGTTTTCAACCTTGAAGGTGATCGCGAACCCGTGCTGCTGCATGATTGGCTTGATGGTCCGGGTGATGTCGTCCAGGGTGGCGTAGGAGTTGCCAGTGTGTAGATTGATCGCCCCCTCAAAGACGGTCGGGATATCGCACTGCATCTGCGCCATGCCGGCGTTAAACGCTTGCTCGGCATCCTTGGCTTGCATGCGCTCGTGCATGGCCAAAAGCCTTTCCATTTTCTCGATATCGCAAGTCGGATCGGCAGCGGCCCGACTGATAACGGCCATGATGCTGGTGTCTTGCTGTCCTGCTGGCGCGGCCACCTGACGGCGCTGCTCGGGGACGATGATTTGTCCGGTCATGCTTGATTCCTCAGAAGTTTATGGTGATGTTCGGCACTTCGCCGCGGGCGATCTTCAGGACGATGGCCTTGGCCAGTTCCTCGGATACGTTCATCGACATGATTGCCTGCTTGGCTTCGCCCAGGATCTTGGACTTGTGCGCCACGTCGGCTTGGCGGGCTTTCTGCTGACGAATGACTTCCGCCGCTTCGGCCTCTTGTCGGGCCTGCTCATCAAGTCTCGCCTGTTCTACTGCTTGCTTCTCGCGCTCAATGGCTGACAGCCGGTCCTGCTCTGCCTTTTGCTCGGATTCCAACTGCTCGCGCTTTGCCTGCTCGGCGCGGCGCTCCGACTCTGCAGCCTGTAACTTCAGATCAGCTTCGCGCTTCTCGGCGGCGGCCTGGTCGTCGCGTGCTTTCTTCTGCTGTGCATCGCGCTCAAGCTGCGCCTTCTCTTCGGCCTCGCGGGTGGCTTTCTCGGCTGCTTCGCGGGCAATGCGGTCCTCGTTGTCCTTTTTGTCGCGGGCTTCTTTCTCTTCGCGAAGCTTGGACAGTTCGGCCTGCTCGGCGTCGTATGCCTCACGCTTCGCGAGCGCCGCGCCAAGCGCTTCGATAGCCTTGGCCTTGGCTCGGTGCGCCTCGGCTTCGAACTCTTCCCACTTCTCGCCTACGACGATCCGCTCTACTTCAGCAATCGATGCCTTCAGTTCGGTCGCATCAAGATCAGCGTTTTCAGTGGCGCGCAGGTTAAACCAGTCAATGCCATTCTGAAGCTTGTCGATTCTCGCATCCTCTGCGGCCTGCCAGTCGTCCAGCGGCTTACGCACTTCGTCCTTCCACGCGTCCATCAGGTCGCGCATCCGCTTACGCTCGGCGTCGATCTTCTTCGGCACGTCCTTCAGCTCGGCAACCAGCTCCTTGCCGATGTTGTCCAGCGCGGTTTTCGAGCGAGCTACCGAGTGAGCGATAGAGGCGATTTCCTTCCGGCCTTTGACGGTGGTGATGTCTGGTACAAACCCATCGATCTCTTCGCGGATCTTCGCCAGGTACGGGTCGAGGCCGCTGGCCGCACTAAACACTGACAAGGCGTTTTCTTTCGATGGAACAACTGCAATTTCTGTTGCTTCTGACATTTCGATCACCCATAAAAAAATCCGCTCTGCACTACCTTGGTGAGACGGGCTTTTCGATCTGACCAATGCCGGGAAAGCAAAAGATCGAAAGCCCACAAGGTAGTGCACAACGGATTCATTCCCGGCTATTGGTCTGTGTTTGTTTTTGCCGTCTCACGGGCGCCAACGGGACGAACTATAAGCAATGGAGAACCTTATAACAACCTGTTCGTTCATCCAGTGATGTAGCCAGCTAGGGCGCTGACGAGCATGAATCCGGTGCAGGCTAGAAGCGTGATTGCGCTTCCCCTCCAGTAGGCGTAGCGCTTGGCTCGCTGGTAGCTGCTCATGGGGTGCAGCGGTCGCTGCGGCCGCAGTAGCTGTAATCTGGATCAAATTCTCGGGCATCGCAGTCCATCACATAATCCTCGCCACACGATCTGCATTCTGCTCGCCATACACCGCCGATCCGCTGCAATCCTTCCGGCTCGCGCCCTTGGGCGGCCTCGTTCCGGTAGTTCCGCTCCTGTCGATGCTCGCGCTTGCATTGCGCCGCTCGAATCCGCGCGGTATCGGTTGCGTCAAATCTACGAAGCTTCATAGCATCACCAGCCGGCCGCGAAGGTCATAACGGAAGTTGGCACTCATTACGTGTCGGTTATCGCTTGGCGGCGTCTGCCAGGCTCCTTTAATCGGGCTGGGCAGGTCGCATACTCGAGTTTCACGCGGAAGATTGAAGGCCGCTGCCAGGCTTTCCACTTGCTCATCAATGAGCGATTTAACGATTGGCGTGGTCATTTGGCCTCCTGAAATCTACAGCCGGCGTCATAGAGAGCCTCAAGATGCAGAGTAAGACCAAGCCCCTTTAGATGTTCATGAGTGACGATTTCACGCATGAGCGTTACTGCGTTGCTGCGCTCTTCCGCCGTGATCTGCTCTGGCGTGCGGATCTGGCGGAATCTTAAGCCCTGCGACTGGTCAAGGGTGTTTCCGTTAATCCATGCGATTGCGTGAGTATTGCCGCCGCAGTCCATAAATTTGTGGGCGACAATCTCACAGCGAGTCCACCCGAGGTCTGGGTGATTGATCTCGCACACGGTCCCGACTGGCGGCAAGCCAATCCCAACCCATGCCGGAGCAGATTCAACCTTCAGCGCATCGACTGCGGCTTGCCATTGGGCGCGAGTGACTTTCCCGGCATATGGAATGCCATCAGAAAGCCAAACCTCATCGTCTTTGTCTGCCAGGGAGCTAGCAACGAAATCATAATGGCACGTACCACCATAAAATCTGACTTCTCGGTCTGCGTCCTGTACGCAAGACACGGAATCAGCCGGCCACTCCTTCAGTTCCCGCGCAAGAATATCAACCAGTTTCATGCCTTCACCCCCATTTTCCGCATCAATTCGATTTGCTCGCGCTCAATGATCTTTCTGAGCCGTTCCACGTAGTGCCGGTGCAGATGGATATCAATCGCCCCGAGCGTGTAGGCCATTTCGATGGCCATGGATGTTTCGCCGTGCAGCACTCCCGAGCTGGACGTGACCAGTGAGGCCAGTCTAGCTTCGATGATGTCTACCGCCTGATCGTGCCTGTTCATTCGTCCTCCGGTTCCGCGTCGTCGTTCTTTGGGCAGGCCGCTACGTGCCGCATTAGCTTGCTGGTAGAGCCGAAGATCCCGAAGCAGTACGGGCATTCGTGCTCGGTGTCAGGGTCAAGCTGTCTGTCGCCAATGCATGGGTTCATCGGATCGCATCCACGGCGCGCTCTGCCGATCCTTGGCCGTTATCTCGGTTAAAACCCCAAGTATCGACCTCGTCGTCGTCTAGACCGATCTTCATTACTCTCCCATACAGGTAGTCGAAATAGACTGTTTGCTTGAGGATTTCCCGAGCCTGCTCGACCGTCATGTCGATTCGTCCGCGGCCATCAAGAACGCCCATGCCTTGCTGGCGGGATGCGTTGAACAGTGCTGCCAGAACTTCAGCCTTATCCAGCCCTTTAATGTTCATGATTATTCCTCTGTTGATGTCCTAAAGGTTTATTTATCGCTGCGGCGCCGGCCCTTGTTGTCGCGCTTCAGTTGCGCGGAATCGAGCTCATCGGCGCTGAAGTACCAGACCAGCATGCCGGTACCAACAATGGCGAGGATGATGATCAGCGCCAGCAGTGACAGCGGAAGTAAATGGGCGAGCATGGCGGCTACTCCTTGGCTCAAATTGACCTGGCGGCCTGCTCGTTCAGCAGATTGGCTTCGGCCTCGCTGGGCTTGCGCGGCTTGCCGAGCAGCTTTGGCAATAACACGCGCTGAGTGAAGCTCTGGCCGATGGCAATTTCGTACAGGCTGCCAAGTGCGTGCAGGAAAACGATTTTGCTGATGTGAAACCTCATGCGGTGACTCCTTGGGTGAGTTGCTTCCTTCACTTGCAGGTTCTCTTGAGATCCTGCGATGGAGTGAAATATACGTACCGGATACGAACACCGTCAACACCTTTTTTATCTGTTGTGAGTTTTATTTCGGAACGCTATCATGGCGACATTCCCAATAAGGAGCTACACATGAAAGGTAAGCAAGTAGTTGAGTTTTTCGGCGGCGTTCGGGCAGCAGCTCGCGCCCTGGGCCTTGGCGCATCGACGGTGTGCCAGTGGAAGGATGAGGTGCCTGTCTCGCGCCATATCCACGTACAGCTTGCTATGGAAGCCGAAACCAAGCGCCGCGCAGATGAGGCGGCAAAAGAAACCAAGAAGGCCGCACGCAAAGCGCGAAAGGCCGCATAGACAACCGAGGAGCGAACCATGTACGACAACCCAAAACACCGCAAGCTGAGAGAAAGAACGCTGCGCTTTGATCCGTACCACGACGAGCGGCTATGTCAGGTCGCGGCATCGCTCGGCCTTCAGCCGGCTGTGTTGGGGCGAGAATTGGTCGAGATGGGGGTGGAGCTGATGGGCGACAAGAACGTCAACGCTCTGGCGAAGAAACTGAAATGCTCCAAGGCCGCGCTGATCCAGCAACTGGTGGCACAGGGCGCGCTTGAATTGAAAGCAATGCTCGAAGACAAAGAACGCCTAAGGGCCTAAATAGGAGATGGTGGCATGGCTAACAATGCCGTAACGGGGCGCAAGCCGCATGAAGCGGGCGAAGTCCCGGAATCACTGAAGGGAATGATCCAAGAGGCTGCTCGACGGGCGAGTCCCAAGGTGGCCGAGGCGCTGTCGCAACAATCCGAAGGCCTGCTGTTTCGCCTACCGGAAAGGCTCAGGGCCTGAAAAGATCCTGAATTCCACTCAAAAAAAAGCCGCCTGGGGGATGGGCGGCTTGAAGTGACTAACTGAGGAAGCATGATTATGGGCAATGAAAACGAAAGTGGCAAGCCGTTCGCCGCATGGAGCATCACGGCAACGGCCTGCCCGGAATGTGGCTGTACCGATGTTCGAAAGTTAGAGAAGAGCAACAAGCACTCTAACGGGCAATGGAATGAGCGCATTGAGTTTGCTTGCGGCCTGAAGCTGCACTATTCGCCGAACTTCCAAAGGGTTGACCGGGAGGATGATTGCGGCCAATCAGATCGCGCCGTTAGCTGGAAGTCGCAGCGAAAGAGTATAGCTAAGGCCATGATCGAGGCCGCCAAGCACGAAGCCGGAAAGCCTGATGCCGATCTTGGCCTATTGCTGACAAGGCTGCGCATAGATCTAGACTCGTACCGCGACGAACTTGAGCAGGCGGACCAATGACCGCGCTAAATCTCGCGCCACGAAATGCGGACGGTGATTCTGTGGAGCGCAAAAGCATCATCAGCGTATTTGAAAGATTCTCTGGTATGCAGGATTGGCCGGAAGAATTGCATCACCTGAAAGGCAAAAAGCTTCGGCGCAAGCGTGACGGCGGAATCTATCTGATCCGCCGACCCAGCGGCCAGACTATAGGCCGAAAACCGGCCGCATATCTTGAGCCTGCTGGTTGTGACTGGACCGCGCGCAGCCACTGGAAGACCTACGCAAAAATCTTGTGTGACTTTGAGGTGATTGCATGACCATTGATAAATCCGCACTGAAGGCGCTGGCTGAGGCTGCAACGCAAGGAGAATGGACACGCGACACGCGAAAGTTCGGCGGCGTGGTCTACGGCGGCCCGATCCAGCACTGGGTAAATGGCAGCGGACAGAGCCAGGTAGCAATGACGACCGGGGCTGACTGGATGCGTCCCGGAGAGACTGAAGCGAATGCCGATTTCATCGCCGCGGCAAACCCCGCTGCAGTCCTGGCTCTGCTCGCCGAGATCGATCGGCTAGAGGGCGCTCGCCCTGATGCCCCGCCAAGACCGCCAGAGGGTGAAGGCTTGCCGCGTTACGGTCTGCGCTGGAATGGTCCGACCAGTCCTATCACAGTGCCGATGCCGGACGGATATTGGACGCCTTGGCACCTTGCCGACCAGCTCAAGGCCGAGAACGAGGCGCTGCGCAAGCAGATGCCAAGTGCGGAGATCATCTGGTGTGCGTGCGGTGACGGCTATGCAGCGAACAGCTACGGCGCCGGCTTCATGGATGCCAATGGCGGGGTTTGTGCGAATTGTGACGCGGCCAGCCAGAGCGTCGAGCCTGACCTCGACGCCCTGCGCAAGGACGCAGAGCGCAACAACCGCATGCTTGTGTCCGCCGCCATCACCATTGGCGAAATCTGCGAAGCCCTGGGCATCGACAACCACAGCGAGCCGGACATGATCGTTGAGGCGGTGCGTGAGCTGAAGTCAAAAGCCAACTAGCCCACACAACCCCCAAGGCGCCCTGCCCGCATAGCGGATGCTCGGCGCCTTTTCTTTTGCCTGTTGCAGGCCACCTATTCAATGGCCAATTGCGCATATAGTCGTTTGACCTTATGCACGAGCATGTATATAGTTGGCGGAACTTGACCGCCACCACTAAGGATGAAGAATGAACGTAGGAAAAAGCCTGAAGATCGCATTGGCTATGCGCGATCTAAACCAGACACAGCTAGCGGCTCAGATGAAGTGCACGCAGGTCTGGGTAAACCGACTGGCCAACTCCCGCAGCGCCTCTATGGCCACCGTGGAAAGCCTGGCTCTGGCGCTGAACATGAAGGTCAGCGACTTCCTGGCCCTCGGCGAAGATTGAGGCGATGGCATGCACTACTACAAGCGAAATATAGGGGACTACCACAAGAAGGCCGGTCGTCTTTCCATGCTTGAGCACGGTGCGTACACGCTGCTGATCGATGCGTGCTATGACCGTGAACGATTCCCGACCGAAGCTGATGCAATCGACTGGTGCTGGGCTAGGAGTGACGAAGAAATCACGGCGGTTCGGTTCGTTCTGGGGAAATTCTTCGAACTTGATGGCGCGGTTTATGTTCAGACTCGAATTTCAGAAGAGATAGAGGCTTACAAAGGAATGGCCATTAAAAACAAGGAGATAGCCGAAAACAGAGAGAAGGCTAAGCGCGAAGGTCGTAACGGTACCAGCACGAAGCGTGCACCAGTCGTGAACGAATCGCCACCTAACCAAGAACCACTAACCACTAACCAAAAACCAAGAACCTTAAAAGAACCTAAGGGCGATCAGCAAGCTGACGCTGAACAGAAGTCGCCAAGGAGGAATTGGGTCAAGGAGCTGGTCGGCCTGGGGGTAGAAGAGAAATTCGCAAAGGATTGGATGGCGGTCAGGAAGGCCAAGAAGGCGAGCATGACCGATACGGCGCTAGAGGCAATTCAGCGAGAGGCTGGAGTCGCCGGGATAACCTTCGGCGAGGCCGTGAGGATCGCGGCTGAAAACTCATGGCAGGGATTTAAGGCGGCATGGGTGAACAAGCCGGGGGCAAACGGGGCTGGCCAGTTCATGACCAAGCAGGAGCGCATCGAGGCAGCTAATCAGCAAGTATTACTCGAAATGAATGCCGCTGAAGACGCGCGCATTGCCGCCATGGGCGAACAACTAATCAGGCTGGACGACCAAGGCTTTATCATCGAGGGGGATTTCTTCCATGCAACCTGAAGACAGAAAAGAGTTCAACTCGTTGCTGATCACCGCGATGGCCGTGTACGAACGTCAGATCACCGCTCAGCTGGGGGATTTATTTTTCGCTGCGCTTGGGGCTTACACCCTGGATCAGGTGCGGAATGGGATTGCGGCACATCTGCAAGACCCGGCAGACGGGAGGTTCTCGCCAAAGCCTGCTGACGTTATTCGCCAGATCATGAACGCCAAGGCCTCTGACGGCCGTCCTGGGCGCGACGAGGCTTGGTCGATAGCCCAGAGAGCAAGAGACGAGAGCGAGACTGTAATGGTCTCTGACGAGATCCTGGGAGCGCTGGCAATTGCTCAGCCACTGCTCGACATGCGGGACAAGGTGGCGGCGCGTATGGCGTTCGTCGAGGCGTATGACCGGCTGGTGGCCGAGAAGCGAGCATCGGGCCAGCCGTTCGAGTGGAATGTTTCGCTCGGGACCGACAAGTCTCGCCGCGGGCCTGCCATCGAGGCAGCCAAGGTTGCCGGCCTTCTCACAGCTCCAAGGGCTGTGGCGCTGCTGGAGATGCACGCAGAAGAGCGGATAACCGGCGATGGCCTGGCCATCGTTGCGCTGATCGGCAGCGACAGGAAAAAACTGAGCAGCGACGAGATGCGCGCCCGCTGGAAGAACCTTCGGTCTACCATCAGCACCGCCAAGCAGGGCAAGCACCTGCAGGCACAGCAGGACCTGAAAGACGCCGAGCGCGAGCTTGAAGAGTTGGCGCGCATAAAGAAATCTGAGGAGCAGGAATGAATATCGAGCACAACATAATCAGCGTCAGCGGAGGAAAAGACTCGACAGCACTGCTTTTGCTCGCCATTGAGCTTGGCGCCGAAAACATGCAAGCCGTTTTTGCTGATACAGGCAACGAGCATCCGCAGACCTATGAATACCTGGATTACTTGGAGCAGGTCACGGGCGTGACTATTCGCCGTGTCACTGCGGACTTTAGCCAAAACATCGCCGGCAAGCGTTTGTTTGTTGAAACCAAGTGGCGCGAGAAAGGCGTTAGCGAATCGGTCATTGCCGATGCCCTCTCCGTGCTGCATCCCACGGGAAACCCATTTCTTGACCTGTGCGTGTGGAAGGGTCGCTTCCCCAGCTCGCAAGCGGCGTTCTGCTCTGAGCAACTGAAGCGCCTACCGATCACCACCCAAGTGCAAGACCCGTTGATGTCGGTTGGCGATGATGTTGTGAGCTGGCAAGGCGTGAGAGCTGACGAGTCGCAGCGTCGCGCCTTGCTGACAATGCGAGAGCACAAGTCCACTCATGCAGGCGGCGGCGAGCTGTGGAATTACCGGCCGATCCTGCAATGGGATGTTGAGCAAGTGTTTGCGATGCACCGAAAGCATGGCATCAAGCCAAACCCGCTGTATGCGCAAGGTATGGGAAGGGTTGGCTGCATGCCTTGCATCAACTGCCGCAAAGACGAGCTGCTTGAAATATCGCAGCGCTTCCCGGAGCAAGTGGACAAGATCCGCCAGTGGGAAGAAATTGTTGGCAAGGCAAGCAAGCGGGCTAGTGGAACTTTCTTCACTAGCGATGAACGCGGCCACGGCATAGATGAGTTGGTCGAGTGGAGCAAAACCGCTCGAGGAGGCCAGCAGTTCGACTTCTTTCGAAGCCAGGAAAGCCCGCAATGCACTTCGTCTTATGGGCTGTGTGAGTGACGTTAAGCGCTGATTGAATTTCGACTAACAACGTGGAAAGGAGTGTTTCAGAATGAGCAACCACACCAAAGAAGAGTGGCTTGTAGATCGCGAGGACTACTCGATCTGCGTCATGCGCGACGGGGAACCACTGGCCGTCGCCAACCTCGGCGCCATGGATCACAACGGCGTAAAGTACGTGATCGGCGATGAGACGTGGGCGAACGCCTACCTGATCCGCACGGCGCCGCAGATGCACGCGATGCTCAAAGAGCAGATGGCCAAGGCCTACAAGCAGAACTGGAACGACCAATACCCCGAGCTGCTGGAAAGAGCCGAGAAGGTGTTGGCGCTGGCCACTGCTGGAACCCCGACTGATGATGAGGAGGAATTATGAGCAAGCCTGAAAAATATTGGCTGTTCGGTATGGTTCTGATGCTGTCCGTAAAGCATCAAGAAATACCAACCATGCTTGGATCGATTAGCAATGTGATCAGCTACATCGGGGCGTTTGTTTGTTTTTTGGTGATGGTCTTGAGTGTTATCCGAGGCAAATCATGAGCAAGCCTAAATGGATTCATGCGCCCGCCTGGGCGGCCTACCTGGCCCAAGACGAAGGCGGCGAGTGGTACTGGTACGAGCACAAGCCGATCGCCATGCATGCGCGGCATGAGATTGATTACTCGGGCGGCAATCAGCACAGCCGAGCAGCAAGGGCTCGCATCCACGATCAATGGCGGGAAACGATGGAGGCAAGACCATGAAGACCGAGCAAGAGCAGCTGGCCGAATGCCGCGCCCACTGGGAAGCGAAAAAGCCCGACGCGGTATTCCCGGATTACTGGCTGGGCTGGAAGGCGGCGCGGGAGACTTCAAGGAAGACAATTAGCGCCAGCGACATCACCGTCAGCGTGCATATGCCTGATGGAACTATTCATGAGCTTCAACCGGTAGAGGTGGCGTCATGGCGGGATCAGTAAAAATTAAGACGCAGGACTTGTCGGGCGTCGCGCTGGATTGGGCCGTTGCAAAAGCTGAAGGGCTGGACTTTGAGCCATACTTTGCCCGATACCGAAAGTGCTGGGAAATGCACGTCGTACGCTGTGGTTACAACCCCGAGCGCAAGGTTTACGTTTTTGAGCCTTCCGCCGACTGGGGTCAGGGAGGGAGGCTTATTGAAAAGTACAGGATCGGTTTTGGCATCTACGAAAGCTCACTGCTGGCCGTGACCGGTCATAACGATTTTGCCGGTAGCGAGCACGGTGAAACGCACTTGATCGCCGCATGCCGCGCCATAGTCGCCGCCAGGCTCGGCGATGATGTTGATGTGCCGGAGGTGCTGGCATGAGCAAACGAAACTGGACCGTGCACGCATCCGGCAGGTCGTTTCAAATGGTCGTGCTGGATGGCGAAATAGATTACGCGGCCGCCTTGAGATCGGCGCGATTGATTTGGCCCGATGCAGAGGTTTCGTAAAAACCACTAGCCAAGCAAGTTAACCGCCAGTATGATTTGCGAACAGCCTTGGCGGGCTTTCAATTCAGTAAGGCTAGAGCGATGCAGTGCATGTACTGAACATGTCCGCCAATTCCAGAAATGGAAACTGCATCGCTCTAGCCTTTTTTGTGGGGCAACGAAATGGATAAGCAAACAAGTCGTGAACAGTTTGAAGAATGGGCCGACTCAAAAGGTTTCTGCCTGGACTTCAAATTTTTTGAGAAGGGAAACAATTTTGAGTGTGCCGACACTCGAATGGCTTTAGAGATCTGGAATGCATCGCGTGAGGCTCTTGTGGTGATTGCCCCTGAGCAGTGCGAATACGCGGACGCAGAGAGCGATTATGCCAAAGGCAATCGTCAGGGCAAGCGCGACTACCGGGATGCAATCGAAGCGGCCGGCATCCGTGTTGAGGTGCAGTCATGAGCATGCAAGATCGAGAGTTGCTGGAGTTCGCAGCAAAGGCAATCGGCAAAGTGTTTGTCGACCCAATGTCTTGGGATGATGGCGCCGGCTGGAACCCGCTTGAAGACGACGGCGATGCTCTTCGACTGGCCATCAAGCTTGGCATAAAGTTGCGCTGGCATGAAGTATTGAATCAGGCTCTAGTCTGGCCGTGTGCAGGTGATACGCTGGAGCTTCAGGAAAACGGAGAAGACCATTCTGGCGATATTTACGCCGCAAGTCGTCGCGCCATCGTCCGGGCCGCCGCCGAGATCGGCAAAGCCATGCAGGAGCAGCCGAAATGAACCGCGCCAGCCCGGTACAACTCAGGAAACAACTCGATGTCGCCTACGCCTTCGCCAAGGCAGGAATCCGATTCGTATGCATGCCGGTAGTTGATGAGGCCGACCATGCGAATCTTGCGGATCAGGCCCAAGAGCGATTGGAGCGGATCGCGGTCATCGTTGAAGCGAAGGAGCGGATGGTATGAGCGTCGAGAAAATGCGTGAAGAGTTTGAAGCTGCGGTTTTACGCGACTGGCCGCAGGCGCCCCTTCGTATTTGCCCTTCCGTAAGCTCCCGTGCCGGGCAGTACGCCGAAGAGGCAGTTCAGCGAGCATGGTGGGGCTGGCAAGCAAGCCGCGCCGCTATCGAGGTGGACTGGCCTGATCACTACGAATACACAAACTCAGACGTAGCTGGCGCAGCCATTCTTGACTGCCGAACAGCATTCGGCAAGGTTATGAAATCATGAGCGAACTAATCTGCCGCAGAACAATGATGCGCTGCGTAACGCAGGGAATGTGCTCGCCGCATGGCGGGTGCAAGGATCCAGCATTTAATCCTGAATGGGATCGACTTAAGGCCGCACAAGAGTCGCTACGCGAGCACATGCAAGTCATCGCCAAGCAGAACGATGAGCTGTCGGATCTGCGCGCAAGGCTGGCGGAGCGGGATGCGCTGCTCCGTGAGATGCGAAACCTGGCCACCGCTATTCCGGTGTTGATGCTGGCTATCCCGGACCCGCACGATATAGCCGGTCGAGATCGTCACATAGATGCGGTCAATGCTCTTATCGAAAAATGTGACGGCTCCCTATCCGCCAGCGCAGAGCCGAGCGCGCCGGTTGAGCGTGACGAGACGAAATCATGCGATGAATTAAACATGGAAAATGGATCGACGTTCATGGGTGAGCCAAATCCGCGCCACTCCATCGAATGGTACCGCGAAGGTATCGCTAAGCACTGGAAGACCATTAGCGATCAGCGTGAAATCATTGAGCGCCTAACCGCTGCGCTGGAGCTAAAGCCATGAGCACCCCATGCGAAAAGCACGCCGCGCTTCCAGTAGTCGGTCAGTCCCCGTGCGCAGGGTGCGAGATTGAAAGGCTGATGGCTGAGAATGAGGCGCTTCATGCTCAGGTCGATACGCTGGCCGAGTGGTACGCCAACTCGCTGACTGAGTGCGAGGCGCTGCGAAAGGATGCGGATCGGTATCGATGGCTTCGTGATAAAATGGGCGGATGCTTCGTCAGGCGACTCGATACGGAATTTGTGCGTGGCGACATGCGTCTTGATTCGGTTATTGACGTGGAAATAGCCAAAGCCCCGTTGGCCAATCCAGGCCAGTAGCGGTATGATGTGTGACCGGCCTGCAATCCGGTAAAAATTAGTAAGGATTCACATGCGCCCTGGCCGGTTACTGATCCGGTTTTTTGCAGAGTCACTTCGGTGATTAGGGCGCAGGTGAATCCTTTTTTTTGGGATTAAGAAAATGGAAATTACCGCTAAGCAAGCAGCCCAACGTTTGATCCTGGCTCACTGGGGTCAATGGCAGTCGATCGACAAGCTCATGCAGGAAATCCCAGTGGATCAGATTGATTCGCTCTGGGAAGAGTTTTGTGATGATCTGCAGGATTCTCGCAATGAGGTCCGCTGGCAGGGTGACGAAGTTTCAGAAATCAAAAGTCGAGCCCATTACAGCTGGGGGCGGAATTACGACGTTGATGTCCGGGTAATCAAGTTGCCGGGCGATAAAGGTCTTGCCTACAACTTCATGTCTGGTGGCGGAAAGCATGGTGAGCCAGAAGCTTATCCGTGGTGGGATGAGGCTTGGTTTGTAGAAGCCACTGGCACCGTGACAACCGTTCGCCACACCTATGCTGATATTCCAGAGCCAGAAGCCGCCGAGGACTCGCAATGAATCAGTTAGTGAATATGCAGGCCCTCACCATGTCGAGCCGCGAGATTGCGGATCTTGCAAAGGCAAGCCATGACAACGTTCTGAAAACCATTCGGGCATTGATTGAGGCGGGTGTCGTTTCTAGGAACGACACCCCTTACATCCCATACACCCACCCGCAGAATGGGCAGGTCTACTTCGAGTTCCTACTTTCCTACCGGGATACGATGGTTGTTGTCTCGGGTTATAGCGTCGAACTGCGCGCCAAGATCATTGATCGATGGCAAGAGCTTGAGTCTAAGGCTCAGGAAGTCAAGCCGCTGACCCATCTTGAAACGGCTCGCCTTCTGGTCAGTTCACTTGAGCAGATCGAGCAGCAAGCTCAGCAACTGGCCATCGCCGCGCCAAAGGTCGAGTTTGTAGACCGCTACGTCGAGTCATCCGGCCTCAAGGGCTTCCGCCAGGTCGCCAAGCTGCTGGGCATCAAGGAGAACCTATTCCGGGCCTTCCTCGTTGAGCACAAGATCCAATACCAGATTGGTGGCGACTGGGTTCCGTATGCCGTCCACATCGACGCTGGCCGGTTTGAGGTGAAAACCGGAACGGCTAAGCATAATGACCACGCATTCGCGTCGGCGCTCTTCACTTCTCGCGGCATTGAGTACGTCGCCCGCCTGCTGCGCGACTCAAAGAAAATAGAACCTGAAAAGGCCCTTGGCCGAGAGGTGTCGGCATGATCGCGCTGCTGATCGCATACGCCATGATTGGTCTGATCCTTTGGGCTGGGATGATCTTGGAATTCATCGTTAACGGTCATGTCTGGCGATGGCGTGATGCCTACGGATTGCCAGTGACAATGATCGGTGTTGCAGCGCTATGGATTTTCGGGATTGCTTATTGGCAAATCCAGGAGTGGAAAAGGGAGGCGCGTCATGGCCGAAATCGCCCTAATTAGAACCTCGCATGGCCTTGTGCCGGCCACCGAGGCCGACCGCGAGACTATGCAGACCTGGAAGTCCGGTCAGACCATTCACGGCAAGTTCACCAAGATGCGGAACGCCGGCTTTCATCGAAGATTCTTCAAAATGCTGGATCTCGCCTTTGACTACTTCGAGCCGGTCGGTGGCCTGGTACCGCGGCAGGAGATGCGCGGCATCCAAGGCCTAGCCAAGTTCTTCGAGCAGGCCAGCGGCAAGCCTGGGCAGTTATCCGATGCGGTCGCGGCCTACATCGCGCAACTTGAGCAAGACCGCGCCGAGCGCTTCCCGGCAGTCGATAAGAGCCGCGAGGCGTTCCGCGAGTGGGTGACGATCGAGGCCGGCCATTTCCACCTGGTGCGCACGCCTGACGGAGTTCGCAAGGAAGCCAAGTCGATCAGCTGGTCCGCGATGGACGAGACGGCATTCCAGCCGCTATACCGAGACGTGTTCAACGCCTGCTGGCGCCTGGTGCTGTCGGCGCATTTTGAAAGTGAAGAGGCGGCCATGAGCGCTGCTGATCAGATGGGGAATTTTGCCTGATGAACAATCAATTCAAGCCGTGGGATCTGGCGCTGATCGTTGGCGCAAGGCGCTACGTGGAAAACATCGGGAAGACGTGCCAGGTTATCGAGCTATTGCAGCCGTCGGAAGTTAGCAAATGGCGAGATCCGGCCGACGGGCGAACCGTGGCGAATATGGCTGGCACCCAATGCTGGCTTGTGGTTGGTGAAGGATTGGTGTCAGGGATTGAAAGTACGCGCGGCGCCTGCCTTGCGCTGCCCCGTCATCTGATGCCACTTCGCGGAGATTCCCAGCCAGAACAGCAGAAGTCGCGGGAGCTGGTCAAGTGAGCCTTCAAGCCAAGGCGCCGCGCCCGAAGAAATGCCGAGTCGAATCATGCAGAACCTTATTCGTCCCTGCTCGCATGGGGCAGGCGGTCTGCAGTCCGGCCTGCGCGATCATTGATGCACCGAAGAATCAGGATAGGGCGAGAAAGGCGATTCAGCGGGAAGAGCGCGCAGACATCAAGGAGCGAAAGGAAAAGCTCAAGAGCCGATCCGAATTCCTGCATGAGGCCGAGAAGGCCGTCCGTGACTACCGGCGCATTTACGAGCTGAGCATCGGCAGCGGCTGTATAAGCTGCGGAGAGTCGCAGGAGTCGATTCTGGCGGCGCAAGGATGGAAGGTGGGCGGCGCCTTCGATGGAGGTCATTTCATGGGCAAGGGCGCCCGCCCAGAGCTCAGGCTGATCCCTGAAAATATATGGTTGCAATGCAAAGCCTGTAACTCTGGCTCATACATGCACGCTCGCAAGGGTTACACCGTCTCCCAGGGTTTCCGTTCAGGCCTTATTGATCGTATTGGCCTGGAAGCAGTCGAGGCGCTTGAGGCGGACCATGAGCCGCGCAAGTACACCATTGACGAATTGAAAGCCATAACCGTCCAATACCGGGCCAAGACACGCGAACTCAAAAGGACCGCAGCATGAAGAAGAAATTACTATCAGCACTCATCAGCACTTCGTTCAGTCTTGCGCTGCTGTCCGGCATCGACTCGCTGAGTCAGTTCGCCTTCTACGTGCTTGCAGTTATGAATGCACTGGCTTGGCTGGTGATGATTTTAGGCGGGATCAAAGGTGAGGTGGCGGAAGGCTTGAGGCCGCACCTCTGGATCAGCATTCCGAGCTCGGCATTCAGCCTGTACGCACTCATCTTCACTGGTCACACCATTCTCGCTGCATCGAGCTTCATCGTCACATTCTTCATCCTGCTCATCGCCTTCAGGAAGCCGGAGGTGGTCGCATGACCATTCACTTGTACGTCGGATTAATGCTTGTGCTCTGCGGAGGATGCCTTGAGGGCTGCCGCCGCCTGATTCGCCGGGACCGGATTGCGCGAGGTGTGAAATGAGGATAACAGTGCACGCGTGTATTGCTTTGGGGGTGGCGGCTGCCGCAAGCCTGCAGCTGATCATGAAAGGCAGCGGTGATTCCTTGCCAGATGACCCGCACGTACCGAAGCGCCGCAGCAAAGGCGAGAAGGCAAGGAACCGGAAGTATCGAGGTGGCCGGCCATGAAGTACGAAGACATGCAGCGAAAATTTAACGGGCACATAAAGTCAGCGACAGAGCATGAGCTTTGGAATCTATGGGTGGCCAGGGATGAGGATTATCGGCTTATCAGGACGATTGCGCTGCTCGGCTGGGCACTAGCCCTGACTGGCCCGCTAGTTATGATCTTCGGATAAAGGTTCTCAAAAGGGCTTCACTTTGGATTTAATAATGAAATTAACCAGAGAAATGCTTGAAAAATACTTTTCATACGATGCTGAAACCGGCGCTCTTACGTGGGCAAGCGTTGTGAAGGGATCGAAGGCGATCCCTGGTGAATCTGCCGGAAGAATTGATCGAGAGGGATATGTGATTGTTGGTCTTCGCCGCGCATCACTAAGGGCGCACCGCATAATCTGGGTGCTGGTCACGGGGTCTTAGCCCGACCAGATAGACCACATCAATGGGGATAGGGCAGATAATCGCCTAGAAAATCTAAGATCCGTTTCCAATAGAGAAAATGCAAGAAACCAAAAGCTAAGGTCGACAAATACCAGTGGGCACTCAGGAGTTTCATGGCATAAGCGCTTCGACAAATGGCTAGCGCATATACGGGTTGATGGAAGGAGAATCAATCTTGGGATATTCGCTGACAAAGAAATGGCCATTTCAGCTCGAAAAAACGCCGAGAAGACTCATGGATTTCATGAGAACAATGGTAAGATCAGGACGCTGTACAGCCACTCATAAGCGACGCGGAGAACAGCTTCCGCCAGCCCGCACATGCGGAAACCATCGTCTTTATCTGGTTTCAATCTCAAGGTAGCGTGTACGCAAGCTGATCAGGCCTTGAGATTGAAACCAGATGCAGATGAGTGCGCAGGATGATGCTCGACGGGAGTATCCGTTCCCTGAACTACGGACAAGTCGGAGATCGGCGCCGACCATCTGTATCAAACGCCAGCGACAATGCCAGCGCAGGACCTGAAATCCTGTTAGCTTCTGGTGGTAAGGATTGGGAGTTACCCGGTCGAGCGTTCGGTGCTATTAACCGACGGCGCGGGATGCGTCGACAAATCTTTCCTGCTTCAAACCGATAAGCCTCTCACAGAAGCTCAAATCATCGGTGCAGCAAAAAAGCCCCGGCCTAAAAAATCGGGGCTTTTTCATGCCGCCAATCCGCTAAGTGTCATATTGACATGACGAACGAATCCAGAGCGCATACAATCAACCAACGCGCAAATTCGAAGGGTCGAGAATGAAACCGTCTACCGCTTGGAGCTGTCTGGCTTTCTCGCTGGCCCTGGCCAGTTACTCGATGAATAGAGATATCAGCGCGAACGTGTTCCTGGCTTGCGTGTTTATTATCCAGGGCCTAAAAAGAACCGAAGGAACGCGCAACGAACATCGATCGTCGATGCTGGCCATCGCCATGAGCGTTGGCATTATGTTTTATGCGGTGTCTGTGCTTTCCGGTTTCACAGAGCAAAGCGCGCCCTCACACTTCCGCTACAAACACTAAGGGACTGAATATGGCCGATGTCGCCACCCCGGCAGCCTGTACCATTGTCGGATTCGCCGGGGTTGCTGTGGCAAGCTGTATGCCACAGATCGACCTGAACGCGGTTGTGTGCTCATTCGTGGGCGCGTTAATCTTTGTCCTGTGGGCCAAGGAACTGAGCACCCCGCAGCGGGTCGGATACTTGCTAGCTGGATGGGTTGGCGGGTACTACGCCGCGGCTGAAGTGCTCGCCCAGGCCTGGACCAAA
>Ga0182008_10000198_pt1 | contig 47182 bp, 32 predicted proteins | sample Sormic07211129_1_FD_120482 | JGI IMG/M metagenome (GOLD analysis project Ga0182008, IMG submission 120482) | Rhizosphere microbial communities from Sorghum bicolor, Mead, Nebraska, USA - 072115-129_1 metaG | ecosystem: Host-associated > Plants > Roots > Rhizosphere | place: USA: Nebraska...
CGATGGTTATATCTATGCGATGAAGACTTTTAGCAACAACCTTCTTAAAATTGATGCTTCGGGTATAATTACAGATATGGGAGCAATTACGGGTCTGCCCGCTGTAACAGGAACGACTAACTATAATAGTGGGGAGATAGATAACCTTGGAAACTACTATATCAAACCCGTAGGCGTTAATTCTAGTTTATATAAGGTAAATATCAGTACACAAACAGCCACGGAAATCGTACTAAATCAAACTACGAATCCATCTGATTTGGCATATAGCGTACCTGCAGGACTATTATACGGTGTAGGAACCGATGGTAGGTTGTTTTCTATTAACCCTGCAAATGGAAATGTTACTTTTATAGGGTCTCCTGCACCAGCCGTTTTCGGTGCGCTCTTTGGATCAAGCACAGGTGAAATTTACGGTATCAATAATGCTGGAGATTTTTTCCAATTTAATTTAACAACGGGAGCCAGGACAATTATTTCAAGTGCCCCGTCAAGTGGTAATAATGATGGGGCCCACTGTGTTACTGCTCCCATTACTTTTAGTGCTGATCTTGCTGTTACCCAAACGGATAATTCTACTACTTATACATCGGGAGTAAATAAGGTGTATACGGTAGTTGTAACAAATAACGGCCCTTTTGGAGTGCTTAATGCAAATGTTTTATATAATCTGCCGGTAGGTATCCCTAATGCAAATGTTAGCTACACAGCGGTTGCTTCTGCAGGTAGCTCTACAACAGTTACAGGTACTCAAATTGGAGCAATTAATGATTTGATATCCTTACCGGTAAATGGAACGGTAACCTATACCATTACAGTTGCAGTTCCTGCATTGTTTTCTGGAAACCTAGTTAGTACTGTGAGCGTTACCCCCCCAGCTAACATTACAGATGCCAACTTAACCAATAACCAAGCGACGGATACGAATATTAATGGTTGTACCAATCCAGGTGTATTTGATGCTGCAGGTTTACCAAGCACCACAGGAGTTTCTAATCTAGCAGGTTTTACAGGCGGTGCCACAGGCTGGCCTGCTAATGTGCCTAACGGCCATGTGGTTATCGAATCTAAAAATAAAGGTTTTGTAATTACACGAGTAAGTTCTTCCACAGCAATTTCGAATCCGGTTGAAGGTATGCTCATTTACGATATTACTGCTGGTTGTGTAAAACTGTACAATGGTACGACTTGGAATTGTTTAGCAAAGGATTGTTTGTAAATAAGATAAATCTAAATATGATGAAAAGACTTTTAATAGCAGTGATACTAGTACTGGGAGGTTTTATGAATGCAATAGCACAAATAGCTATAAATAAAAATACAGCAGATGGCTCTTCAGTTTTAGATTTTGCTGCAGGTACAACCAAAGGAATTATTTTACCCGCAGTAGAAACCTTGCCTTCTACACCTGCCAATGGAACATTCTTACTGGATAAAACGGATAAAAAAATTAAAATGTATCAAAATGGAGCTTGGGTAGAGTTATCTGGTGTGGGGGATATTACCAATATTGTGCCTTATAGTGGTACCGTTGATAATGGAAAACAGACAGTAATGGGAGCCAGATCGACAGGGGTGGATGGTGTATTGGTATTAGAATCAACCAATAAGGCTTTAGTACTGCCGAAAATCTCCAATCCACATCTAAATGTGAAAAGTCCTTACCCAGGTATGATGTGCTACGATACCAATAGAAAGGCACTTGCTGTTTTTGATGGGAATGTATGGAACTATTGGAAATGATAATATTATGCTTTTTTAAGTGGGACAAATTATGAAAAGAAATTTAATGCTATTTGGTTTTATATTTATTGTCATTGCATGCTCCTCGCAAACGAGTACCGCCCAAAATGGATCTGGAAGTATGACTGTTGATAACTCGATTATGACAATTTCTGCCGGAACAACGGAACAGCGTTTCAGTGAAGGTACTTACTTTGGTCCTAACGCCGTCTGGCAGATTGATGGTATACTGGAAATTTACAGTAAAAATATCTGGATCGCACCAGGGGCTACTTTCAATGGCTCGGGTAAGATTGTGATTTACAATCCCGGCAAAAATCCATTTTATACTTCAATGGCATCAGGTCCAAGTTATATTGATGGAAATAATACTGGTTTTATAAACCTGTTGCTTGAACATCGTAATCCTAACAATATCATACTGAATGACGTTAGTGATCCAGGTTTTGGAACTGCTAATCCGAAAGGAGCCCTATCGGCTACCTTAAATATCGGTGGGACTTTGGATCTCGCGGTAAATGGTGCCGACGTCATTTTAAATGGTCAGAATTTAGCTTTCAATAATAGCGGAAAGATTACCAATTATAGTAAAGAGCGTATGGTGGTTACCAGCAATAGCATTGCCGGCCATATGATCAAAGAATATGATGGTAAAGATTCCTTTGTTTTTCCTGTAGGTATTTCTGAAGGCGACTATACACCAGCAACATTAACCCCTCAAAATGCAAGTAAACTATATGTAAGTGTACAAGATTATGCAGGTGCGGGTAAAGCCATTAAAAATCCTTCAACAGGTATGGATAGGGTGTGGCACATTTATGGTTCACCTGCTACAACAGTATCTATGACCTTGCAACACAACAGCTTTACTAATGGCAATCTTTTTAAAGACGAAAATGCAGCGATTTCACGCTATGTTACCGGAGACAAGTGGGACCTTTTAAAAGGCTCTAACCCATTCCAGGGGGTACATACTCGAAGCGATGTAGCGATTTCTACTGATTTTGCGGCTAACGGAGGTTTCTTTACCAAGCTTGCTGTTTCAGGGGCGACATTATTTATTCCAAACCTTTTCACGCCAAATGGCGATGGGAACAATGATGCTTTTGAAATACGGGGGTTAGAACTGTTTGCCCAGAACGATCTGATTATTGTAAATCGTTGGGGCAATCAGGTGTATAAATCTAATAATTACAGAAACGACTGGACTGGAGAAGGATTGAACGAAGGTACTTACTATTACATCCTTCGTGTAAAGGAGAACACTGGAAGCGAGTGGCAGGTATTTAAAGGATATATCACTTTAATCAGGACATTTAAAAAATAAGTTTCAAGTGGCTAAGAAATCCATCCATCACAATTGAAAAACATGAAAAGAATACTACAGATATTTACAGGGCTACTTTTATTCTCCAATTTGGTTAAAGGCCAGCAGGATGCACAGTTTAGTCAGTATATGTTCAATGGAATTTATATTAATCCAGCTTATGCCGGATATAAGGAGCAGTTAAATGTTCATGCATTTTACCGAAATCAATGGACTGGTATTAATGGGGCGCCTAAAACCATGTCTTTAGCGGTTGATGCTATTGCGAATGATGGAAATGTTGGGCTTGCTCTACAAATTTCAAGCGATCATTTAGGTGCTCAGAGCAACGAGTCCGTGTTTGGTAATTATGCCTATAGAATACGTATGAATAGTGATGGTTCTGCAAGATTGGCGTTTGGCCTTGGTGTCGGTGCTGCTCAATTGGGGATTGATGGATCCAAGTTAAATCCTAACGATCCTGAGATAGATCAACCAACAGGTGTTCAAAGCACAATTTTGCCCGATGCAAGAATAGGGGTTTATTTTTCAAATAATCGTTTTTACGCTGGTCTATCGGCAGATAATTTAGTTTCTCAATATATTGATATTAAACGCTACGCGTTTATTGCACAGCCAAAGCCACATTATTATTTAACTGCGGGGGTTCTATTGCCTTTAAACGAGGATATTTTATTAAAACCATCCTTTCTGCTAAAAGATGATAGGGGAGGTCCAACCAGTTTGGATTTAAACGCTTTTGTGATTTTGGGAGATAAGTTTTGGGTTGGAGGTTCCTATCGTACCGGTGTGAAGTTGTACAATAAAGATTATCTGCAAAGAGATTTGAGCCAGCTGAATTCGGCAGTTGCAGCGGTACAATTTTTACCAACGGAAAACTTTAGGATAGGTTATGCATACGATTTTTCTATTGGCCCACTTCGAGGGTATAACTCAGGGACTCATGAAATCTCCATAACCTATTTATTCAATAGAAGAAATACGAGAATGCTGACGCCGAGATATTTTTAATTTCTGCTATAGCCAAATGTATTTTAAATCAGTAAGGGGAAAAGAAAAAAACATGAAAAAAAATATTTACAGACTAATTCTTGCTATCATCCTATTGTTTGCGCATCAAACTACGGTGCTGGCTCAATATGTTCTGCTAGAGGCCGATAAACAGTATGAACTTTACAACTTCAAAAAGGCGATTGATTTATATGAACTGGCTTATAAAAAGAAACCGACCTTACATGCGGCTGAAAGGTTGGCCCAGGCGTATAGTTATCAGAACAATTATAAACAAGCTGAAAGCTGGTATGCCATTGCCGCTGGAATACCAAACACCAATCCAGAAAATGTTCTCCATTACGCTAAGGCGTTACAGCAAAATTCAAAATATGCTGAAGCTAAGGCGCAATATCAGAAGTATAGTGAATTAAACAAAACAGTTGATTTAAGACAACAAAATATTTGGATATTGAGTTGTGATTCGGCTGGGCTTTGGATGAAAAATCCTACAAAGGTGACCATCACTAATGAAAAGATACTGAATACTGCTCAGTCTGACTGGGGTGCTGCAGTGTATGGGAAAAGTATTGTTTTTTCATCAGATCGCGGAAATACATCAGCCGATAAAGTATCAGGAAATAGACCGTTCTTAAAGTTCGATGGAGCTAAAAAACCTGATCGGGTTGTTTATGGATGGACGGGGAACCATTATTTAAGACTTTACGAAAAAGATGAAAATCAGGATAGTATTCTTAGTTTCAATTTAAATGCAAATACAGATTATCATGTTGGTCCGGCAAGTTTTAGTAAAGATGGGAATGAGGTTTTTTTTACACTAAGCAAAATACCTAAAAAGCCAGTTTATGTTAATGGGAAATTGGCTACCGTTAACGTCGGGATTTATTCGAGTAAAAAAGATGCGGATGGCAAATGGATAAGTCCTATTCCTTTTAAATATAACAAAGTAGATGATTACTCTGTTGGTGATCCTTTTATTACTGCGGATGGAAACAGTCTTTATTTTGTGTCTAATATGCCAAATGGACTTGGGGGAACAGATATTTACATATGCCGGCGCACTGGTACTGGCGATTGGGGATTGCCTGTAAATTTAAAGGAGATTAACACTGAAGGCAATGAACGGACGCCGGTACTTGATCAGGAGAACAATCTTTATTTTAGTACGGATGGCAGGGTAGGAATGGGAGGTTTAGATATTTTCAAAACTCAACTACTGCCTGGAAAAATTGCCGAACCAAAAAACCTGGGTTATCCAACAAACTCTCCACAAGATGATTTTACTTATCTGAAAACTTCGACATTAACCGGATATTTTACCTCAAATAGGCCAGGCGGACTTGGCAGCGACGATATTTACAGTTTTAAAGAGCAGCAGCGGGCCTTTGTTTTAAAATTGACGGGTATTGTATTTGATAGAAAGAGTAACCAACCATTGATGAATGCTATTGTTACCCTTTCTAAAATCAATGGTCAAACGTTCAAAGTTCAAACTGATGAGACTGGTAATTTTAGGTTTAATCTTGATCAGGAATCCGATTACAACTTAACGGGAGAAAAAACCAATTACAGAGCTGATGTAACATCATTTACAACAATTAATTTAACGGTATCTGCTGAGATCAAAAAGGATCTTTATTTGGAGAGAATTGAATTAGAAAAGGCAATTAAGATAGAGAATATTTACTATGATTTTGATAAATCGAATATCCGGCCAGATGCAGCGGTTGAACTGGATAAGCTTGTCAAGATTATGAAAGACAATCCAACGATCTGGATTGAACTTGGATCGCATACAGACAGTAGAGGTAATGATCAATATAATCAATGGTTGTCTCAGCGGAGGGCAAATTCAGCGGTTCAATATATCATTGATCGTGGAATCGAGAAAAACAGGATCACAGCAAAAGGTTATGGCGAAAGCAAGTTATTAAATAATTGCTCTAACGGAGTGAAATGTTCTGAGTCAGCTCATCAGTTGAACAGAAGAACAGAGTTTAAAATAGTTAAACAATAAACAAAGAACAGTTGACGTTTCATGCAAGTCTGCATGACCCTTTTAAATAAATTTCAAAATCGAAACCTATTAGAGAGAAGAATATGAAAGATAAATTAATAAATACTGAGATAGAAACCTATCGTTTGCTTGCCCTTGTAGATATCATTGCCGCAATTGACTATTATGGCATAACTGAGCTGTTGGATACGATTGGAGAAGAGAACCTTAGGGCTCATCTGGAAATGGATAAACTTTACGAAATTGATCCTTCGACAGCACTTTATGCCCCATCTTTAAAAAGACCTTAGGTTTTATTTACATACATAAGGAATTGGTGTCTGTGAATGCGTATCTGGGATTAGTGGGCGTGATCAGCTAAAGCTATCTATTAATTCCCGCCGGTAGGTACTTCCAATAGGTAGAAAAGTTTCATCATCCAGTTCAACCTGACCTCCTGCAATTCTATTTATACTTTTTAGTGCAACAATATAGGATTTGTGTATTCGCTTAAAAGCAGTCTTGCTCAGTTTTTGCTCTATCTCCGTGGTGGTCATTGAGCATAAATAAATTCCATTAACGGTGTGTACTTTTACATAATTACCCCAGCTTTGTATATAGGAGATATCAGCATATCTAATTTTAACGAGGTTCCCATCAGTTTTCAGCATTATTGATGAATGGGTGTCGCCGGTAGTTTCATCGGCTTTACCAGACTCCTTTATAGGTAGCCTTGAAAATACATTGTCAATGGCCCGCATGAAACGTTGAAAATCAAAGGGTTTTACCAAATAATCAACCACCCGGTACTCATAGCTTTCTAAAGCATGTTCCTTATATGCTGTAGTTAGGATGACCAGCGGAGGATTCGCCAGTGTTTTAAGCATCTGAAGACCGGAAAGACCCGGCATATTCACATCAAGAAACATTAGATCTGTTGGATTTTGATAAATATGTTCCAGTGCTTCTAATGCGTTATAAAATGAAGCTTCGAGTTTAAGGTGCTTTAATTCCTTTACGTAGTGTTGAATTACTAAATGAGCTCCTTCTTCATCATCAACAATAATACAACGTAATGCCTTATCCATTGCTTAATACATTTAATGTTAGTTTTAATGTGGTGCTGTAGTTGTGCTGATCTGCATTGATGCTCAACTCATAATTGCTATCATAAAGCATTTTAAGTCTTTCCTTTATATTAAACAATCCGATACCCGTGGAAGGATTTTTCAATTTTTCATCGGATATGGAGTTATTGATTTTAATGACCAAATGGTCATTTTCTATGCTGATCAGGATGTTAACAAACCATTTATTGTTAATGGTAACGCTATGCTTAAAGGCATTTTCCACTAAGGTGATCAAAATCAGAGGTGCAATGGTATAATTTGATAATAATTTACGATTATCCGGGTAGCTGTAAGTTATTTCGCATCGTTTTCCGATACGCTCTTGTTCCATAGCAATATAGTTTTCAATAAAAGTGATTTCTTCTCCGATAGTTACCAATTCTTTATTGCCACTTTCCAGCTGGTACCGCATCAGTTCTGAAAGCTTTAATATAAGGCCGGGTGTTCTTTCCGGGTCTGTGAGGCTCACTCCATAAAGGTTATTGAACATATTGAAAAAGAAGTGCGGGTTTAGCTGTGCGTGTAAAAATTTAAGGTTCATTTGGCTAAGAAGGAGCTGCGTCTCGTTCCGCTTATTTAACTCGTGTGAGTATTGCCGCACAAGAAATAATGAGAGTATGGTAAAAGTGCTGATTAAGCATAGTACAAAATGATAAGCCATTCCCATGCCTATAGAGGTACTATCGTCGCGGAATATTTCAGGAGCTATCCAGAAATAATCAAGTGCAAGCAGTATTGCCGATGCGGTGAGGGTAGTGATGAACAGCAGGGTAATGTAAAGGCCATACCTTTTTGAGAGAAAATACGGAAAAAGGAGATGTCTGTGCAGTTGGGCCTGACTGTAAAGCAGAATAAAAAATACCAGACCTTTTAGCAGGTCAGTAAAAGTGTCCACCTTCATCCACTCATGCAACATGGTTAGCACAAACATGGCGATGAAGATCACCAGCTCCTCAAAAAAATTGATTTTGTAAAGTTTTGGCTTAGCAATCATAGTGTAATAGCGAACTCTTCGTTACGCCTTGCAAATCAAAGCTCCGGTATTTGAATGTAACATCCAAACTTTAGTGATGAACGAAGTTTGTCATTTATAAAGTGTGGTTGGTCATTCTTTTTCTCTGCTGGAAGTTGGGAACGCTTGTTTTGTGTCCATCAAATTAAATTATTTTTTATGCGACCTGCTATATTCTGCCTTTTATTCATCTTTGCTGCTCAATTTACTTATGCGCAACAGCGCACTGATATAGGATCTACTATTGAGGTTAAAGGGATGGTACTTGATTCTGCTAACCAGCTGCCTGTGGAGATGTCTACGGTAAGCATATTGGCTAATGGAAAATTAATAAAATCGACCTTAACTGATCAATCAGGACAATTTCACTTCAGTATTCCTGCTTTTTCAGCCTATATTGTTTCAGTTTCTTTTATTGGATATGAAAGCTATACCTCTTCATCCATGCGTGGGTCACAAACCGTAAAGATACTTTTACGCAGTAAAGGTGTATCACTGAAAGAGGTTGCGGTTACCAGCAAGAAGGCACTTGTACAATATAAAGGGGATAAGCTGGTGTACAACGCTTCTGCAGACATCAGTAACAAGGCTGGTTCAGCTTCTGATGTACTACGAAAAGTTCCGCTTTTGACGGTAGGAGGTGATGGCGAGATAAAAATGCGCGGAAGCTCTAACCTAAAGGTGCTGTTAAATGGAATGCCTTCAGGTATTATGGCTAAAAACCTGAAAGAAGCATTGAAAATGATTCCTGCAAGTACTATTCAGTCTATTGAAGTGATCACTTCCCCATCAGCAAAATACGAAGCGGAAGGAGCTGCCGGAGTGGTCAATATCATTACCAAAAAAAGCGTTAAAGGAACAAACGGGAATGTTGACATCAGTGGTGGTAACCTGGAACAATCGATAAACGGATCATTAAATATTTCCCACGATAAGTTTGACTATAGTTTTAATCTAAATGGTAACCGAAATAAGCAGCGTAATGTATCTATCCTTAACAGAACATCTATAAGGAATCTGCAGCCTGCCGGAGAATTGTTGCAGCAAAATGAGGAGACACAATATGACAGGGGTGCTTTTGCTGGTTTTGGATTTGCTTATCGCCCGGATTCCACGCAAAAACTGGGTGTCGATCTGTCTTACTGGGGGGGAAGCTGGCCTATTAAAAGTATGCTGTATAGCCGTTATGCAGAGGGAACGCTGGTGTCTGAATATAACCAGCGCAGCGAACAAACCGGTAAATTTCAGTCGTACGAGTTTGCTTTAAACTATCAAAAAAAGTTTAGCAGAAAAAAACAGGAGTTGCAGATAAAAAGTTTAGTTGCGCGCTCAAATGACCGTTCTGATTATACCACTCATCAGTTTGATCTTTCAGGATCTCATTATTTTACTGAAAAGGGACCCAATAGAGGCGATACCTGGGATACTGATATACAATCTGATTATACCCATCCCCTAAATAAAGCTGGAAAGAATCTTCTGGAAACAGGTTTGAGGTTTACACGGAACAACTCAAATACGGCTTATGAAGTGTTCAATAATGAGGGTAGGCCTGGAAGCAGTGAACTTACTGAAGTTGCGTCCCGTTCGGACGCGATGAACTATTCCAGGAATATTTATGCTGCATATGTTAGTCTCCAGTTTGAAACGAACAACAGTTGGACTTTTCGCCCGGGGATGCGCTTTGAAGGTACCCGGCTTGGAAGCAGTTTTAAAAGCAACACACCTTCGTTTAATGCGGCTTTTAATAATTGGGTGCCTAGTTTGCTGATCTCCAAAACGTTGAATGACCATCATGAGTTGAAATTCAATTACACTGAACGTATACGAAGACCCTGGATATGGGATTTGAATCCCTACGTTAACGCCAGCGATCCGAGAAATCTGGTTTCAGGCAATCCGCAGCTGCGCCCTGAAACCACCAGAATGTTAGAGGTGGCGCATAATTTAAATGCGCAATCTGGTTTTATGTTAAATAGCAGTATGTATTACAATTCAAACAGTGATGCTATTGAATCGATTACTACGGTTGATGCACAGGGGATTTCCAGGACAACACCAAGTAACGTTGCGGCCACTAAAAGATTAGGCAGTAATATCAACACCTCTTTTCAAATTAGTAATGAATGGATGGTAACGGGTGGACTAGAACTGTATAGGGTATGGTTTAAGAGTCAGGCTTTAGAGGTGGCGAATCAAGGCAATTTTTATTCAGTTAATATAAGCACTTCTTATACTTTACCTAGAAGCTATACGCTACAACTTTCCGGAGATTACAGTAACGGTTTTGTCATGCTGCAGGGTAGAAATTCAGCTTATTGGACCTACCGGTTATCGGTTCAAAAAGAGCTTTTTGATAAAAAAGCAGCCCTTCTGCTGAGCTTCAGCAATCCTTTTCAACAAAAACTTGCACAGCGCAGTTATGCCACAGCTCCAACATTTCGCAGCAGCATTTTGAATAATTTTTATAATCAGTCATTCAGTTTATCATTTAGCTGGAAATTTGGTTCAATTGCAGGTTCAGGTAATGACGAAAAGAAGTTTAATGATACCGGTGAAGGTTCAAGGCGGAAAGGGAGGTTTTAGAATGGGTTGGAAAACACAATTTAGATAGGCTTTTTCAAGTTTGTTGTTTAAAATATCTAGGCTTTTACTTTTAGTATATATCCTAAGCCGTATACATTTTCAATACTGACCTCCCGCGAGGTCTTAAAAAGCCTTCTGAGCCTTGAAATAAAAACTTCAAGGCTTTTTCCGTTAAAATAATCATCGTTTCCCCAAAGTGCGATCAGCAAATCTCTTTTCTTGACCACCTTATTGATATTTCCGGCCAGTTGATCCAGTACTTCGGATTCTCTGACGGTTAAGGAGACTTCTTTGTTATTGGGCATTAATACAAACAACTGGTCTTTCTGGTATTTGATATCTCCAATATGGATCAATCCGGAGCGGGAGGCTGCTGGTCTTTGCGGGCTATTTGTAAACTTATTAATGATGTTTCCGATCCTCAGTACCAGTTCTTCTATTTCGAAGGGCTTGGATATATAATCTATTGCTCCGATGGTGAGGCCACGAAGCCGGTCCTGTTTCTCATTATGTGCGGTTAGAAAGAAAAATGGCTGGTTTGGGTTGATCTTGACAATCTGGGAAGCCAGATCAAATCCATTCATGTCGGGTAATTGTATATCAACAATTATTAGTTTATTGCCCAACTGGTTGGATTGGTAGTAAGCCAAGGCTTCTGCCGCTGTCTTAAACCACAGAACACTAAAGCCCCTTAATTTCAGATATTCGGAAATCACATTGCCCAGGTCTATTTCATCTTCTATTATTACAATGTCATAAAGCATATCAGGTGGTTGAGATTAAAATTTACAGACCGGTATTGGTTTGATGTTTGGGTATTCGCACCATAAACTCGGTGCCCATACCTAATTCTGTTTCCAAAGTAATCCCCCAGCCGTGTATATCGAGGCATTGCCGTACATAGTAAAGCCCCAGGCCAAGACCGGGAACGGTAGTATCTTTGTTGCTGCGGAAAAATTTATCGAAGATCTTTTGCTTAAGCGGGGCTTCAATGCCTTTTCCATTGTCTTTGATGTGAAGTACATATTCGCTGGTTTGTTCGGTGATAAATATAGCTGTCTTTTTTACAGCGCTGTTGTTGTGTTTGAATGAATTATCAAGAATATTCTGTAGCATGGTTGTAAACACAAATGGATCGATCAGCAGGAGTATTTCATTGGTATAAGGATCAAAGGTGAGGCTATCGGGTTCATGCACGATCTTATAGTCATTTACGAGCGTCAGTACCGTATAATTTAAATCGGTTTCTTCCAGATTGATATTGTTGTTGATTTCTGAGATCTCCAGCATTTGGTTGATGTGGGAATGCAGTCGTTTTGCCTGCCTTTCGACAATATGCACCAGGGCTTTTACACGTGTCCTGTCATGGAGAACTTCTTCCTCATCCAGGCTTTTGCTGGCCACCAGTATGGTGGTAATTGGGGTATTGAATTCGTGTTTTATACTATTGAGAAAGTCTGATTTTATTTCGGCCTCTTTTTTCTGGCGCATCCAATTGATATAGGTATAGTAATTGATGCCCACAATGATGATGATACACAAGGCAACGAGTGAAAATGTGGGTAACATTTCCATAGCAACCTTTAACGGACGGTCGGGTGCATCGACAAATAAGTTAAAGGTAACCCGGTAATCGTATACCAGCTTACCGCTTACAGAAAGGTTCGTCACTCTGTTTTGAACATTCGGATCGGGGAGTGTACCGTCTATAATTACGCCGAAGGGCGTATTGGGGCCTGCTGTAACAGATGGATTGCTTTTGCTGTCAAAAATATAAATGTTCCCGATTTTAGGATCGAAGTTAATTTCTATCGATTCAAACGTGAGCAGGTATCTAAGGTTGGTATCCAGGTTGTTGCGTTTCACAATGGAGCGGAAAATGCTGTCCATGGTGCTTTTCTTTTGTAAAGTGGTGATCAGCGTATCACTAACGCGTTTACAAAGTTGGCTAAAGGCTTGTTTATTATGGAGGTAGGCCTGCTGAATAGGGGGCATGTTTCTGGAGAGGATGGAATCAATGATCTTTCCGCCGCCACGATATACCTTATCGTCTGGTATACTGTGGCCATACTCATCGTTAATCAGCTTCTTTTCATTCAGCCTGTAGTCCCTATCCCGTAATACATAGGTGTTGTAAGTTAATCTTAGTTGTACGAAGAATAAAATCAGAAAGCTGACCAGTACAACGGACTTATATATGTGGTCTTTCATTTTATGCTTTAAAAATAAGGGTATTATTTTTTAAATACCAAGCTGTTAGGTTTTTGTTAGGCTTTTGTTAGGTTTCTGTTAGATAAATTTCTGCATGGTTGGGTTTAGCTTTGGATAAGCTTGAACGGGGTTATCGCGGCAAGCTAAATTACTATCAATCATATAAACACTTAAAGCAGAAAAAAATGCCAATCAGAAAGATTGTAATCTTACTATTTATCGTTTCAGGGATCGCCTCTCAAAATTTCGCAATTGCTCAGCAAAAAGCAGCTGAGAAACCACTGGCTGAACTTCAACAGGATTTTGTTGATTTGGGGCTGGGGATGTTCATTCATTATGGAATGCCAACTTTTATGGACCAGGACTGGTCAGATCCGGACGCGTCTCTGTCGCTATTTCAATCGCCAAAGCTCGATGCTGACCAGTGGGCAAAAGCCGCAAAGTCTGCGAACATGACCTATGGCTGCCTGACAACCAAACACCACAGTGGCTTTCCGATATGGAATACCAAAACTACCCCTTATAATGTGATGAACACGCCATTGAAAAGAGATGTGGTGAAGGAATATGCAGATGCATTCAGGAAGAATGGTTTAAAGGTGATGTTATATTATTCTATACTGGATACACACCATGGTATTCGTCCTAACCAGATTACGCCCGCTGGTATCCAGATGATTAAAGATCAGATTACTGAACTGCTTACCAATTATGGCGAAATTACGGCTTTGGTTATTGATGGCTGGGATGCGCCATGGTCCAGAATTTCTTATGATGATGTTCCTTTTGAAGATATCTACTATCTGATTAAATCCTTGCAGCCTAACTGTTTGGTTATGGACCTTAACGCAGCGAAATATCCAACAGAAGCTCTTTTCTATACCGATATTAAATCTTATGAACAGGGAGCGGGGCAGTTTATTTCCAAGGAGCACAATAAGCTTCCGGCGCTTGCTTGTTTACCTTTGCAGGCCAACTGGTTTTGGAAAAGTTCCTTTCCCACAACTCCGGTAAAAAATGTAGCTGAGCTTGTCAATAAGTTTATTGTTCCTTATAACGGTGCCTACTGCAATTTTATACTTAATGTGGCGCCTAATAAAAATGGCCTGATCGATGATAATGCCATAGCAGCGCTAAAGGAAATGGGTAAAATCTATAAAAAAGAGGCAAATCCTCCAAAATTACCTTCGCATCCTGCGCCAATCATTTCCAGTAATATGGCCAAATATGTGAAAAGCAACAGCAGCTGGAGTGACGACATGAATTTGATGGATTTTGCAAATGATGATAATTTCAGGTCTAGCTGGTCTTCTAATCCTACTGTAAAAGCGCCTTGGTATGAATTGTCCTTTGAAAAGGCTGTTCCATGCAATATGGTCGTGCTAACTTCTGGAAATTCATCTGCTTCTACCTTCAATTTACAATATTATGCAAATGGGAAATGGCGCCCTATTGAAACGAAGCGCGAAGGTGAAAAAAAGGTGAGCATATTCAGATTTGATAGAATCTGGTGCGAAAAAATTAAAGTGAATATAACCGATTCTGACAGTCCGCCTGCAATTGCTGAACTGGGTGTATTTAATGAAAGAAGATAAATTTTAAACCCTAAAACCTAAACCAACCAAACTTATGAATCAAACTTTTACAACTAAGCTAAGGCATATGCCTTATCTGGGGAACCTCTGGATACTGTTTTCAGTATTTGGTGCCTGTATGTTACTTCTGGGTAACCCCACTTTTGCGCAGCAGGGCGCAACAATTAAAATTACGGGAACCGTTAAGGATTCTCTGGGCCTGGGTATACCTGGCGTCAGTTTGCAGGTTAAAGGCCAGAGTGGCATGGGAACCGTTACGGATGGGGATGGTAAATTTTCCCTTAATGCCATGGCAAAATCTACTGTGGTGGTATCCTCTGTAGGTTTTAAGCAGATTACCTTTATTGCTGATCCTGCACGGACTTCTGTAAATCTGGTTTTGAGCCCGGACAACAACAGCCTTTCTGAAGTTGTTGTTACCGCGTTTGGAAAGAAAGAACGGAGGGAGGCCATGGTGGGATCGGTGACCAGTATTACGCCTTCAAAGCTTAAAATTCCCTCTAGTAACTTAACCAATGCCCTGGCTGGGCAGATTGCCGGGGTGGTAGCCTACCAGAGGAGCGGACAACCCGGGCTGGATAATTCCAGCTTTTTTATAAGAGGGGTAACAACGTTCGGTTATAAACAGGATCCATTGATTTTGGTAGACAATGTGGAACTGACGCCTACGGATCTGGCCAGATTGCAAGTGGATGATATTGCCAGTTTTTCCATACTCAAGGATGCGAGTGCAACGGCTTTATATGGTGCCAGGGGCGCCAATGGGGTAATCCTTGTGACCACAAAAGAAGGGGCAGAAGGTAGTGCAAAGGTAAACGTGCGTTTTGAAAATTCTATTTCACAGGCTACGCAAAACCTGGAAATTGCTGATCCAATCACTTATATGAAGATGTATAATGAGGCCATCACCACAAGAAACCCGTTGGGTGTGCCCAGATTTACGCAAAATGACATCTACAACCGGGAGCAGACCATGAGTGGTGCGCCTGGCAGCAATCCTTATGTTTACCCGGCGGTCAACTGGGTTGATGAGCTTTTTAAACAAAGCACCAATAATCAGAGGTTGAATGGTAGTGTGAGTGGCGGGGGAAAAATTGCGAGGTATTATATTGGGACTTCCTATAACCGTGACAACGGCATATTGAAGGTTAGTCCTGTAAATAATTTCAATAATAACGTTAAGCTGGAGAATTATCAGCTTCGCTCGAATATCAATATCAACGTGACACCTACAACTGAGGTGGTATTGAGGCTCTCTGGTACGTTTGATGAGTACACCGGGCCTATAACGGATGACGGGTCTTTCTCTTCTGATCTTTATAGAAAAGCACTCCATACCAGTCCTGTACTTTTTCCGGCTTTTTATCCGGCCGATCCCTCATTAGGGATTGATTCACATATTCTTTTTGGTAACAGCTCTACTGAGGGAACGGGGAATACCGTTGGTTTTTCAAATCCTTATGCTGATATGATGAAGGGATATAAGTCGTTTTCCCGGTCAAGAATGTCTGCGCAGCTTGAGCTGAATCAAAATCTTTCCTTTTTTACAAAGGGCTTGACTTTCAAAGGGCTTTTCAATACCAACAGGTATTCTTATTTTGATCTGACCAGGCAATATTCTCCATTTTTTTACAATGTTGCATCCTATGACAGGATATCCAATCAATACACCCTGAACTGGATCAATAACCAGCCGGGGCAAGCTTCAGAGTATCTGAGCTTTGAGCCAGGATTTAAGGATATCAATACGTTTGTATATATGCAGGCGGTATTGGATTATGCGAGGCAGCTAGGCGATAAACATAATGTTAGCGGTACGCTTATTGCCACCAGGCAGCAGCGTTTATACGCAAATGCGGTGGATCCGGCTACCAATTTACCCAGTCTTCAGTATTCTCTTCCTTACCGTAATGTGGGGCTTTCAGGAAGGTTGGGTTATTCTTATGGAAACCGCTATTTTGCTGAATTTAATTTTGGTTATAACGGGTCGGAGCGTTTTGCCGAAAAAAACAGGTTTGGTTTCTTTCCAACCATTGGTGGCTCATGGGTAATTTCAAATGAAAGCTTTTGGAATGGTGGCCTTAAAACGGCGATCAATAAACTTAAGCTTCGTGCCAGCTATGGTCTTGTTGGAAATGATGCCATTGGCGCACAGCGTTTCTTCTACTTGTCAAATGTGAACCTGAATGGTGGTAATCCGGCTTATTTTGGTCAGGCAAATGGGGTTAGCAGGCCAGGAGTGAGCATTAGCAATTATGCAAATGATGCGGTGACCTGGGAAACTTCCCGGCAAACCAATATTGGTTTGGAGGTTAGTTTTTTCAACAGCCTGAACATTATTGCGGAGGTTTACAAACAGCATAGGTATAATATTTTAATGCAGCGGGCTTCAATTCCGTCGAGCATGGGGCTGGAGTCATCGGTTGGTGCAAATCTGGGTACAGCTGATTCCAGAGGTATTGACTTTTCTGCTGATTACAGTAAAACTTTTACCGGTGGATTTTGGATGTCGGGCCGGCTTAACTTTACGTTCTCGCAAAATAAATACGGTACCTACGAGCAACCTGCATACCGTGAGCCCTGGCGGATTTTGTCGGGTCAAAAGATTGGTGTAAGATGGGGCTATATTGCTGAGCGTCTTTTTGTTGACGACCAGGAGGCTGCTGCTTCTCCGTCACAGCTTTTTGGTGCAGGTGCTGCAGCACCCCGGGGCGGAGACATCAAATATACCGATATGAACAATGACGGAAAGATTACTGAGGCTGATCAGGTTTTCCTGGGTTTGCCTTCCACTCCTGAAATTGTTTACGGTGGTGGGATCTCTCTGGGATTTAAGAAAATTGATTTATCGTTGTTTTTTCAGGGTGTAGGCCGCACAAGCTTCTTTATTGACCCTTCAGAAGTGAGTCCTTTTCTGAACAACAGGCAGGTGCTTCAGAAATTTGCGGATAGCCACTGGACTGAGGAGAATCAGGATCTGTATGCGAAATATCCTCGTCTGGGTACCACATCTTCAGAGATCAGCAATAATCTTCAAACCAGTTCCTGGTGGATGCGGGATGGTGCTTTTATCAGATTGAAATCGATAGAAATTGGCTATACTTTTCCTGAAAAGTTGTCCAAAAAGGTTTTTCTTTCCAACTGCAGAATCTATTTCAATGCGCTGAATCCATTGACCTGGAGCAGGTTCAAAGATTGGGATCCTGAATTGGCTTCAAATGGCTTTAGCTATCCGATCCAGAAAGTGTACAATATCGGAATCAACGTAAACTTTTAAGCAGACCAGTTATGAAATCCTATTTTAAACTCATCATATGTATTGCAGTTATTTCGGGAATGACCCAGTCCTGCAAAAAATATCTGGATGTGACACCAGACAATGTGGCCACCATTGATTATGCCTTCAGGAATAGAAATGAGGCAGAGAACTATCTTTTTACTTGTTATTCTACTTTGCAGAATATGGGGCCGTCTAACAGCGACGCTGCCTTTACCACCTCCGGGGAGATTTATTTCCCAAACACCTTAACCGAGGCGACACTTGGAAGCAGGGAGGCTGAACAGGGTTTTCACCTGATCAGGGGTGTGCAAACGACCGACAATCCCTCTTTAAATTATTGGGACGGGGAACAACTTGGACAGCCAATATTCAAGGCCATCAGAAGATGTAATATCTTTCTGGAGAATATAAACCGGCCAAAAGATTTGCCTCAGTATGAACGCAACCGCTGGATTGCGGAGGTCAAGTTTCTTAAAGCTTACTACCATTTTTACTTGTTGAGAATGTACGGTCCAATTCCATTAATTAAACAAAATTTACCCATTGATGCGGGCACGGAAGAGGTGAGGGTAAAACGTGAACCTGTAGATGCGGGGTTTGACTACATTGTTTCTTTGCTGGATGAGGCTACGCCTGATCTGCCTCGTACGATTCAAGATCCTGCGCAAAGCCTTGGTCGTATTACTCAATTAATTGCCCTTTCGGTAAAAGCAGAGGTACTTACTACACAGGCAAGTCCATTATTTAATGGAAATAGAGATTATGCTGGTTTTAAGGATAATGACGGTGTGAATCTGTTTCCGGCTGTTTACCAGGCTGAAAAGTGGTCGAAAGCGATGTTGGCCTGCCAGGCTGCAGTACAGGCCTGTGAACAAAGCAATTTATCTCTTTACCATTTTATTTCTCCTGGAAATATTCCAAGTATACCGGCTCCTTTACAAACGGTAATGGACATCAGGCAGAGCGTTACTGAAAATTGGGAGAAAAATTCGGAGGTGATCTGGGCACTTAACACGGTATTTGGTCTGCAATCTATGGCCATGCCGCGGTTAACCAATGCAATGGTACAGAATATGGGTGGCGCACCAGGTAATTTTGCTGTTCCAATTGGAATGGCCGAATTGTTTTATTCTAAAAATGGGGTTCCTATTACGGAGGATATTGGATATGATTACAGAGGGCGTTATTCAATTGCGTCTGTAGCTGCTGACCATAAATATTATATGAAAAATGGTTACCAGACAATTAAAATGCATATGGATAGGGAGCCGAGGTTCTATGCCGATCTGTCGTTTGATGGGAGCTGCTTTTTTGGTAACGGCCAGACTGATCCTGAGAACATGCTTTTTGTGCAGGCCCGCGGCGGAAGCTCTATAGCTGGTCCAAAAGATAACATCAGGGTCAATGTATCGGGCTACTGGCCGAGTAAACTGGTCAATTACCAGTCGGTTTTTGGTACAGAGGTGACTCAAGCAAGCTTCAGGATGCCATTGATCAGGCTTGCAGGCTTGTACCTGCTTTACGCGGAAACACTGAATGAGGTAAATGGTCCAACCGGAGAGGTTTATAATTATATTGATAAGGTGCGTCTGCGCGCAGGTTTAAAAGGTGTTAAAGATGCCTGGTCTTTATACTCTTCCAATCCGGGTAAGGCTTCAACCAAGGAAGGGCTACGGTCTATCATTCAGCAGGAAAGAAGAATTGAGCTTTGTTTTGAGGGAAGAATAGGCTGGGACCTTAGACGCTGGAAGATCATTCAGGATGTGCTGGGCAAACCATTTCAGGGCTGGAACATTCAGGATCCTACTCCCGAAGGCTATTACAGACAGCGTAACCTTGTGGTTCCGGCATTTGGTTTAAAAGATTATTTATGGCCGATCAAGTATAACGACTTGATTATTAATCCAAACCTGGTTCAAAATCCTTATTGGTAAAAAGTTAAAAAGATGATTATGAATATTAGATCAAAACAATATAATGGTTTTTGCATAATGCAGCTTTTTGCAATGCTGTTGCTGGCCTGTTCGCTCTGTTCCTGCAAGGAAAGTGAAGATTTTAATGCGGTGGTATCGAAGGATATGACAAAACCTGGCATGTTAACCGGTGTTAAGGTGCAAAATCTGGCGGGGGCAGCTGTAATTTCTTATGTGCTTCCCAATTCGGAAAATCTGCTGTATGTGCAGGCCGAGTACCGGATCAACGCCCGAACGGTGAGACAATCAAAGTCTTCTTATTATAGTGATACGCTTAAGGTTGAAGGTTTTGAGAAGAGCGGTGATTATGAGGTTACTTTATACGCGGTTTCGCGTGCAAATGTGAAGAGTGATCCGGTTCAGGTACGTGTGCACCCGGAAACGCCTTCCTATCTTATGGTGTATCCAACAGTGCAGCTACAGGCTGATTTTGGCGGGGTAAACGTTTTGGCCAGTAACCCTTCTAAAAAAGCAATTGGGGTTATTGTGATCTCTAACGATAAAACGACAGGGAAAATGCTTCCGGTTGAGCAGTTTTATACCGAAGCCGAACATATTAACTTCAGTGTGCGGGGCTTTGATACCTTGAAAAGAGATTTTGGTGTATATATAACCGACAGATGGGGGAATATTTCGGATACGCTCTTTAAATCGATCAGTCCGATCTTTGAAGTTCTGGTGCCAAAAACTAAATTTAGTGAATACAGGTTACCATCAGATTCTCCTTTGGGGGCAACTGGACTGGGTTGGAACACCACAAGGCTTTGGGACAACAATACCTCTGATCCTGGCTGGCATACTGAGGCTGGCTATGGCAAGCCGTTACAGATCTGCACTTTTGATATGGGGGTGCTGACAAAGCTGAGCCGTTATAAGTTATGGGAAAGGGGAGAAGCTTATGGCAACGATTATTCTTATAACCATGGTAATCCAAAGGCCTGGACACTTTGGGGTTCTGCTAAGGAAGCACCTGCTGATGCTACTTTACCTGTTAGCTCTGCAAAGGGAACTGTTGTTGGAGATTGGATTAATCTGGGTAATTTTGACTGTCCGCCACCTCCTTCCGGAAATTTACCTGGCCAAACAACGCCTGCGGATCTTGCGGCTGTGAAAGCAGGATTTGAATTTAATATAGCACTTGATGTTCCGAAGGTCAGGTTTATCAGGCTTGCGGTTAACTCTACCTGGGGAAATGCAGATTTTGCCCATGTTATGGAACTATCTTTCTGGGGAAACACCAATTAAAAATATAAGAAGATGACAACTAAAAATATAAACAGGATTGTTATGGTCTTTATGGCCGGAATAATTTTTTATGGCTGCAGTAAGGATGCTCTTGATTATACCAAATACCTGGATGGAAAAGAAAAGGTCTATCCCGGCTTTCCGGGAAAGGTTGGGGCTGCTCCCGGAAATTATCGGGTAAAGCTGTTCTGGAAGGCGAGCCCGGATCCTAAGGTGAGCCGTTATGTAATATTCTGGAACAATGCACTGGATTCGCTGGAAATGAAGGCTCCTGACAGATCGGTTACCGATATATCTGTGGTTATACCTAATCTGGTAGAGTACAATTATTCTTTTACAATATATTCTTATGATAAGAATGGCAATCGTTCAGTACCGGTCCAGGTTAATAATGTAAAGGTGTATGGTGATAGTTATAAATCAAGTTTAACCAACCGCTTCCTGGTGTCAGCTACGCCATATCAGTTGGATGACAATGGTATCACACTTTATTTTGAAAAACCAGATACCATTAATATTGCAACAGAAATACAGTATACTTATAAGGATGGAAGTGTTCGTAAGAGCTCACTGGGGCCTGATGAAAATTCAATCAGGCTTGCTGATTACAAGGTTGGGACCCGGATTTATTTCAAATCTTCCTATGTGCCGGTAAGATCGGCGATAGACACTTTTTATACGGCTGATTTCGATTCTTTGAGCAATATTATGGTACCGGTTGATAAGTCGCTCTTTCGCCCGCTTAAACTTGCTAATGATGTAGGTACGTATTCCAGTGAAACTTCCCTGTCGAAACTTTGGAATGGAAATAAGGTGCCAACTGGTTATCCTGATATTTTTCATAGTGATAATAAGACGGCACTGCCGCATCATTTTACTTTTGATATGGGGAAACCGATATCGAATCTTGCACAGTTTGAGATCATTGGGCGCGACTGCTGTAATAATCCAACTAAGTTTGAGATTTGGGGGATAGCGGATCTGACTGGAGCGGAAACGCAGTCGCCGGGCAACTCACCCGGCTGGGTTGCGGAATCGAAGGGCCGTGGCTGGACGCTGCTTAAAACTGTGGAGCGGACGGATGATGGGTCAGCGCCGCTGAAGGTTGCACTTCCGGCAGGACTTCCTGCGGTAAGGTACATCCGCATACGTGTGATTGAGGTAGCTAGTGGTGATGCCTATTATAGTAATATCAGTGAGGTATCCTTTTGGAGCAAATAAAAACAATCATCGATCGGCAGCCTGCCGATCGATGATTTGTAGTATAAGAGACAAAAAATTATGATGAAGAAAAGAACAACAAAAATATTTATTTACTTGCTGATGCCGTTTTTGATGCCTGGTCTTATTTCAAGGTCAACCGCGCAGGTTAAAGCCCTATATAATTCTAATAAAAGTATCGGATCTCCTGATTCGGTGTGGAAAGAACATTGGTTTGAACACAAAGAAGAACTCAGATTAATTGATTACAATGATGATGTGGCTGTTTTTTATGATAAAAATATGCCGGTGGATGTTAAATGGCCAATTTCGGTGATGGCCAATTGCTGGAATTATGTTAAGCGTACTTATGGTCATTTTGGTTCTGATCCACGGCTTTATGTGATTCTTCACCGTGCTACAGGAAAGGATTATGCTGGCGGGCATCCCTCTCCGTTCTTTGATCGAAGTCATGATTACCGGAATGTGATTGATTGTGGATTAGAGCATTGGGACAGTGCTTCAGGTGAACAGATTGGAATGCCGATACATGAGATGGGGCATATTGTGACCAGTGCAAGTCATGGGACTAAGGGTTCCCCCTCGGATGTGCTGTGGGGAGACAGTAAGTTTATGGAGATTTTCAATTATGATGTGCTGCTGAATATAGGCATGGTTGATGAAGCTAAGAAGGTGTATGACCAGATGCAGACGCAGTACGATGATTTTCCCAGGGCGGGTACGCAGTGGTTCAAAAACTGGTTTTTTCCAATTTATAGCAGATATGGCAAGGGAAAGGTGCTGAATAAGTACTTCGAACTTCTTGCATTGAATTTTCCAAAAGACAAAGACGGACGTTTTAACAGGGAGCTCAATTTTGGTGAATTTGTGCATTTTTGGAGTGGTGCAGCTGGAATTGATTTAAAGGATACCGCTGAAAGGGCTTTTGGTTGGCCGATAGAGTATGATCTGCAATTGAAACAGGCGAGGAAGGCGTTTCCTAAGGTGAAATACTAGACATGCAAAGGCCGGTTTGCGAATTCTTTCGAATTTGTTAGCTTTGAGGCCTAAATAAAATCATGTTATTTAGAGAATTGCCTGATTTATCGCCCCTGATTTTTAATGATAGACTATAGTGCATTTTCAGATCCGGAACTGACAGATTTATTAAAGTCTGGAGATAGGAATGCATTTGCAGAAATTTATACCCGTTACCGGTTTATCTTACACAACCATGCCTGGAATAAGATGCGCAACAAAGAGGAATCTGAAGATTTGGTTCACGAGGTATTCTCTATGATTTGGGCAAAACGGCAAACCATCAATATTGGCAGCAATCTTTCAGGTTATTTGTACAGTTGTATTCATAATCAGTTTTTGAACAGGGTTGTCCATAAGAATGTCAGAACAAAGTACATTGATTCTATTGCTGCATTTTCAGAAACAGGGCCTGTGGTTACTGATCATCGGGTAAGAGAGAATATGCTCAGGGCAATCATTGAAAAAGAAGTTGCACAGCTTCCGCCAAGAATGAGGGAAGTTTTTGAACTCAGCCGCAAGCAAAACCTCAATCACAAGCAGATTGCAGAAATTATGGGCATCAGTGAGCAAACGGTTAAAAAACAGATGAATTATGCTTTAAATATTCTGAGGAAAAGATTGGGGCTGGTGCTGTTTCTGGCCGCTTATTTCATAAGTTACCGCGGGCAATAATTTTTTTTCAGTTTTATCTACCACTCTTTTAGTTGCTTCTTGTCTTACTGTTATAGGCTTTGTTAAAGCCACCATCAACCATAACTAAACAGACAAGAGAAGTTGAAAAAAACCATAGTTAAGATAGAAAATCTATCACACCGCTATAGCAAAGACTGGGCAATCCGGGATATTAATTTTGAAATTGACGAAGTTGGTATCCTGGGTTTGCTGGGGTCTAACGGAGCTGGTAAGTCTACTACAATGAATATCCTTTGCGGGGTATTAAGCCAAACGGAGGGAAATGTCTATATCGAAGGCATCAATTTACGAGAAGAGCCCGAAGAGGCCAAAAAGCTGATCGGCTTTCTTCCGCAACATGCGCCGTTGCATCTTGATTTGACCGTAGATGAATACCTGACTTATTGTGCTTTTATCAGAAATGTGCCCAAAAACAACGTAAAAAGCGCTGTAGAGGAGGTAAAAGAGAAATGTGGGATTGCACATTTCAGTAAAAGGCTCATTCAGAATCTTTCGGGAGGATACCGTCAGCGTGTTGGCATTGCACAGGCCATTATTCATCATCCCAAATTGGTGGTTTTAGATGAGCCGACCAATGGGCTTGATCCCAATCAGATCCTGGAAGTCCGTATGCTGATCAGGGAAATTGCGGAACAAAGGTCCGTTATCTTCTCCAGCCACATGTTGTCTGAGGTGCAAGCCATCTGCAAGGACATTAAAATGATAGAGGGTGGCCGGCTGGTGTTTTCAGATTCTATGGAAGCTTTTAACAATTATATCTTGCCAGATTCTATGATTCTTTCCATGGATAATCCTCCGGCAATTGAAGAATTACGGGCCTTACCGGAAATTACCCAGGCAGAGCAGCTGAGCAAACAAAGTTTCCGGCTTCGGTTTAAGGCCTCTTCCATGATTTCGGCTCAGATCATTCAGCTGAGTGTACAAAAGAATTGGCAGTTGACTGAGATTATGCTCGAAAGGAGCTCTCTGGATGAAATATTTGCCCAACTCTCTAATCCATCTTCAAGAAAATCCTAAAATGACCAAAATATTTAAAATCGCTAAGTTAGAACTAAGTGTACTGTTTTATTCGCCTGTGGCCTGGATTGCGCTTACAATCTTTATGGTACAGAGTGGGATGAGTTTTCTTTCTATGTTTGGAAGCTTTCAGGAAGCACTGGCTATGGGAATTCCAGTCGATAAGTTAACTTTTGCTCTTTTTCCGGGATTGAATGGTCTTTTCGATACCGTACAACAAAACCTCTATTTATACATTCCTTTGTTAACTATGGGATTGATGAGCAGGGAAATCAGCAGCGGATCGATTAAGTTGCTGCTTTCTTCGCCCGTAAAAATAAGAGAAATTGTTCTTGGGAAATATCTGGCAATAGTGGCTTATGGATTGATATTGATTGGTATTCTTTCTATTTATGCTGTTGCTGGTGTTATAATTATAAAAGATCCGGACGTGAAACTGATCCTTTCCGGAATGTTCGGTTTGTTCTTGCTGATCTGTACGTATGCAGCAATCGGATTATTTATGTCTAGTCTGACTTCTTACCAGGTCGTTGCCGCAATCAGTACTTTGGCAGTATTTGCGGCGCTCCGGTTTGTTGGTTCTGTTGGTCAGGGGACAGACTTTGTAAGGGACATTACTTATTTTCTTTCTCTTAGCGGAAGGGCCGACGATATGATCAAGGGATTGATTACGACAAAGGATGTGTTTTATTTTCTGATTATCATTATATTATTTCTTTCCCTTTGCATCAGGAGGATGGCCTACAGCAGGGAATCTAAAACTCTTGCGGTCCAGACTTTGGGGTATTTGGTACTGATTGGCGTGGCGCTATGCATTGGGTATTTGAGTACAAGACCCAGACTGATAGGATATTTGGATATGACCGCTACCAAATCAAGGACTCTAACCAAAGCCAGTCAGAAAATTGTATCCCAACTGGATGGACCGCTGGAAATCACCACCTATGTAAATTTGCTGGACCAGAATGTGTATTTCGGATTGCCGCAGTCGCGAAATGCAGATCTGGAACATTTTGAACAGTTTAGGCGCTTCATTCCGGATTTGAGTATGAAATATGTTTATTATTATGATGTAACGGATCTGAAAAATAATAGAAATATGTCTTATCAGGGCGATTTGACTGGGTTAACCATTAAACAGATTGCTGAAAAAGTGGCAGACAATATGGGTCTTGACATTGGTCTTTTTATGCCGCCGGCAGAAATACGAAAGCAAATAGATCTTGCCTCTGAAAACAATAGCCTGGTGCGTATATTACGTTACAAAGGTAAAAGCAGTAAGCTGCGCTTTTACGAAGGAATAGATCAGTTCCCTTCTGAAAAGGAAATTGCCGCATCCATTAAGCGTTTGGTTGTTGCGGTACCAAGGATCGCATTTATTTCGGGCAACAATGAAAGAAGTATTGATAAAACTGGTGACCGGAATTATCAGATGATGAGTACCATGAAAAAGGGAAGAAATGCATTGATCAACCAGGGATTTGACGTGATGGGCCTTGATTTGGATACACAGAACATTCCATCTGGCTTAACGACGCTTGTTTTGGGAGATCCTACTGTGCCTCTTAAGCCGGAAGCGGTTCAAAAAATAAAAGACTACCTGCGGGAGGGGGGAAATATGCTCATTACTGGTGAACCAGGCAGGCAGATGTTGTTAAACCCGATTTTAAATACACTGGGTATTGCAATGAAGCCAGGTATGCTGGTTTATCCGAGTAAAGATGATACACCGGAGCTTTTGTTCTGTAATTTGAAACAAGGAGGTAAAATTGCGATGCAGGGTGCTGCTGCTTTGACTTGCTTACCAGTTGAGGGGTTCAAAGTGGATTCGATGGTATTAAGCCCGGTACAAGGGTGGAATAAAGTATCTGGTGCCGATCTTACTTCTACTGATGTACAGTTTAATGCAGCAGATGGTGATCAGGGAGGAAGTTTTCCTGTGGTCCTGTCTTTATCAAGAAATCTTAAAGGTAAAACTCAAAAAATTATTATTTCGGGAGATGCTGATTTCATGAGTAATGCGGAGTTACAGCATCCAAGAGGTTTTAATGAGTATTTTGTGAGCAGGATGTTTAAATGGTTTAGTAATGATGCTTTTCCTGTAAACATCAGCAGGCCAAAGACAACTGACGACAATATTTTATTTAACCGGAAGCAGATTTCGATGGTTAAAACGCTGCTGCTTGGGGTAATTCCGGCATTGATCCTGGCATTGGGGGCTGTGGTGCTGATCAAAAGAAAAAGAAATTAATTTTTTATCTACCACCAGGATAGGCTGTATCTTGTCTTACTATTTATATAACAAATCATGAATAAGACTGAGGTTGAACATCTTCTGGATAAATATAAAGCGGGGACAGCCAGTGAGGAGGAAGTTGCCTTGCTACAGAGTTGGTCATTAAGCTATACGGAGCCGGAAACGGAGGAGCTGTCTATGACCGAACGTTTGGTGGCAACGGACAGGATCTGGGCAAAGTTGCAGTCTGAGCATGGCTTGGTTAAAGTGACCAGGCTTTGGCCGCGGATTGCGGCGGCAGTTGCACTGTTACTGGTGCTTTCGATAGGCGGGTATTTTTGGAGGAATGGTGTAAATGATCCTGCTTTAGTGGTTTCTGCCGGAAAGGATATTGCGCCTGGAAAGAATGGTGCTACATTAACGTTGGCTAATGGGAAAAGGGTGGTGTTAAATGATGCGATGGATGGACAGCTTTCTACTGAAGCAGGGGTAACCATTACTAAAACAAAAAGCGGGGAGCTGATTTATAATGTGATAGACAGGGCCGGAAAAAAGAATGGTACAGAAGCGTTTAATACCTTGGAAACTCAAAATGGAGAGCAATATCATCTGATTTTGCCTGATGGCTCCAATGTTTGGCTCAATGCAGCCTCTTCACTTAAGTATCCGGTTGCATTTGCTGATCATCAACGTTTGGTAGAGCTCAGGGGAGAGGCTTATTTCGAAATCGCTCATCAGAAACTCAGGCCGTTTAAGGTCCTCACCAGGCAACAGCAGATAGAAGTATTGGGTACCCATTTTAATGTGAGTGCTTACGATGATGAACCTGTTGCAAAAAACACCTTAATGGAAGGGCGGGTGAAGGTGATTACACCTGCGCTTGACAGGGGTGAAACAGGAACTGTAATCCTTAAGCCTGGAGAGCAGTCTGTGCTGATTGGCAATAAACTACAAGTCGGACAGGCCAGTTTGGAAGAGGCTATGGCTTGGAAAAACGGCTATTTTATGTTTGAGAGTGAAAATATCCGTTCCATTATGAGAAAAGTATCCCGTTGGTATAATATTGAAGTGGTTTACCAGGGAGAGGTGACAGAGGAGACGTTTAGCGGGGTTGTTGATCGTTTTGCCAATGTTTCTCAGATATTGAAAAAACTGTCTTTGACAAATAGAGTTCATTTTAAAATAGAGGGAAGGAGGGTCATTGTGACGAAATAACTACCCGAAAAAGAACAGGTCCTTTTATGAAATAAGCCAGAAGTGATTGCAACACAACTGGCTAATTGACTGGGCCAGTTCATATTATTTTGCGATTCTATCAACTTTAAACCAGACCAACAAATGTATAAAATTTATACTAACAAATGTGGTATGCCCAATGGGCATATCCAAAAAATCTTGCTTGTTATGCGATTTACCACCGTAATTATAATGGCAACTATACTGCAGGTAAGTGCCTCAGGCTATGCTCAGAAAATTAACCTCTCGGCCAAGAATGTGAGCCTGAAATTTCTTTTCCAGGAAATAAGAAAACAGAGTGGCTATAATTTTCTGTACGCAGATGCTGAACTGCGCCTGGCCAGCAAAGTTAGCATAACGGTTGCTGCTGCAGATGTAAAGGATGTCTTAAATCAGGTTTTTACAGGGCAGCCGCTAACCTATAGCATAGATGAAAAAACGGTTGTTGTAAAACAAAAGGAGCGCTCTTTCCTAAACAGGATACAGGATTATTTTAATTCAGTTAACATCAGAGGAGTTGTGGTAAATGAAAATAGAACTCCAATGATGGGTGCTTCTGTGAAAATACTGGGAACTAAACAAATGGCGACAACTGATATTGATGGGGTCTTTGTTTTGAAAGGTGTAGCCTCTGACGCAAAGATGAGCGTGTCTTTTATTGGTTACAGAACAGACACTATCGAAATTAAGGGGAGGACAAGTTTCACTATTCAATTGGATCCGCAGGCCAATTTGATGCAGGAGCTCTCGGTTGTATCCACTGGTTATCAGGATTTGCCAAAAGAGCGGGCAACAGGTTCATTTGAGGTCATTACTAAAGAACAGTTGCAGCACAGCACTGATCCAAATCTGATCAGAAGACTGGAAGGAATTACCAATTCCATGGATTTTCGCAATGATCTGCGCCCGGTCAATTCGGCGAATCCAAATGCCCAGCGTTCACCTTTAGCCAATCTTACCATAAGAGGAAAGAATACATTGAACGAATCTGTTAATGCAGATTTGAATGGGAATTACAGTGGTCAGGTGCTGGTGGTTATTGATGGCATTGCCAGTCCTTATTCTATTGATAAAGTAAATCCAAATGATGTGGAAAGCATCACCATCCTGAAAGATGCTGCCGCGGCATCTATCTGGGGATCCAGGGCAGCAAACGGTGTCATTGTAGTGAAAACCAAAAGAGGTGCTTATGGCAGACCTGCCAGGATATCTCTGAACAGCAATTTCAGTGTTACTGAAAAGGTAGATCTCTTTTATAATAAAACGATGAGTATTTCGGATCTGATTGATGCACAAAAATTGCAGTTTGTGAATGCGGGCCGGCCTTTACCGGAAGTGAGTATCAGCAGTCTTTACGGTCAGGAACCTGTTTCTCCTGTAACCGAAATTATGGATGCCTGGCTAAATAAACATACCTTGACAGAAGAACAGGCAAATGCTCAGATTGATGCTTTAAGGGGGAATGATATCCGCAGAGACTATACCAAGTATTTTCTCCGAAACTCTGTTTCCCAGAATTACTCTTTGTCTGTAGATGGGGGATCTGAAACATTCAATTATCGTTTATCTGGCGGCTATGACAGGATACTGAACAATACCAGAAATTCAGGCTCAAATCGGCTGGTTATTGGGTACAGTGCTTCTTTAAGGCCTGTTAAGAATTTGGAGGTCCAGGGAAATATTACTTATAATGTCCAGAAAAACAAGGAGCAGGCTGCAGAAAACAGGATTTCAGGGGCAACAAATTCTACATTTTTCCCTTATACAAAGCTTGCAGATGACCAGGGGAATCCACTTGAGATTGGGAAGATGTACCGTCCTGGATTTGTAGATCTTTTTGAAAAGACCTATCCCGATGGTCAGTTCCTGAGCTGGCGCTATAAGCCCCTGGAAGATATTAATGAGGGGTATAACGACATTAAATCGCAAAATTTAAATTTAAATTTTTCGGTTAATTATAAAATAGTGAAAGGTTTATCCGCGCAGCTGATCTATAATTACAGTGCCGGAAGGGTGGAAGATAATACTTTGTACAGGCAGAATTCATTCTATATGCGCAATCTGATTAATTATTTTACCACTTCACCAGCCTCTACAGATCCTAAAACAGGCAATCCGGTTTCGCCCTATGTACGTCAGCTTCCTTTAGGTGGACAGTACAATACCAGCTTAACAAAGTCGAGTAATCAAACCCTTAGAGGGCAGTTGAATTATGACCAGCTGTGGAACGAAAGGCACCAGCTTTCTGCAATTGCTGGAGTAGACATTACACAAAACTATAGTATAGTTAAGGCCGACGGCTATTACGGATATGATGAAAATACGTTATTGAGTGACAATAAACTCGATTACAAGACCATGATCCCAATTATTTTTTCGGAGGATTTTAGTGGTTACAATGGGGAATACATTCCGAATTTATCAACCGGTTTCATCGATAATAAAGTTCGCACTTTTAGCTGGTATTCAAATGCGGCCTATACCTACAATAGAAAATATACTCTTTCTGCAAGTGTTCGTAAGGATATTTCCAGTGAGTTTGGACGGGGAACGAATATCAAAGGCACTCCGTATTATTCAATCGGGGGAAGCTGGAATATTGGCAATGAAAGTTTTTATCATTCGGATTTGTTTCCGGTATTGAGTCTGAAAACTACCTTCGGTTATAATGGAAATGTGAATCCGTCGGTGCTGGCCAGACCATTGATTACTTATTCTCTGGTTAATGGCGAAAACAACTTGCCTTACGCCTATACAAGTTTTGGCACCGGAATCTCTAACAGTAAACTCCGGCCGGAAAAAACGGGGATCTGGAATATAGGGGTAGATTTTGGCTTGAAAGGGAACAGGATCTCTGGTAGCCTCCAGTATTATAGTAAGAAAACCACAGACTTGCTTGCCAATGGTGCATTAGATTCAAGTTCAGGTTATACTAATATTACTTTTAATACGGGTAATCTGAAAGGCTATGGCGTAGACTTTTCCTTGAATTCGCTCAACCTTCAATCTGGTCCGTTTAAATGGAACAGTAATTTCTTGTTTAGTTTTAACCGGGTTAAGGTTACGAAATTGTATGCCTCTTCGGCAAGTGTTGCAGGGCAGGTGGTTTCTAACAGTTCAGGTTCTTATAATGAAGGATATGATCTTTCCAGGGTATTTGGTTACCAATGGGCGGGTTTAGATCCTCAGACAGGAGATCCGAGAGGTTATCTGAATGGTCAGCCGGTGGCTATTTCCAATAGCATAGAAGGCAACACTGCTTATAATGCCATTCAGAATGCGCCGATATCCTCACTTAAATATTTTGGGTCTGCGGTGCCTGTTTATTATGGTTCATTGCGCAATACTTTTACGTATGCTGCATTTTCTATATCGGCTAATGTCTTGTATAAACTTGGATATTATTTTAGAAGACCTGAATCGCAGGTGTTGAGTTACAGTAAATTATATTCCAATATACCTGTTATTCAGGGTGTAGAGTACAATAACAGATGGCAGCGGCCTGGTGATGAAGCCCATACCAATGTGCCGTCGGTAGTTTATTCCTCTGCGAATCAGAACCGTGATAATTTTTATTATTACTCGAGTATCAACGTGTTAAAAGGAGATCATATTCGTTTGCAGGAGATCAACTTTTCTTATAGTATTCATGTGAGGAAAAACTGGTTTGTTAAAAATCCAAGGGTTTATATGAATATGAGCAATATTGGTATTCTTTGGAAGGCCAATGATCAGGGGATAGATCCTGAAGTGTTTGACTATCCCAATCCAAGGTCTTATAGTTTTGGTTTTTCTGCTAACTTTTAATCTTTACGATCATGAAATTAAATCATCATATTTTTCCAGTACTTATAGTTTGTTTGATACTGGCTTCGTGTCAGAAATTTGTTGACATTAAAAAAAGTGGTTCGCAGTCCTTTATTGAAACAGCTCAGGATTGCCAGTTGATTCTTGATAATTACGATCTTTTCAATACGGCTTATCCTATTGACGGGGAGATTTCGACAGATGATTATTACCTTGATGATGCACGCTACAATTCGGATCCTATTACTTTGGATGACCGTTCGCTGTATACCTGGCGCTCCAACGCGATACGAAATGAAGGTACACAATGGGTAAACTCCTATAATAAGATCTATCATACAAATCTGGTGCTGGAGGCACTCGAAAAGTTAAATGGAAAAGAAAGTCCTGGAATTTTGAATAATCTCAAAGGCTCTGCTTTATTTTTAAGGGCTTATGCCTTATGGAATCTGGCACAATTGTATGCCAGGCCATATGGTGCAAATGCTGCCCAGGATCCGGGAATTCCAGTTCATTTGTTATCGGATATCAACGACATTCAGGGCAGAGGTACAGTTAAAATTACTTATGATAGAATTGTACAGGATTTAAGTGATGCAGCGAATTTATTGAACGCCACTTCAAGTATTTCAACCAGGCCGAATAAGGCTGCGGCTTTTGCTATGCTGGCAAGGGTTTACCTTTCCATGGGAAATTACCCTGGCGCCCTTGCAAGTGCAAGTTCTGCACTTGAATTAAAACATGACCTGATTGACTTTAATACCCTGAATAAGGAAAGTTTTAATCCCTTTGTGAAATTTAATAAAGAGGTGATCTTTCATTCTGTTGTCTTTAGCCAAAATTCTGTTTTGGAAGCAGGCTATGGCGATCAGGACCTGGCATTGATCAATCCTGAAATCATCAGCTCCTATGAGATCAATGATTTGAGGAAGAGCATATTGTTTAAAGAAAATACAGATGTTCCCGTACCTTCAGGTACTTATAGGTTTACAGGGAATTATGAGTCTGCGGTAGGTTCCTCAAAACTTTTTAATGGACTGGCCGTAGATGAGGTATATCTGACAAGGGCAGAGAGTTATGCAAGAACAGGTAATGCCGATGCGGCAATGCAGGATCTGAATACTTTATTGCAAAGCAGGTGGGCATCTGGTACTTATAGGACGAAGACTGCGGGAAGTGTGAATGACGCCTTGTCTCAGGTTTTGGGAGAAAGACGGAAAGAGCTGGTGATGCGCGGAAGCAGATGGACTGATCTCCGCCGGTTAAATAAGGAGGCGCAGTTTGCAAGAACACTTTCCAGAGTGGTGAACGGAAGTACGTATACTTTGCCACCCAATGATAACAGGTATACATTACTTATTCCGCAAGAAGTGTTAACCAACTCTGCGCTGGCTCAAAATGCGAGATAGCATCAAAAGACTGCTGGAGCTGGCTTCGGCGAATATTAGTCCTGTTTAAACGACTTTATGGCCTCATTGAGCGAATAAGAATGCTGTAACTGGAGTTTATAACTTAATTTCATGTAGTATTCTAAACTTAACCAAGTGAAGTGTTAACCATCAAAAAGCAATAAACATGTCAATGAAAAATTTATTTACCCCGATTCTGATCAGGGGTATGGAGTTGAAAAACCGGATCGTCGTATCGCCTATGCAACAATTTAGTGCCGTTAATGGTAAAGTGGGGAATTGGCACCTGGTTCATCTGGGCAGCCGTGCAGTTGGCGGAGCAGGGCTAATCATCACAGAAAGTCTTGCTGTGAACAAAGAAGGTCGCAGCACGCATTACGATGCGGGGCTTTGGAACGACAGGCAAATTCCCGGATGGAAAGTGATTAATCAATTTATTCATGAGCAGGGCGCCAAAATTGCGGTTCAAATAGCGCATTTTGGAAGTAAGGGCAGCAGATCACATCCTGATGATGGGTTGAAATATCTGGCGCCGGAAAGCGGTGGCTGGTTGACTAAAAGTTCGTCTGCTGTTGCCCCCTTCAGTAATATGAGCGTGCCGAAGGAACTTTCTATAAAGGAGATCGTCAAAATCAAAAGGGATTTCATCGCTGCTGCACGAAGGGCTGTTACAGCAGGTTTTGATGCTATTGAAATTCATGCCGGTCACGGTTATCTTTTTCACCAGTTTTATTCCCGTATGATTAATCATCGCAACGATTTGTATGGGGGAAGTTTTGAAAACCGCATCAGATTGCTCGTAGAAACTGCAGAAGAGATCAGGGCAATCATCCCACAGACTATGCCGCTTATGGTACGCATTTCTGCTGTTGATTATCTGGAGGACGAGAAGGCATGGACTATTGAAGATAGTTTGGTACTGGCTGGAATTTTAAAACAAATAGGGGTGGATGTTATTACTGCATCGGCCGGTGGCTTTGTGTTTTTGGATAAATCCAGGGTGTTTCCATCCTATCAGGTGCCTTTTGCAGAAAAAATCAAATTGGAAACAGGTATGATAACCGGCGCAGTAGGCGCAATTACTGAAGCGGAACAGGCCAATGAAATTATTGCTTCGGGTAAGGCCGATCTGGTGGTGATTGCCAGAGCGTTTTTAAGAGACCCCTATTTTCCTCTTCATGCTGCAAATGTGCTGGATGATAAAATAGCTATTCCTTTTCAATACAAAAGGGCTTTTCAATAGTTTACTAATTTATGAGTCATGGAATCAAATGGAGTAAATTTAGATAAGATTAAGGTGTATGGCCTGCAGGAATCAAGAGAAGCCTATATCATCAGGGATTTTTTAAAAAGAAGTGTGGTCACTTTTGATTGGGTTCCGGTCAATGAAATAATGGATTTACGATTACAATACAAACTGCGTTTGCCAGAAAAGGTTGAATTGCCTTTAGTGGTGCTGCCAGATGGTAAGATGTTATTTAATCCTTCAGTTGAAACGATTGCTTTTAACCTGGGCTGGCTCAGAAAGCCAAAACATACAGAATATGATTTGTCTATATTCGGTGCTGGCCCCGCCGGTCTCAGTGCTGCCGTTTATGCGGCTTCTGAAGGATTAAGCACGGTGTTGGTAGAACGCGAGGCTATTGGCGGGCAGGCTGGAACAAGTTCCAGAATCGAGAATTACCTGGGATTTCCCAATGGGGTTACCGGGGCAGAACTTGCAGAACGGGCCCGCCAGCAAGCGGTAAAATTTGGTGTAGAAATCTTGTTGATCCGAAAAGGCATTCATGCCCAATTTGTCAATAACAAATTGCTGGTTGATCTCAATGATGGCAGTAAAATCATGGCTAAAGCTAATATCTGTGCAACAGGTGTGGCCTACAGCCGGTTGGATTTGCCTGAAGAAGATCAATACCTTGATTTGGGCGTTTATTATGGCGCAGGTTCCAGTGAGGCTATACTTTGTAGCAATGAACATGTATTTATTGTAGGCGGAGGAAACTCTGCTGGGCAGGCGGCCCTTAATTTTTGTAAACATGCGAGGAAAGTGACCATGGTTATCAGAGGGGGCGACCTGTCTTCTTCTTTATCCTATTATTTGCTCAATCGAATTTTAAAAAAGAAAAAAATAGAGGTGCTCTACAATTCAAATATCACATCATTAAATGGTGCAGGATCTTTGAAAGAAATTACCATTACAAATTCTGTTACACAAGTTGTTAGGCATTACGCTACGAAGTTTGTATTTGTATGTATTGGAGGAAATCCAAATACGGAATGGGCCAGGGATACAGCTGTGATCAGAGACGAGGCTGGTTACCTGGTTACGGGAAATGATCTTAATAAACCAAGCTTCCTAAGCCGCTGGAAAAATGATTTTACGCCTGCTTTTTTAGAAACAAGTGTCCCGGGCTGCTTTGCGGCAGGGGATGTGAGGCACAATTCCATTAAACGGGTAGCCTCGGCCGTAGGTGAGGGAGCAATGGCTGTTACCTTTGTTCACCGTTATTTAAGTGAAAAATACTAGCTCTGCAGCGTTAGGTAGAATTCTTTTGCTTCTTCTAATGCTGCAAGGCTGGTACTTTGTATTTGTTCAATGAACAAAAGAAGATCAGGATCGGTCGCTTGCGCATTTTCCAATTGATCCAGTGGTGTTTCTAATTTAGTCAGTAAGCCCATTATCGCAGCGCTTGTCTTCATGTTATGGGCTATCCGGTTCAATTCTGCGGTATCACCTTTTTTGAAGGCGTCAAACAATCCATCTATATCTTTGGGCGTACAGCTGATGTACTGTTGAGTGACTGTCTTTTCGTAATTAACATTCCCTTTGCTGATATCTTTCATATAAGAGAGGTCAATAACCTTGAATTCTGATTCGGGCTGGAGCGGTTCTGCTGAGATGGGTTCTACTTTCTTTGGTGATATGAACTTGGATATCAATGTAAACAGAAGTTCTTCATTGATCGGCTTTGGAATATAGTCGTTCATGCCCCAGGCCAGGCATTTCTCTCTTTCTCCTGCCATTGCATGAGCTGTCATTGCAATGATTGGAGTGGACAATTCCAAATCTTCTCTGATGTGTCTGGCTGTGGTGTATCCGTCCATTTTAGGCATCTGAACATCCATAAGTACCAGATCGAATGCAGAGGTTTTCAATTTTTCCAGAGCTTCAATACCATTGGATGCCATAACAAAGGATATTCCCCATTGGAGCAATAAGTGCTTCATCAGGCTTTGGTTCATCACATTGTCATCTACAACAAGTATTTGCAAGTCTTCACGAACGATATGCTGAGATGGTGATGTATTCAATTGCAGCTCATTGGTGATTTGTTTCTCCGCTATTTTGTAAGGAATAATAAACACAAACTCTGTTCCTTTATCGGGTTCGCTGCTCACTTCAATGTTTCCTTTTTGTAATTCAATTAAAGTCTTTACTATGGAAAGACCAAGTCCTGTTCCTCCGTAGTTCCTGGTGATGGAGTCTTCTGCCTGGTTGAATCGCTCAAAGATCTCTCCCAGTTTTTCTTTGCTGATTCCTATTCCATTGTCTTTAACCCGAACGCCCAGGTGAATGGTACCGTTGGATAAGGCGTGGTTATAGATGATGATTTCAATAATGCCTTGTTCGCTGAATTTTATAGCATTTCCAATCAGATTGACCAGGATTTGGGTAAGCCGGGTGGCATCCCCAACTAAGGTGTCGGGGATGTCTGAGCCCACTGAGCTCTTTAAGCTAAGTCCCTTTTCGTTTACTTTTTCCTTAAAAAGAGTTTCTATGGAATGGGTCAGACCGCGAATACTAAAGGGGGCCATAACGATACGCATCATGCCTGCTTCGATCTTTGAAAGGTCTAAAATATCATTGATGATGACCATCAAATTTTCACTGGCCTTTTCGATGGAGTCTACAAATTCTTCTGAGGTTTGGTCTTGTACTCTTCGTTTGAGTAAATTGGTGAATCCAATAATTGAATTTAAAGGTGTCCGGATTTCATGACTCATATTGGCCAGGAAATTTTCTTTGATTTGCAGTGCTTCCCGCGCGGTTTTTTCAGAAACATCCAGTTTAGTAATGAGTGTATTTTGCTGGCGGAACTGGTTGTAGATAAACAGCGCTAATATGCCTCCGCTAATGGACATGAAGATCATTAATAAATTGCTGTAAAACTTTGTTTTTTTACTTCCATGGATAATGCTTTGGCTTAGATCTACCATTTTTTGCTGGCGCAGATCATAAATTTTCTGGGTTAAGCCAGTGATTTCATCGGATATTTTTCGCGCCCTTGGATTAGCAATAAAAGTGGTGTCGTCCATATTGTATAAAGTATGGTAACGTTTGAGTAAGTCATTTTTTATACGGACTTTTTCGCTGGCCAGTGTGCTTAGTCTTTTCAGATAAACTGTTGTGGCATCATCCGGATCATCCTGATCCAGGGAATCCAGGTAAGCATTGACAAAGGCGATTTTGGTGTCAATTCCTTCAAGATGTGATGTGTCATTGGTGGCAATTGCTGCTCTGATCCTGCTTTCTACCCCCAGTATATCCCTGTCAATTTCCCGTAGGTGATTGCTGGAATGAAGTTCTTTTACCAATTTTACATTGCCATTTAACATGGTGTCCATGTTATTTGAAAAATTATACTGGATAATAAGCAGCAGAAGCGTGGCTGCGGCAAATCCCGCGATAATAATATAACCGAAACGTTTATTTACCATGATTCTTGGGGTTGAGTTCATTGAACAATCCGTAAAAATGAATAAAAGAGAATTTGGTTCGTGTTATTATTCGTTCAAGTGAGCTGGATAGCCGTTAAACAGGCAAGGATTATCGGTGGTTAAAAAACATTAATCCTGCTGTTCAGCGATTTTCGATAGGCGTCGGCAATAGGTAAAAATTGGCCATGGATAACCAGGCCTCCTTCCTGCAAAGTATCGATTTTATCCAGGGCGATGATATAAGAGCGGTGTACCCTGATGAAATTGGAAGATGGTAATTTTTCTTCTGCGGCTTTGAGCGTACCGTGTATGGCGTAGGTTTTTTCTTTTGTATAGAATTTAATATAGTCGCCCATGGCTTCTGCATAAAGAATATCGTCAAATTTTATACGCCTGGTGATGCTCGAATCCCGTACAAATATGAATTCATCAGATTTGACCTGAACATCTTCTTTTTTGCTTTCCATGATTTCCCTCGCTTTGCCCACCGCTTGTAAAAACCGAGCAGGGGTAACAGGTTTAACCAGATAATCTGCAACATTAAGCTCAAAAGCTTCTGCCGCATATTCTTTTTTGGATGTGGTAAAAATAATGATGGTGTCTTTACCCCGCAGGTTTCTGGTCAATTCCAAACCGCTCATTTCCGGCATTTCAATATCGAGGAAAATCAGGTCTGTTTCCCTGGTTTCCAAGTGGTGATAGGCATCTATTGCATTACAGTATTCGGATATCACATCCAGGTCTTTGACCTGGATGGCCAGCTGGTTTAAGGTTGCGCGGGCAATAGGATTGTCATCAATAATCAGGCAGGTCATGAGATCAGATTGTTTGGGGTTGTTTAGGGTAAATATCGGCAAAAAAAGGTATTCTTCCAATTCCTGAAGGCTATAATGCTAAATAGAAGGATTTTTATCTGCGTTTACCGATACTCTGTGCCCGTTCAACGAATATCCTGCATAAAAAGGCCTAAACAGTCGGATCTTTATTCAAGCACAGAATTAAAAAATATTTATTCTTATAATTTAAACCCTTTATTATGAAAACCAATATTGGTATTGCCGAAGCAGACAGGAAGTCTGTTTCAGATCAGCTCGCTAAATTACTTGCTGACGAATTTGTACTCTATACTAAAACAAGAAATGCCCACTGGAATATTGAAGGCCCTGACTTTCATTCCATGCATATTTTTTTTGAAGGACAATACCAGCAGCTTGATGAGCTGATGGATGGTGTTGCAGAGCGTATCCGTAAAATTGGTCATTATGCACCTGCTACTTTGACACAGTTATTGGAACTTACTCATCTCACTGAAAAAACTGAAGGTAAGAACGATAGTCTTGGATTTATCAAAGAGTTGCTTCAGGACCACGAAAGCATCATTGAGTTTCTAAGAGGTAATATCAGTCCATTTGAAAATAAATTTAATGATGCGGGTACCAGCGATTATATCACTGGTTTGATGCAGACTCATGAAGAAATGGCCTGGATGCTCAGAGCTCACTTTAGATTGTAATTGAAAATATCATTGAGTGCGCCCCCACGCTGCCAATTAATGGTTCGTGGGGGGCTTGTTTTTGTCAGTGACAAGGCGCAGTATTTTCAGTGACCGGCGTCATTATTTTAGGATCGCAAACAAATTAAATTCGCGTTGATTGTTGATTTAAAGAGGAATAACATGAAAACGATCAAATTTTTAAGTGATGAACCCTGGCAAAAGCAGTTTGCCAGTTCTGTAAGGCAACGGGTGAATACCTATTTTAAAGAAAAAGGGATTTCGACTAAAGGGAACTGGACGCTATACACCCAAACGGGGGTAATGCTGCTCCTTTATATAGCTCCTTTTGTAATTATGTTATTGATACCGATGAGCGCCTGGGTTGGCTTACTGCTTGTCGTTATTATGGGAACTGGCATGGCGGGTATCGGTATGTGTGTGATGCATGATGCGGTGCATGGCTCTTATTCCGAAAAGGAATGGGTCAATAGGCTAATGGGGGCCACCATGTATTTGCTGGGCAGTAATGTATTCAACTGGAAGATTCAGCATAATGTGATGCACCATGCTTATACTAATATTGAGGGCTACGATCAAGATATCGCTGTCAGCGGCTTGATCCGGCTGTCGCAGTTTGCTCCGTTAAAAAGGATTCACCGTTATCAGTATATAGACGCTTTTTTCTTTTACGGTTTGATGACTCTGTCCAAACTTACCCGGGATTTTAGCCAGCTGGCCCGATATAACCAAGATGGTGTGACGCAGAAATTTCATGTTAATCCGACTGTGGAGTATGCCAAAATGGTGGCTATTAAACTGGCCTATTTATTTGTGCTGGTCGGCCTGCCCATTTTGTATACCTCCTTTAGCTGGTGGCAGGTGATTATTGGTTTCTTGCTGATGCACTGGACAGCTGGCTGTATCTTAAGTACTGTTTTTCAGATGGCTCACGTGGTGGAAGGCGCGCAACAATTCGAACAGGTATTGCTTTGTTAACTTCGTTCTGCATTTTTAACAATCTCTCTTACACCCAGATCTAATTCTTCGGCTGATATTCGTAGGTAATCGATCAGCTGTTTTTGTGAATCGGTTAAAAATTCTTCATCTTTTAACAGCTCGACCAGTCCCATAATCCGGGTTAAGGAGTCTCTCACTTTATGGGATTGCGTCCAGGCTATTTCTTTGAGCTGTTTGTTTTGCATTTGTATTTTGTTCAGACTCTGTTTTTGTGCGGTAATATCCCTAAATGCACTTACTGCTCTTATGGCTTTTCCTTTTTCATCTCTAAGGAAAATGCCCCGGTATTGAATGACGGTTGTTTTCCTGTTTGCTTTGAGAAACCTATATTCTGAATAGAGAATATGAATGGAAGGATCATCAAGCGTTTCTTTTACTTCCTGTAATACCCAGTCTTTATCGTCGGGATGGATGTTGTCTGACCAAAGGTTGTTGTTATAAATGTTTAAATCGTAGCCAAAGATTTCCTGGAAACCAATTCCCCAGTCAACGTGGTCGTTGATAATATCCCAGTCGCAAATGGCTTCGTCAGCTGCTTTTAATACGAGTTTATAACGTTCATTGCTTAGACGAAGTTCGTTATTGGCATTGATCACATCGGTGATGTCTTTTGAATTGGTTACAATGCCTGAAATTACAGGGTCGTCCAGAAGGTTGGTTGCTGCTGTGCTGATCCATCTCCAGTGTCCGAAACCGTCGCGAAAGCGAAAGGGTTCGATCATTACACGTTTTATTTCTGTGAGTTGTGACAGGGTTTGTGCTACGCGTTCACTATCTTCCGGGTGAATATAGTCGAAAGCTGTTTTGCCCAGTAAGTGTTCTGGTTCAAGTCCCAGTAGGGGGCCACAACTTTCACTTACAAATTTGTAAATTCCATCCATGTCTATAATGGCGGTTAAATCGGAACCTCCCTGGACAAGTGCTTTGTACCGTTGTTCCCGCCGGATCAATTCCATTTGTGCAACTTCGAAGGCGAGTTCAGTTTTAATTTGCTCTGTAATATCTGTTACGGCTACAAACTCATTAACGACACCTTCCGACTTGTAAACACTGCTTTTAAGTTCTACGTTGATCAGATCCTTCTGTTTTGTTAAGTGGCGTGAACGGTTAACAATGATACTATTTGAAGTGTTTTTTAAATTTATGATTGCTTCTTCAAGTTTAGGAAGATCTTCGGGGGGCGTGATGTCCTGGATCGTCAACTGTAAAAATTCTTCCCTTAGGTAGCCGTACAGCTGGAGTGCGGCTTCGTTTACATCTACAAATTTTAAAGTCTCTGTATTCAGTGTCCATAAAGGTTGCGGATTAAGTTGGAAAAGATTCTTATATATACTCTGCAGATCTTCCATGAAGCCGGTTTAGTTGGTGATACAAATTAAAAAAAATATTTCATTAATCTATTGCCAGTTATTGTATAGTGGTTTTGGTCCTTTTTATTCTTAACGTAGGTTATCCTAAATTATAGTAATGCAGTTATTTTCGCTTCCAGATCATTCATATCAAATGGTTTGGAAATATAATCATCTGCTCCGGCTTTTTGAGCAATTGCTAATCCTTCTGCGCTGGCAGAATACATGATAACAGGTAAGCTGGAAAATTTTGGTTCTGCTTTTATGGTCTTAAGGATTTGATCGCCGGAAAGTACAGGCATCCAGATGTCAAGTAATAGTAAATCTGGTTTTTCTCTTTCCAGATCTTTTAAAACATTTACACTATTTGCTTCAGTAAAAACTTCGAATCCGTACTCTTCAATAATCATCACCATCATTTCCAGAATACCTGGATCATCATCACATATCATTATCTTCTTAATCATTTTTCATTTCCTCTCTTTCCTCATGTACGGGTAAAGTAAAGTTAAATACTGATCCTTTTCCTACCTCGCTTTCTGCCCATAGTGTTCCACCATGGTTTTTTACAATCTGATCACTGATGTACAAACCAATACCCATTCCGGGAAAACGCTTTTGTATTTCTCCAACCCTGTAAAACCGCGCAAATATTTTCTTCAGCTCTTCATCTTTAATACCCAATCCATGATCTTTGACAGATACTTTGATAAAGTTACTCACTTTGGATACATAGATTTCTATTTCATTGGCATCCGGAGAATACTTAATGGCATTGCTGACCAGGTTGGTGAGCACTTGTACCAAATGCGATTCATCTCCATTGAAGCTTACACCAACTTTACCTTTTGTAATGATTTTATAATGCGGTGTAGCGGTTTGTAAACCTTCTATTGTTTCGCTGACCATTTTGTCAAAATCGAAGGGATGCATATGTAGTTCTATATTTCCTGTTTGAATTTTGGAAACATCGAGCAATTCGGCTAGCAATTGGTTTAGCCGGTCTACATACATGCTGGTTTTGGAAACAACCGACTTGAATTTCTCGCTCGAATTTTCGGGCATCAAGCGTTGCATCATTTGCATATAGCCTAACACCGTAGTAAGTGGCGTTTTCAGTTCATGGCTGGCGATAGATAGGAAATCGTCTTTGCGCTGTTCAATAGCTTTTCGCTCTGTGATGTCTTCTATAGCCAGAAGGATTCTGTCTTTAAACTGACCTTCAAATTCTACCCGGTGCGCATTGAGCAGCATAAGTTTTTTACCGATATGCGGAAATTCATGTTCAACCTCGTAATCCAGTACCGGATTATTTGTTGGGAGAATCTCGAGCATCATTTTCTTAAGCTCGGGGATATTCCACTGCCCATTACCCAATTCATAGAGCAACTTTCCTTTGGTTTCATTTATAGAGACTTTAAAGGTATTCAGGAAATGATTGTTAGCACTTAATATGTAATAATCTTTGTCCATGACCAGTAAACTTTCTCTGATGGTTTCTACGATACTTGAAAGATACTCTTCGCTTTCTTTCAGCATTCTGGTACGGTCCAGCACTTTACGTTCTGTTTCTTCGTAATTCATTTCCAGTGCCTGTTCTACCTTTCTTCTTGCCGTAATATCATTTTGGATACCAATGAAATGGGTTGTTTCTCCTTGTTCATTTTTTACAGGGGAGAGGTAGAGCTCGTTGTAAAACAACTGGCCGGATTTAGTATAATTGCGAAGTTCGACTATGCAATCCTCACCATTAGATATGGCTCTCTGGATGTGGAACCTCGCTTCCTGATTTCGGTCTTTATTTTGTAGAAAACGGCAATTGTGTCCAATAATTTCTTCTCTGGAGTAGCCTGAAATCCGTTCAAATGCCGGATTGCAATAAATGATTGGATTGTCTGGTAACAAATTGTCGGTAATGACAATTCCGGTGTTTGCAGCTTCAAGCGCTTTAAACAGTACAAATTGATCCGGTATTATATGTTTGATATTTGCAGTCATTAAAAAATATAATGGTCTAAAATTCAGATTTGTTTATTCTTTATAAAAAACAAATACACAAAAGTGTTGCCATTTTTTGTAAATTATAAATGTGATTACCTGGCGTACTGTATATTCCAGTCAATTTATAAAGTAATTTTGCTGCCTTTCAGTACTTTAAGAAAAGATAAATATTTTGTTTCTTTTGCCCGTGTTGTTTTATAAGTTTTTATATATTCGTTTTATAATCGTTAATTTAACGTTTAAAAACCAAATATTATGAGAAACCGGTCTGTATGGAAGTGTTATAAGGTCATTACTGTTGTTTTGCTTATGGCATCAAGTGGGGCTACTTTTGGACAAACCAGCTTGCAGCCATTTCATTTAAAGGAGGTCCGTTTACTTGATGGGCCATTCAGGCAAGCACAGGAAACCGACAAAAAATATATGCTTTCACTGGATCCGGATCGCCTTTTAGCTCCGTATTTAAGGGAGGCCGGGTTAAAACCAAAAGCGGCATCGTATGGGAATTGGGAAAACACCGGTTTGGACGGGCATATTGCAGGTCATTATTTATCGGCCCTGGCTTTAATGTATGCTTCAACTGGTGATACAAAGGTTAAGGACCGGATGGAATATATGATTGGCGAGCTGGATAGATGTCAGGAAAAGAACGGTGATGGGTATTTAGCAGGTATTCCGGGGGGGAAAGAAATCTGGAAGGAGATTAAAGCGGGGAACATAAACTCGAACAGCTTTTCGCTGAATGGAAAATGGGTGCCATTGTATAACATCCATAAAATGTATGCAGGTCTTTACGATGCTTATGCGGTTGCCGGTAATGTAAAAGCAAAACAGATGCTCATTAAACTGACCGATTGGTGCATAGAGCTGGTTTCCAGTTTATCCGATCAACAGGTACAGGAACTTTTAAAAAGCGAACATGGTGGATTAAATGAGACTTTCGCACATGTTTATGCCATAACAGGTGATCAGAAATACCTTCAACTGGCGAGGCGGTTTTCGGATCGTTCTATTTTAAATCCACTTTTAAAGCATACAGATGCTTTGAATGGTTTACATGCGAATACCCAGATTCCTAAAGTGATTGGTTTTGAGCAGATTGCCTTGTTGGATAAGGATGCCAACTGGGCAAATGCCGCGGCTTTCTTTTGGAAAACGGTGGTAGAGCACAGAACGGTTGCCATTGGCGGAAATAGTGTGAGGGAGCATTTTCATCCGGCCAATAACTTCTCTACGATGACCGAATCAAGAGAAGGCCCCGAAACCTGCAATTCTTACAACATGCTGAAGCTGACCAAGCAATTGTTTCTGGCCTCACCTTCTAACACTTACCTCGATTATTACGAACGTACGCTTTACAACCATATCCTGTCTTCGCAAAGACCTGAGGGTGGTTTTGTATATTTTACGCCTATGCGACCAGGGCACTACCGTACCTATTCCAGCCCTCAGGAAAGCTTTTGGTGCTGTGTAGGTTCGGGACTGGAGAACCATGGTAAATATGGAGAACTGATTTATGCGCACAGCAAGAATGATGTGTACGTCAATCTTTTTATTCCCTCTACCTTAAACTGGGAGGAAAAAGGCATTCATCTTACGCAGCAAACGCGTTTTCCTGATGCTGAAAATACTTCGCTCAAACTCCACTTAAAAAATAAAAAGCGCTTTGCCTTATATTTCCGTTGTCCGCTTTGGGTAGAACATGGAAAAATGGCGGTTTCGGTAAACGGGAAAAAAATAGCAGTTAAAAGCGATGTAAGTGGTTATGCCAGTATCGACCGTGTTTGGGCCAATGATGATGTGGTCGATATTTCATTGCCAATGCATACGACTACGGAGTTTATGCCGGATGGTTCTGATTGGGTGGCCTTCCTTCGTGGGCCGATTGTACTTGCTGCGGCCATGGATACTTTAAGTCAGCCTAATTTAACAGCCGATGGCAGCAGGATGGGGCATATTGCTTCTGGAGCTTTGCTGCCCATCAATGATGCACCACTTGTAACCGGGGTTAAAAATACGCTGGCAAATGAGATTACATTGGCCGATCAGAAGAGTTTGACTTTCAATGCTCAAAATGTCATTTATCAGCCCAGATATAAATCCTTAAAGCTTGTTCCTTTTTACACTTTGGCCGAAAAGCGCTATGTGGTGTATTTTCCTTACAGCAATGCTGAAACATTGCCAGAACGTGCAAAGGAGATTAAATTGGCTGAAGAAGAAAAAATGAAAATTGAACAACAAACTGTTGATCTGGTCAATGTAGGAGAACAGCAGCCGGAATCTGATCATAATTTTAAGGGTGAACAAACGGAGAATGGAATTTATCAGGAAAAGCATTTTAGAAACGGAAGAGGATGGTTTAGTTATATGCTTAAAAACAAAGATCTGTTGGGAAATAAATTGATTTTAACGTATTACGGAAAGGAAAAGGATAGAAACTTCTCCATTTTAATCAATGGCGCTGCTATTGAAAATGTAAAATCAGATGACACCAAAGGCGATGTTTTTTATACGCAGCAATACAATATTCCGAAAGAATTATTGAAGACTGAGGTAGAAGTGAAATTCGTTGCGGATCAAGGATCAGCTATTGCGAATATATATGAGGTTAGATTGATGAAATAGAGGGGTTTATGCTGTTTATATAAATAACAAAAAATGAAATTAATATTATCAATGCTCTTATTAATTACGAGTTTTCTAAATGGGTAAGACAGGCTGTCCCGTTCCCTGTCCCGTCCTAAATAAACTTAACACGTGGCGAATAACTTACGAATAAGTAACTTAGGAATATATGTCAAAAGAAATAAAAGATCAGAAATATGGCCGCTTGTATTTTCCAAGCTTTAAAAA
>Ga0182008_10000200_pt1 | contig 46936 bp, 38 predicted proteins | sample Sormic07211129_1_FD_120482 | JGI IMG/M metagenome (GOLD analysis project Ga0182008, IMG submission 120482) | Rhizosphere microbial communities from Sorghum bicolor, Mead, Nebraska, USA - 072115-129_1 metaG | ecosystem: Host-associated > Plants > Roots > Rhizosphere | place: USA: Nebraska...
ATATTTAAAACCCAGATAACTAGCTTCGCCGTTAATATAAATCAGCAATTTATTGTGAGCCTCAGAATTTGGATAGGTATAGGAACTGATCTTTATTCCATCAATAGAATAGTTATTTGGCTCATCGTCGATATATCCCCGTAGACCAAAAAAAATATCCCTACCGGACTTCAATTGCTTGTCACCTTTAAACAGTTTTGATACATCCTCGTCAAATTTTAAAGACAACAGATCAGTTTTGGACTGACAGCCAAGAAAGAATGGAACTAAAGCAAAAATGCAAAGGATTTTTATACTTACTCTTAGGGTTGAATTTAATCCAGGTATTGCCATCTTGAACGTATTTTTAGCATTTATTTAACAAATCCAAGTTATAAAAAGTTCTCTGATAAACGAGCCCAATATATATAGACTACTGTAAATCAGGCACCATCAGTACTGCACATTTCACCAATATATTTATATATTTAAGACCATAATGCTCAAAAAAAGAAAATAGGATGAATAATTCCGAAAAATTAGATCTGCTTTTACTGAAACTGGAAAATCTACAGGTACGACAAGCAGACTTCGATGCGGAGATCAAAGCGCTACAATCAGAGATCAGGTCAATTCAATTCCCATCAACAGAAACCGATGTACCTCTGGCCGCTCCAAGTATCCCTCAGCCGCAACCGCAAAAGCCACCTGTATTTACGCCACCAAAAAGGCGGGTACCTCCTTCTTTTCCAAACCAGTTTACCAGGAAAACAATGGATAAATCTGACCTGGAGAAGTTTGTTGGTGAAAATCTGATCAGCAAAATCGGTATTCTAATCCTGATTATCGGGGTGGGTATCGGGGCAAAATACGCCATTGACCATGATTTAATCAGTCCTTTAACCCGTATTATTCTGGGCTACCTGGTTGGTGGCTGTCTGTTTGGTTTTGCGGTTAAACTTAAAGCCAAATACGAGAATTTTTCTGCAGTACTCATTAGTGGTGCTATTGCCATATTGTATTTCATCACCTTTGCCGCCTACGATTCTTATGCGCTGATTCCTCAGGCCCTGACGTTTATACTCATGGTGATATTTACCGTTTTTGCGGTCATTACGGCTACAAAATACAATAAACAAGTGATTGCACATATAGGTTTAGTGGGTGCATATGGTGTTCCCTTTTTACTCAGTGATGGTTCCGGCAAGGTCGTCGTGCTGTTCAGCTATATGGCCATTATCAATATTGGTATCCTGATCATAAGTTTCAAACGGTACTGGAAACCCATGCTGTATGTTTCCTTTGGACTTACCTGGCTTATCTTTCTGGGTTGGGCCATTTTTAAAACCGATGCGGCAAACTACTTAAGCCTGGGGCTGATCTTTTCTACCATCTTCTTTTTCACTTTCTACCTCAGCAGCCTGGCCTATAAAGTCAAAAAAGAGGAGCCTTTTGGCCTGTCAGATGTGCTCATCATTCTCCTCAATTCTTTTGTTTACTATGGCATCGGTTATTTTATCCTCAACAGTCATATTACAGGTGCAAAATTACTTGGTCTGTTTACCCTCTGCAATGCGGTTATTCATTTCGCAGTAAGCCTGATTCTTTATAAAAAGAACCTCGCCGATAAAAAATTGTTCTACCTCGTCCTGGCTATGGTCATCACCTTTATCACTGTTGCGATACCGGTACAATTGAATGGTGGATATGTGACCATTCTCTGGACGATGGAAGCCGCTCTGCTGTTATACCTGGGCCGGGTAAAAAACATTGCGATCTATGAAAAACTCGCTCCGCCATTGGTCATCCTGGCCGCTTTGAGTATCCTGGAAGATTGGATCAGCTATCACGGAGCCAATTCTCCGACCGAAGAAATTGTTAAGCCCATACTCAACGTAGACTTCCTGACGGCCTGCATTTCCATTGCTGCATTTGCATGGATGTACCGCGTAAGCAGAAAGACAAATGACAACCAGGGCAAATCCGTTTGGGTTGAAAACACCCTGGCTTACCTTATTCCTACTGTCTTATTAGCAGTTTGCTATATGACCTTTAGAATGGAGATCAATAAATATTTCGATGGAATGCTGGCAAAAACGATGGTCACCATTAAGCCGGCAGTAGCTACAGACCACCCTGGCTATGCGTATAACCATGACTATGCATTATTGAAAACCGCATGGATCTATGTATACTCCTTATTTTTTGTCGCAATACTCATCATGGTTAACCTTAAAAAAATCAGGATGGAAAAACTCGCAACAGTTTGCATGATGATTAGTCTGGTTGCCATCCTGGCTTTCCTGACCGAGGGACTTTATAATTTAACTGAACTGCGCAACAGTTATCAGTCGCAGCTTGATCAATTCTTCCTCAGCGGGCCTATGAATATCGGCATCCGCTATATTACTCTTGCGTTCTTTGCCTTGCTCCTGTTTCAGTGTTACTATTTGAACCGGTCAAGTCTCTTAAAGAAGAACATCAAAAACGGATTCGATTACGTATTGCACATTTCTCTATTATGGATCCTGAGTAGCGAACTCATTAATATCATTTCCCTGATAGGATTAGAGGATAGTGATAAGCTTGGACTCAGCATTCTTTGGGGTGTATATTCGCTGTTTTTAATCATTCTGGGCTTTGCAAAAAAGAAAAAGCACCTGAGGATTGGCGCCATTGCTTTGTTTGCTGTTACGTTGGCTAAACTGTTTTTATATGACCTGGGAGACCTGGGTACCATTGCGAAAACGGTTGTTTTTGTATCCTTAGGAGGCTTGCTATTGATCATTTCCTTCTTGTACAACAAATACAAACACCTGATCACTGATGATTCGGAGATGGAGAAATTAGTTTGATGTTTATGTTCTTCAGGAAGCATTTCATTTCATGCACAGGTCTCGGGGCATAAAACACTGAGCCCGGCCATCTTTACAGACGCCGGGCTCAGGTTTTGACAACTATTTAAACCGCTTATTATTTGGTAGTATTGTTCGAAACACCTGCTATTTTGATGGCAAAAACCGGGCTGGAAGAATCTGTTTTTAATGCCGCAAAATGGGTTACATTCAGATTCGAATCGTTATCCTTTTCTGATAAATGGTGGTCGGTAGATCCACTTAGTTTCAAGGTAGAAGCATCTTTAACTACAGTATATACATCCTGTGCAACAACATTCACATCTACCTTAGCTTTGTCCTGTACAAAAACCTGAAGTAAAGACAAGTTGAAACGGCCGGTTGATTTTACCACAGCGTTTTCAGAAGCTTCAATTCTTTTCAGATCTTTCACTGTTAAAAACACAGTTGCTCTTTCATTACCTGTGGCATTGATCAGCAGTTTGCTTCCTTGTCTTTTAAAAGACACTTTAGTCTCCGATTGCTCTGTTTCCACACGAACGTTTTCCTTGGTTCCCTGACACAGGTAAACCAGTACATTACCTTTTACCTTGATCATGTTATAACCTGAAGCTGCTACGGATGATGATGGGTTTTTATCTCCTTCTTTTGCAAATGTGGCAAAAGCAGATGAGGTTAAAACTATAGCGGTTAATGCTGTTGCGAATAAGGTTTTGATAGCGGTTTTCATATCTTTATGTTTTAAGTTTTTTAAATTCTCTTTGTACATAAGACACGCTCAATATCAAAACGTTGCATCGATTTTAGCCCTATTAGACCAACATAATCCCTTTTCATCATATCTACTTATAGCCAAAGAATCTTGCGCAAACACATTGGTATTCAGAAACAGGGAACATAGGCCAACAATGAAGGAGTAGCGAGTTACCCTCTTCTTTCGAATAATGATCTTCATATTATTTTGATTTTTTATTTGATTTTAAGAGGTTATCGACCTGCACTTTAAGCAGATCTATCTGTTTTTGTTGGTCATTATCTTTTTTCTCTTTCTCTATAAGATGCAAGGTCAATTCCTCGATTTTTTGCAGCAACCTTACATTCATCTCTCCCAAATCAATTCCGTTATTTTTTACTTCTGCTGCAGATGGAATTTCAGGAAGGTGTTTATTCTTCTTCACAAAAGCTTCTGTTTCTTCCAGCGTCTTTAGCTTATAATCATCTTCGAAAACATAATCCGCCCAGGAGCCTTTTAACTGGACTTTGACGGATTCAGCAATCATATTGCCTGCTACTGCTAGCTTGTATCCTTTTGGATCTGTAGTTCCAATCCCTATGTTTCCATTTGCTAGAAAGGTCATCATAGGATTATTAAAGCCCTGGCCAATATAGCCATATGTAAATCCGCTAACCCCATTTACTACATTACCTAGAGCACCCAATCCGAAGAAATCAACACTTGCATCCTGATTGCTTAACATAAAGGCTCTGGCATAATTACCATTATATGCCGGAAAATTGGTTTTAATCTTTACACCATAAGCTGGTGCATTCAAACCAACGAGAACATTGCTATCTTGAGCCTGTACAGCTCCGGTTGCAAGTCCCAAAAACAAAACTGTAATAATTTTTCTTTTTATCATCTTGAATAGAATTAGGATGCTAAGAAAAGAAAACTCAGTGCGACCGGACTGCACTGAAGAAAATGTTGATAAATATTTTTATTGACCAACATTTCTAGTTTCTGATTTAATCTTCATCTAATATCCTTCAGTAAGTAAAGGCTATAATTCTTTGGTTTCATGATCCGGTATTTCTCCTTTTTGCTTCGTATCGTAGGTAAAACAGAATAGTCCGTCTTCCTGATACACATAACTATTTTCTTCTTTCTTATACACAATTGGTGCTTTTAATGACGCTTTCATAAAATTGAGGGTACCAAATAATGATCTTCTCGATATCCCTAAACGTTGCGCCAATTCGTCTGGTTTACCGGTCGATTTTTTCCTTATAAAGTTGTCGATGAGTATAATTCTTTCTATGTCAATTTTCATAACTGAGTTGCGTTAAATATTAATAAATATTAGGTTTAATTAGTTTAGTGTTTTCTTCCAAAAACAGCCTTTTTAAGTTCAAGGTTATCTTTTTTCAAGTTGTTTAACTGGTCTTTCTGATTCAATAATTCTTTATTCTGATCGATAATGTATAAGGTCAGCTCCTCTATTTTCTTCAGCAGTTTTGCATTCATCTCACCTACATTAATCCCGTTCGATTCCACTTCTTTTGCCGAAGGCATATCTGGCAAATAACCTTCTTTTTTAATATGCTTCTCTATACTTTGAAGGGCTGGCAGGTTATAATTCTTTGAAAAAACGTAGTCTGGCCAGGGAGCTGCCTGCACTTTAATTTCGGTTGCCAGAATATTTCCATTTACAGCCAGTTTGTAGCCCTTAGCATCGCTTGTACCAATACTAACATTACCAGTGCTATTAATTCTTAATTTTTCGGTAAGTTCAGTTTGAATACCACCTGTAGAGGTACTAAAAACGAGGTCCATGGATTGAACTAATGCATTATTTGGCTGGTAGCTGTTGATCCGTTCTGCCCGGATACGAGCACCTATCTGATCGACCTGAATATCCCTCCAGGTGTAGAAATCCAGATTGTAACCGCCTGTACTAGCGCCTATCGGCACATTTATGTTACCTTGAACATTCGGACTTCCAATTTTAATCGCGGACTCGGTTAAAGAAGCATTAATATGCAGTTTAGCGGAAGGATCCGTAGTACCAATACCAACATTTCCGTTATCAGAGTTGATATAGAATGCAGCTCCTTTCCAAACTGCAGTAGATTTGCTCCATCCTCCAATGGCAAAATCCCTTCCCATATAAGTTAAAGCTAAGACATCGGGCGTCTGATTCCATGCGCCTGTGATAGGTAATCCTCTCCCAAAATACCCAAGGACAGTAGCGTTCTCTGATAAAGAAAGAAGGCTCGACTTAATTACACCATTAACATGCAATTTAGTTTCGGGGTTAGTTGTTCCAATACCTATATTTCCAGTATTGCTACTATAAATATTTGATCCATTGGTAGTCCATTGAGCTTTTACCATAAAAGGAAACAGCATCATCAACGGTAATATTTTTGTACAGATATTTTTCATACTATTTTAATTTTGACTGTATAGTTTCAATACTATTTTGCTGTTGTTTAAGTAATTCTTGTTGCGTTTGGATCAATTTGCTCATATCTATCATCTGCAATGTCATCTCCTCTATTTTCTTCAGCAATCGGGCATTCATCTCCCCTAAATCAATTCCTTCCGATTTTACCTCCGCAGCAGAAGGGATTCCAGGCAAATGGCCTTTTTCTTTGATGTGTTTCTCTGTTTCCTGAAGACTTGTGAGTTTATAATCATCTTTGAATACATAATCCGGCCAGGCAGACTGTAGTTGAACTTTGACAGACTCCGCAATCATATTCCCCGCTACAGCGAGTTTGTAACCTTTAGCATCGCTTGTACCAATACTAACATTACCCGTACTATTAATTCTTAATTTTTCGGTAAGTTCAGTTTGAATACCACCTGTAGAGGTACTAAAAACAAGATCCATCGATTGAACCAATGCGTTATTTGGCTGGTAGCTGTTGATCCTTTCTGCCCGGATACGAGCACCTATCTGATCGACCTGAATATCCCTCCAGGTGTAGAAATCCAGATTGTATCCACCTGTACTAGCGCCTACCGGCACATTGATGTTACCTGAGACGTTTGGACTACCTATTTTAATAGCCGTCTCTGTTAAGGAAGAATTGACATGTAGTTTTGCTGAGGGAGAGTTTGTACCGATTCCTAACGACCCACTTCCAGTTAATCTCATTATTTCTCCAGTGCCCGCTGTAAGCGAATTTCCGAAAACAATAGGTTTACTGATATCAGAAGTTGCTATTCTAAGAGCGCCAAATGTTCCATCATAACCAATATAAGATCTTCCATTTTGAAAATGAATTCCTGAACTTTCTGTTGCCAATCCTCCTATAGATTTAATGTTTACAGTACTTGTACCACTAACACCCTGCACATCAAGCGGTGAATTTGGAGTTGTAGTACCAATACCAACATTGTTATTGGGCATAAAAGTCATAAATGGTTTATCATAACTCGGTCCTATGTATCCATAAGTTAAGCTGCTTACGCCATTTACAGCGCTACCATAAGCTCCCAAACCAATATAGTTAACTGTAGCATCCTGATTACTCAACATAAAGGCCCGGGCAAACCCTCGCGTTTCCCCAGGAAAATTATTTTTTATTTTAATTCCATAAATTGGTTCATTCAAACCTATTAAAACATTCGTATCCTGAGCACGTACAATCCCAGCTGCACATGTAAGAATTAAAGCCGTAATAATTTTTCTACTTAACATATTCTTTTTTTGATTTTAATATTTCCATTTCATGTTTGTATAACTATAATTAATTATTGAAATCTTCTCTTTTAATATCGACCGGACAAGAATCTAATTCCAAGTCGCAATACTAAACATCTTCAGTGCTACCACACTGCACTAAAGTTTTTTTTTGAAAAAAAATTTCGGCATCAGAAAATCTGGGCAATAAGAATCCCATCCCGAACGCATTCAGGTGGGAAACCTCGTTTAACTGCTCGTTAAGAGCGGTTTATATCAGGTTAGAAAAATAGTCCATGACCTGTGAAAACTCTATATTTAAAAAAAGCGTCAAAATAAGGGATCCCCCAAACGATCTTTTTAAGATTTCTTTTATTAAGGCATCATTATATTTCTTATACGCGAAAAGAAAAAGTCCCTCTTCGGAATAGAAATACGTTTCACGGAACCTATTGTAAGCAATAGGTGCGTCCATGTAGTCCCTCATAAAATTTAATGTAAAAAAGAGCGTTCTGCGGGAAACCCCCAGCCGTTCTGCCAGGGCTTCTGGCGTTCCAGTTGATTTTTGACGGATTAATAAATCCAGAGTGATTACTCGTGTCAGATCAATTTTCATAATCGGAGCGATTTAAAATATTAAAAATTATTACTCATTTGAAACATTGGGAGATACATTGCGATCAGAATCACCCCAACCACCAATCCAAGGAATATGATGATCAAAGGTTCCAGTAAACTGCTTAAAGTATTGGTTCTGTACTCTACTTCTTCAGTATACTGCATCGCTATTTTCTCAAAAAAATAATCCATCCGGTTCACCTCTTCTCCTACTTTGATCAGTTGGATCATTTTAGGTGGATAAAAAGGAAACGCAGACAAACTCTTATGGAGGGATTCTCCCTTCAATATATCTTGTTCTACACTTAACAGAGAAATTTCAATGGGATAGTAGTTGATCATTTGGCGTACAAGAGCAATTGACCTGAGGAGCGGTGTATCGGTACTGACTAACAAACGCATGGTGTTTGCAAAGCGTGCCAGGTAGACTTTTTTCACCAGGTCTCCTATAACAGGTAATTTCAATATAAGCCTTGAAGAGAGCTTCCTAAAAACATTGGTTTTCCGCTTAAAGAGGTATAACAGTGTTCCAGCTGCAAAGAAAAGTAAAATCAGGAGAAAATAACGATCAAACCAGCCAGATATTTTAATAATTAATGCAGTGATCCAGGGTAACTTTCCACCAAATCTTAAAAACACATCTGCAAACATGGGAACAACAAACTTGATCATGAAAAATACGGCTCCCATAGAAGTGCAAAGAACAATGACGGGATAAGATACTGCACTCACAATTTTCCGGCGTTGCTGGATCTTACTTTTATAATATCTGGCCAGATCGGTGAGTACCTCGCCGAGTTTACCTGTTTCTTCTCCTATCTTTAAGCTATAGTATTCATAATCACTAAATTTACCGGTCTCTTTCAAAGACTCAGACAAAGCAAGACCTGATAAAATCTGCTTTCTGATGCCTTCAAACAGCATTTTATCCTTGGCTTGTTCCTGATCTACCAGGATCAGATCTAATGCAGAGCGGAGATCGATACCAGACAGCAATAATGTACTGAGCTCAAGATAAATACTCTCCTTTTTTTTATCGGGAACCTGTGCACTGCCAAAGCTGATTTCTTTATTCATAAAAGAAAAGAGCCCGGGGCTTTCTTTTACCGGAGCAACTGGTTTGTTTTTCTGATATCTGGAAATGTCTATTGAGGGCATAATTATTCAAATAAGTCGTTACTGCTGTATTTTTTGTGGTAGATATAGGGAATGTTGCGGCCTTCTGCCATCACTGTTATTTTAACCTGATCAATTCGGTCGCCGCTTTCTGCTTCTTTGTTTTCAAAGGAAGTGTTGCTGAGCCTTGCGTTTATTTTAAACGTATCTGTTTTGAGGTCAAACTGGCTTCGCATCAGCTTTTCTTTATCAAAAACATAGACAATATGCCCCTCTTTAAGGAGCAGGTCCATACCGCCTTCGGTCTTTTTGATCTGGCTGGCAGAAAAGAAGTCCGTCCGGATCAATTGATCTGCAGTCATTAAATCTGCCATCTGATCTTGTTTGACCGAATAATCAAAATAAGACTTACTGACGATCCGGTAAATGGTGTAGGTCATGGAAATGGCTATGGCTGAAATGAGCATTGCAATGGTAACTTCCATCAGTGTGAATGCAGGTAGGCGCTTATTCATGCGCATCCTCCTTCTCCTTCTGAATAATGCGGTGATAGGTGCCTATATTTTTACCATTACGGCTAAAAGTTACCGTGCACAGAAAGACATCAGCATAGCCGGCATAGGGCTCTGTTTTCTTCTCTATTTTCGTACTGTCGGGAAGGACTGCACTACCCTGTTCCTTTTCTTCAAGACTGCTTTGAAAGTAATTTTCTGCTGTTGCGCGTAAATACTGCTGTTCGGCAGAGGGTGAAGACTGCACCACATTGGCATAGATCTGTGCAGCCATAACGAATACAATTAAGATTATGACCATAGCTACAATGACTTCAAGCAAGGTAGAGGCCTTTAATTTTTGCAGTTTTAGTTTAGCCATTTGAGTATTTGCGGGTTGGTTTGGTTTGCTTTGATCAGAAATGAACTCAGGTAGTATCGGCTCAGGGATTTACGGTCAAGAGAAATGTCTATCAGATAGTTTTCGTATAAAGTTGCCGGTGTTTGCATAATAAAGCGCTTGGCATAGACCTTTCCTTGTACCCTTACTGGCTTTTCAAATTTAATATAGCCTGTTGCGTACACCTCTCCTTTTACCAGACAGTCTTTATCTATAGAAATTAAGGTTTGCAACTCACTTCTTTCCTTTTCATAACTCAGCAGGGTACCATAAAAACGGCTTCCTTCGCCGAGTTTTATCTTGGACTGAGACGTCCCCTTCTCTGGTTTGAGCACTGCTGCAAATGAGGGGTATCCAAGAACACTGTGCTTGCCGATGATAATGGAATCTCTGGCAAATAACTGGCAGGTCCCTTTAAATCCTTCTTCTATGAGGATTGCGGGTGCAAAAACTTGCACGTCCTGAAGTTGTACATCCCGGCCAATGGAAAGGATGGAATCTGAAATTAAGACCAGATGTCCTTTAAGGATCTTGTTGTCCAGCCTTTCTTTTCCTCCTTTTAAATGGTACACTTTTAGGGGTTCAAAAAAGGAATTGTTTACAGAATCCCCGGCGGGAACGGGCAGTCCTTCTTTAGTCATAAACCACCGGCTTAAGCTGTCTATGATGGGCTGATCAAGCGCTGGCAAGGCTCTGCTGCTGTCTTTGATCTTTCCTTTAATAAGTTCTTTCCCTTCATAACCTTTTCCGTCTACATAGGCTTGCTTTAAGCCCGATTTGGGGAGTTCGCCGTTACCGATAATTTGGGTGCTTCCACTTAGGGAAAGCGGACGATCTTCATCTGCCAGGTACAAAGCAGACTGGTCTTCGAAAACACTGCCGGTTAGAAAGCTTTGTTTAAGAGTATCAGTCTGCTCAAAGGCCTTAACTGTATTTAAGTCAAAAACACCCCATTTCCTTTTACCGAGTTCCAGGCTGTCTTTTCCTTCTCCATATACATCCAACCGATGTAGCGTATCTGATGCAATATAATTTTTTGACAACAACAAATTCATTCCTGAAGTGATGTTATAGTGAAGCCGTTCAAATCTCAGTTTCTTTTGTTGCCCAAGCCGATAATAAAAGGCTACCGTAAGTAAGGATACAGAGATCATGGCCTCCAGTATGGACACAATAATTACAATATAGAGAGCGGCGGCCTTAACCATTATTTATGGTGTTTAAACAGGTTTTTAATAAATTTTGGAACGATGCTTTTTCTTGCTGTATCAGGATGCAGAACCTTGGTGCTATCCATAATCTTTACCGCCCTGATTTTTAAAGAATCATTTTTATAATGACCTGTTTGGCTAAGTTTCCCCTGGTTATCGTACTTCCGGTAGGTCCCGTTCTTTTGACCAGCACTCCAGTTGCATTCTTCTCTCAGCAGGCCTTTTTCGTCCCAGCTTTTCCACGGCCCTTGTTTTAAGCCTTTTGAAAACCAGCCTGCTTCTTTAAGATTTTTATTGGCATAGAAATCTTCGTAGTAACCATTTAATAATTTACCGCTATAACCACCCTGGCTGGACTGAATGCTCTGTCCGGAAAACCAGTAATATTGAAGATTACTGAAAGCCCGGACATTTGGAGAAGGTTTCACATACGCAACTATGGTGTGATCTGTATAGTTTACAATTACCTTATGGGTAATCAGATCTTTGATAGCCGTTTGTGCATCTGCGGCTGTATACGCGAACAGATTAAAGAGCAGTAAAGCAGAGATCGGTAATTTTTTTGATGTCATTGTTTGATGTATTTTTGTTTCCCCTGCCAGCTGAGCAGTACAGAGTCTCTTTGATTTTTTAAAAGTTTTACCCCTTCGAATACTTCGCCTTCTGCCATCATCCGCTCCTTTCCATTGACCGACAGGATAGACACTATTCGTTTATTTACGGGGTTGGTAATCCGTCCGGAATATTGAATACCACTCCAGTTTAGCGGCGGAGGAATTGCAACGGGCGCTTTTATGACCGGAACAGAGGTTATATCAGATTTTTCAGTTTTCGAAGCAGGAGCGGCAGTGCCCAGAAAGGGGTCCCTGTAATTTAAAACAAGCTTGAAAGTATCGGTCTTTACCGTGTATTTGTCATAAGGTTCATGATCTGCTTTAACCGTCATGGATGGAAAAATGTCCTGGTCTTCCTTTTCTTTAAAGAAGATCTTATACAAGATAATACCCCATACCCCTGCCACCGCGCAGAGTAACAGATAGGTAAGTTTTTTGTTTTTTACCTGTTGCATGTATTTATTGTATTACAAAGCTTCTTAATTCACCTTTGGCACTGGTATTACCAGCGTCGTCTACCGCCTTCACCTCCCAGGAGATTTTTTCACCGCTGGTTCCCAGATTGAATACATAGGATAAGCCTGTCAGGGTTAATGGGAAAGTGCTGTTGTAAGCAGTGTTGGAATCACCTTTATACATGTATAAAATGTATTTTTTTGCGTCGGCAGAGGCGTTCCATTTTAAGGTAACAGGATTGGAAACTGTAGAATTATTGGATGGGCTGCTGAGCACAACAACTGGTGGCGGCGTGGCATCAAAACTGAGGTTTTGTACCGCAGACCATTTTGATTCCAGTGTGCCGCTGAGCGCTTTAATTCTCCATTGATAGAGCTTATCTTTAGGCAAGGAAACAGAGTAACTGACATTTGGAGTGGTTTTATCCAAAAATAAAGAAGCGGCATTGTCAAATCCGTTTCCAGTGGTATCGATCTGGATTTTATAGCTATCGGCACCAAAAAGCTTCAACCAATTGAATACAGCATTGGCCTGATTGGTTACGGTGTTGTTGGCCGGAGATACCAGTTGAACTTGTTGTTCTGTTATGGACGTTGGATAAATAGTCAATTTCGCTGTTGTATAGCTGGTTTGACTGCTGCCGTTTTCTGCCCTGACCCTCCATTGGTAAGTTCCTGGATCGAGCGTGTATTTATATTTATTGGTTTTAATAAGTGTATCAACAATCAGTTTATTGATCTGATCAAAACCAGGCGATACCACCTGGAGCCGGTAGTAGAGCGCATCTTCTGTGGTTTCCCACCAGAAGGTTTGGGTGTAGTCTTTTGTTTCTGTATTACTTGCAGGTGCCAGCAGTATAACCTTCCGATCTTCAATAGAAGGTTCTATAAATTCTTTGCAGCCTAGCCCGGTTAAACATAACAGTAGAAAAAGGATGTAATTGCGTTGCCTCATAAAAATAATTGCGATTAATTTTGGGCCAATGTAAAACAACTCAGTGCAACCACACTGCACTCTGGAATTATTTTAAAATATTTTTTAAGAGGGATTTTTAGTAAAAAACGGCCTTTAAATAAAAGCAAAGCATTTAAACAAAAAAGCTGCCCTTTTTCAAAGGCAGCTTTCTTTCTGATTCATCTTCTTATTTCAGCGTGACTTCAGCAAGAACCGGAAAATGGTCTGATACGAATTTTCCATGATAGGTGTCGGTCAATATCCCCCATCTGCTGGCGGTAAAACCTTTGGTTACAAAAATATGGTCTATGATCTCGTAGCCATTGATGTCTTTACCCCATGCATTGAAGGAAGAATTGTTTACATAGGGATTCTTCACTTGGGTATAGGTATCTGTCAATACACCAGAATTGGCCAGGGTCAGGTACCAATCGCTTTTCTGCCCTCCATTTAAATCGCCTGTAAAAACCGCTGGGGTCTGGCCGGCAATTTCTTTGATCTTTTTTACAACAAGTTTACCGCTTTCTATACGGGCAATCTTTCCCTGGTGATCAAAATGGGCATTGAAGTAATAGAATTTTTTACCTGTTTTGATGTCCTGAAGCTGTACCCAGCTGCAGATCCGGTTACAACAGGTAGCGTCCCAGCCCAGGCCCGGTTTATCTGGTGTTTCAGATAACCAGAAATCACCTTTGCTCAGCAATTTAAATTTGTCTTTTCTATAGAAAACTGCAGAATGCTCTCCCCCATCTTTGCCATCATCGCGCCCTAAACCGTAGTGCTCATATTCCGGCAGGAATTTACCCAAATCATTGATTTGATTTTTCAAACCTTCCTGAGTTCCGAAAACGTCGAACTGGTGGAAACGAAGCAGGTTAGCTGCCACCGGGCCTCTTTGTTCCCAGCGGTTGCCTTCATCACCTGCATTGTCATAACGGAGGTTAAAAGTACCAATAATGAGTTGTTGTGCCTGTACAGACAGACTTGCTGCTGCAAATAATGCGGATAATATTAAATGTTTAATCTTCATTTTTTATTGCGTGTTTTAATCAATTTATATAGGTCTACCATCCTGGATTTTGTCCCAGCTTAGGGTTAAATAAGCGGTCCGATTCCGGTATCGGATAAAGATAGTTTTTTTGTTCAAAAATGCGCTTGGTTGTACTTAACCAGGTCAATTCTCCCGAGGTATCATTGGAAAGCCGCTGAGGATTTGGCCCACCGTTAATGGTCGGTGCAACGTTGATATAATTTACGCCTGCTACCGGATTGGCTGGCATCACCTGATAGAAACACACATCGGGCTTACCATCGTCATTGAGGTCCATAGGCACATTTAGTGTCGGTACATAAAACCCGTTCCATACTTTGGTCATCAGATCTCCTTTCTTCCATCGTACGATATCATCAAAACGCAGACCTTCCAGAGACAATTCGATACCGCGCTCTCTTCTGATTTCCAGTAAGGCCGCATCTGAGATGCCAGGAAAATAAACCGTTTGTAAATAAGGGTCGGCAGTTACGGGTTTGTTGCTCAGCCCTCCGGTAATACCTGCTCTTTGACGCAGTGCACCAATGGTCTTTGTCCAGTCTGCATCTGTAAAGCTGCCGAGTTCGGCCTTGGCTTCTGCATAGTTCAGCAAGATCTCTGCATAACGCATCAGTGGTATAGAATTGATGTTTTGACCGCCGCCATCATATTTGGTATCGTCCAGAACATATTTTATAGGCTGATAACCCGTATAAGTATAGGAGAATATTGGGGGAGCTGCCTCTAAAGCACCTCCATTGATTCTTTTATAATCTCCCATTCTGATGGTTTGCTGCAGTCTTTTATCTCTTCCTTTAACTTCATCTTTGAAAACAAGGGTTTGATAGCCGGGCCGGCTGGTGAAAGGCGTTCCATCTATATTCAGATAGGTATTGATGAACATCCTGGTAAAACTGATCCTGGCACCATAAGTGGCACTGGTCCACCACCAGTTGGCATCGTTGTACACCGAAAGGTTGGCATCCGTTACCGCAGCCAGCATCACCTCGGTGGCTACTGGTGCTGTGCTGATGAACAAGTTCCGGTAAGCCAGATCACCGCCACTGGTATTTAGGGCGAAACCGCCTTCGGTCATGACCTTTTGCGCAGCATCTGCAGATTCTCTGAGCCATTGTTCGGAGCTTCCGGTCAAACCAGCTTCATCATGATATTTGCGGTAAGTTCCTTCATACAAACACACTCTGGATTTAAAACCCAGGGCCACATACTTGGTGATGAGTGAGCGGGAATTGTCGCTGATGCGGCTGATGTTAGTACAGGCATAATTTAAATCGGCCAGGACAGAATCCATCACCAATGACCGTTTATCTCTGCCTTTGTACAAGTCCGGATCATCGACCTTAAAGGTTTTGTTGATCCAGGGTACATCTCCAAACCTTCTAACTTTGGTGTAATAAAAATAAGCCCTGAAAAATCTGGCCAGTGCATTGTATTGAAGCCTTACTGCCGCAGAAACTTTATTGTTGTTGTTATTTTCAAGGAAGTAATTGATGTTTCTCAAACCATCCCAGTCCCAGCCGTTGCTCTGGCGCGGCCCGAATGCACCATCCACCAGGAAATCTGGTGCCTGGCTCCTGGCTGCGTAATCTGACATCTCATCTTTCTTGTGGGCATCTGATGCAGAAGGCAGTAATTTGTAAAAAGAATTGGCATACAGTTCCAGGCCTTTTTCGCTTCCGAAAACGGACTCTTTTGTCGCTGTATCTTGTGGTGCCTGGTCTAATTTTTTACAGCCGTTCAGCGCAACAGCCAATGCGGTTAAAACAAAAAAGAATCTTCTCATCTTTATATTTTCTAATATACATTTCATTGTTTTCTTGCTTAAGGATTAAAAGGTTGCAGATAAGCCCAGACTGTAACTTTTCAGGATCGGGTAGTTATTGCCGTTGCCAGAATTGTCCTTATCATCCGGATAAATGATCCTGTCGGATTTACCGATATTTTCAATGTCCAGATCCTTCGTTATTTTATACAGCGGCGACCAACTCCATAGATTTTCACCGGTCAGGAAAACGCGCACACTGCTCAAGCCTGCTTTTTTAAGGAAGGTTTGAGGCAGATTATAACCAATCTGCAAGTTTTTCATCCGGATATAGGCTACATTCTGCAGATATTTAGTTTGTACCTGTGTTAAGGTTGCTGATCCGTTTTGAGCAATATAGCCCCTGTATCTTGGGAAATAGGCATCTGGATTTTCTGGTGACCAGATATTGCCCAATTGAGATTGAGGGATTTTATTGTAAGGACGGTTGTACTGGCCCCAGAATGTACCGTTTTCGGAACCCGGATACCAATCCATTTTACCTACCCCCTGGAAGAAGGTACTAAAGAAAAAGCCTTTCCAATCGGCACCTAATGAAATGCCATAGGTGTAACGTGGTGTAGAATTACCTATAATTTTTCTATCACCTGGGTTTCCTACTGTTTTATCTCCGTCGTTGATGACACCATCACCGTTCAGGTCGGCAAACTTAATATCTCCCGGAAGGATTTTACCTGTGTTCGAAGATTTATACAGGATCTGTTTTGGGGTATTGGGGTCGGCAATACTTGCAGCTGTATAGTAACCATCGGTTACAAAACCCCAGATCTCTCCTACCGTTTGACCTGCATAGTAATCAGACAACTTTTGCTCCGGGTTATTGAATTTCAGGATCTTTGCCGTATAATCGGCAAGAGTTAAACGTACGGTGTAGTTCAGTGGTTTTGACCCGACTTCAAACTTATCATTCCAGGTAACGGTTGCTTCCCAGCCTGTTGTTTTCAGATCTGCATAGTTTCCTTTTGGAACATCAGTTCCAAATACTTTAGGCAGTGTCATGCCTGTGGTAAACATATCTGTAGTTTTACGGATATAGGCGTCGCCGCTAAAATTAAGACGGTTATTCAGGAAAGCGATATCCAATCCAAGGTTCTGGGTGGTGGAAGTTTCCCAGGTTAAACCGTCAGGTATTACACCCGGTTGTTCAGTTTGCTGTGGCCGTACGCCACTTAATACTTTATCAGATTGTGTAATCTTCAGTTTCTCCTGGAAAGCATAGGAAGCGATATTTCCGTTTCCTAATGAACCATAGGATGCCCTGATTTTCACATCTGTAATCGCATTCGGATTGACCTTCCAGAACGGCTCTTTGCTTAACCTCCATCCGGCAGATACCGAAGGGAAGAAAGCATAACGCTGATTAGAAGGGAATTTGGATGATCCGTCATAACGCCCGTTGAGTTCTACCAGATAACGATCTTTAAAGGCATAATTTAAACGATAGAAACCACCATTGATGGCCCATTGTTCATAACCACCTCCTGTTGTTATCGACTGCCCAAGTGCTAAGTTGATGTCTTTCGCATCTTCGAAGATCAATCCATTACGAACCACTTCTAAACGTTTGTAGGTAGATTGTTCATAGTTATACCCGGCAAGTACCTTTAAATAATGATTTTTGTTGATCAGTTTTGGCTCATATTCAGCATAAACGTTGGTAGCCAGATAATTGGTTGTTCTGTACAACTGCTGTAAATCATTGTAGTTGGAACCAACATATTCTATGACCCCTGGTTTACGGCTGTAGGGTACCGGAACACGGGTTCTGCTTTCGTTATTATTGGTGTTCTGAAAAGTAAAATCTCCTTTGACCCTGAACTGGTCGTTGAAGAATTTACTGCTAAATCCGGTCGTATTGCGAAATACCTTAGGCGCCATATCAATTCCATTCTTTCCGTAGTAAAAATCTCCTACGGTGTAGGCTGCAGAATAAGACAATGTTCCATCGGGATTAAACATAGGTGCTACGTTATGTCCTTCATCGGCAATATTTCTCCAGATCCCGCCTCCTTCGCCTACATTGACCGGGTTGTGGTATTTGGATGCCGAGTAATCTGCATTATTGTAAATTTTCAACCAGGGATAAAGTTCTAATGATCCTTTTGCACGAACGTTATACATCTGATAATCATCAGAATTGTAGCGAAACAGTCCTGACTGACGGAAAGATCTGCCCGACAGATAGAAATCTGCTTTTCCGCTGCTTCCGGATACGGATAGGTTTTGGTCTGTTGCAGAATTGTGGTCTTTGTACAGTTCATGATACCAGTCTGTGCTGTCGTAGTATACATATTCTCCATTGGCATTGACCTCGTATTTAGGCAGTGAAGGATCCAGTGATCTGCGTTTCAGTTCGGCAAGATAGGCTGGCGAGAATTTAACGGTTTTGTTGATGTTTTGCGGCGTTTGGGAATAATCGTTCCATGCAGACCAGGCATCATTGAACATACTGGCAAAGGTATATCCGTCTGTTACATATTTAGGTACTGTTGTCGGTGACTTAATAGACTGCGTGATGGAATAATTGACAGAGGTTCTTTCCTTTGAAGGACTCTTTGTCGTGATCAGTACCACACCAAAAGCGCCTCTGGCTCCGTAAATAGCTGCAGAAGCCGCGTCTTTGAGCACGGTAACACTGGCAATATCATTAGGATTGATCCGGGAGGGATCGCCTTCCACACCATCCACCAATACCAGGGCATTTCCCCCCTGACCAATGGACGTTGTTCCCCTGATATTGTATGCCGGCGACTGGATAGGCTTACCATCACCCATGGTCAGGTTCAGATTGGGTATTACACCTTGCAAGCCTTGCGCAAGATTGGGAACAGAACGGTTTTCCAGTGCCTTGGAAGTAATCTGATCTACTGCTCCGGTTAGGTTCTCTCTTTTCTGTGTGCCATAACCAACAACCAAAACCTCATTTAAGGTACCTGTTTGAGCGGTTAAGGAAACATTTAAAGAAGTGATCTGTCCTGGCTTGACCAGCACTTTAGTTTGGGTAGAAGAGGTGTAAGAAATAAAAGAAACCACCAGGGTATAAGTACCTGGATCTGCACTAATGCTATAGCTCCCATCCGGCTTACTTTGTACGCCTCTGTCCAGTTCCAGGATTTTAATACTTGCACCGGGCAAAGGTTCTCCTTTTTCATCTACAATTTTACCACTAATGGTACCCGGCTCCTGATTCTTAACCAGGGTAATGATTCCAGGAACTTCTTCCTTAAACTGAATATCGGTTTCATTAAAAATAGCCCTCAGTATGGTGCTTATCTTTTCATTATTGAAATCTTTTGCTGTGATCTGGATTCTTTTCAATCTCAGATAAGCCGGATCATAGGCAAAATCGACACCGCTTTTGAGCTGGAGCTGGTCCAGCACCTGGAGCAGGTTGCCACTTTGAAAGGAAATATTCATTCTTTTATACAAAACCTGGCCATTTGATGTGTTCGCAGAAAGAATCTGTGAACCGGCAATCAGGAAAGAATAAACAAGAAATGTAAAACGCATAATTTTCTGCGAGAGCAGTAAATATTTTTTCATCTGAAATAATAATTTTCTATCGCGGTGAACCAAACCGAACAAGCATTTATTTCTTGCAAGCTCAGCAGGGTTTCCTATCTTTGATAGTATTGATAAATAAGATTTTTTTAAGATCCAACAGACTGAGGGTCTCAAGCTGCTTGCTGTTGAATTTGTCATACCGGGCCTGCTGCAGGCCCGGTTTTTTTTAGTAGATCTCTATCCCATTTTTGGTCCTCCTGTATTTATTTTTATGTATGGAACAAATGACCTTGAGCGTTTCTTCAAACGAACGGGTCGACCGGATGTGCAGGTTATACACGTAGGCGGCAACATTTCTGTTTCTGCTGCTTAGTTTAATTCCATAAATGGTTTTTACTGCCCGGGAAAGCTCTGCAAAAGAGGCGTTCCTTAAACGGATCACATTGACATACCAGGCATTGTGTTCTTTTAATGGAAATTGACTTACTTTCCATTTTTTATCTTTAAGATTATAATTCAGGCGTTTACCATAGGTTAGCTTATCAAATACTCTATGGCCATCCCCTACTTCCACTTTTCCTTCACTTACGCTGATTTCGGCACCTGTTCCTTTAGACAGAGAAACGGCAAACTTGGTTCCCAATACCCGGGTCCTGATTTGCTGTGCTTTCACAATAAAGGGATGCTGAGGATCTTTACTGACCTCAAAGAAAGCTTCGCCGCCATCCAGATAAACAATTCGTTCTGGCTGCTGATCAAAATGGCCAGGAATTCTTAACCTGGTTAAAGGATTCATTTGAATGATCGATTCATCTTCCAGTTTTACCTTTTTGTATTCTCCTGCTTTTGTTTCAACAATGGTAAAGCTTTGAACCTGCCCGGAGGTATTTGCCTTTTTAAAATACGACCTTCCTGCAAATACCGCAGGTACTGCCAGAGCAAGCACTGCCGCATATTTATAATATTTTCTGAAAAACAGTTTCTTTACCGGCGGTTGTGATCTTTTAGCTAAAATCCCGGCCTTTATATCTTCTTTAACCTTTCCTTCTGTTTCAGGATCGGCAAAATCTTCCATCAGCTCATCATTATAAGAGGCATACCAGTCTTCTACGAGTTGTTTTTCTTTCTCGTTGGCTGTTCCATTAGCATATTGCTCTAATAATTTTTTAAACTGATCTGCTTTCAATTTGGTACTTCTTTAATGACAAGTACCCGCTAAAGGCAAAATCTACTTTTCCAAATTGTTAAGCTTTTGTTAACTAATTAAGCGCAGGGGGGATTTTATCACGGAGGCCCTTCCTGATTCTCCGCATGGCTTCTGAAAGATGATTGGAAACCGTTTGCTCTGCCAGGTTCAGCTGCTGGGCAATTTCGGCAATAGAGTGATGAGCATGCCTTAACAGGTAGGCATTGCGCATCTTTTCCGGTAGTTCTTTAACTTCTATTTCGATCAGTTTCTCCAGTTCATAGTAACCGGAAAGCTCGTCCATAAATACGAATTCATTCATTTTCTGCAGGCTGTGTTCCAGTACTTTTCCTTCCACCTTCTCTGTTCTGAAGTAATTCAGGACCTGCAGTTTTACGGCTCCCATTAGAAATTGTTCTATCGTGGTGTGGATGACCAGGGTTTCACGGCGTTCCCAGATATTGATAAAAACGGTCTGAATGATGTCTTTGGCTGCTTCTTCACTCTTCGTCCGGGTAAGTGCCTGGAGGTACAGTTTTTTCCAGTACAGGTCGTACAACAAGTCATAGGCTGCTTCATCTCCTTGTTTGAGCCGCTCAACGAGTTCTTCCTTTCTGGTGCCTGTTTCCAACATGCCCAAAAGTAGAGAACGAATATAAACAGGATGTTAAATTGGAAATCGATTTAGGAAGGCCGATCCATAACCTGGAGTGCTCAGATATTTTCGCTGTCTATTAATTTCACCTGCTTACCCATTTTTTTCTGGATTACTTCAAAATGATGCAGTTCGTTCTGGCTAACCAGGGAAATGGCATCGCCCATAGTATTTGCCCGGCCGGTTCTGCCTATGCGGTGAACATAGTCTTTTGGCGACCGCGGCAATTCGTAGTTAATCACCAAGGGAAGATCATCAATATCAATTCCCCTTGCCATCAGATCTGTGGCGACCAATATCCGCAGTTTACCTGATTTAAACTGATGTAAAGCCTCCGTTCTTGCGCCCTGACTTTTTTTACTATGGATGGCTTTTGCGTCTAAGTTATTTTTACGGAGCTTATTCACAATAGCGTCAACCTGGTGCACCGATGAAGCAAAAACCAGTACCTGTTTCATTTCATGATGAGCAATCAGACGACGCAAAAAGGGGCCCTTCTTGTCCTCTGAAACAATATAAGCAACCTGGTTGATCAGTTCTATAGAATCTGCTTTCTCTTCTACCTCTATCACAACGGGTTCATGCAGCAGAATTTGATGAATATGCTGGATATCCTTATTCAGGGTGGCAGACAAGAGTATATTCTGGCGCTTTTTTGGCAAAAGCGCAATAATCTTGTCTACCTCTTCTTTAAAGCCCATATTGAGGATCTTATCCGCCTCATCCAACACCAGGGTTTCAATACTGGAGAGGTGCACCGCATTCATATCCACCAGCTCCAATAAACGTCCTGGCGTTGCAACCAGGATATTTATACCTTGCAAAGCCATCATCTGAGGGTTAATAGAAACCCCTCCATATACAGCCAGTGTTTTAATCGACTCCGGCAGTGCCTGGCTAAAAGTCTGGAATACATCTTTGACCTGTACGGCAAGTTCACGCGTAGGTACTAAAACCAATACATCCACATGACGGTTTTTCACTCCAAAGCTTTTTTGCACATTCATTAGCAGGGGTAAAACATAACTGGCTGTTTTTCCGGAACCTGTTTTGGCAATCCCTAAAACATCTTTTTTATTTAATATGGCCGGTATTACGGTTTCCTGAATGGGCGTTGGTATGGTGAAATTCTGATCTTTCAGTGCTTTTGACAAAGCAGGTGATAAACCCAGGGATATAAAAGGCATAGTACTCTATTTTTGTGTAAAAGTAGGTAAAAGAAGCGGAAAGCCTTCAGATCCCTAATTTTTACTCAGCTGATCGATGACATGAACGAGCTTACCAAATTCTTCCTTATCATACAAACGGGTCAGGAACTGTATGTTACCCTCGCGGTCAATCACGACATTTCTGGTCACACCTGCTTTCTTGTCGGCAAATTTCTGAAAGATCCCTGCGCCCGGATCAAGGGCCAGAGGATAAGTGATTTTCATATCCTGATGAAATTTCTGCACCTTTTCTAAGGGTTCATCGCGGTCAACCCCGATGAGCACCACACCTTTATCTTTGTATACCTGCCAGATGTCACGCTCCAGATAGGGCATTTCCTTTCGGCAAACTATACACCAGGAAGCGGTAAACTGCAGGATAACAATCTTTCCTCTCAGCTCTTTGAGTGTTGTTTTTTTGCCATCCTGGAGGATCAGTTCAAAATCGTCTGGTGCTTTATCTCCAACTTTGACCAGATAGCCCCGGCTATCGCTGTTTGGATTTTCGAATTTCTGTTCCTGGGCAAAACCTGCAAGGCTTGTTATCGCTATAGCGATGCTTAAAATAAATTTCTTCATATTTTTACAATTCTAATATATGGTTTTAAGGTGATCTGTTAATTTATTAATGGCGCTGGTTACCCGCTCAATTTCCTGACCAGCTTCTGCATAATGTCCTTCCTCCAATGCTTCTCTAACACCTGGAATGGTTTTTACCCCATAGCCGGTATAGAATCCCGGGGCATAAATGCTATGGCTGTACCATGGCCTTCTTGGTAGTCCGGTTTCCAGCAATAATATTTTTTCGGCCTGGAATAGTTTTTCATTGTTTTTACGAAGTGAGGCTTCGTCTGTTTTAAAGTTATTCTGTCTTCTGATCAATTTAGATGCCTCAAAATGTAATGAATCGGCTGCTGCCAGTAAAGATGAAAAATCTATTTCAGGAACGGGTATTGTCCGTTTAGGTGAAATGAAATTTTCTTTAGGCACTGCTGCAAGACTGTAAATTCCTTTATCAATCAATTCATTCTGTAAAGCATTCGCCTTCCTCTGTGTGGTAGCCAGTGTAACCAGCTCATTGACGTAGTTCTTAATGGCTTCAGATAAGCCCTGAAAATCAAAGGGCAACTTTTCTGTATCTGCTAAACGTAATACGGCTCTTCCCGCAGCCTGTGAAAGCGATACTCCATAGCTAAAATCCGGATCCTTAAAACGAATATAGTTGTCATAAGAATCATAGATAGAATGGTATTCACCCCCTCCAGCTTCTCCTCCGAAAGCAAAATTCAGGCTTGGAACGCCCAAATGTTGTAAAAAAGCAGAATAATCTGATCCGGTGCCTAAGGCGCCTAAGGTATATTGGCTATTGTCCAAAAGTTCGGCACGTTTCTGGGCTGGTGCTTTAAGGATTTCGCTGGCGCGTTTCCGGTCAAATATAGAAGCTTGTGTTAACGGATCTTTCACGTCTTTGGCGATATCTGTGACCAGTTGCGTTAAGGCATGAGAGCCACCTGCATTAAAAAAACCACTGCTGTTTCCATCTGAATTGATATAAGCCACGGCTTTGGCACTCAATTCTTTAGCATGCAGTTCAACCCATTCTGTGGAACCGAGCAGAGATTGCTCTTCTCCATCCCAGGCGCAATAGACCAGCGTTCTTTTTGGCCGGTAGCCTTCCTTAGCCAGCTGCCCAATGGCTTTAGCTTCTTCCAGTAAGGAGGCCAGCCCGCTTACTGGATCTGAAGCACCATTTACCCAGGCATCATGGTGGTTTCCTCTGATGACCCATTCATCAGGGTAATCACTTCCTTTGATTTTGGCTATCACATCATAGGCAGGAACAATATCCCAATTCTGTTTAATTTTCAAATGGACCTGGGTTTTATTGCTGCCACCTATGCGGTAAGTAAAAGGCAGCGCCCCACGCCAGGATGCTGGTGCCACCGGTCCGTCTAAAGCGGCCAGCAGGGGTTTTGCATCATGATAGCTGATGGGCAGTACTGGAATTTTTAAAATGGTTACAGCATCTTTTCTGTCCAGTCGTCTGGCATTTTTAACAGAGGCATAGCCGGGAGTAAGCGGATCACCAGGATAGATGACCATATCCATAACAGACCCGCGTTGCACGGTATGTTCATTTTTGAAAGGGCCTTCCGGGTAACCATCCCCCTGGTAGTAACCGTCGTCTATGGGATCTGAATAAATAATGCAGCCCACGGCACCGTGTTCATAGGCTACTTTTGGTTTGATTCCCCGCCAGGAGTTGCCATATTTGGCAATAACGATCTTGCCTTTAACATCAATACCTTGTCGTTCCAGTTCCTCATAATCGGCGGGTAAGCCATAATTTACATAGACCAGCGAGGCACTTACATCACCATCTGCCCCCCAGGCGTTATAGGTTGGCAACTGTCCTTCCTGCCCTGAAGTGGCATCTCCTGGCACCGCAGGTTCTTTCAGTTCTGCGGTAAACTTAACCGGGGCGATCAGCTCAAGCTGCCGCTCTACTGGCGTAGGGAATAAGACATAGAAGGTTTCAATTTTGGCATCCCATCCGTAAGACTTGAACTGATTGTATACTTTTTCGGCCACTTCTTTTCCTGCTGCTGAGCCTAAGTGGTGAGGTTTGGCCGATAATTCTTTAATCGTTTTTCCTATGTTTTCTTTACTCAGAAGATGGTCAAATTTTGTTTCTATGTTTTGCTGTGTGTCTTGTTGTGCCAGGGCTGAGCCCGAGAGAACAGAGAGGCAAAACATGGAGATCAGGGTTTTATTTTTCCAATACATATATTTTTATTTTATCATTAAACTGGTTTTCTAATTTATTTAATCGGTCCGTCCATGCCAATGGGTGCACCTGGCGGCATTTCTGCCGAAGGTGGGATTTCAAATTTGTTTGGGTTCTGAGCGAAACGCTTCAGCTGGGATAAGGCATATCGTCTGTTTGCTTTTTGCTGTGCATTTCCTTGCTGCAGGTTGGCTTCAAGCCATTGCTGCAATTCATCAATTTTAAACAGTGCTTGTCCCTGTACATGCGAGGGTACTTCCTGCCCGGCAGCAAGTGCGAGTAGATACTTAAGGGTTAAATTATTGACTAAAACCTGCAATTGTCCATCCATACCGTTTTGTACGGGGACCTTCCAGGTTTTCTCAATTAACCGATCTGTAACTGCCAGAAAGCCCGGTTGCTTCTCCTCTCTTGCTGCATATTCGGTTAGCCTGGCTGCCCTTTTTGGATCCAGTATATAAGCGATTGTAGTACTTGCAATTGTTTCGGCAGCTACAAGAGGATCAAATGTCGGGCCTGTCTTTCTACCGAAGATTTCCCTGCCAGAAGGATAGCCTGAAGGTCTTGGTGGGATTTTTTCTATGAGCTGTTCTGGAATACGCAGGTTTACTGGCTGTAGGGTTGCCAGCAAACCTTCCAGTGCTGCCCATTGCTGTTCAGGCGGAATCAATGCGGTAGGTATTTGTCCGTCATTTTTTAGTGCATGTGTAAAATATAGCCCTCCTATTAATTTGGATACTGCTTCAATCTGGTAGCGGTGCAATAAATAAACAGGCACCAAGACCTCTTCCAGGGTGGCCATGGGTGCATCTTTTACAATCGCTTTTTCAGAAAAATCTGACAGCACTTTTGCTCTGATCTGCATGATCCTTTTCAGTTCAGCAACAGGATCTGTACCGTTGTCCCATTGATGGGATAATGGATGGACATCTCCGCCGACATCCGGAATCTGAATAAAACCTTCAGCAAGGGTTTTCTTCATAATGCGATCCAGCTCCTGATCCTCATTTGCTCCGGTATTGAATTCACTGTAGCCCCAAATGATTGCTCGTTTATCCCACTCACCTATTCCCTTTGCATAAGCCTGACTAAGGTCTATCTTTCCGTTTTTATCAAAAGTGAAATATGGCGCAGGATAGTCCATTACCGACGCCCTGTTGTTGGTACTGGCGGTAAAATTATGATATAGGCCCAGCGTATGGCCGATTTCATGGGCTGACAACTGCCGGATTCTGGCCAGTGTAAGCTCTTCCAGCTCCTTTGAAACCGGTTTTCCATCTGTATAAGGCTGCAGTAGTCCTTCAGCAATTAAATAATCCTGCCGGTGCCTGTCAGAACCCAGCGTAACCACGCCTTTGATGATCTCTCCTGTTCGGGGGTCAATGTAAGATGAACCATAGGAATAGCCTCTTGGATCTCCATTTCGGTTTACCCAGTTGATCATATTATATCGGATATCCATGGGATCTGCACCCTCAGGCAGCTCTTTTACCTGGAAAGCATTGATAAAGCCTGCAGCCGTAAAAGCTTCATTCCACCAGTTTCCACCTTCAATCAGTGCTTTTTTAATGGCGGCCGGTGCGCCTCTGTCTACATAATAGATGATGGGGCGGATGGCTTCACTCGCCGCAGCACCCGGATGTTTCTTAATTAAACGCTGTCTTCTCGAAAAACGGGAGATTAAAGGTTGATCCATATCTGCACTAAAATCATAATAACTATACAGATTAAAACCTGATCTGGGGTCAAACTTCCGTGGCTTATATTGTGCATCAGGCAATGCCGAAAAAGATTGGTGCATACTTACGGTTATGGCAGTGGGATCTGGCGCTATTGTGCTTCCGCTGCTAAACAAGCCGGAGGGTGCCAGGCCTCCGGTGAAGGTGATGACCGATTCGAATTCTGTATTTAGAGGGAAATTTCTGGTATTAGCCAGCACAAGGGCACTTCTTGACTCGTCGAATTTATAGCTGCCTCCTCCCGCACTTTTACCTAATCCCTGGCCTAGTTGCTGACTGTCTTGTATCAAAAAGGGCGTAAGATCGATCAGTACCTTTTCGCCTTCGGTGGCCAGGGGTTTAAAACCCCAGATCACGGATTTGGCAAAAGCCTTCTCCACCGATTTTTTCTGGTCTGCATTTTCAGTAATGGCCCTGTAACGGTAATTGGGTGCCACCAGCAAAAGTTTACCTCCTGCAAGTACAAATTTCACCACATCGGCTTTTGCCTTGCCAAGTTCGGCGCCACCCGATCCGACTCCGGCGGGCAAAGAGTTAAAATACAGGAACTCCTGATCCAGCCGGTTGACTTCCAGCAAAATTCTATCGTTTTTCGCATCATAATAAAAGGGGAAAAAGCCATCATAGCGTTTCAGTCCTTTGACTTTGGTTTGCAGATCATTATCCTGTCCCTGAACGGGATTAACCACGGCCATTGCGATCAGAAAAAATAAATATCGGGCTACAGCTTTCATTTTAATTAATATAATTTATTTGTAGCCAGCTCTGTATTGGCCGCTGGGAAAATATAATTATCGGCCGTTACAGGCACTTCCGGAGCTTGCAAATTGCTGTCTCCTTTGGCAGGAATGGGCAGGAGATTTCGCTGTAAGTCATTAGACCTGAAGCCTTCTCCAAGCAATTCAATACGCCGTTCTTTCCAGATGGCATTGATTAAGCCGGAGGCTGAAGAAAATGTTGCCTCAGGAAAAACGAAGCTGGCATCAGAACGGCTGTGAACCGCCTGTAGCAATGCTTTGGCGAGATCAAGGTTGCCCACTTTCGCAGAAGCCTCCGCGTAGTTCAACAATACTTCAGCATAGCGGATAACAGGAATATAATCCAGAAACGGAGAAGGTTTAGCGTACTTTTTAAAATACTGTCTTCCGGATACGGCTCTGGTCAGTTGTCTCCGCTGGTCGGAAGCGCCCCACTGTGCATCGCCCAGGATACCATTTGGATTCAGATAGTACTCCAGATTGGTATTGTAGATATAGGCTATCGCGGATTGGCCGGTATAAGAATCCAGCGTGGTCATTGGCATGCTTAGTATAGACTCTGCGGTGGTATAATCGCTGTCAAAAATGGTAAAGATATTAGGTTGTAAAACATGTTTTACACCGGTTAAGGTGCTAAAGGGTGCCGTGGTTTGAGGAACAATTTTCTTCGCTTCATCTACAACCTTACTGAATTGGTTCATACTTAAATACACCCGTGTTTTTAATGCGATGGCTGTACTTTTATGTGCCCGGGTTGTATTCAGCAGTGCAGACTCATAGTTATCGGGCAAATTCGCTTCGGCTTCATCCAGGTCTTTCAGGATTTGTGCATAAATTACCGCTACGCTGCTTCTGGCCAGATCATTATTCGCTGTTCCGGTCTCTGCAAGCAAACGTAAAGGCAAGCCTTTTGATGCGCCGTTGTTTTCATTATAAGGTCTTGCAAAGGCGGTGACCAGGCTATAATAAGATAAAGCCCTTAGTAATTTCGCTTCTGCAACGTATTGATTGGATTTAGCTGCAGTAACCACATTTGGATGTTTGGCCAGCCCGTCAATCAGGATATTGGCCAGATTGATGGTGGTGTATCCGGCAGACCATAGGTTATTGATGTCATTGGAACCCGAACTGTAAGAATTGCTCCAGCTTTCGTAAGCAGTATAAGAATTGGCCGTAAGGTTGATGAAATCTTCCCCGCGTACATCTTCATATAAAAGGTAACGGCCACCATATAAGCTTGCGGCCTTTAATCCTTTGTAAATTCCATTGACCAGGCCTTCAATCCGCTGAGGCGTATCAAATACATTTGTACTGGAAATAGTAGTTTCGGGAATGGTATCCAGTCCTTCCTTTTTACTGCAGGAAGATAATCCGGCCAAAGCGACGAGAAGGAGGAATAGTGGTTTGTTTATTTTAGTGATATAGGTTGTCATAAGAATCGTATAATGGATTTTAAAAGGAAACATTGAGACCAAAACTTATGGTACGCCCCTGACCGATTGAGTTTTTTTCAATCCCGATAGAGCTGTTCGAATTGCCATTAGAGGAAGATTCAGGATCTGTACCAGAATAGGAAGTGATCAGGAAAGCATTGGAAACTTGTACATATAACCTCACCGACGACAAATCAATCTTATTGACCAGTGTTGATGGAAGACGATAGCCTAAAACGACTTGTTGTAATCTTAGAAAATCAGCTTTCTCTGCGTTATCAGAGATAGAGAACCCGCTTGAACCATTAGAAATCACATCGTTATACACCAGTCTTGGGATATTGGTTACCTGGCCTGGCGTAGTCCATCGGTTAAGTGCCTCGGTTGAATTGTTGTAGAAACGCTGGTCCAGCAATGTTCCTCTTGTACCGTTCATGATTTTGTTTCCACCTGAATAGGTAAAATTAAGAGAGAGGTCGAAGGCTTTAAACTGGAAACTGTTGTTAAAGCCACCATACCATTTAGGCAAGGCATTACCCACAACCTGGTAGTCTGCAACGGTAATGGCTGGAGCAGTTCTGCCATCCAGATAGGTCCAGTTACTGGTACCTGAGGGTACAGCAGCACTGTATTGTACCTTCTCTCCGTTTTTATTGATAAAGATCCGGCGTCCGTTTTCCGGATTAACCCCAGCTGTTTGTGCACCATACAGACTGCTCACAGAATAACCTACTCTTGTAATGTTATTGGCTTCGGTGGTGGTGTGCGTATAACCGATAATATCGGCATTACCAGCAGACAGTTCGGTTACTTTGTTGTTGACATGGGTATAGGTAAGTGAGGCTTTCCAGGAGAAATCTTTCTTCTCGATAAGGGTGCTGTTCACAGCAACTTCTACACCGCGGTTATACATGGAGCCTACGTTCATTAAAATGGTATTGCCTGGAATACCTTTAGAAGGCGACTGCGGGGTACTTAAGATCAGTCCGTTTACATTATTGTTAAAGTAATCGACTTCAACCTGTATCTTGCTTTTTAATAGTCCGAAATTAAGACCTATATTGGTTTGCTCACTGGTTTCCCAGCCCAGGTCTGGATTACCGGCTTGTGAGATTGCCCAGGTGGAGGCACTACCGTACAGGGAGGATCCGTATAGACTAAGCGAACCGTAATCATTAGGCAGGTTTCCATTGCCAACCCGGCCCCAGCTGGCCTTCAGTTTGAGATTATCAAATATATTGGCCAGGGAGGAGCTTTTATAAAAAGGCTCTTCAGATACAGACCAGCCTGCAGATACTCCACCAAAATTACCGTACTTATTGTTCTCTCCTAAAGCAGAGTTCCCATCCCGTCTGAAGTTCCCGGTAATGAAGTATTTGCTGTCATAGTCATAAGACAAACGGAAAAAGGAAGAGCGGAATAACTTCTCTGAAAGGTCATTCCCTGTAGATTTGATGGTTCCCCAGTTGCCCTGATAGTTCTCAAAGAAAGGGTCTGAGGAGTTGCTTTGGCTGGCACCCCATGAAGAGAAATTAAATTTTTGAAGATCGTAGCCTGCCAAAGCAGATAAATGGTGCCGCTCCCCAAACCGCTGATCATAGGACAAGCTGTTGGTAAAGTTCCAGTTGTTCCTTGTGCCTTCAATGTTTATTGCCGAACCGCCTGTAGAATAAGCAGAAGACCCCAACAATGGGCTCAGGTAGGTAATATCATCTGTCCGCATCCGGTCTAATGCATAATTGGTATTGAACTTTAGATTTTTCAGCAAGCGGATACTGGAATGGATATTTCCAATAAAGTGGTCATTTGTAGAGGTATACCTGCTGTAATTAAATAAAGCGTCTGGATTATAAAGTGTGTTGGTAAACAGGTTCTTCCCCGGACCCAGGGTTCCTGTACTGCTGAGATTGTAAGATCCATCTGCATTAAATGGGGCAACATTTGGAGGGAGTACGAAACCAAGTCTTGCACCTCCGATCAGCAATAAAGTACTGCTGGGCAATGATCCTGAATTTTGAGCATTATTGACGGTGTTGTTATAAGAAACATTACCACCAATACTCAGCCAGTTGGTTACATCATGATCTATATTAAAGCGAACACCTTTTCGTTCAAAGTTATTCTTCACAAAAAAGCCTTCCTGATTAGAATAGTTAGACGAGAAAAAATACTTTGTTGAACTGTTTCCTCCCGATACGCTCAGATTATGGTTGTGTGAAACTGCGGTTTGATAGATGCGGTCGTACCAGCGGGTATCGACCAGTGAGCCGTCTGCATTATAAGAAGGAAAAAACAAAGCAGAGGCTACGTTGCTGTTATTTGCATTTCCGCTCAGGATTTTACTGTTTAGAACCGCTTCATTTTTCAGGTCCATATATTGCTGGCTGTTCAACAACTCTGGTAAACGGACGGCTTTGGTGATACCCACCCATCCGTCATAGGATACTTTGGCTTTGCCTTCTTTACCCCTTTTGGTGGTAATGATCAACACCCCTCCTGCAGCCCGCGATCCATAAATAGATGCAGACGCAGCGTCTTTAAGTACATCAATGGATTCAATATCGGCCGGATTTATATCACCCAGAGGGTTATTTGGAACTGAAACATTGGAGGATATATTACCTGTATTGATTGGAATCCCATCTACTACCACCAAAGGATAGGAGCTCAGGGATATGGAATTAATACCCCGGATACGGATAACAGGTGGATTATTCAATACGCCATTTGGTAAGGAGATGCTCACTCCTGCAGCTTTACCAGCCAGGGCCTGATCAAAACTTTGAACAGAGGCATCTTTAAAGGTTTCGCTCGAAATGCGGGAGGCCGCACCTGTAAATTCCTTTTTTGACTGGGTTCCATAACCAACTACAACCACCTCATTCAATGCAGTATTGCTGGGCTGAAGTCGTATGTCCAGCTTGGCGCTGCCGGCATTTTGCTGCAAGCTCAGGTAACCCACTGAATGAAAAGTCAAAAGTTTTTCATTTCCATTTATGGTGATTTCAAAATAGCCGTCACTGTTTGTTGTAGAGGTTTTGTCTGATTGATGAACCTTAACGATAACACCCGGAATAGGTTCATTATTGGTAGCATCTCTTACAACGCCTGTTATTTTTCTTTGTCCTTGTGCAAAAAGCAGTGAGCTGCTTGCGAACAGGAAAAAGAAGATTAAAGTATAGGTTGGTTTCATTTATTTTTTTGTTTTATATAATCAGCGCATAGCAAGTCTACCCTCCCCTGATTTCCATGGGAGAAATTGACCATCATAAAATATTTATACAGACTTATACAGCAGAGAGATCAAGGCTGTATCAGCAGAAAATTTTGTATTTAAAAACACATTCGATGTAAGGAACATCGGGAATAGACTATCGGCATTTCTTTTATTACTGTTGATAAAGATGCGACCTGTTCATAGTCGAACAGCGCCAAAATGCGGCTAAATGGTTTCTTTTTCATAATTGTTGGGTTGGTTTCAACAAATATATATAATATCTACTGATTTAGTAGTATTTATTTATATTTGTTATTATCCTGACAATCCAATAGCATTTTCAGGAGGCTTAATCTCACAAACAATTTAAAACAACAAAAATGGCAGGACAAGTAAAAAGCACACAGCAAACCGCACTAAATGATGTTGCAGCAAGGCCCTTGGCAATCGCAACACGTACAGTTCCCCAGGCACCCTGGATCACCCCAAGATGGCTCCCGCATTTATTAAACTGGACGCCTGTAGAATCTGGTATTTATAGAGTAAACCGGGTAAAGGAAGGGGAGTCTGTTGAGGTTGATTGCTCTAACAGAGATGAAAGGGTATTACCAAATACTTTTGTGGATTATGTTGAAAAACCACGCGAGTATTTATTAAGTGCCGTAAATACGGTATTAGACGTACACACGCGAGTATCAGATTTGTACAGCAAGCCTTACAACCAGATCAGTGAACAACTTCGATTAACCATAGAGGCCATTAAAGAGCGCCAGGAAAGTGAGCTGATCAACAATACTGAATATGGATTATTGCACAGCATTGTTCCGTCACAGCGAATTAATACCCGCACCGGTGCTCCCACGCCTGATGATCTGGACGAACTGATTACCAAAGTATGGAAGGAGCCTGGTTTTTTTCTGCTTCATCCTTTAACCATTGCAGCTTTTGGACGTGAATGTACCCGTCGTGGCGTTCCACCTCCCACTGTTTCTCTGTTTGGCTCCCAATTTATTACCTGGAGGGGTATTCCATTGATCCCTTCTGATAAACTGCCTATTGAAAACAACAAAAGTAAAATTCTATTGATCCGGACCGGGGAGAGCCGGCAGGGTGTTGTAGGGCTTTATCAACCTGACCTTCCGGGAGAACAGTCACCAGGTTTGTCTGTCCGATTTATGGGCATCAATGAGAGAGCAATTGCCTCTTATCTGGTTTCTCTGTATTGTTCTCTTGCTGTGCTGGCCGATGATGCTATTGCCGTTTTGGAAAATGTGGAAATTAACAAGTATCATGAATATAAATATTAAGCCATGAGCAACGCAATTACTGGTCCGCAAGGACTTCCTAATGTGCAGGAGCTGGAAAAACTGGCCAATGCCTATTTTTCAGCATGGCCTGGGTCTGAGATACCATCACATCAACCGGATACCAGTTCTTCAGGTCAGGATAGAGCTATCCAACAGGGAAATGCGGTGGATCTTTCGGATCCTCAAACCAGCCTTCCGGATGCAAATGAGCTTGGATTAGGACATATTCCTTCTTCAACAGCCGGAGACGGAGGCCCCTCTCCTTCTTCGGGGTATGCAAGCTCGCCAAATCACCGGCCAGGAAGTACATTACATTCCCTGCCTCTTGAATCTGACCAATCCTTTGAAAAAGATCTGCAGCGGGCACTTGCTGGTATAAATATTTATAATCCATCGCCTCAGCTTCCCTTTACGCCTTCATCAGTACTTAATGAGGCTTCTTATTATTTTTCTTCTGGTATTCAATTTGCCAGTCCGGGACAATCCTCTACTGGCAATGGGTCTTCATTTCCTGCATTAAATGTAAATATCATACGTAATGACTTTCCTATTCTGTTTGAACAGGTAAATGGCAAATCACTCATCTGGCTTGACAATGCCGCAACAACTCAAAAGCCAAGACAAGTCATTGAGCGGTTGAGTTATTTTTATCAGCATGAGAATTCCAATATTCACCGTGCGGCACACGAACTTGCCGCCCGTTCTACTGATGCTTATGAGTCTGCCAGGCAAAAAGTACAGCATTTTATAAATGCCCGGTCGGTGAATGAAATTGTCTTTGTGCGAGGTACTACAGAAGCCATTAACCTGGTGGCCAGCAGCTGGGGGGAACAGTATCTTCAACAAGGCGATGAAATCATTCTGAGCCACCTGGAACATCATGCCAATATCGTTCCGTGGCAATTGCTGGCCAAAAAGAAAGGTTTGGTGATCAAAGTAATTCCTGTAGATGATGATGGACAGATTATTCTGGAGGAATACGCAAAACTGCTGGGCCCAAAAACAAAGCTGGTATCGTTTACCTTAGTATCTAATGCACTGGGTACCATTACACCAGCAAAACAGATCGTAGACATGGCTCATGCTGCAGGTGCAAAGGTTCTTGCCGATGGGGCCCAATCTGTATCGCACATCCGCACAGATGTGCAAACATTGCAGGCGGACTGGTTTGTTTTTTCAGGGCACAAGATATTTGGTCCTACGGGCATTGGGGTTCTTTACGGAAGAGAAGAGTTATTAAATAGCACCCAACCGTATCAAGGTGGCGGAAATATGATTCAGGATGTTACTTTTGAACATACGCAGTTTCACCATGCACCCTACCGTTTTGAAGCCGGAACAGGAAATATTGCAGATGCAGTTGGTTTGGGCGCGGCTATAGACTATGTTCAGAAGATAGGTATTGACCTGATTTATCAATATGAACATTACCTTCTGGACTATGCTACTAAAAAACTCCAGCAAATTCCTGGACTCCGGTTAATTGGTACTGCTGCAAATAAAGCCAGTGTACTGTCTTTTGTTTTAGAAGGCTTTACCACGGTTGAAGTAGGTGAAGCTTTAAGCAATGAAGGTATTGCGGTAAGATCTGGCCATCATTGTGCACAGCCAATTCTGAGAAGATTTGGTTTAGAGGCTACGGTCAGACCTTCGCTGGCCTTTTACAATACCTGTGCGGAGATTGATACGCTGGTTAATGTGATTGGAAGTTTAAATTCCGGTCGTAGAAGCTCCTTCTATTAGAAAGAATTAAATGGTTAACAAAAGGAGCTTACAGGTTCTTTTTGTTAATCATTTGACCTCTATTTAGCAATAGCCGAGTATCCTTCCAAATTCAGTTCGGTCTGTCTGAGGTGATGTGTTGCGTGATAAGTCATCAGAAAAAGCATTTCCCTGATGGTCAGGTTGCCAAGTAATGGATGCGGTAGCACGAGATGGTCTAATTCTTCGTCAGTATATTGATCAACGAGCTGCTTTATAGTCTGTAAAAGCGCAATCATTTGAGCAGACAATTCCGCTTTATGTTCGGGATCAGGTTTTTCAGGTACAAATCTTTCCGGTGCTTTGCCTCCTTTAGCAAGCGCCGTCTTATAATTTTCAATCACCGCATCATATCCTAATGATGGCCGGTCTATTTTTCCGAATTTTTGCAGGATAAAATCTTTTGAAGCCAGGGCCTGGGCAATTGGCTTTAAACATAAACAGACATGATTGAGTTGTTGGCCAGGGGTCCACTTTCCATTGCAGCTATAGGAAAACTGCTCCTGTGTTAATGCTGCTATATAGTCAACCAGCTCTTGATGATTTTCGCGGAATTTTGCAATCAGTTCTTGCTTTGTCATGGTATCAGCTTTTGAGATGAGTTAATATATAAATTTAATCATTTACCTGATATAAAACCTCCCGATGGGTCATCTTACTTCAGGGAAAATTTTGTAATTTTCTTTTTTATGGAAGAAAAAGAGAATTTCCCCGTTCTTGGTATTACCGAGTTTCGGGATGAAATGCAGTCAGACAGCAATTTTCAGTACCATGAGCTTCATGGAAAAAAACGTATCGAAAAACCACACAAACATGATTTCTTTGTTTTTCTTCTGTTTGAAAAGGGAAATGGAATTCATACCATTGATTTTACAGATCACCAGGTTGCAGAACATCAATTACATTTGCTCTTTCCCGATCAGGTACACCACTGGGTTTTGGATGAACAAACCAGAGCTTATCAGATCATGGTGAGCAGGGCTGTTTTCGAAACCTTTGCTAATGCCTTGCGTTTTTCTTTTGTGCTCTACCAGCACCATCCGGTCATGAGTTTAAAACCGGAAACTTTCAAATGGTTGTTTTACGAGTTTAAGGCGATAGAATATGAACTCACCCTTAGCCCCACGATGTGGGAGATCATCAGATCACGAATAGAAATTATTGCGCAAATGGTGAGCCGGGAGGCAGAACATGTGGTAGAAGATGTAAAAGTTTATCATGCAAAGCCCATCCTGTTTAAATACCTTTCTTTAATTGATGCTTATTTTAAAGAACAAAAACTGGTTGCTTTTTATGCAGAAAAACTAAACATTACGCCCAACTACCTCAATATACTCTGTAAAAAACACTTCCAAAGCTCAGCCACTTCCGTGATTCAGAACAGGGTTATTCTGGAAGCCAAAAGATTGTTGCTGACTTCCAAGCATTCTATCAAAGAGATCGCTTATCACCTTGGCTTTCTTGATCTGGCCTATTTTTCAAAATTCTTTAAGCTTCAATCTGGAAAAACTCCACGCGAGTTCAGAGAGCAGTTATAAATTATACAAGTAGTGGAATGAATTTTACTATTTTAAAACTCATTCAGGAGATAACTTTGCATAAAACGTATAAGTTATGTCCCATCAATCAATTTCGCGCAAAGACTTTATTAAAAACTCTTCTATTCTGCTTGCCGCAGGCGGCAGCTTACTCAGTTCAGTTCCCGCTCTTGCCACAGAACAAGCCAAACCTGCCATTACAGGTAAAGCAGTTAAGCTAAAGAATGTTAGGCTGGAAACTGGTTTTGAGTATAAAGAGGATGAGGTTAGCCATACCACAACCGATCTGTTCATGGTTGAAATTGATCATGGAAAAATTAAAGCCGTTTTGCCGAACGACCCTAAAGCAGATGCTGTTGATGCAAAAGGGTTATTGATGCTGCCTGCATTCAGAGACATGCATATCCACCTGGATAAAACTTATTATGGTCTTCCCTGGAGGGCAAATTCCAGCAAACGCAGAACGGTGAAAGACATGATTGCTTATGAGCAGCAGGTGATTCCGGAATTGCTGAAAACTTCTATACCCCGTACGGAAAAGCTGATCGAACTTTTACAGTCTAAAGGGACCAATTATGCCAGATCGCACGTCAATATTGAACCGACTTCAGGCCTTGACTCTTTAAGACACCTTGAGCAGGCTCTTGCCAATAAAAAGGATTCCTTCCAGGCGGAACTGGTTGCCTTTCCTCAGCATGGAATCTATTATACTAAAACAGAGCCCCTGATGAAAGAGGCCGCTAAAATGAATGTGGATTTTATCGGTGGCCTGGATCCTTACAGTATTGATGGCAGTATAGAGAAACACATGGATTTCATTGTACAATTGGCTTTGGATAACCACAAAGGAATAGATATTCATTTGCATGAATCCGGAGAATCCGGAATGAAAACAATTGAATACCTGATCAATAAAGTGATAGAGAATCCTGCTTTAAAGGGAAAAACCTTTGTTAGTCATAGCTTTGCTCTGGCCCATCTTGATCAGAAGAAAACAGAAGAAATTGCAGAAAAGCTGGGGAATGCACAAGTAGGCATTACCTCTACTATTCCTTTCGCAGGCACCATTATGCCTATTCCTACACTGTATAAATATGGTGTAGATGTAATGGCAGGTAATGATTGTATTGTTGACCATTGGAGTACATTTGGTTCAGGAAGTATTCTGCAAAAGGTGAATCTTTCGGCCCAGCTTTATGGATACCGAAATGAATTTGCACTTTCCCGCAGTTTGAGACTGGCAACACACAATATTCTTCCTTTAGATGATAAGGGCAATCAGCAATGGCCGAAAGCTGGAGATACAGCAGACTTTGTATTGGTGGAAGCCAGTTGCTCGGCAGAAGCTGTATCAAGAGTCTCTCCGGTGAAATCTCTGGTACACCGCGGAAACATCGTGTATTAAGCAGATAAATATTGAACAACAGCCATTACGGGACCTTCAACAATTTCTACCTTATGATTGGTGAGCAAAGGGATTTGTGTGTAACCTCCTGTTTCCAGGTAAAAACTATGCCCGTCAACAGTGCATTTACATTTTCCCTGCAGGATCAAAAAACTCTCATATACCTCTTCGTGTGTTTCATCTTCAATATCCACGGAAGAAACAACCAGAACTTGTGTTAATCCGGGCTGCTCTCCTATAGGCTCGCAGAAGTTTTCGGCATGCAGGGCTTCAGGAAATTGATCTGTAACAAAGCGAAGCCATTTTCGAATATCTGAGTTTTCGTCAATGGGTGTTAACTCAAATGGAGCTCTACCAGTTTCCAGTATGCTGCGTTCAATTCTTTCCAGTAATCCGAATGAGGGTTCAACAGCATGTGTTTGCGCATACGATTCAAGAGCCACTTCTATTGCCTCTATTTCCTGATGAAGTTCAGGATATTTCGAAATCATATCCTGAACCTCTGCCCTTTCTGAATCATGGAGCAGATTCAGAACATAGAGTTCCAAAATACCACTTTCTATATAGGTTTGCAGGTTCAAGACTTCTTCTTTGCATGTTTGCAATAAGTAAAGATAAGATCTTTTATCAATGGATCTGGAAATATTCGTTGTCCGGACAAAAAAGACTTAATCGTTACCCAATCGAGTAGCTGCTCGCTCAAACATCAATCTTCTTTAGGCGGCATAGCCGGTGCATTTCCATCACGCACTGCCCTGTAGTGAGGCGAAAGAATTTCAACGCCTGCTTCGTTAAACACATCCAGTGTATTTCGATACAGGTTGCTGTAGATAACGGCTTGTTTATTGGCTTCTTTAATATAGGTATTGAGCTGATAAGAGACATAAAAATCGTCCAGGCCGGTTTGTAAGATAAAGGGCTTGGGTTCTTTCAATACATCTTCGGTTCTGTCTGCAGCCTCCAGCATCAGTTTATGAATGGTTGTCCAGGGGATATCATAGCCCAGGGTCATGGTGTAATTTAAAATTAAGCCTTCTCCTCCCTCTTTGGTATTGGTTGAATAGTTTATCGTACTGGAGGAAAGGACGGTAGAATTGGGTACCGTGATGTCTTCATTTTTGATGGTCTTGATGCGGGTAACCAGCATTGTTTTCTCCAGCACATCACCTACTACATCTCCTATTTTAACCCTGTCTCCAACTTTAAAAGGACGCATATACGTAATCACCAGTCCGGCAACAATATTGGTAATGGCACTGGAGGATCCAAGGGATATTAGAATACCAAGAAAGACCGAGACGCCTTGAAAGGCTGCAGATTTAGAGCCTGGCAAATAAGGAAAAACAATCACCAGCATAAAAGCATACAGCAAAATCCTCAGGATATTGAATGTTGGAATCGCCCAATCCTTATGGAAACCACTAATTATAATATGACCTCGCCTGATCTCATTGAAATAATATTTTACAGCCCTGATGACATATTTAAAAATATAATAGATCACAATTACAGTAACCAGATCCGGCAGATAACTGAACACCGCATTAAAAGCTTTGGAAAGCGGGCTAAGTATCCATTGCAGTAAGGTTCCTGTCCATTGTTCGGTTTCAGGAAAAATACTAAACAACAAGGGTAAGGATAAATAGACCAGCAGAATGATCACTATAATGCGTACAACGTTATTTAACTGGAGCAACACTTTTTCCAGGTGTTGCGGCGTGAAAAGCTTAATCGTGCCCAGTTTTAACCCATTAACATATTTAGATCGATATTTGGAAATCAATCCTGCAGATCTTCTGAACAACCGGTTTATTCCATAGATGATAAACCACAGGAATATAATGATCACTAATACCAGACCAATCCTTTTGAGCCAGTTGACCAGGCTGTATTCTTTTCTTTCTTTCGCTATGATTTCTTTTATTTTACCCAGGTATTCTTTGGCAAGTGCTGCATTAGTTTTATTGAGCCACAGCCCATCCGTATTGGCCACAGACAGAATAATATTCGTTTTTTTATAAGTAAGTTCATAGGTTTCTTCATTTTGATTGATCGCCAAAGAATCTGCATGATAGAAAGGATCTTCATAAAGGTTCTCGATCCTTTTGGTGATAGATTCTGCGCGTTCCTGGGCATTAAAAGACCCTATCCCGGTATAGATATAGAACAGGGTATCCAGTTTCAATACGACCGGAAAACCTTTGGTTACTTTCTTCAGGGCCTGTATTTTTTTGACCTGTTCTATTTTCCGGATAGAATCTTTACTTGCAATCTCCCGCAACTGCTTCTCCAACTCTAAAGTTTTCCTTTTATCGCCAACTACCGTTTTCAGTTCTTTTTCCAGCTGGATTTTAACCAGCGAATCAATTTGCTGCTGCTGATGATCTTTGACTATAAGTGCCTCAGTAACGACTAAAGAATCTGTTTTAGTGGGTTCTGATTGATTTTGAGCATGGACTGTTGCTGCGTTTAGGAAGGAGATTATAACACATAACAGGGCAGATTTGAGATTGCGGTTAAACATAGATGAATATTTTCAGTATTGAACAGGCTTTCTATTCAAATTTAACATATTAAACCACATGTCATAAAAATACTATTTTTTAAATTTCCAGAGTATGACGATCAAGGCCAGTGCAGGAGTTAAAGCAAAAGCTCCAAAGAGCCATCTGGCCGCCTGCTCTGCACCTGCTATGCCTCCAGGATTGGTAATGCCTGAAAAATTGGCAATCAGACCTGCAATGGCAGATCCAAAGGTTGTACCCAACAACTGTACGGTAGATATGGAAGCGGAAGCTTTTTCCTCTTCACCTTTCGGTGCAGAAGATAAAACCTGGGTAAGAATATGTGACCAGCCCATACCAATTCCTGCCCCAATAAAAACCAGCAGCAGACACATCAGTATAAAACCCGCACCATTAGCATTCGCCGCATCCGGCACCATCCAGGAAAGTCCGGCCAAACCTGCAAATACCAGGACAGGCCCGGTGAGGATGATCATTTTTACATAGCTGGGATTTAAACCAGAAAAAGCAATGGAACAAAGCGACCAGCCCAGAGCGATCAATACAGTAAGATAACCTGCTTTTAGCGGAGAGAAATTATGAATCAGCTGCAGGAAATAAGGAATGTAAATCTCCACAGTTCCTGAAAGTGTTAACAACACCACCACCGCATAGGTTGCGCCAAGTAAGGTCGAAATCTTATAGGCCCCAGTGGGTAGCAATCGTTCAGAAGTACTTTTTTCTCCCCTGATCACCATACCCAATAAAATCATGGCAACAATTACCCCAGCCGCATTTAAGCTAAGGTGCTCAGAAACACTCCCAGCAGAAATGGCAAGGGCTGCAAGCAGAATAAGAACTAGTTTATAAAAAGGTATGGTTGCGGTGCTTATGGATTTTTGCTTCTTAGGCAGTACATTCTCTGTCAATACAATCAAGGATAAGGCAATGATCAACAGCGTTATAAAAGCATATCGCCAATGGCTGTATTCTGCAAAAATACCTCCGAAGAATGGGCCTAGGAAAGCGGAAACACCCCACATTGCAGACACCAGCGCCATAGCCCTTGACCAAAAGCGTTCTTCATATACAATACTGATCATCGCATAAGATAAAGCCACCAGCAGACCACCCCCTATCCCCTGAATAAAACGGCCAGCCAGGAGTACATACATCATTGGTGCAGTTGCACAAATCAGGGCACCTATAGCAAAAAGAACAATCGCCAGCCTGTATGCCTTTCTCGGCCCCATCTTGGCAAGCGTTACTGAAGAAACAACAGATCCAATGATGGCCGCCACAACATACATGGTGGTCGCCCAGGAATAGAAGGACAGCCCGCCGATATCTTTAGTCACAGAAGGCATGATGGTCGTTGCCAGATATACATCTGTGGCGTGTAACATCACGCCCCCAGCCAAAGCAATAGATTTTAACCCATTTTTTCCAGACAATAAAGCTGCCCAGCCTTCTTTTTCTTGTTCCTCAGCTTTCATACCTGCAAAGCTAACACTTCGCTATAATAAAACAAGTAAATACTTTGTTTATTAAACTTAACTGACCTTACTTTCAACGGAATTGCCTAACCAGCTTTTCTTCATAAAATGTAAAAAGATATAGGCAGTTATTACAATTGGAAAGTAGGGAAGCAAGAACAAGCTATCATCGGGTTGTAAAGAACTGCCTTTTACTTCCAGAAAGCCAGAACCGTTCTGACTGATGTGTCTGGGAATATAGGTCTGCGCAAAGTTCCAGCCTAAATGCAGTGCAATCGGCAGACACAATGATTTGGTTCTGATATAAGCTTCGCCAAACAGAAGAGATCCCAGACCGGTGGAAAGCACGGTAAATGCCATTGTTCCAATGCTCATATTCCAGTGCAGATGCATGATTCCAAATGGAATAATAACGATGACCTGTGCCACCCATTTTCCGTAATTGTGGAGTAAAGTTTGAAATGGATAACCTCTGTAGGTAAATTCCTGTACAAATACGGAAAGCGCGCAGAAGAAAAAAGCAATTAAAATCTGAATAGGATCAATGTTTTTGGTCATTACCCAGTGCTGCCCGGTTAGTCTGTTGGTAACTACCGCAGTACACAGCAATAGGATTGCACCCGCTAAAAAGCCAAAGAACAACTGCAAATAATGTTCTTTTTTTTGAGGATAGAAATTCAGAGAGGATAAGGTTTTACCTTCTGTACGAAGCAGTAACCAGGAAGTGACGAGAGAAATTAAAAGATAAAAAAACAGATTATTCAGGACAGGATAAAAAGTTGTGGAGACAAATGTAGCGGCCCATAAAACCATAAAGAAGCTGGCTACTTTTAAAAACGGATGTTTCATTTTCTTTTTTTCAAGCAAATAAAGCAGCCCGGAAATAGACGGAAAAATAAATCCGACAAGTGCCTCTGTTTTCCCGGTGGATACTTCCAGAACAAAGACGAAATATGCGCTTTTAAAGGATTTTTATCTGAGTTTGTCGTATATTTTAGCATTGTTGAATAGAATTAGGGAATTTAGTAACCATGAACGCATCTGTAATTCTGGACCAGATATACAAAAACAGGAAACGCCATATACTGGCTCATGTGGTATTTTGGTTGTGCTTCCTACTCCTTCGCTGGTATTTAACAACCATCTCCTTTAACGTGTACAGGTTTTTGCCCGGACAGATTATTTTATGGCTTAACCTGGCTTCAGTTGGCTGTTTAATCGTTTTCTATTATACATTGGTATATATCATTATGCCTTTTTACCTCAAAAAGAAAAAATTCTTACCAGCACTATTTGCCGTTTTGTTTCTGTTTATTGTTTATACGATACTGGACACTTATCTGGAAACGCATATCCTTTCCGCATGCAGTACCTGCAAACTGATCATGCAAAAACACCACGCAGATTATTATGAATTCCTGCATATGGATTTCTCTAATATAATTTTCAAAAAAGTATTGAGCCTTGGTGTGCTTATCGGATTGTTGTTTAACATTAGTGTTCCTCTTGGTCTTCGGTACGCAATAAAGACCTTTAAGCAAAACATCATGGCTTTAAAAATGTCCCGGGACAACATTCAGCTGGAATACAACTTTTTAAAGGCACAAATTAATCCTCATTTTTTATTCAATACACTGAATAATATATATGGCCTGGTGTTACAGGATAATAAAGAAAAATCAGCAGCTTTAATTGCAAAACTTTCTGAATTTATGCGGTATACCTTGTATGAAGCAGACCAGGAGAAAATGCCTGTCCAGAGAGAAATTGAACTTATTGAGGACTATATTGAACTGGAAAAAGTACGGTTAAATTTTACGAAAATTGAATTACAGGTTCATATGGATAAGATGATCCTTTTGATTCCACCTCTTTTATTCATTCCCCTGGTGGAAAATGCTTTTAAGTTTTGCCCGGATCAAGCCGGATCGGTGATTGAAATAAATTTTCAAGTAGACGGCAAACAACTGGTCTTCAAATGTGCCAACAGCATTGCTAAAATCAATGTAACTGCTCAGGAGGATGGCGGAATCGGATTACAAAATCTAAAAAAAAGACTGGAACTTTACTTCCCGAATAAACATCAATATAAAGTTGTGGTCTCTGCAACGCAATATATTACAACTTTAATCCTTGACTTATGAACTTAATCAAATGTATGATTGTTGATGATGAACCGATTGCAAGAGATATTCTAAGTCAGCATATCCAGGCTACGGAAGGGCTTCAACTTATAAAGACTTGTATGCATGCAGTAGAAGCTTATGAGGGCTTACATGAGTTCCAGGTAGATCTTGTGTTCCTGGATATTCAAATGCCTTTACTGACGGGAATCGATTTTTTGAAATCTCTTTCACATCCGCCAATGGTGGTATTTACAACCGCCTATACAAATTATGCACTGGAAGGATACGAGTTTAATGTAGCAGATTATTTGTTGAAGCCGATTACCTATGAAAGATTTTTACAGGCTGTTCAGAAAGTAAAATCCAGAATGGTACAGCCGAAAACAAAGGAAGAGGTGATTCAAAAACCGCACTATATGTTTATCAAATCGAACGGCAAACTTATCAAAATTGATTATCAGGATATATTATATCTTAGAGCAGACGGAGATTTCACCTGGTTTAAGGTACAGCAAAAAGAAATCTTTGCCAGCGTTTCTTTAAAAGATTTTGAAGAGAACAACACCTATCCTTCGCTGGTCCGGATTCATCGTTCTTTTATGGTTAACCTGGCCAGAATTGATGCCGTTAAGGGAAATATGGTGGAGATCAATAAAGAGGATATTCCGATTGGATCTATCTACAGAACGGCCTTTTTGAGAACTATGGGAATGTAAAAACCCCTTATTGACCGGAGCCAATAAGGGGTTTCTTGTTTTGTTTTATAAATTATCTCGAATAATTCGGAGCTTCTTTAGTGATAGATATATCATGTGGGTGACTTTCTCTCATTCCCGCTGCGGTAATTCTTACAAATTTAGCTTTCTGCAGATCTTCAATAGTTGCTGCTCCGCAATAATGCATTCCAGCCCTCAGTCCACCTACATACTGGTAAATAACTTCTGCTAAGGTTCCTTTATATGGAACACGGCCAACAATACCTTCTGGTACCAGTTTGGTTACTACATCTTCTTCATCCTGGAAGTAGCGGTCTTTAGATCCCTGTTGCATGGCCTCTACCGAGCCCATTCCACGGTAAGATTTGAATTTACGTCCTTCATAGATAATGGTTTCACCCGGAGATTCCTCTACACCTGCAAATAATGAACCTGCCATAATAGAACTTGCCCCTGCTGCAATGGCTTTAACAATATCGCCGGTTTGCTTAATCCCACCATCAGCAATAACCGGAATTCCTGTACCAATCAGGGCTTGTGCACATTCGAAAACGGCATAAAGTTGAGGAACACCTACACCGGCAATAATTCTTGTGGTACAGATAGAACCAGGTCCAATACCCACTTTTACGGCATCAGCACCTGCAGCGGCTAAAGCTCTTGCTGCATCTGCTGTTGCTATATTTCCTGCAATGACCTGCAAATCCGGGAATCTCTGTTTGATGGCAATAACCATATCAATTACTCCTTTGGAATGTCCGTGGGCAGTATCAACAGTCACGACATCTACACCAGCCTGTACCAATGCGGCTACACGGTCAATATTATCTGCCGCAACACCTACTGCAGCACCGACACGTAAACGACCTTTTTCGTCTTTACAAGCTTTAGGGTAATTTTTATATTTCTGGATATCTTTAAAAGTAATTAAACCTGCCAGATGCCCATCTTTACTGATTACCGGAAGTTTTTCGATTTTATAGTCCTGCAAAATCTCTTCTGCCTGCAATAAAGTTGTTCCTTCTGCTGCAGTGATCAGATTTTCGCGGGTCATTACTTCCGCAACAGGGCGGTTCATGTCTTTTTGGAAGCGTAAGTCTCTGTTGGTAATGATTCCGACCAATTTATTATCTGCATCGATCACCGGAATACCTCCGATTTTGAATTCCTTCATAATCTGGAAAGCATCTGCTACCGTAGCATCTTTACGAAGGGTGATGGGATCCTGGATCATTCCGCTTTCAGAACGTTTTACCTTTCTAACCTCTTCGGCCTGACGTTCAATGCTCATATTCTTATGAAGCATGCCAATTCCACCTGCCTGAGCAATGGCAATGGCCAGTCCAGCCTCCGTAACGGTATCCATCGCGGCAGAAACTACAGGAACATTTAAACGTATTTTTTTGGTAAGATAAGTTCCGGTATCCACATCGCGTGGCAAAACTTCAGAATATGCGGGTACTAATAATACGTCATCGTAAGTTAGTCCTTCAGCTACAAATTTTTGGGGATCGAGTTGCATAGCAAATAATTATTAAGAGTTACTATTTGCCGGGCAAACGTAAGAAAAATAAACGAATGACACAATATGATATTTATTTATGTTTTTGAAATGA
>Ga0182008_10000201_pt1 | contig 46905 bp, 40 predicted proteins | sample Sormic07211129_1_FD_120482 | JGI IMG/M metagenome (GOLD analysis project Ga0182008, IMG submission 120482) | Rhizosphere microbial communities from Sorghum bicolor, Mead, Nebraska, USA - 072115-129_1 metaG | ecosystem: Host-associated > Plants > Roots > Rhizosphere | place: USA: Nebraska...
GCGAGGCTTTCGATCTTGGGCGTGCGATCGGCGGCGTCGGCCGCTTCGAAGCAGCGCTTGCGGATGCCCTCGTAGAGTCCGAGCAGGCTGTCGCGGTCATACAGGCCCGAAGCGAGCGCGATGCTGGCGCTACGTAGCAGCGGATCGGTCGCTTCCAGCGCCACCAGTTCTTCCACCGAACGCCATTCGATCTCGAAATCGGTTCCCGCGTGACCCATGATGCGGGTGGTGCCCAGGTGCAGGAAGGTCGGGCGGCGCGTAGCGCGGCAGTGGGCAACGGCACGCTCGACGTCGGCGTAACCACCGGCGAGGTCGAGGCCATCCGCGTAGAAGTAGTCGAGGTCCGCACGATGGCGGAAGTTGTTGGCGACCCAGTCGTTCGGCGTCTTCACCGAGATACCGATGCCGTTGTCCTCGCACACGAAGAGCACGGGCGCGGGGAGCTTCTGGTAGGCCGTCCACGCCGCGGCGTTGAACGCCGTCTGCGCCGTGGCGTGGTTGGACGAGGCATCGCCGAACGAACAGATCGCGATCGAATCGTCCGGAACCGGCAAGGCATGGCCGATACGCTTCGCCTGCTCGATCGCGACGGCCGTACCGAGTGCCTTGGGCAGATGCGACGCGATGGTCGAGGTCTGCGGCAACACCCACAACGGCTTGCTTCCCCACACCTTGTGGCGACCGCCGGACGCGGGGTCTTCGCTGCTCGCGGCGAAGGACAACGCGGAATCCATCACCGGGTCCATGCCGGGGAGCTTGCGGAAACGCTCGGCCATGAAGCCGCCACTGCGATAGTGCAGGAACGCGGGGTCGGTGTGCCGGGTGGCCCGCGCGACCATCGCGTTGCCTTCGTGCCCGGACGAGCCGATCGTATAGAACACCTTGTTCTGCACACGCAGCACGCGCGCCATCAGGTCGAGGTGACGGCTGATCAACTGCGATTCGAACAGCTCGCGAAACCCACGCGCATCCAATGCGCTGCCGGGCAACACCGGCTCGTCGTCATGCGGCGCGCGGGCGGCGTCGCCCTGCCACGACTGCACGAACTCGACGAAATTCTTGTCGACGATCTCGGCACGGTTGAAACCCTTGTGACGGGCGGCGATGGCTTGCGGGACGGACATGGGGAAGACTCGGGAAAGTGGGGATCAGGCGTGCATCGGCGAGAAGCCGGGCTGCGTGCGAACGCGCGCCAGCCAACCGGTGACGTTAGGCCAACGAGAAAGATCGAAGCCGCCATCGGCGGCACAGTGCGTATAAGCGAACAGCGCGATGTCGGCGACGCCGAAGCCGCCTCCGCTGAAAAACGATTCATTGGCGAGATGGTCTTCCATCACGTCCAGCGCCCGCGCACCGCGCTCGAGCAACTGCGGCAACTCCGCGCGGCGCGGGTGGTCCTCCGGCAGCCACTTGCAGACGAAGCGCGCCACGGCCACGTAGGGTTCATGGCTGTACTGCTCGAAGAACATCCATTGCAGCGTGCGCGCACGCTCCCATGGGTCCGACGGCAGGAAGGGCGTGCCCTCGGCGAGATAGCACAGGATGGCGTTGGACTCGGCGAGGCGGCGGCCGTCTTCCAGCACGAGCAGGGGCACCTTGCCGTTGGGGTTCAAGGCGAGGAACTCCGCCGTGCGCGTGGCGCCGGCGGTGCTGTCGGTCTCGATCCAGCGGTACGGCCGGCCGAGCGCGTCCAGCAGGTGTTGCAGCTTGTAGCAATTGCCCGATGAACGGAGGCCGTAGATGGTGGGCACGGAAGAGTCGGAACGGTTCAAGGGACATCCTTTGGCCAGGAAGGAATCAACGACGGCGGGCGATCCACTGTTCGCGGGTCTGCCCCCATAGATCGACGATGTCGTCCTCGAACGGTGGCGGCAAGGCACCGGGTCCTTGCCAGGTGGAACCGAGCTTCTTCGCGACACCGATCGAGGCGAGGTTCTGCGGGTTGATCGAATGGATCACCTGGCTCCAGCCGAGGTTGGCGAAGGCCCAGTCCATCGAGGCGGCCGCGCCTTCCGTCGCATAGCCCTTGCCCCAGGTTTCCCGCAGCAATGCCCAGCCGATCTCGTGCCCAGGCCAGCCTTCCGGCTGCCATGGGCCGAGGCGGCCCATCCAGCGGCCACTGGCGCGTTCGATCACCGAGAACATGCCGAAACCGGCGATGCTCCAGCAACCGGCCATGGTCATGAAGTTGCGCCAGGCGATGGCACGCGGTTGCGGTCCACCGAGAAACCGGTTGACTTCCGGATCGGCCATGCATTCGGCCCAGGCGTCGAAATCCTCCGCCGCCGTGGGCCGGAGGATCAACCGGTCGGTTTCGATGACGGGCCCGTGCATGCCGGCGTCAGAACGCGTTGATGCCCGTGAGTTCGCGACCGACCACCAACTGGTGGACGGTTTCGGTGCCCTCGTAGGTGATGACCGATTCCAGGTTCAGCGCGTGGCGGATCGCCGAGTGTTCCGTGGTGATGCCCGCACCGCCGAGGATGTCCCGGCAGTCGCGCGCGATGTCCAGGGCCATGCGGACGTTGTTCCATTTCGCCAGCGACACCTGGGTGGGCTGCAGGCGGCCGGCGTCCTTGAGGCGGCCCAATTGCAGCGAAAGCAATTGCGCGGTCGTGATGCGCCGGGCCATGTCGGCCACCCGGATCTGCACGGCCTGGTTCGCCGCCAGCGGGCGGTTGAACAGCACGCGCTGCGCGGTGTAGTCGAGCACTTCCTTCAGGCAGGCCTGCGCGGCGCCGATCGGGCCCCAAGTGATGCCATAGCGAGCCTGGTTGAGGCAGCCCAGCGGTCCTTTCAGGCCCTTCACGTTGGGCAGCCGCGCGCTGTCCGGCACGCGCACGTCGTCGAAGAACAGGCCGGACGTGACCGAGGCGCGCAGGCTCATCTTCTTGTGCACTTCCTGCGCGGCGAAGCCCTTGGTATCCGTCGGCACGATGAAGCCCTGGATGCCTTCGTCGGTCTGCGCCCAGACGATCGCGATGTGGGCGAGGTTGCCATTGGTGATCCACATCTTGGCGCCGTTGATCACCCAGTCGCCGCCGTCCTTACGTGCAACCGTCTTCATGTTGGCGGGATCGGAACCGCCGTGCGGTTCGGTCAGGCCGAAGCAACCGATGATTTCGCCCGCGGCCATCCGCGGCAGGTACTCGCGCTTCTGCTCTTCGGACCCGTAGGCGAAAATGGGATACATGCACAGCGAACTTTGCACCGAGGCGAAGCTGCGCAGCCCCGAGTCGCCCCGCTCCAGTTCCTGGCAGATCAGGCCGTAGCTGACCCCGTTCATGCCGGCGCAGCCGTATTCCTCCGGCAGCGTGGCGCCGAGAAGGCCCAGCGAGGCGATCTCAGGAACCAGTTCGGCGGGAAACCGGCCCTGGTCGAAGCAGTCGCCGATGATGGGAAGGACCTTTTCGTCGACGAAGCGTCCGACGGTGTCCTGGACCATGCGCTCTTCGTCGGTGAGCAGCGAGCGGACATCGTAGAGGTCGAGCGGATCGAGACGGTGGGCCATACGTGGGACTCTTGCCTGGGCAGCCGGAAAGCCCACGATTGTAGCCATGGCGGGTGGCGGGGTCATGGCGGGCCGCAGCAAACATGGGACCGGTTGCCGGAATCTCGACGCCGGAGGCGCCATAATGACCTTCCTGCCCGCTCCCTGACGGACCGCCATGTTCAAAGGTGTGCTGCTCGGTTTCGCCTGTTACGCCGCCTATGCGTGGAGCGACGCCTTCGTCAAGTCGCTGGAAGGCAGCCTTCCCGCGTACGAGGCGGTGTTCTTCGGCGCGGTGCTGGCCATGGCCGCCTTCCCCTTCCTGAAGAAGCCTGGCGACCGCTGGAGCGAGATCGTCATCTCGAAGATGCCCGGCCTGTGGCTGCTCCGCGCCATGGCGGGCGCCATCGGCAACGTGACCGCGGTGATGGCTTTCACCGCCCTGCCGATGGCCGAGGCCTTCTCGCTGATCTTCCTGCTGCCCATCTTCGTGACCATCCTCTCGGTGGTCTTCCTGCGCGAGCACGTGGGCTGGCGGCGCTGGTCGGCGGTGATCGTGGGCTTCCTCGGGGTGCTGGTGGTGTTGCGGCCGGGCTTCCGTCACCTGGGCACGGGACACGTCGCGGCGATCATCTGCGGGATCACCGGCGCGCTGTCGATCATCGCGCTGCGCATGGCCGGCGCGACCGAGAAGCGCATCACGCTGTACGGCGCCGGCGTGATCGGGCCGATGATCGCCGGCTTCATCATGATGCTGCCGCACTTCGTCTGGCCGGACGCGCACCAGTGGTTCCTCGTGCTGGGGTACGGCCTGCTGGCGGCGGCGGGCGCGGTGCTGTTGATGCTCGCCACGCAAAATGCGCCAGCCAATCGCGTGGCGCCGACGCAGTACAGCCAGATGCTGTGGGCCATCCTCTTCGGATACCTGCTGTTCCACGATCACCTGGACTGGCCGATGCTGGTCGGCATCGTGATGATCCTTGGCGCCGGCCTGTTCACCTTCGTGCGCGAGGAGAAGAAGACCGACTGGTGGCGCTGGACGAATATCGTCTGAGGCGGACTGGAATCGCCGACAGGGTCGGCTCCCACCGGGCCGGCGAGCACCCATCGCCGCTGAAGCGGCTCCCACACTGAAGCGGCTCCCACAAGACCTCTCGCGGACTGGTGGGAGCCGACCTTGTCGGCGATCCGGCGGCAGCCGGCCAGACAGCGGCCAGCCCCCATCGCCGCTGAAGCGGCTCCCACAACTGAAGCGGCTCCCACAACGCTAGGTGTTGCTGACTCCGTGCGGTACGTGCCCGGTCGCCACATGACGCCTGGCCGATTCCACGTTCGCGGGGGAATCGTCGAAGAAGATGTCCGCACCGAAAGCCTCGAGGAACGGCCCCTTGTCGCGGCCGCCGAGGAACAAGGCTTCGTCGATACGCACGCCCCAGCGGCGCAGCGTGAGGATCACCCGTTTATGCGCGGGCGCGGAGCGAGCGGTGACGAGAGCCGTGCGGATGGGCGAGGTTTCCGCCGGAAACGCCGCCTGCAACCGATGCAGCGCCGCGAGAAACCCGCGGAAGGGACCGCCTGAGAGCGGCTCCGCCCAGCGTTCGGATTCGTTGAGATGGAAAGCCTCCAGTCCCTGCTCCTTCGACACGCGCTCGCCCTCGTCACCGAAGATCACCGCATCGCCATCGAACGCGATGCGCAGTTGCTCGCTGGATCGTTGCGGCGCGGTCGAGGGAAGGATCGTGGCCGCCGCCACGCCGGCGCGCAGCGCGCGGCCCACGTCCTCGGCGTTGGCCGAAAGGAACAGGTCCGCGCGAAACGGCGCGATGTAGTCCGAGGTCGGCGCGCCGCTGGTGAACGCCGCCCGCGATATGCCCAGCTTGTAGTGCTGGATCGCGTTGAAGATGCGCAGGCCGGTGTCGCCGGAATTGCGCGAGAGCAGGATCACCTCGACCGGCGGCACGTCGCCGGACAGCGCGTTGAGGCCCAGGAGCTTCTGCACCAGTGGAAACGCGACGCCGGGCTTGAGCAGGTCGTCCTCGTGCTCGATCTGGAAGGCGCGATAGGCATCCAGGCCCTCCCGCTCGAACAGGTCGTGGCTGTCCTCCATGTCGAACAGCGCCCGCGAGGAAATCGCGACGACCAGGCGGTTGTCGCGCACGGAGGATGCGTCGTGGGCGTTCTGCGTGTCGTCGTGGGTCGTCATGAGCATGAGTGTCCGGCGTTCCGGCTCCCATCCTAATGCACCCGGCGCGCCAGGCCTACGGCGCGAACTGTTCGTCGAGGATGCGCTGCTGCAGGTTGTGTTCCGGGTCGAACAACAGTCTCACCGCGTTCCGCCGCGATTGCTTGATCTCCACGCTACGCACGTCGCGAACCTCGTGGAAGTCCGCCGTGGCGCTGATCGGGCGCTTGTTCGGGTCGCGCGTGGCGAAGCCCACCCGGGTGGCATGGGGCAGGATCGCACCCCGCCAACGGCGTGGCCGGAACGGGCTGATCGGGGTGAGCGCCAGCACGTTGGCGTCCAGCGGCAGGATGGGGCCGTGCGCGGAGAGGTTATAGGCGGTGGAGCCGGCGGGCGTACACACGAGGATGCCGTCGCAGACCAGTTCCTCCAGCTTCACCTCGCCATTGAGGCTGACTTGCAGGTGCGCCGCCTGGTTGGTCTGCCGCAGCAGGGCCACTTCGTTGAAGGCCAGGGCGCGGTGCTCTACCCCATCGCAGCAGATGCTGTGCATCTCCAGGGGATGCAGCACGGCCGGGTGGGCCTTTTCGATCCGCTCGGGCAGGTTGTCGACTTCGTGCTGGTTCATCAGGAACCCCAGCCGGCCCAGCTTCATGCCATAGAACGGCACGCCGAGCGTGCGGTGCGCATGCAGGGTGCGCAACATGAAGCCGTCGCCGCCCAGCGACACGATGATATCGGCGTCCCCGGGCTCCACGCCCTTGTAACGAGCGACAAGCGCCACGCGGGCGCGTTGGGCGACTTCGGTTTCGCTGGCGACGAAGGCTAGGCGCATATAAGGATGGCTTGATGAATCCAGCCGGGAGCTTAGTCCTTAAGGCGGGCGATCGGATAGGCCGGTTGATGAGAGGGAGGTTTTGGCCAGACGGGTATCGCCGACAGGGTCGGCTCCCACAAAAGCTGGGATACCGACCTCTACGGGCGGAATCGCCGACAGGGTCGGCTCCCACCAGGGTCATGCCGAACGCTGCCGATGCTCTGGAATCGCCGACAGGGCCGGCTTCCACCAAGACTTCGTGGCCTTGGTGGGAGCCGACCCTGTCGGCGATGTCCCGGCCTCAGACCGGGATCTGCGCCAGCTGTGCCAGGCGACGGACGGCGACCGAAGCGATCGGGTAATCCGCGTTCTGGGTGAGGATCTCCGCCAGCATCGCGCGGGTGTACTTGAGCGTAGCGTCGTCACGCTCCAGCCAGGCCTTGACCGGGCTGACATCCGTACGATCGCCCGCGACACCCAGGACCTGCAAGGCCAACGCGCGGTGCTGGGCATTGAGTTCGTCCAGCAGCGATCCACGCGCCTGCGCATGCCATGCGCCTTCCACCGGCAAGGCCTCGATCTGGCCACGCAACCATTCCAGGTCGAGTGCCTCGGCCAGTTCGTAGAACACCTTGGCCACCGTCGCGATGTCCTTGCCGCTCTGCTTCGACACCTCGACCATGTCCAGGGCGGCACGCAACACCGGCACCCGGGCGAGACGAATGGACAGCTCGTTCGGCACGCCGAGTCCTTCCCACTTCTCCTGGCTGGCGGCGAAATCGCCACGCCCGGTATCGGTGAGAGCATCCGGCAGCGCCTTGCGCAAGGTGGTGACCTCGCTCGCATAGCGGTCGACGTTCGCCGCGATGTCCAGCGAACCGCCCGGCCGGTTGAGCAGCCAGCGGGTGAGGTGGCGCAGCAACGACCATATCTGCAGGATGGCGTCGATCTGCGTGTCTTCCGCCACCGTGCCGTCCAGCGATTCGATCTCCGCCCACAGGTCGCGTGCGTCGAGGATTTCCCGCGCCGCCGTGTACGCCTTGGCGATGGAGGCCGGACCGTGTCCGGTGTCCTCCTGCATGCGCATCATGAACGTGGCGCCCATGCGGTTGATCGTCGAGTTGGTGACCGCCGTGGCGATGATCTCGCGCTTCAGGCGATGACGCTGCATGTGCTCGGCGTACTTCTCGTGCAGCGGCACGGGGAAGTAGCGGACCAGCTCACGCGAGAGGTACGGGTCTTCCGGCACGTCCGAATCCAGCAACTGCTGGAACAGGCGGATCTTGTCGTACGAGAGCAACACCGACAGTTCCGGGCGGGTGAGGCCCTGGCCACGCTGCTTGCGCTCCGCCAGTTCGGCGGCCGTCGGCAGCGATTCGACCTGGCGGTCGAGCATGCCTTCGGCTTCCAGCGTGCTGATGAAGTGGGCCATCGAGCCGAGGCGGCGCACCGACTGGTGTTCCATCACGGTGATCGCCTGGTTCTGCCGGTAGTTGTCCCACAGGACGAGGCGGGCGACCTCGTCGGTCATCTCGGCCAGCTGCTTGTTGCGGCCCTCGAAGCTCAGCTCGCCACGCTGCACGGCGTCGTTCAGCAGGATCTTGATGTTCACCTCGTGATCGGAGGTGTCCACGCCGGCCGAATTGTCGATGAAGTCGGTGTTCAGCAGCACGCCGGATTGCGCCGCTTCGATGCGGCCCTTCTGGGTCATGCCCAGGTTGCCGCCCTCGCCCACGATCTTGCAGCGCAGTTCGCTGCCGTTGACGCGCAACGCGTTATTGGCACGATCGCCGACATCGGCATGCGTTTCGCTGGTGGCTTTCACATAGGTGCCGATGCCGCCGTTCCAGAGCAGGTCGACAGGTGCCTTGAGGATCGCCGAAAGCAGGTCGGACGGCGCCATGTGCGTGGCATCGGAACGGATGCCCAGCGCGGCACGCACTTCGGGCGACACCGGAATCGACTTGGCGCTGCGCGGGTAGACGCCGCCACCTGCCGAGATCAGCGACTTGTCGTAGTCGTCCCACGAGGATCGCGGCAACGCGAACATGCGCTGGCGCTCGGCGAACGACTTGGCCGCGTCCGGATTCGGGTCGAGGAAGACGTGGCGGTGATCGAACGCGGCGAGCAGGCGGATCTTCTCCGACAGGAGCATGCCGTTGCCGAAGACGTCGCCGGACATGTCGCCCACGCCGACCACGCTGAATTCCCCGGTCTGGCAATCGCGGCCCAGCGCGCGGAAATGGCGCTTCACCGACTCCCATGCACCCTTGGCGGTGATACCCATGCCCTTGTGGTCGTAACCGTTCGATCCGCCCGAGGCGAAGGCGTCGTCGAGCCAGAAACCGTGCTCGCTGGAGATCGCGTTGGCGATGTCCGAGAACGTCGCGGTGCCCTTGTCGGCGGCGACCACCAGGTACGGATCGTCGTCGTCATGACGCACGACGTCGTGCGGCGGCACCACCTTGCCCTCGACGAGGTTGTCGGTGATGTCGAGCAGGCCGTTGATGAACATGCGGTAGCAGGCGATGCCCTCGGCCAGCTGTGCGTCGCGATCGGCACCCACCGGCGGGCGCTTCACGAAGAAGCCACCCTTCGAGCCCACGGGCACGATGACGGTGTTCTTCACCATCTGCGCCTTGACCAGGCCGAGTACCTCGGTGCGGAAATCCTCGCGGCGATCGGACCAGCGCAGGCCGCCGCGGGCGACGGAACCGAAGCGCAGGTGGATACCCTCCACGCGCGGCGCATAGACGAAGATCTCGCGGAACGGCACCGGCTTGGCCAGGTCGGGCACCTTGTGCGAATCGAACTTGAAGCTGATGTACGGACGGAACGCGCCGTCCCAGGCCTGGAAGAAATTCGTGCGCAGCGTCGCGTGGACCAGCGAGATGAAGCTGCGCAGGATGCGGTCTTCGTCGAGGCTGGACACGTTGTCGAGCAGCGCGTTGATCGCCTCTTCCACCGCCGTCGCCTGCTCGGCGCGCGGTCGGCTGAGCGAAGCCACCAGGTTACCGATGAGTCCAGGTTGCGCGGCGAGCGTTTCCGGGTCCATCAGCGCATGCATCTCGTGCGAGAGCAGGCTCTCGGCACGCTCGCGCTCGGCACCGCCGAGGCTTTCGCGGCGAGGATCGAAGCGTGCGTTGAACAGTTCGACGATGAGGCCCGCGATGGCCGGATAACGGTTGAGCGCGTCCTCCATGTACGCCTGCGAAAACGCCACGCCCGTCTGCAGCAGGTACTTGCAGTAGCTGCGCAGCACGGCCACCTGGCGCCAGCCGAGCTTGGCACCGAGGACGAGGCGGTTGAAGCCGTCGTTCTCCGCGTTGCCACGCCAGATCTGCTCGAAGGCGTCCTCGAAGATCGTGCCGACCTGCTCCACCTCGAAGGCGAGGCGGCCGACCGGCTGCACCTCGAAGTCCTGGATGTAGAGCGAGCCGTCCGCCTGCTTCACCTCGTACATATGCTCGGTGAGCACGCGCAGGCCGAGGTTCTCCAACTGCGGCAGCACTTCGGAAAGGGCGATGTCTGAGCCGGAACGGTAGACCTTGAAGCGCAGTTCCTCCGGCCGGTGCGACGGGTGGTAGAACGACATGCTGATGGCGTCTGGACCATCGAGACCCGCCAAGGCGCGCACGTCGGCGGCGGCGACTTGCGGCGACACCTCGTCGACATAGCCGGCGGGCAGGCTCTTTCCGTAGCGATTGGCCAGGATGATGCCTTGCTGTTCACCGGCCGTCTCGATCAGACGGTCGCGCAGTTCGTCGTACCAGTTGCGCGCGATCGAGACGATCTGCGCCTCGATACCCGTAGCGTCGTAGACCGGGTGGTCGCCGATGCGCGGACGCACCACGACATGCAGGCGTACCAGGGCGGCTTCGCCCATCAGTACCGCGGAATCGACGTGCTCGCCATGGAACGCGTCGCGCAACACGTTCTCGACGCGTTCGCGCACGGACGTGTTGAAACGGTCGCGCGGGATGTAGACCAGGCAGGAGAAGAACCTGCCGTAGCTGTCACGGCGGATGAACAGGCGCGTGCGCGTGCGCTGGGCCAGTTCGAGCAAACCCATCGAAAGGGCGTAGAGCTCGTCGGTGCTGCACTGGAACAATTCTTCGCGCGGCAGCGTGTCGAGGATGTGGCGCAAGGCCTTGCCCGAGTGCGAATCGCGCTTGAGTCCCGAGCGGTTCATCACCGCTTCGCACTTCTCGCGCACCAGCGGCACGTGCTGCGGATGGGCCATGTACGCGTTGGACGAGAACAGGCCGAGGAAACGTTGCTCGGCGACCGGACGGCCCTTGTCGTCGAACTTGAGGACGCCGATGTAATCCATATAACCGGCGCGATGCATGGGCGACCGCGCATTGGTCTTGGTCAGGATGATCGCGTCCGTCGAACCCGAGCGCGGCAGCTCGCTGGCGACCAGGGTACGCAGCGAACGCGGCGCGAGCGAACGCTCGGCGGCACGCAGGATGCCGAGCCCCGACCCTTCGACGGTCTTGAGCACTTCGTCGCCCGCATCGGCCGACACCTCGTACTCGCGATAGCCCATGAAGGTGAAATGCTCGTCCGCCACCCAGCGCAGGAACTCGCTAGCCTCGCGGATTTCCTCGGCGGTGTACGGCAGGGCCCGCTGGCCGAGCTCGTCGGCGATCTGGACCATCTTCCCGCGCATCGCGCGCCAGTCGTCCACGGCCTCGCGGACGTCGGACAAGGCGGTTTCGACGTTCGCCCTGAGGGTGTCGAGTTCGGTATCGTCGATGCGGTCGATCTCGAATCGCATGATCGATTCGGTCTTCTCCCCCGTTCCCATCGACTGGAGCACGCCGGCCGCCGAGCGCAGCACGGGCACCACCGGGTGGATGATCGCGTGGATGTCGGCGTGAGCGGCAGCCACCATGGACACGGTGTCGACCAGGAAAGGCATGTCATCGGTGACCACCTCGACCACGGCGCGACTGCCGGAGACGCCGGGGTTGTACACCCTGACCTTCGCCTTGCCGGGCGTCCGCTCGCGGGCGAAGGCCAGCAGATCGGCGATCAGCGCGGCCCAGCGGGCCGGCGCGTGCAGGCCATGGTCGGCGGGGGCGATCCGGTCGAAGAAGGCCTCGATAAAAAAGCGCGCCTCATCGAGGCGCTCCGCGGGGTGGTCGAGCTTTTTCAGTTCATCGAAGACAACGGCATGGAACGGGCCGTTTTCGGCAGCGCGAATCGCATTCATGGGCGGATTGTCGATGTGGGGAGTCGGAAAATCCGTGAAAGCATAGCTCCCACCGATGTCATGTAGCCACACCGGATGACATCGATCGTTGCCGTTTTTTCACCGCGTTGCGGCATCCTCGTCGTCCCATTTCGAGAAAGCGGGCTTGCCGGGCACCCCCGGCTGTTCCGTGCATTGCAACAATTCGGGCGCGAATGTGGGGGATGCCCGTTGACGCTGGGGAAAGGTAATTCTAAACTGGACGGTATAGTCCAGCAGGTATAACTAATGTCGCACCTGGAGACCCGCCCGCCGTCGGACCATCAGCAGCGGGTGCTCCAGGCGGCGTGTTCGTTGTTCCTGCGCGATGGTTACCGCGTCAGCATGGGAGCCGTGGCACGCGAGGCGGGCGTGTCCAAGCAAACCGTGTATGCGCACTTCGATAATAAGGACAACCTGTTCCACGCCGCCGTCGAACAACTCGTCTTGCCCCTCCACGCGAGCCTTGCCCCTGAAAGCCGCGGCCTGGCCTACATGCTCCATGCGCTGGCCGAGGCGCACCAGACCTACGTGATGGACCATGCGCACGTGGCCCTGGGCCGCATGTTGATCGCGGAGGCGCCGCGCTTTCCGGCAGCGGCGAGGACGTTCTTCCGTACCGCGATCGACACGGTCGCGGTACGGCTCGCGCGCTGCATGGCCGAGGCGATGGACCACGGCCACATGCGCCGCGAGGACCCGGACGTCGCCGCGGAGCTGTTCCTGTCCATGTTGCACGGGCTCGAAGGGGATCGCCGCCTCTTCGGGGTCCGCGCAAGAGGCCGAAAGGCACAGGACGACTGGGCCAGGCACGCGGTAACAGTATTTATGCACGCGTACGACATCCTGCCGGATGAGCCGGCGCGAACGAACAAGAAACCTGGAAAAGGAACGGAGTTCTCATGAATCCCCTGCCCCTGCGCTCGTCCCTGCTGGCCCTCGGCCTCGCCGCGGCGCTTGCCGCCTGCCACAAGCAGGAAGCTCCCCAGCAGCCGCCTCCGCCGGAAGTCGGCGTCATCACGGCCCAGCCCCAGGACACTCCGCTGGTCCAGGACCAGGTCGGCCGCGTCTCGGCGTTCCGCACCGCCGATGTGCGCGCACGCGTGCCCGGCATCCTCCTGCACCGCCTCTACGAGGAAGGTACGGACGTCAAGGCGGGACAGAAGCTGTTCCAGATCGATCCGCAGCCGCTCAAGGCCGAACTGGACTCGCAACTCGCCGTGCTCACCTCCGCCCGCGCCACGGCGGTCAACGCCAAGGCCCAGGCCGATCGCGCCCGCGGCCTGATCGGCAAGAACTACGTGTCCCGCCAGGACCTCGATACCGCGGAAGCCAACGAGCGCACGGCGCTCGCCTCGGTGAAGCAGGCCGAGGCCAACGTCCAGACCGCCCGGATCAACCTCGGCTTCACCGACGTGGTCTCGCCGATCGACGGCCGCGCCGGCCAGCAGCAGGTGACCGAAGGCGCCCTCGTCGGCCAGAGCGATACCACCCTGCTCACCCAGGTGGACGAGATCGACAAGGTGTACGTGAACTTCAGCGTGTCGGTGGCCGACCTCGACGCCATGCGCCGCGCCGCCGCCAACGGCGCCGCCACGCTCTCGCCCACCGACAAGGCCACCGTGCGCATCCAGCTGCCCGATGGCTCGGACTTCGGTGAGCAGGGCGTGCTCGACTTCTCGTCGGCCACGGTGAATCCGCAGACCGGGACGGTGAACCTGCGCGCGCAACTCGCCAATACCGACCTGCGCCTGCTACCGGGCCAGTTCGTGACGGTGAAAGCCACCCTCGGTGACCTGCACAACGTGTTCCTGGTGCCGCAGGCCGCCGTGCTGCGCGACGCCAACGACGCCTATGTCATGGTCGTCGGCGAAGGCCATGCGAAGGACCCGCAGTCCGGCAAGGACATCACCGTGCCCTCGGCCGCCGTGCGCCGTCCGGTCAAGACCGACCGTCTCAGCGGCACCAACTGGGTGGTCACCGGCGGCCTCAAGCCCGGCGACCAGATCATTGTCCAGGGCCTGCCGAAGGCGCGGGACAACGCTCCGGTGAAGGCATCGCCCGCGCAGGCAACCCCGGCTCCGGCCGAGGGCGGTCCCGCCGCGGCCGCCCCCGCCGGCAAGCAGTAAGGGAGTTCTCTCATGCCGAGTTTCTTCATCGACCGCCCCATCTTCGCGTGGGTCGTGGCGATCCTGATCAGCCTTTGCGGCACGATCTCCCTGCTGAACATGGGTATCGAGTCGTATCCGAACATCGCCCCGCCGCAGGTCGTCGTCACGGCGACCTATCCGGGTGCGAGCGCGGACACGACCGAAAAGACCGTGACCCAGGTGATCGAGCAGCAGCTGACGGGTATCGACCACCTGCTCTACTTCAGTTCCGCCTCGAGCTCCAGCGGCACGGCCACCGTGACGCTGACCTTCGAGACCGGCACCGATCCCGATATCGCCCAGGTGCAGGTGCAGAACAAGGTGTCGCTCGCGACGCCTCGCCTGCCTTCGGAAGTGACCCAGCAGGGCGTCGTGGTGGCGAAGTCCAACCCCGACTTCCTGATGTTCATCGCGCTGACCTCGACCAACCCGGCCATCGACGGCAACCGCCTGACCGACATCGTCTCCTCGCAGGTGCTCGACCAGATCGCCCGTATCCCCGGCGTGGGCAACACGCGCCAGCTGGGTGCCGAGTACGGCATGCGCGTCTGGCTGAACCCGGACAAGTTGCGTGGCTACGGCCTTTCGGCCAGCGACCTGCGTAACGCGCTCAGCACGCAGAACGTGCAGTTCGCCGCCGGCTCGATCGGTACCGACCCGGCCGTGAACGGCCAGGGCTTCAGTGCCACGGTCTCGGCGGAGGGGCGCTTCACCACGCCCGAACAGTTCGCCGACATCATCCTGCGCGCCAACAACGACGGTACCGTCGTGCGCCTGAAGGACGTGGCCCGCGTGGAGCTGGGCCCGCAGACCTACGGCTTCAACGCGCAGTGGAACGGCACGTCCACCGGTTCGTTCGGCGTGCAGCTGCTGCCCGGCGCCAACGCGCTGGACGTGGCCAACGCCGTGCGCGCCAAGATGGACGAATTGTCCCGCAGCTTCCCCGAAGGCGTGACCTGGTTCGCTCCGTACGACACGACCAAGTTCGTGACGATCTCGATCGAGGAAGTGGTGCACACCCTCGTCGAGGCGGTGATCCTGGTCTTCCTCGTGATGCTGCTGTTCCTGCAGAACTTCCGCGCCACGATCATCCCGACCCTGGTCATCCCGGTGGCCCTGCTCGGCACCTTCCTGGGCCTGTCGCCGCTCGGCTTCACGGTGAACCAGCTGACCCTGTTCGGCATGGTGCTGGCGATCGGTATCGTGGTGGACGACGCGATCGTCGTGATCGAGAACGTCGAACGCATCATGTCCGAGGAAGGCTTGCCACCGAAGGAAGCCACTCGCAAGGCGATGGGCCAGATCACCGGCGCCGTCGTCGCGATCACCGTGGTGCTGGCGGCCGTGTTCGTGCCTTCGGCCCTGCAGCCGGGTGCATCGGGCATCATCTACAAGCAGTTCGCGCTGACCATCGCGGTGTCGATGGGCTTCTCGGCCTTCCTCGCCCTGTCGTTCACGCCGGCGCTGTGCGCCACGATCCTCCGGCACGAACACGGCGAGACGAAGAAGAACGTCGTCTATCGCAAGTTCAACCAGGTGTTCGACTGGGTGCAGCACACCTACTCCGGCCATATCGGCGGTGCGGTTCGCCATGCTCCCCGCTGGATGATGGTGTTCGTGCTGATCGCCGTCCTGTGCGGTTTCCTGTTCACCCGCCTGCCGACCAGCTTCGTGCCGGACGAGGACCAGGGCTACGCGCTGGCCATCGTGCAGCTGCCGCCGGGCTCCAGCCTGGCGCGCACCGAAAAGGTGATGACCGACATGCGCGGCATCCTGCTCAAGGATGTCTCCGTCGACGGTATCTTCCAGATCTCGGGCTTCAGCTTCGTGGGCCAGGGCGAGAACGTCGGCATGGTCTTCATCCGCCTGAAGGACTGGGACAAGCGTGACCTCACGGCCACCGAGTTCATCCAGCAGACCAACGGCAAGATGCAGGCCGTGCGCGACGCCACGATCTTCGTCGTCAACCTGCCGACGATCCGCGGTCTCTCGCAGTTCGGCGGTATCGACATGTACCTGCAGGCGCGTGCCGGCCAGTCTCGCGATGAACTGACCCAGGCCCGTAACATGCTGCTCGGCGCGGCGGCGCAGAACACCGCCCTGGTGGGCGTGCGCCCGAATACGCTCGAGGACGCGCCGCTGCTGCAGTTGCAGGTGGACCGCACGCAGGCGCAGACGATGGGCCTCTCGGTCAGCGACATCTATACGGCGATCCAGCTCACGCTGGCCCCGGTATACGTCAACGACTTCTCCTACGGTGGACGCGTGAAGCGCGTGATGCTGCAGGCGGATGCGCCCTACCGCATGGGCACCGACGCCTTCCAGCACATCTTCACGCCGAGCACCCTGGCCACGTCCTCGACCGGCACGAGCACCTCGTCGACAGTCGCCAGTGCCTCGACGGCGCTGGACAACGCCATGATCCCGCTGTCCAGCGTGGTCAGTTCGAAGTGGACGATGGCCGCGCCGACGCTCAACCGCTACAACGGCTATTCCGCGGTGGAAATCGTCGGTAACCAGGCGCCGGGGTACTCGACCGGCCAGGCCATGGCCATCGTCGAAGGCATCGTCAACGACAAGCTGCCCAAGGGCTTCGGCTACGACTGGACGGGCCAGTCGTACCAGGAAATCCTCTCGGGCAACTCGTCCACGATGCTGCTGGCGCTGTCGGTCGTGATCGTGTTCCTCTGCCTCGCCGCGCTGTATGAGAGCTGGTCGATCCCGGTCTCCGTGCTGCTGGTGGTGCCGTTGGGCATCCTCGGCACCGTGGTCTTCTCGATGCTGCGTGGCCTGCCGAACGACATCTACTTCAAGATCGGCATGATCACCGTCATCGGCCTGGCGGCGAAGAACGCGATCCTGATCGTGGAATTCGCGGTGGAGCAGCAACAGGAGGGCAAGACGTTGCGCGAAGGCGTGATCGAAGCCGCACGACTGCGACTGCGCCCCATCCTGATGACCTCGCTGGCCTTCATCCTCGGCGTGTTCCCGCTCGCGATCTCCACCGGCGCGGGTGCCAACTCCCGCCACGCGATCGGCACGGGCGTCATCGGCGGCATGCTGTTCGCCACCTTCCTCGGCCTGCTGCTGATCCCGGTGTTCTACGTCAGCGTCCGCCGCATGCTGGGCGACAAGCTGGACGAGGTGTCCGGCAAGATGCCCCACCACGGCGGAGATCCGGGTGGACATGGTCCCCACGGCGGAAGCCCCTCGCCCAACGTCGGGCCACACGCCCCGAACGTAGGCGACGTCACCGCCTTCGACTCGGACCCGCGACGCGGCACCGACCGACCGTAACAAGAGAAGCCCGGCGAAAGCCGGGCTTTTTCTTTGTGGAATCGCACCGCCGGCAAGCAGGTGGAGCCAACCGCCCCGGTGACAACCGACCGCCCTGGTGAGAACCGACCGCCCTGTGGGAGCCGACCTTGTCGGCGATTGGGTGCTCGCCTCGAACTGACCCGCTGCCGCGGGATCGCCGACAAAGCCGGCTCCCACAACAGGGCTTGTCGCGCAGAGGGTGACGCCCGTGCCCGACAGAACCCAGGAGTACGCCGACCGAAGCTTGACGGCCGTTCCCCAGGAGGGCCGCCATGGAGCGACCAGCGTGCATTCATTCCTTGCTATGTAACTCCATTTGTAGTTACATCTCTCTCCGAGACCAACCATGGTCGTGACATTCGAGTGGGACGAGGCGAAAGCTCTTCGGAACCGCACGAAGCACGGCATCTCGTTCGAGAACGCCGGACGGATCTTCCTCGATCTGTTCTTCATGACCCGCCTCGACGACCGCGTGGACAGCGAAGACCGATATATCGGCCTCGGCATGGTTTCAGGAAAGGAACTCGTCGTGGTGTATGCACTGCGCGGCGAGTCGGTTCGGATCATCTCGGCTCGCGAGGCTTCACGTTATGAAATCTTCCGCTACTGGCAAAACCGTCAGGCATGTACTTGATCCGGATGAGCCGCTGTCGCCGGAACTTGCCGCCGAACTGGAGGCACTGACCGATCGTCCCATCGACTTCAGCGACATCCCGCCACAGCACCCTGACGAGAGCTGGATCACGGCGAGCCCCCTCGCCACCCTGCGCAATAAGCAACAGATCACGCTCCGCATCGATAGCGACGTGCTCGAGTTCTTCAAGAACTCCGGCCAGCGTTACCAGACGAGGATCAACAGCGTGCTCCGCGAATACATGAAGGCGCACGTGAAGTCATAGCGGGAATGCGGATAAGCTGCGCGAACGGCAGGCCCCGCCCTATCAGGAGTTACCGATGATCGATCACACCGGCGTCACCGTCAGCGACTTCGAGCGCAGCAAGGCGTTTTACCAGGAGGCATTGGGTGCGATCGGCTACGAGTTGCTGGCGATCTTCCCGGCGTCCGTCACCGGCCGCACCGACGTGGCCGGCTTCGGCGAGGGCGGCAAGCCCGACTTCTGGATCTACAAGGGCGAGCCGAACCAGCCGCCCGTGCATGTCGCTTTCCGCGTCGCATCGACGCAGCTGGTGCGTGCTTTCCACGAGGCCGCGCTCGCCGCCGGTGGCCGGGACAATGGTCCGCCGGGGCCGCGCTCGCACTACCACGCGGGGTATTACGGCGGTTTCGTGCTCGACCCGGACGGCCATAACATCGAGGCGGTCTTTCACTCCGCCTGAGCCGTCCATCCCTGGACGACGGAAGACCGGGCGTCAGCGCAACCCGGTTTCGGCGCGCGCGATCACCAGGCGCTGGATCTCGCTGGTGCCTTCGTAGATCTCGGTGATCTTCGCATCGCGGAAGTAGCGCTCCAGCGGCATTTCCTTCGAATAACCCATCCCACCGTGGATCTGCACGGCCTGGTGGGTGATCCACATCGCGGCCTCGGAGGCGACCAGCTTGGCCATCGACGCCTCGGTGCCGAAGCGACCGCCGTTCTTGTCGGTCTGAGCCTTGGTCCACGCCGCGCGCAGCGTCAGCAGCAGGGCCGCGTCGAGCTTGCACTTCATGTCGGCGATCTTGGCCTGGGTCATCTGGAACGTGCCGATCGGGTGGCCGAAGGCCTTGCGATCGCGCGACCACTGCAAGGTGGCCTCATAAGCGGCACGCGCGATGCCCACGGCCTGCGAGGCGATACCGATGCGGCCGGCGTCGAGCACGCCCATGGCGATCGCGAAGCCCTTGCCTTCTTCGCCCAGCATGTCTTCCTTCGGGCACACGTAGTCGTGGAACTCGATCTCGCAGGTGGCCGACGCGCGGATGCCGAGCTTCGGCTCGGTCTTGCCGGCGAGGAAGCCTTCCCGCGCGGTGTCGATGATGAAGGCGGAGACGCCGCGCGCACCGATCCCGGGCGTGGTCACGGCGAACAAGACAATGTAGCGCGCGACGGGGCCGGAGGTGATCCAGCTCTTCTTGCCGTTGATGACCCAGTCGCCGTCGGCGTTCTTCACCGCGCGGGTATGCATGTTCGAGGCGTCCGAACCGGACTGCGGCTCGGTGAGCGCATAGGCACCGATGGCTTCGCCCGAGGCGATGGCGCGCACGTACTTCTGCTTCTGCTCTTCGGTACCGTTCTTCAGGATGCCGTTGCAGAACAGGGAATTGTTCACCGACATGATCGTGGAGGTGGCCGCGTCGGCCGCGGCGATCTCGACCATGGCCAGCACGTAGGAGACCGGGTCCATGCCCGCGCCACCATAGGCTTCCGGCACCTCGATGCCCATCAGGCCCAGCTGGCCCATTTCCTGGATGTTCTCGAGCGGAAACTCGCCCTTGGCGTCGAATTCGGCGGCCACGGGAGCGATCCGCTTCTGTGCGAAATCGCGGGCGATGGACTGGATCGACAGCTGGTCGTCGGTAAAACGGAAATCCATGGTGTTCCTCGCGCCGGCCTGGCGGGCGGCAAAGTCTTGGGGTGGAGACAAGCCCACCATTGTAACGGTCGTTCGAGTCGGTGCCTCCGTGCACTGCAACATGGCCTTGACGCCCGGGCACACTGGCCGCATCCTAGGTATCTCTGTATCGCGATATAAGGATGTTGGATGGACTTGTCGACGGCCTCCACGGTGCTTCGGCTCCTGGCCGATCCCACCCGCGTCCGCCTGCTCGCCCTGCTGGATCGCGAGGAGCTGACGGTCGCCGAACTGGCGGCCGTGCTGCACCTGGCCCAGCCTCGCGTGTCGACGCACCTGGCGAAGCTGAAAGAGGCGGAACTGGTACGCGACCGGCGGGCCGGCGTGTCCGCCTATTATCGCGCCAACGCCGAGGCGGACCCCACCCTCGCCGCCCTGGTGGCTTCCCTGCGCGACACCTTGAGCGACGCCCTCCTGCGCGAAGACGCGGAACGCCTGCCCGCGGTACTGGCCCAGCGCGCCCGCGCCGAAGGCTGGGCGGACACGGTCGCCGGCGACATGGAGCGGCATTACTCGCCCGGACGCACGTGGGAGACACTGGCCCGGTCGCTGTTGCAGTTGCTCGCCACGGGCGACGTGCTCGACATCGCCTCGGGCGATGGCGTCACCGCCGAGTTGCTGGCCCCGCATGCCCATTCCATCGTCTGCATCGACAGCTCGGAGCGCGTCGTCGAAGCGGCACGCCAACGCCTGTCGAGCTTCACCAACGTGGACGTGCGCACCGGCGACATGCATGCGCTGGATCTGGGCGGCCGGCAGTTCGATCTTGTCCTGCTACTGCACGCCCTCACCTACTCCGAGCAGCCACAAGAGGTCTTCGCCGAGGTGACCCGGGTGTTGAAGCCGGGCGGACGCCTGCTCGTTTCCACGCTCGGCGAACACGACCATCGCGCCGTCGTCGAGCCCTTCGATCACCGCAACCTCGGTTTCACCTGCGACGGCCTCACGGCCATGGCGCGGAAAGCCGGGCTGGACGTGGTCAGCTGCGAGCGCCTGAGCCGCGAGCGTCGCGCCCCGCATTTCGAAGTCATCAGTCTTCTCGCGCGCAAGCCCTGAGCGGAGACACACCCATGAAAAACCTTCCCTGGCTCCATCCCGATCGCGTCGCCCTGATCCAGAAGGGCCTCGCCGAACGCATCATGATCCTCGACGGCGGCATGGGCACCATGCTCCAGGGGCACCAGCTGGACGAGTCCGGCTATCGCGGTGAGCGTTTCGCGGGCGGCAACGACAGCACGCACGAACACGGCCACGATCATCCCGGCGAGTGCGACCTGAAGGGGAACAACGACCTGCTCCTGCTGACCCAGCCCGACATCATTCGCGGCGTGCACATGGCGTATCTCGAAGCCGGCGCGGATTTCGTCGAAACGAATACGTTCAACGCCACGCGCGTCAGCCAGGCCGATTACCACCTCGAACACCTCGTACCCGAGTTGAATCGCGAAGGCGCGCGCATCGCCCGCGAAGCCTGCGACGAGATGACCCGGCGCACGCCGGACAAGCCGCGCTTCGTCATCGGTGTCCTCGGGCCCACGAGCCGCACCGCCTCGATCTCACCCGACGTGAACGATCCGGGTTTCCGCAACGTGTCCTTCGAGGAACTGACCGCGAACTACGTCGAAGCCGCGCGTGCCCTGATCGAAGGCGGCGCGGATACGATCATGGTCGAGACGATCTTCGACACGCTCAACGCCAAGGCCGCGCTGTTCGCGCTGAGCGAGCTGTTCAACGAACTCGGTGCGCGCGTGCCCGTGATGATCTCGGGCACGATCACCGACCGCTCCGGGCGCACGCTTTCCGGCCAGACCGCCGAGGCGTTCTTCTATTCCGTGGAACACATCCAGCCGCTCTCGGTAGGTCTGAACTGCGCGCTCGGCGCCGACGACCTGCGCCCGCACGTGCAGATGCTCGCGCGCATCGCCGGCAGCGCCGTCAGCACGCACCCGAACGCGGGACTGCCGAACGCCTTCGGTGAGTACGACGAGACACCGGAAAGCATGGCCGCGACCATCCGTGGCTTCGCCGCCGACGGACTCATCAACATCGTGGGCGGCTGTTGTGGCACCACGCCCGCGCACATCGCGGCGATCGCCGCCGCCGTGGCGCCCTACCCGCCGCGCGTTCCCAAGGACACCGCACAAGCCGCATGAGCATTCGATACACGCGCCTTTCCGGCCTCGAGCCGCTGGTCCTCACGCCGGACCTGAACTTCATCAACGTCGGCGAACGTACCAACGTCACCGGCTCGGCCCAGTTTCGCAAGCTGATCAAGGAGGGCCGCTACGAGGAAGCCGTGGACGTGGCCCGCCAGCAGGTGGAGAACGGTGCCCAGATCCTCGACGTGAACATGGACGAGGGCCTGATCGATTCCGAGGCGGCGATGACCCGCTTCATCAACCTGATCTCGTCCGAGCCCGACATCGCCCGCGTGCCGATCATGGTGGACTCCTCGAAGTGGAGCGTGATCGAGGCTGGCCTGCGTTGCATGCAGGGCAAGGGCATCGTCAATTCCATCTCGATGAAGGAAGGTGAAGCCGCCTTCCTCGACCACGCGCGCAAGGTCCGCCAGTACGGCGCCGCCGTGGTCGTGATGGCCTTCGACGAGGCCGGCCAGGCCGACACGAAGCAGCGCAAGATCGAGATCTGCTCGCGCGCCCACGAACTGCTGGTGAACGAGCTGGACTTCCCGCCGGAAGACATCATCTTCGATCCCAACATCTTCGCCATCGCCACCGGCATCGAGGAACACAACAACTACGCGGTGGATTTCATCGAGGCGACGCGCGAACTGAAGAAGCGCTTCCCCTCGTCGCATGTGTCCGGCGGCGTCTCCAACGTGTCGTTCTCGTTCCGCGGCAACAACCCGGTGCGCGAGGCCATCCACTCGGTGTTCCTCTACCACGCGATCGCCGCGGGCATGGACATGGGCATCGTCAACGCCGGTGCGCTGGCGATCTACGACGACCTGCCGGAGGAACTGCGCGAGCGCGTCGAAGACGTGGTACTGAATCGTCGTCCGGACGGCACGGAACGCCTGCTCGAGATCGCCGACCGCTACAAGGGTGGCAAGGGCGAGGTGGCGGTGGAAACCGCCGCCTGGCGCGACAAGCCCGTCGTCGAGCGGTTGACCCATGCGCTCGTGCACGGCATCGACCAGTTCGTGGTGGAAGACACGGAAGAAGCGCGCCTCGTCGCCCGGCGCCCGCTCGACGTGATCGAAGGCCCGCTGATGACCGGCATGAACGTGGTCGGCGACCTGTTCGGCGCCGGCAAGATGTTCCTGCCCCAGGTGGTCAAGTCGGCGCGCGTGATGAAGAAGGCCGTGGCGCACCTGATTCCGTACATCGAGGAAGAGAAGCTGCGTTCCGGCGACGCCGGCAAGAACAACGGCAAGATCGTGCTCGCCACGGTCAAGGGCGACGTCCACGACATCGGCAAGAACATCGTCGGCGTGGTGCTCCAGTGCAACAACTTCGAGGTGATCGATCTCGGCGTGATGGTGCCGACCCAGAAGATCCTGGACATCGCGCGTGCCGAGAACGCCGACATCATCGGGCTCTCCGGCCTGATCACGCCTTCGCTGGAAGAAATGAGTCAGGTCGCCCGCGAGATGGAGCGCCAGGACTTCCGCGTGCCGCTGATGATCGGCGGCGCGACGACCTCGCGCGCGCATACCGCGCTGCGGATCGAGCCACATTACAAGTCGCCCACCGTATGGGTGAAGGACGCCTCGCGAGCCGTCGGCGTCGCGCAGTCGCTGGTCAGCAAGGACCTCGTCGACGAGTTCATGACCAAGGTGCGCGCCGAGTACGCGGAAGTGCGCGACCGCCACAAGAGCCGCGGCGCGGGCAAGCAACTGGTGCCCCTGTCGAAGGCCCGCGCCCAGCGCTACACGGGCGACTGGCAGGCATACACGCCGCCCACGCCACGCGTGCCGGGCGTCACCGTGTTCGACGACTACGACCTCGCCGAATTGCGCGGCTATATCGACTGGTCGCCGTTCTTCAACGCGTGGGAGCTTGCCGGCAAGTTCCCGGCCATCCTCGACGACGAGATCGTCGGGCCGCAGGCCACCGAGCTCTACAACGATGCGCAAGCGATGCTCGACAAGCTCATCGCCGGGAAGTGGCTCACGGCCAAGGGCGTGATCGGCTTCTGGCCCGCCGCGCAGTCGGGCGACGACATCGAGGTCTACGCCGACGCGGGCACCGGCAAGCGCAAGGCGATGACCACCCTGCACCACTTGCGCCAGCAGGTGGACAAGCCCGCGGATCGTCCGGACTTCTGTCTGTCGGACTTCGTCGCGCCGAAGGACAGCGGCGTACAGGACTGGATCGGTGGCTTCGCCGTGACCGCGGGCATCGGCATCGACGAGCATGTGGCGCGCTTCGAGGCGGTGCACGACGACTACTCGTCGATCCTGCTCAAGGCCCTGGCCGACCGTCTCGCGGAAGCCTTCGCCGAACGCATGCATGAGCGCGTGCGCAAGGAGTTCTGGGGTTACCAGCCCGACGAGGCATTGGATAACGATGCACTCGTCGCGGAGCGGTACCGCGGCATCCGCCCGGCCCCGGGCTATCCCGCCTGTCCGGAGCATTCGGAGAAGCGGACGTTGTTCGACCTGCTGCAGGCCACCGAACACACGACGATCCAGCTCACCGACAGCTTCGCCATGTACCCCACGGCCGCCGTGTCCGGCTGGTATTTCTCCCACCCCGACAGCCAGTATTTCGTGGTCGGCCGGGTCAGCCGCGAACAAGTCGAAGACTACGCCCGGCGCAAGGGCTGGGAACGCCGCGAAGCCGAACGCTGGCTAGCCCCCTACCTCGACTACGACCCCGACTGAAGACGGCCCCACCTTCGGGTGGGAAGCCACTGCCGGGAAGCCGCTTAACCTACCCTCGGCTAGTAAGCCGCTTACCCTCGGGTGGGAAGCCGCTAACCCCCGGGTGGGAAGCCGCTTGGCCTCGGGTGGGAAGCCGCTTAAGCGGCGATCGGCTGCTCGCCAAACCATCACCCGATCCCAGGCTCAAGTCTCCTCAGGCCCGCCCGGCTTCACCGTCTCCCCGCGCTCACGATGCTTCAAATGCGCGAACACGTTGTAAAACGACACGATCATCGGAAAAGCCGTCTGAATGATGCCGACGGAATCGTTCTTGCCCCAGATGAAGTAAGCCAGGGTCAGCACGCTGCCGCTGACCGACAGGTACCAGAAGGACATCGGCACGGTGACCTTCTTGTTCTTCCGCGTGGCATAGAACTGGACGAACCAGCGCGCGGTGAAGAGCAGCGTGCCCAGGAGACCGATGATCTTCCAGGGCGTGAGGGTCAACAGGTGGAGGTCGGCAAGGGCTTCGTGCATGGCGGTGTCCGCTGGGTGAGCCGGCGCATTTTAGCCCCGGGAACCATGGTATGACCCAAAAGAAAACCCGGCGCGTGGCCGGGTCTTCAGGATTCGATGGTGGGCGGTACAAGGATCGAACTTGTGACACCTGCCGTGTGAAGGCAGTGCTCTACCGCTGAGCTAACCGCCCATCGAGCGCGGGATTCTACGTAGAATCCGCCAGACCGTCAAGGCCGCCTCAGGGGAAACAGGACGAGGTAAGAGGCAATGGTGTCACCGTGATCGCGCCGGAAGCACGCAGGGTCAACAGCGAACCCTGCCTGCCCTCTTCGTTCGTGCCGACCTGGCTGGCCGAATCGCCTGGCTTACGCGCACACGCCACGAAGTTGAGAGTGGTACGCCCTGCACCGGTCACGAATTCACCGGTCTGGTTGAAGGTGAAGATCGAGCCGTCCGTGCCGCGCAGGGATACACCCCGGATCTGCGGCGTGTAGCGAAGAATGTCCATGTTCTTTTCGCCGGTGACGAAGGCCTGGTTCGCACCATCCGCCGTCACATCATAGGAATACACGATCCAACCGGCGTCGTAGTCGAAGGGATCGGACGTCGCCTCCTGGCATTCGGTGCCCGTCGTGCTGCGACAGATCGAGACGAACCGATGCTGGCTGGCCGCCTGCCCACGCGCGAACTGCATGTCGGCCGAAAGGGAATTGATCGCATTGGCGATGTCGCCCCGGCTCATCACCGAACGGAAGCTGGGTATCGCGACCGCCGCCAGGATGGCCAGGACGAAAATGGTCACCATCAGCTCGATCAGGGAAAGCCCGGCCGGCCGTTTTCCTAACCCGGTAAAACCAACCGTCGGCGCGCGCATCACCAGCAACGCCCGTTGGTGTTTCTGGCTGTGTCCGTCGGCGCCGGCAATTTCGTCCCGGTGGAGTCGATGCTCAAATCACCGCAGACGTCCTTTAACTGGTCGCCCTGCCGAGCGGCCGTCGCCGTATAGGACTTGGTCAGATCATCGGAGGTGATAGTGACCTTGTAGTAACCCTTCTCCGACATGACGCTGCCGAGCTTGAGATCGCCCGTCACCGGGTCATCGCCATAGTGGTTGAACGTGGCGTAGTAACGTTCCTGTGCGTTGGCGACGCGCATGAGCAGCTCCTGGCCGTCCGCCCGGCGTGCACGGTAGGCATAACGGCCGTACTGGGTGATCGCGATCGTCGCCAGGATCGCCATGACGACGACCACGATCATCAGTTCGAGGAGGGTGAAGCCGCGTGCGGGGCGAAGCTTACTGGTCATTGAGGATTCTCCAGGAACGACGACGCCAGATGGGAGAGCCTACCGAGAATGCCGTGGTAGTGCCCTTCAGCGTGACCCCGGGAACGAGGGTCGTACCACCACCGATAAGGGTCGCCGCGGCAAGGCTGCCCGTCGCCGGGGGATTGTCGACGCGTGCACCAGCGAGCGAGTAGCCCGCACCGAAGGAACCGGTGCCGACGACGCCTGCACCAGGTCCGCCCGTCGCCGCGTCCACGACCATCAACGCACCGGCGCGGCCGGGATTGCATGGGTCGGGACTGGTCGGGATCAGCGTGGTGATGATCGCGCGGTTGGTATTGAACAACGCGGTGGGCGTGACGACGACACGCTCGCCCGCGGACACATCGAGGTCGAAATACCACCCTCCCGTGCTGCCCGCGACCGCGTTGCTGGTCAATCCACGGTTGAAGCTCGCGTCTTCGACGAGGTCTTGCGCGACAAGGTTCGAGCGAGTCCACGGCAAGCCGGTCGTGTTGCCCAAGCCAGTATCGCGGATGCCGTAGACCGACTGCGTCTTCGCGCCCGTCGTGGTGCGGTCGTCGTCGCCCAGGAACTTGCCCGTGCCGAACACGACCATGAAGTATTGCGAATTCGGGTCGGGGAACAAGCGCGGCATCACGGTGATCGGCTGGTCGCCGGGAACTGTGTTCGCGGGGCTGCCACTGGTCGGACGATAGATCAGGTCGACCGTACCGGTGCTGATGTCGCGCAGGTCGAAACGCCACAGGTTTCCCGCGAGATCGCCAGCGAAGGCGACATCGTCGACCTGGTCGTTGTCGTAGTCGCCCAACACGGGGGATGCCAGTCCGAAGCTGGTGACGGCGCTGCCACCATAGGTCGTCGGTGTCTGGAATTCCTTCAACACCGCACCCGTCTGCGCATCCAGGACGAAGAGCGAACTGAACTTGTTCGCAGCCGCGGGAGCGTTATAGGCCGGATCGAGGCTGTTGGTCGGGAAATAACCGCCGGGCACCAATACGACCCATTTGCCGCTCTTCAGGCGGCCGATGTTCGGCTGGCCGAAGGTGTAACCCAGGTTCGCACCGCCCACCGAATCGGAGTTGAACTCCCAGAGCACCTTGCCCGCCACTGCACTGGTACTGGCGGCAGTGGGGTCGGTGATATCCAGCGCATAGATGCCGCGGCCGCCATAACGCAGGCCGCCCACCAGAATGGTATGCCAACCGACCGCCGATGTCGGGCGGGCCTGGCTGAAGTAGACGTCACGGTAGATCGGCGTGGCGTCTACCGTGGGATGGTAGCTGAAATTGTCTTTCCTCGAGAAGTACCAGAGCTTCTGGTAAGACGCGGAAGGAACGTATGCCCACTGCTCCCGTCCGGGCGAGGACCCGTTCTGCGCAGCCAACCGTGCATCGAAAGCATGCAGCATGCCATCGTTCGCGGCCGCATAGAGCATCGGCTGACGATCGAGGTGATCGGCGACGAACTGTGAATAGCTCTTCTTTGGATCAGCCGTGTAGGCAGCCGTCTCGGGCGCCACCGTGCTGCCGTTGGTCGGTGGAAAATAGTCGCGATATCCGCTCGAGGGATAGCTTACATACACCGGCTGTGCGTTCACGATCGCACCAAGCAACGACCTGCGCGTGCGTAGCAGCGTGCCTTCGTCGGTACGGACGCCGCGGACCCAGTTGACACGTTTTTCGCCGTTGGTGTCACTGATGACATTGGCCGGAATCGGGTCGGGCTGCGCGATGTTCATGATCGCCTGCTGCGCAGCGGTCATGTTGGTGTACAGGTATTCCACACCCTTGCCTTCGCCCGGGCCGGCACTGGTCACGATGATGCGTGAATCCGTGCGATCGGTAAGCGCCTTGCCGGCTTCCCATAGCAGGCTTCCACGGCCACCGCTGGAAGTCACGGCATAGGCTTCGAGCTTGCCCGACCAGTCGGTCGACGAGAAGCTGGGAACATAGGTCACCGCATCCGTGCTGATCACGCCGGAACTCAAGGCCGCGGAAACCGCGCTGGATGTCGTGGCCAGCACCGAGTTGATGATGTTGACAAGGCTGTTGACCAGGGTGGTCGGGTCCGAGGCGTTGAAGAAACCGCCACGGCTGTTGACCGCGCCGTGCCAGGTATCGTCGATAGCCTGCGGAGCATTGTTGACCGGCCTGGGCCATGCCTTCGTGCCAGCTTTCAGCACGGTGAGATCGTTCGGAAAATCGAGGGTACCGGCAACGCCCAATGTCACGTAGAACTGCGAGACGTGCTGCCAGGTAGCCGGGTCGTTGGAGGGATTCCAGTAGACGTCCGGGTTCTTGGTAGGAGCGTCCGGATCCACGGCGGACGACGAGGTCAGGTCCGGCGTGTACGGCTTGACCCCATCCGCCAACTTAGGCTGGAGATCGGTCGCCCAGAAATACCAGGCGATATTGGCCATGGACGAGGTGTAGACGGTACCGGAAACGTTGCCGTATATCTTCGATACGGCATCGTTGATCGAATAGGCCGTCTTGTCGGGCAGCGCCTGGCTGACCTGGCTGGTGTTGGTGGAGCCCATGGCCGGGGCACCGTCGGCGCTCGCCCCAGGAAGCGTGGGATCGGTTTCGTTCCAGTAGCCGTCCGTCACCAGCATGTGGAAATTCCTGCGGCAGACGAGGTCCGCGCTGTCGTTGCCGGAAAGACCGTTCCAGTAAGGGTCGTTCGAGTCCTTGGTCAACCCGGCGCGAAAGATGTTCGACGCACGAATGGTCGCCGCGCGGGCGGGCGTATCGTTGCCGCCGACAACCTGGAAAATCCAGTCGAAGAAGCTCTGTCGGACCGTCGAGGTGAGGTCGCCGATATCCTGCAGGTTCGCTGTCGCACCGAAGCGCACCGAGAGATCCGTCGTGGTGGTGGACGTCGGATTCTTCATGTTCTGCCAGGCGATACGGATCGAGTTGCCGATCTTGGCGAAGGCCTGCGACATGGTCGTACGCGTCATCATGTTGCGCGTACGGTAATAGGCGAACCAGTTCGCGAAATTCTGGTAGTTGCTGCTCGGTACGGCCACCGCTTCCCAATTGGCGGAGTTGTACAACACGCCGGTGTCGACCGTTCCATCGGACTTCTTGATGATGGCCGTGTTCTTGAGGCGCCAGTAGTAGGGACCGCCGACCGGTTTGAGACCGTTGGGGTCCGTATAGGTACCGTTGAAAGGACTGGTGGCGTTGGGTGTGCAACGCCACCGGTTATCGGTGACGTTGCCTTTCTTGTCCGTCACGATCACGCCGAGCAAATTGGCCTGGCGACCATCGAACGCATCGCCCTGGCTGTTACCGTTGTTCCGGTACGCGGCGGCGGTCGTCGGCTGCTTATTGATACGGCGATTGACATCGATACCGTTCATCCACACGGAGGCCAACGTCTTGTCCGCATTGGGAAATGTGGTGCCATCGGCACGAACGGGCGGCGTATACGAAATGTTCGGATTGAAATAGACGCCGTTCATCGCCTCCGAACGCAGATCCGTCTTGTCGGTGATACGAGGATCGATCACACCCGCGCAGTCCCAGGGCATGTAGTAGCCCGTATTGCCGCCTACCGTGTCCTGCCACGACTTGTTGTCGAACGGACGGTTGTCGCCCATGTAGAAACTCTGCATCGACCCGGAGTCGTCGAAGGTCACGGCGACATTGGGTGCTACCGATGTGGTGAGATCGGGCGGGGCGCTGCCGAGGTTGGTACTGTCCGCCCTGGCCAATCCAGGCAGGCCTCCGAGCGTCGTCAGGACCAGCACGGTAGCGGCCGAAAGCAGGCGTTGGGATGCGCTCATGACGATATCTCTCAGTTGGCCTTGGCCGCGAACGTGGTCTCGATGACTCGAACCGTGTTGTCGTTCGCTCCGGTCGAGCGGGAGGTGATCCGGTAGATATGGCTGTCGACGCTGGTGTTGCCAGTACCCGGCGACGATTGCCCCGACTCGTGCTGCGAGCCGGCACCGGCCGGCAGCTCCACACCCAGGTCTTCGATGATGTACACCGGATCCTTGGTCAGCTTGAAGGTCTTGTCCGTGCTTTCCGCCGTGAGCGTGCCTTCGGAATACACCGTGCTTCCCGTGTCCACCCAGCCCGGCGAATTGCGGAACGTATCCACATCGGTATTCGATACGGTAGCGTCGTATTTGTAGCAAACGGGACCGGACGTGGTGCAGGCCATCGGATCGAGGTTGCTCGCCGTCCACAGGCGCCACTCTGCGCCGCGGAGAGCGGATTCAGCGCCGAAGTCGGCGAGCTGGGAACTGCGCAGGCCGCCGGCGAGGCGCAGCTGCATCAACGACGTACCAGACGCGGCAATGGCGAGGATCGTGATCAACAGCAGGAAGATCAGCGCGATCACGAGCACGACACCGGCCTGTCGCCGCGGTGCCTGCCATGCTCGATGAAGGGGAAGGCGTTTCATGTCTGCTCCGGAACGCATCGCATCAGGGGTTGTAGTTGCGCAGCATCACCAGCGAGGTGAACTGACGGCGGAGGCGCTTGTCGTCGAACCCTTGCTGAGATGGCTTGATGGCGAGGCCGACCGTGCCCGACTGCGCCGGATAGACCGGCGCGAAATTGCCGTTGCTGCTATCGGGCGTATACAGGAAGGCGGTTTCCGGCGTGGTAAGGGTTGGCATGGTGACCTGGCTCGAAAGCAGCAACGACACCTCGATGCTCTTCACCGCGCGCCACAGACATCCGGGATCGCTCGTCGTCAGTGTGTTCGCGGTCGGCGGACAGGTCACCGTCTTGTTCACCCGGGAGTCGACCTGGTCGGCGGTGAGGAAACGCACCGTGCCATTCGCATCTTCCACGCCGTAACGGAACGTCAGGCGCTCCACGCCACGAATCAATTCCTGGTCGGGTACCGAAACGGTGGTGCCGTTGACCCGGCGCATCAGCGCGCCCGTCTTGACGCCGGTGTCCGATCCGTTGTCGCTGACCACCTGCACGTAGTACGTGACGTTCTGCATGTCGTTAACGAAGTCGAACAGGCGCGGAGCCGACTGCGGCTGCAACGCCAGCGGCGTGATGAAATTGCTCGCCGCCGCCGGCACGAGCTTGGCCGTCGTGCTGCCGGTGACCGCGAATACCTGCGCGCTGGAGCAGTCAGCGACAAGCGCCATGCCGCTTTTAAATTCTGTGATCGGCGGCTCGGTGGCGGTCGGAGCGAGATCGATCTCCTTCAACGTATTGCCGGTCAGGTCGGGGACCACCTTATTGGTGTCGCCCAGGCGCCAGCCGCGGGACGAATCGAGATAGCGCAACGTAAGGACATCGGTGCCCACGACGCGATTGCCGACCGCGGTCCCCGCCGTGTCGAGCTTGCCGCCGAGGAACGTCACCGGAATCGGAAGACAACTGCCCGTACCCGTGCAGTTGTAGCCGCGCATGAACATGAAGGACGGCATCGCATACGGCGCCGTCGGCGCAGCTGGGTAGTTGACGCCGGACTCACCCGAGGCCCCGCCCCATTGGGTCGTGTTCTCGAACAACGCGGGAGCGGCGAGGAAATTCTTAGCGAGGATGCGCGGCGTGCGCAATCCGTCCAGGTAGACGTCCGACGTGGTCTTCGTTGCGACACCACCGGTGTTGTTGCAATACATGCCGGTGGCCATGCTGAGATCGTCGTTGAGCTTGCCGATGGCGAAACGACCGTCCTCCTGCAGGCGCGCGAGTTGCGTCTGCACCCGGTTGCTGCTGGAAGTCGAGAGGAACAGCGTGATGATACCCGCCGATACCAGCAGGCCGAGCACCATCGCGACCATCAGTTCGATCAGGGTGACGCCACGGATGGCGCGACGCATAGGGATACGCATGCTCATGGTTCGAAGACCCAGGTGAACGATTGCAGGTTGCCGTCGTCGACGTTGTCATCCGTGCCGCCGCCGATGCCGCGCTCGGCCCAGGTGATGGTCATCGTGCATGTTCCGCCGAAGGGCGGCCGCAAACCGATCTGTGCCGTCGGGTCGTAAGTGAGGTCGCCGGCCTTCGTGCATGCGATCGAGCTCGGCCCCAGGCCAGGCAGGAATGCCTGCAACTGTGCCGTCCAGAGCAGCTTGTCGCGCAAGGCGATGTCGTCGGGATCGCAGGGCGTCGTCGCGTCGCACTTGGGCATGGTGCCCGTGGTGAACGGATAGTCCGCGGAATAAGCGTCTTTCCACAATCCGTAGGGGTTGGCCCGCATCCGATCGGCCATGCTGTTGGCAAGGAAGGTCACTTGCGTGCGGACGAAGGCCGACTGGTTCGACCGCGTCGAGATGATCAACAGACCGGCGAGCCCGATGAGACCGACGCTGAATATCAGCACGGCCATCAACACCTCGATCAACGACACGCCGCGCGTCGCGCGGCGGGAGCGAATACTGGCCACGTAGGCTTCCCCTGCATTTCCCTGCCGATAGCCTATCCCGGTCTCCGGCCTTGTTAAGGCGCTTCCCGACGAGCGGTAGGTGGCCGCCGACAAGCGGAGCCTGACGAGGACCGGGGCTCACGCTAGGATGGCAGCCCGGAGTCGCCTTGAGCGGCACTGACCATCACACGGGGAAATATCATGCGACCGACCAGCGCGATCCTTATCGCCACCAGCCTTCTATGGACGTGCTGGGCCACCGCACAGGCCCAGGAAACCGGCCTGCCCGGCGCCACGTTGGACGACGCGGGGCAAGCGGCGGGTTTCGGCCAATTCCTCTGCGGGATTCCCGGCGGCCAGATCGATGCCTTCCGGCAGAAAGTGGACGCTCTCACCTCGGGAGGAACAGGGAGCGCGGCGTTCCACGCCGGCGAAGCGAGGGCCAGGAAGCTGATCAACCAGGCCCGTCAGGACAACGGAGATGGCCAGGAACTACGGGATGTTTCCTGCAGCGAGGCCACCACCCTCATCACGAACACCCTCGCGACGCCCTGACGTAAAGCGCACCGCACGTTCACGTTTATGGAGGCTCCATGGTGTCCACCCACAACGGGAGGCCCAGCCATGAACCACGACCGCCAGGACGTCAAACACCCCGACCACAGCCAGCCGAAGCATCCGGAATCCGAACACGAAAAGAAGGCCCGAAAGGAGCACGCCGACGAGAACCAGGACCACGCCCTGGAAGAAACCTTCCCGGCCAGCGATCCGGTCTCGCCCTTCGTGCCGGCGAAAGCGCCCAAATGAAACGCGCCACACGACGCCGCGCGTGTCGCCGACACGCCGGCGTCGCATCGGTATAACGCAGCGGTCACGAAGCAGCGGTGAGAATAGGTGGGCTACGAAAGGAGTTCTTCCGTGCTCGCGCAGTATGTCTTCACCTCGGCGGATATTCCGTTCCGCGTCGTTCGCCACGGCCACCGCTGGCGTGCGCTCCATGGTGACCGCGAAGTCGGTCGCTACGACAGCGCCGAAGAGGCGATCCATGCCCTTCGTGCCGGTCATCCCGATGCCCGCCTGCCCCGGCGCCTGAGCGACTGGCGCTACCTGCCGGATGCTCCCCTGCTCCACCTGGCACCGCCCAGCGCGGCCGCCATGGCACGTCTCGCCGCGGGTTAAACGTCAAAGGGCCATGCTGCGCCAGTGGCCATGGTCGTCCTCGATCCGCAGCTCCACGGATGCGCCGCTCGCGTGATGCGCGCGCGCCTGGCGCAGCGCATAGGACAATGCGTCGCGCTCCTGTTCGAAACGCACCGGTTTTTCCGCATCCACGCGCACCGCCCATTCGGTGCCGGGCTGCGGTGGCTGCATGACGTAGACCCGGACGTAGCGCATCGCTCGTAGCCTTTCCTCAGCCCTCACGAGGCCATTCACGCGCCAATAGGGCGAAGACAACGTCATCGACCCATTCACCGCGGAAGAAATAGCTCTCGACGTGATGGGCCTCCTGGCGAAAGCCGAGCGAACGCAACAGCGCGATGCTGGCGACATTGCGTGGGTCCACGGAGGCCACGGCACGCCGGTAGCCCCAATCGCCAAAGGCGAGGCCGAGGGCCGTGGCCATGGCTTCACGGGCGTAGCCACGGCCTTGCCGCTCGGGCCTGAGCGACACGCCGAACTCGATCGCCTCGCCCGGGGCGGAGGGGAAATGGATGCCGAGATCGCCGACGAGTTCGGCGGAGTCCTTTTCCCGGATCGCGAGTTGGAACCAGCTATCGGGCGCGGCGAAGGACTGCACGGCCTGCCTCGCGATGAACGCTTCCGCATCGCCGACGTCCGTCGGTTTCCAACCCTGATAGCGGGCCACGGCATCGTCGCCACGGTAAGCAAGCAGGAGTGGCGCGTCCGCCGGAACGAGGCGGTCCAGGCGCAGCCGCGCGGTGAGGAAGACGGGGTGAACGGGATGGTCCATGCGGCATCCTCGGCCGATCCGGCCGCCGCCGCAACTAGTCCTCGCCAGTCTCGCGTTTTTCATAGGCGGCACGCGCCGCCTCGATCTCCGCGCGATGCTTTTCCGCCCACAACCACACGCTGCAGAAGGCGGCACCGAGGCTCAGGCCGATCTCGGTGAGTTCGTATTCCACGCGCGGCGGCACCACCGGATAAACCGTGCGCGTGACCAGGCCGTCGGCCTCCATCTGGCGCAAGGTCTTGGTAAGCATTTTCTGGCTTACCCCGCCGATAAGGTCGGCGAGACGGCCAAAACGCAGGCGGCCGTGTTCCGCCAGCACTTCCAGCGTGAGCATCGTCCAGCGGTCGGCGACGCGCTCGATGATTCCCCGCACCAGCGTATCGAGTTCCGGGTCGGTATGGGTCTCGCCCAGCACGCGGCAAGGCTCGTCATAGATTTTCCTGGCCTTGGCTGGCATATCGGTGCTCCATGGTTTCCGAAGGGTAAGTATGGAACTTTCTGGCGCCTACTTTCCATTGGATCGTGTCCAGCCTAGCCTACACCCACCCCTTATCCGACGAGGTTCCCCATGAACATCACAGGCAACACGATCCTCATCACCGGCGGCGGTTCGGGCATCGGCCGGGCCCTGGCGGAAGCCTTCCACGCGCGCGGCAACCAGGTCGTCATCGCAGGCCGCCGGCAAGGCGTGCTCGACGCGGCCACCGCCGCGAACCCCGGCATGAAGTCAGCGGTGCTGGACATCGAGGACCCTGCGGCTATCCAGCGTTTCGCCGCCCAGCTGAGCAAGGACTTTCCGGCCCTCAACGTTGTGATCCACAACGCCGGCATCATGCGTCCGGAGCGGCTGACCGATGGCAGCACGGACACCGCGGAAGCCACCATCACCACCAACCTGCTCGGCCCGATCCGGCTCAACGCGGCACTGATCGATCATCTGCTGGCGCAGCCGAAGGCGAGCATCGTCACCGTGTCTTCCGGCCTTGCCTTCCTTCCTTTCGCCGTCGCACCGACCTACTGCGCAACCAAGGCGGCGATCCATTCGTATTCGGAAACGCTGCGCTACCAGCTGAAGGACACGTCGGTGCAGGTGCTGGAACTGGTACCGCCGTATGTGCAGACCGAACTGATGGGGGAGCGGCAGAAGAACGATCCGAACGCGATGCCGCTGGATGCGTTCATCGAGGAAACGATGCGGCTTATCGAGAGCACGCCGGATGCGACGGAGATCCTCGTGGAGCGTGTGAAGCCGCTGCGTTTCGCCGAGGCTAATGGGAGCTACGCGGGCCTCTTCAAGCAGTTCAACGATAACGCGGCGGATCACGCTCCGTAGTCGCCGAATCGCCGACGAAGTCGGCTCCCACCGGGGCCGCTATCGCCGACAAGGTCGGCGATGCTTTTCCAACAGACACAAAAAAACCCGCTGGCGCGGGTTTTTTTGTGTCCTCCGGGACCGCTCGTCGGCAGTCCGGGAGAAAGGCGCTGGTGCCGGAAATAGGAATCGAAGCCTAGTCCACAGGCGTTGCGCGCCAATGCATACGCTGCCGTTACGACAGGCTGTACTCACAGCCATACTCACATTCGGCGGCGACTGGCCCGGCCTTGGGTTTAGACGACCGCTTACGTTGCGTGCGCGGGGCTGACCCGGCACGCAACGCGCGAGGAGTTAGCCGTCAGCCTTCGCTCGTGGCTTAAGGCGGAAGCTGACACCCATTCGATTGATCGCATTCATGGCCGCGATGGTCAGGGTGAGGTCAACGAGATCCTTCTCGTCGAACACTGCCGATGCCGCTGCATAGGCCGCGTCGGATGCATGGGTCTCGCTGACGCGAGTCACCTCTTCCGCCCATGCCAGAGCGGCCCGCTCCTGATCCGAGAAAAGGTAGGCCGCCTCGTGCCATACCGGGACCAGCACGACGGTATCAATCGACATGCCTGCCTTGATCAGATCGCGCGTGTGGATGTCGATGCAATGAGCGCAACCGTTGATCTGCGAGACGCGCAAGAACACCAGGTGGATAAGCTTGGACGGCAGTCCCGTGCCCGTTGTCACGTAGTGGTGGAGTGCACCGACGGCTTTGGCGCCCTCGGGGGAAGCTGTAAACCAGTTAGCGCGATTCATGTTCGGAGCTCCTTATTCGTAGGGATAAGTCGCCGGCAAGCGCCGGCGATCAATACCCAGACGATTCAGCCCCGGCGTTTGTGACAGGTAGCGACCGGTGAGATCGAATGGTCAGAAAATGACCGCATGACCTTCAGCCGATCGAACCGACGCGAGCGCGAAGATCGCCGCGAACGCAGTAACTACGTCAGCGGCGGCCCGGGCTTCCGGTTCTGCGAACGACACCGCGAGCGGTATCCGGTGACGCGATCGTGCTCAGTATGCATGCCCGGCCAGAAACCCGCGCCGCGGGCGCGCCGGAGGCGCTGATGGCGTTCTATGGCCGACAGCCTGCAGGCCGCGCCAGGCGCGGTGCCCGCGAGCGCGAGAACGTCCGCATGCGGTGCGAGAAGCACGGCTGGTACAACCCGATGCAGAGGACGCTCGGCGGTCGGTGGGTGATTGGGCCGTGCCAGGGGTGCGCTGCTGATCGGTACGAGGCGACGATCCGTCGGTGGGCTGAGGAGCGCGAAGCTATGAGCGATCGTCCAGACCCTTCGGCTTCCGAGGAAGCGGAGGGAACTGATCGTCCTTCGCAGCCTTCCTAGCCTCGGCGAGCGCCGCCACGTCCGGCATGTGGTGGCTTAGGTAGCGCTCGACGAAGTACCGGGCTTGATCCTCACTGGCGGCGTAGCAGCTGAGTTCCCTGCCCACCCACGGCATGACGGCAGCCCGCCACCGGCCGTAAGGAAACACGGTCTTCGTGACGTAGCCGACCTCGACGCCCTTCACCTGGGCAAACCAGGCGGCACCCGCCACTGTGGGTGCCCTCCAATCGATGTCGGCGATGCTGTGCATGGCCGCGGACGATACGCGGGCGCGGTCTCAGAAGTGTGGACGATCTAACCGCGCTTCCGGAGCTTGTGCGCGCAACCCTTTGAGGCCGCTCCGTTACGGGGATTCCCGCAACGGCTCCACGAGCTCGGGCCCCTTGTTCCGCGGAGAGCCCACGGCCTTCGGCACCGGGTGGTAGGCGAGGTCTGCCTCCGGAACCTTGGCCAGCACGCCCTGGGCGTCGGCTGCCGTGCCTTCGGCCCACACCTCCCAGAGGTCGGGCGGCAGGATGACCGGTTGCCGATCGTGGATGTCGCCGGAGACCTTCCCGGGCTCGCCGGTGATCACCGTGTAGGTGTGCACCCATTCGGCATCGGGCGATTCCCTCCAGGCTTCCCAGAGGCCGGCGAACATGAGGATATCTCCGGCGGGATCGTGGATGAAGTACGGCTGCTTGTTCGGCGCCTCGCCCTTCCATTCGAAGTAGCCGCTGGCCGGCACCAGGCAGCGCCGCTTCTTGAACGCCTCGCGGAACGATGGCTTCGTGGCCACCGTGTCGGCACGGGCGTTGATGGTCTTCGCGCCGAACTTCATGTCCTTCGCCCAGTGCGGCACGAGCCCCCAGCGGTAGGCGCGGACGTGGTAGCCGCCATCCCCGTGCAGCACCACCGGCGCCTTCTGGGTCGGCGCGATGTTGTACTGCGGCTCGCGCTGGTTGATCTCGCTGATGATATCCAGCTCCATCTGCTCGAGCACCTCCCGCGCCTGGCGGGAGACGGAGACGGGTCCGAAGGTGGCGTAGCGGCCGCACATGGCCGCAGCATACCGCGGGCGCGTGAGGGCGGCGTCAGGCAGCGAAGGCGGGCATCAAGGGTCGCGCCTCCCGAACAATGCGCTCACGAAATCCATGTCGGACGTGGATGAGATGGTGATTTCGAGGAAGCCGACGAGGCCGGCGATGAATACGACAGCCAGCACGACAAGCCTCGCCCATCCGAGGCCTACCAGCCTCGTCCAGTCGAACCGCATGGCCAAGGATGCCGACGCTAGAACGAAAAGCGGGAGGCAAAAGCGCGTCTCCATCGCCCCCGGGATGATCGCCAGCACCGGGAAGATCAGAGTAGCCGCAAGGGCTAGCTCGCCGAACCCGATTGGCCGAAGGAAGAATGCCAACGCGCCCAGGAAGATCAAAGCGAAGCAATATGCCGACCAGAGGCGCGATCCGGGCTTCACGTCGGGCTTATAGACAAGGCCGTCGCGAACGTCCACTCCATTGAGGAAGTGGCGCACGTAGATTCCGGCCATGGTGACCGGTTTCGACACGACCAGCCGAGCGTAATCCCCAAGCCCTGCTTGTCCGAGGGGGTCGACCTCCGCCAACAGCTTCTGCCCTATACGATCGGCGTAACTGATCGGCTGAGATAGATGCCCATGGACGGTGGTGGACGCCTACGCACAAAAAAACCCGCATTTCAGCGGGTTTTCTGGCGTCTTGTGGACTCGTGTGGACGTCCTCGGACTAGTTCATGGTGCCGGAAATAGGAATCGAACCTACGACCTCATCATTACGAATGACGCGCTCTACCAACTGAGCTATTCCGGCGAGAAGCGGAATTCTAGGGAAGCTTGGCACCCGGCGCAAGCCTCAGCCGGCCATGCGCAGCTCCTTGGGCAGGGCGAAGGTGATGTTTTCCGCCTCTCCGTCCAGTTCACGCACGCTGCCCGAGCCCCAGGATTGCAGGCGGGCGATCACTTCCTGGACGAGCTTTTCCGGAGCCGAGGCACCCGCGGTGACGCCGACGCGGGTCTTGCCTTCCAACCAGCCGCGCTGGATGTGTTCGGCGCCGTCGATCAGGTATGAGGTGACGCCCTGTTTCTCGGCCAGTTCCTTCAGGCGGTTCGAATTCGAGCTGTTGACCGAGCCCACCACGAGGACGAGGTCCACGGCGTCGGCGAGGCGGCGCACGGCGTCCTGGCGGTTCTGCGTGGCGTAGCAGATATCGTCCTTGCGCGGGCCCTCGATGCTCGGGAATTTCGCGCGCAAGGCGCCGATGATGGCGATGGTGTCGTCCACCGACAGGGTCGTCTGGGTGACGAAGGCGAGCTTGTCCGGCTGCGAGGGCACCAGTTCGGCGACGTCCTCCACCGATTCGACGAGATAGATATGCCCGGCGTTGGCGCGGTTCCACTGGCCCATCGTGCCCTGGACCTCCGGATGGCCGGCGTGGCCGATGAGGACGACGTCATGGCCCGCGCGGCCCAGGCGCGCGACTTCCATGTGCACCTTGGTCACCAGCGGGCAGGTGGCGTCGAACACGTTGAGGTGGCGGCGATCGGCCTCTTCGCGCACGGCCTTCGGTACGCCATGGGCGCTGAAGATCACCGTGGCGCCATCGGGCACCTCGTCGAGCTCGTCGACGAAGACCGCGCCATCGGCACGCAAGCGCTCCACGACATAGCGGTTGTGCACCACCTCGTGACGCACGTAGATGGGCGCGCCGTAGGATTCGAGCGCGCGCTCGACGATGGCGATGGCCCGATCGACGCCGGCACAGAAACCGCGGGGATTGGCGAGGAGGATGTCCAAGGGGACCTCGTGGCCGTGAGGCCGTGGCTATGGGCTTTGGGCGCCCTGGGGCGCCGGAACCCGCGCATTATCGCACGGGCGCCCTCCGCGTCCCTTAAGTCGTGCTGAAATCCAACCATCTCCCGGCGGGAAGCCGCGTGGGGAAGCCGGGTGGCAAGGGGGTGGGAAGCGCGCTGGCGCGCGAACGAGCTCGCGGCGGACCCATTCGCGCGCCAGCGCGCTTCCCGCCCTTAGCGGGGGGCGGGCTTGGGCGAGCCGCTGAACAGGCTGAACACGATCAGGGCCGCGGCCCCGACGCTGATGGCGGAATCGGCCACGTTGAACACCGGAAACGGGTAGCTGCCCAGGTAGACCTGGATGAAGTCGGTGACCTTGGCCGCATGCACCCGGTCGATCACGTTGCCCAGCGCGCCGCCCACGATCAATGCCAGGGGCACGGCGGTACGCCAGTCGTGGCGCGGCGTACGCGAGAGCCACACGCCCAGGGTGCCGCTGATGACGGCCGCCAGCAGGACGAAGAACCAGCGCTGCCACCCGGCGCTATCGGCCAGGAAGCTGAACGCGGCGCCGGTATTGAAGGTGAGTGTCCAGTTGAGTACGCCCGGAATCACCGGATGCGGCGTCTCGGCCGGCTGCAAGGCCGTGAGCGCCCACCACTTGGTCAACTGGTCGAGCACGATCATCACGGCGGCGAGCCAGAGCCAGGACAGCGCGTTGGGTTTGGGGCGTACGGTCATGCGTCGGGAGCCATTCGAGTCGGGGGTTGAGGTGGCGGGGCCGCCGGTCAGAACCAGCGGCGGTCCTCGCCCTGCCCCGTCACGTTCTCCACGCAGCGGCCGCAGATCTCCGGATGGGACGGGTCGACACCGACGTCGGGACGATGGTGCCAGCAACGGATGCACTTGACCGCCTCGCTGACCGCGGCCGAGACGTACACCTCGGCCCCGTCCAGTTCCACCCGCTCGGCCGAGGCCGGACGACCTTCCAGCGGCGCGAGGGTCACTTCCGAGGTGATGAAGAAGAAGCGCAGTTCGGAAGCCGATTCGGCCAGCGCCGCCTGGGTGGCGAGGTCGGCGTGGATCGTCAGGGTGGCGTCGAGAGAGGCGCCGATCTTGCCGTCCTTGCGCATCCCTTCCAACACACGCGACGCCGTCTCGCGAATCGTAAGCAAGGTCGACCACCAACCACGCGCGTCGGCGTCCTGGTGCACGTCGAGCCCTTCATAGAAGGTCTCGAACAGCACCGATTCGCTGCGCGAGCCCGGCATATGCGCCCAGATTTCCTCGGCGGTGAAGCTGACGATCGGCGCCAACCAGCGGGCCATGGCCTCGAGAATCCGGTACATCGCGCTCTGCGCGCTGCGCCGGCCGCGGCTGTCCGTCGGCATCGTATAGAGGCGGTCCTTCGTGATGTCGAGGTACAGCGCACCGAGCTCGTTGGTGCAGAAGTTCTGCACGCGCTGGACGATCTCGGGGAAGTCGTAGCGCTCGTATGCGGCCACGATCGCCGCCTGCGTGTCCGCCGCCTGGCGCACCGCCCATCGATCGAGATCCAGGCAGGCGTCGGTGGCGAGCAGGTGCTTGTCCGGATCGAAACCATCGAGGTTGCCGAGCAGGAAGCGCGCCGTGTTACGGATGCGTCGATAGGTGTCCGCCACGCGCTTCAGGATCTCGTCCGAAAGCGACATCTCGTTGCGGTAGTCGGTCGAACAGATCCACAGGCGCAGGATGTCCGCGCCCAGGGTCTTCATGATGTCCTGCGGCTCGATGCCGTTGCCCAGCGACTTGGACATCTTGCGACCCTGCGCGTCCACAGTGAAACCGTGGGTCAGCACGTGGTCGTAAGGTGCGCGGCCGTGGATCGCCGCCGAGGTGAGCAGCGAGGACTGGAACCAGCCGCGATGCTGGTCGGAGCCTTCCAGGTACATCACCTTGTATTCGCTGGCGTCCCCTGCCTGCAGTTCAGGACGCGCGCCGATCACGGCGAAATGACTGACGCCGGAATCGAACCACACGTCGAGGACGTCGGTGACTTTCTCGTACTTGTCCGCATCGTCACCCAGCAGTTCACGCGGGTCGAGCGAGAACCAGCTGTCGATGCCTTCCAGCGCGACTTTCCGCGCCACCTTCTCCATCAGTTCGACGGAATCCGGATGCGGGTCGTGCGTGTTCTTGTCGACGAACAGCGTGATCGGCACGCCCCAGGTGCGCTGGCGCGAGATGCACCAGTCGGGACGGCCATCGACCATGCCCGCGATGCGCTCTTCGCCCCAGCCGGGCACCCAGCGCACGGCCTTGATCGATGTAAGTGCGGTACGGCGCAGGTCGGCCTGCTCCATGCCGATGAACCACTGCGGCGTGGCGCGGAAGATCACCGGCGTCTTGTGCCGCCAGCAATGCGGATAGCTGTGCGTGAGCTTCGCCGAGGCGAGCAGCACGCCGCGATCGCGCAGCAGGTCGACGATCTGGTCGTTCGCCTTCCAGATGTGCACGCCGGCGAACGAAACATCGCCCGCCAGGGGCAGGTCGGCGCGATAGACACCGCGGCCGTCGACGTAGTTGAGCGTGCCGATGCCATAGTTCTGGCCGACGACGAAATCTTCCGCACCGTGGTCGGGCGCGGTATGCACGGCACCGGTGCCGTCTTCGTCGGACACGTGGTCACCGAGGATGATCGGCACATGCTTGTCGTAGAACGGATGACGCAGCGGCTGGTTTTCCAGCACCGCGCCCTGCACACGCGCGAGCACGTTCACCGTGTCCACGCCATAGCGGGCCAGCGCCTTCTCGACCAGCGCCGAGGCGATCACCAGCAGCAGCGGCTTGCCGCCGCGCGCAGGGCCCTCGACGAGGGCGTATTCGATCTCGCCACCCAGCGACACGGCCTGGCTGGAGGGAAGCGTCCAGGGCGTGGTCGTCCAGATGGGAACGGCGATGTTCGCTTCGCCCGTGGCGATGCCGAACAAGGCGCCGAAGGACACCGGATCGACCGCGTCATAGGCGACGTCCACCGCCGGCGAGGTCTTGTCGGCGTATTCGATCTCGGCCTCGGCCAGCGCCGAACCGCAATCGAAACACCAGTACACCGGCTTGGCACCACGCACGACGTGCCCGTTGGCGACGATGCGTGCCAGTGCACGGATCATGTCGGCCTCGTAGGTGAAATCGAGCGTGCGGTACGGCTTCTCCCAATCGCCAAGGACGCCCAGGCGCTTGAAATCCGTACGCTGGAGATCGATCTGCGCCATCGCGTACTCGCGGCACTTCTGCCGGAACGCGGCGGCGTCGAGTTTGTCGCCCGCCTTGCCGAATTTCTTCTCGATCGCGATCTCGATCGGCAAGCCATGGCAATCCCAGCCCGGCGCGTAAGGCGCGCGGTAACCGGCCATCAGCTTCGACTTGACGACGACGTCCTTGAGCACCTTGTTGACCGCATGTCCGAGATGGATCATGCCGTTGGCATAGGGAGGGCCGTCGTGCAGCACGAACACCTTGTCTCGCCCCGCCGTGTGCGCCTGGATCTGCGCATAGCGGCCCACGCGCTCCCACGTGGCCAGCCAGCCGGGCTCGCGCTTGGGCAGGTCGCCACGCATCGGGAAATCCGTCTGCGGCAGGTTGATGGTGTTCTTGTAATCCTGGGTCATCGCTGGGAACCGTGGGTTTCTGGGGCATCGACAAGTATGGGGTTCATCCCAAGGGCCTGCCGGGCGGCGATCTCGTCTTGGCGCATTTGCGCGGTCAGGGCGTCGAGGCCGTCGAATTTTTCTTCGTCGCGCAGTTTCCGGACGAACTCCACGCCGATGCGCTGGCCGTAGAGATCGCCGGAGAAATCGAAAAGGTGGGCCTCGAGCAGCGGCTCGCGCACCTCGTTCACCGTCGGCCGGTAACCGAGGCTGGCCACGCCGGGCCAACTGCAGGGACCGTCGCCGATGCCGATACGCACGGCGAAGATGCCATGGATCGGGCTCACCCGTTCACTGAGATGGACGTTGGCGGTGGGATATCCAAGGGTGCGGCCCAACTGCTGGCCGTGTTCCACATGGCCATCGATGACGAACGGCCGGCCCAGCAGACGCGCGGCCTCGCCGAAACGGCCTTCGGCCAGCAGCGTGCGCACCCGCGACGACGAGACCCGTTCGCCGTCGACCAGGACCGGCGGCACCGCATGCGCGGTGAAGCCCAGGTCGGCGCCCATCGCCTGCAGGAGGGCGAAATCGCCGCCGCGACGATGGCCAAAGCGGAAATCCTCACCCACCCACACCTCGCGCGCGGCCATGCGGCCGACGATCACCTTGCGAACGAAGTCCTCGGCGGACATCGCGGTCAAGGCCTGGTCGAAGCGCAACGAGAGCAACTCGCGGATGCCGGCGGCCGTCATGCCCTCGGCTTTTTCGCGCACGCCTGAAAGGCGCGGCACCGGCTCCTTCGAGAAGAAGGCGCGGGGCAAGGGCTCGAAGGTGATCACCGCGGGGGCCAGGCCACGCGCCTCGGCCCGCTGGCGCACCTCGGACAGGATCGCCTGGTGGCCGAGGTGCAGGCCGTCGAAAGCACCGATCGCGACCACGCTGCCTTCGGGTGCGAGGCATGGACCGTCGACGTCGCGATGGAGTCGCAACGTCATGCCGGGATGCCCTTGGATCGATACGGAATAAAAGCCATCGGGCCAGTATAGCCGCCCCATTGCGCCGCACAATGCGACGCCCGGCCCCTCACTGCGCGCGCAGATCGCGCAGGCGGAAACCCATCGCGAACAGCGTACCCACGTAGGCGCCGCCACCGGCACCGACCAGCACGGCCAGGCGCCATACCCGCTCCCATTTCTCGACCGCGCTCCATTCCGGCCAGACATACAGGCCGGCGAGCAACACCGAAACCATCACCGCGCAGGCCACGCCCAGGCGGACCAGGTGACGGCTCCAGCCCGGCTGGCGGGCATACACGCCGGCCTTGCCCAACCATCGCCAGAGCAGCAGCAGGTTGAGATAGCTGGCCAGGGCGCTGGCCATGCCCAGGGCCATGTGCAATCCCGGGATCGTGGCGATCGCCTCCATCCACGAGCCCGCCTTCTGCGCCGGACTCGCCCAGAGGAAGAACAGCAATGCCAGGAAGGCCACGTTGAAGACCATGTTGGCCACCAGCGAAGCGACGCCGGCACGGACCGGGGTCTTCGTGTCCTTGCGCGCGTAGAAGGCCGGCAGCACGACCTTGACCAGGGCGAACGCGGGCAGCCCGAAACTCAACGCCGAGATCGACAGGGACGCCATCTTCGTATCGAAGGCGGTGAACCGGCCATGCTGGAAGATCGTGGCCACCAGCGGCACCGAAAGGATCATCAGGCCGAACATCGCCGGCACGGCGATCAGCAGCGTCGTGCGCAGGCCCCAGTCCAGCGCGCGCGAGAAACCTTCCTTGTCGGTGGTCACGTGGTGACGCGAAAGCGAAGGCAGGATCACCGTGCCCAACGCCACGCCGAACACGCCCAGCGGCAGCTCCAGGAAGCGGTCGGCCTGCGACAGCCAGCTTTGCGAACCGGCGATGAGCAGCGAGGCGATCACCGTGTCGAGTAGCAGGTTGATCTGCGCCACCGACGAACCGAACAGGGTCGGCACCATCAGCCGCATGATCCGGCGCACGTCCGGCGAACTCCAACCCCAGCGCGGCAGCGTGAGCAGGTCCAGCTGCTTCAACGCGGGCATCTGGAAAACCAGTTGCAGCGCGCCGGCCACGAGGATGGCCCAGCCCATCGCCATGATCGGCGTGTGCAACTTCGGCGCGAGCCACAGCGCCCCGGCGATCATGCAGAGGTTGAGGATCACCGGCGTCAGCGCCGGCAGGCCGAACCGGTGGAAGCTGTTCAGCGCGCCGCCGCTCAGGGCCGTGAGCGAAACGAACAGGAGGAAGGGGAAGGTCAGCCGCAGCAGGTCGACGGTGAGTCCGAATTTCTCCGGTGTCTCGACGGCGCCCGGCGAAAAGATGGCCGTCACCTGTGGCGCGAAGATCACGCCCAGGGCCACGACCACCAGCAGGACGCCGCCAAGGGTGCCGGCGGTCAGCGACATCAACCGCTTCAGGTCCTCGTGCGGGCGGGTCTCCTTCACTTCCGTGAAGACGGGCACGAAGGCCGTTGAGAACGAGCCTTCGGCGAACAGCCGGCGCATGAAGTTGGGAATGCGGAAAGCCACCCAGAAGGCGTCGGTGGCCGCATTGGCGCCGAACGAGGCATTGATCGCCATGTCGCGGACCAGACCGAGCACGCGGGACACCATGGTCATGCCGCTGAAGCTGAGCATGCCGCGAAGGAGACTGGGGGTTTTCATCCGGACGAGGGATACCTGGAACAAACCCCTAGTTTGACAGCGGCGCCGGGGCGGAGGACAGTCCGCCATCTGGAATTTGCGGGGCAGTCCGCCCCGCCCGTCCGCCGACCCGCCCGTGCGGGGGCTAAGCTATTGACGCAACCCGTCTTTGGCTTCAAAATGAGCGTCTTTTTTAAAACCAACCGAACTCTGGAGCTTTACCTTGGCCAACATCAAGTCCGCGAAGAAGCGTGCGCGTCAGTCGGAGCAGCGCCGTCTGCGCAACGTCAGCGCGCGTTCCATGGTGCGTTCCGCACTGAAGAAGGTCGTCAAGGCGATCGAC
>Ga0182008_10000202_pt1 | contig 46777 bp, 41 predicted proteins | sample Sormic07211129_1_FD_120482 | JGI IMG/M metagenome (GOLD analysis project Ga0182008, IMG submission 120482) | Rhizosphere microbial communities from Sorghum bicolor, Mead, Nebraska, USA - 072115-129_1 metaG | ecosystem: Host-associated > Plants > Roots > Rhizosphere | place: USA: Nebraska...
GCCGCCCAGCTCACCGATGATATGGATCGGGTTGTCGCTTTCCATCACCTGCGGATAACCGGGGATCAGCACCCGCACATCGTGCAGGTGGGCCATGGCGCGGGGCAGGGCGGCGGAGACGTCGCCCAGGCCACCGGTTTTCACCAGGTCGGCAAACTCGGAGGTCACAAACAGGACTTTCTTACGGTTGGGGTTGTGGCTCGGAACCGGCCGCACTGTGGTGAGGTCAGCCAACGCGGCGACCCCGCCAACGCTCTGACTAACACGCTCTCCCTGAATACTTGCAGCGGCACTGATCATAATTCTCTCCACGTGTTGGTCGGCTAATGGCCGGCTGCCATTAACTCCGTCGACCGCATCCTGCGGCCACGCGCACAAGCGCTGTACAGATCTGGCAAGGCTTATGCCAGTTGCACGGTTGGCAGATATAGATTGGATGGACGGGCATCGGGCTGGAACCGTGTGTGCTCGTCGTACCTTAAAACTTGACCAATGGCCGAGTTGAAAAGTTTAGATTTTTTGCGGGGTTTTTGTTTTGGAACGGACCCATCGGTCATGAGTCTAGGACAGATCCCAGAGCCTGTAGGCTTTCTGGGAATATTTTGTAGGACAAAATAATTGTAACCATATGCCAGGGTGGACCGGACTCTGTGGCGAGCAGGCTTGCCCTGCGTTGGGCTATGTAGCATGGGGGAGCGCTTCGCGCTCCAACGCGGGGCAAGCCCGCTCGCCACAGCAAGGCGGTTCGCTATAAGAGTGCGAACGCACAGAAACGGTGCGTCAGCCCAGCACGCGAATGGGCATGCCGTTCGTCCAGGCTTGAATGTCTTCGATCATCTGTGAATAGAACTGCCGGTAATTCTGCTCGCTCACGTAGCCCACGTGCGGGGTGGCCAGCACATTCGGCAACCTGCGCAACGGGTGATCCGCCGGCAACGGCTCCTCGGCATATACATCCAGCGCCGCCCCGGCCAGGCGACCGCTTTCCAGGGCCTGCACCAGTGCCTGCTCATCCACAATCGGCCCGCGTGCAGTGTTGACCAGGCGCGCGCCGGGTTTCATCCAGCCCAGCGCCTGGGCATCCACCAGCCCACGGCTACGGTCGCTGAGTACCAGATGAACGGTAAGGATGTCTGACTGTTCAAACAGCGCTTGCTTGCTGACCCAGGTCACGCCGGACTCGGCGGCACGTTCCGGCGTGAGGTTTTCACTCCAGGCAATCACGCGCATGCCGAACACCTGCGCAAACTGCGCGACCTTCTGGCCAATGCTGCCCAGGCCGAGAATCCCCAGGGTCTTGCCGTGCAGGTCGCCGCCGAGGCCCACCTGCCAATGGCCGGCACGCAGCGAATTGGCTTCGGCCACCAGGTTGCGGGTGGAAGCCATGATCAATGCCCAAGTCAGTTCCGGCGCGGCGTGTTTGTAGCTGTCGGTGCCACAGACCTGAATGCCCAGGGCCTTGGCGGCGGGGATGTCGATGGCGGCGTTGCGCATGCCGCCGGTTACCAGCAACTTGAGCCGGGGCAGGCCTTGCAGCAGTGCCTTGTCGAAGGTGGAGCGTTCGCGCATCACGCAAATCACCTCGAACCCCTGCAAACGCTCGATCATCGTGGCGGTATCCGCCGGGTAATCGTGCAGGAAGTGCACCTGGCCCACCGTCTCAAGGACTGACCAATCAACCACGCCTCTGGCCACGTCCTGCCAATCATCAATGATTGCGATCTGTACCGACATTCACGAGTGCCTCGAAAAAGGTTGGATTAAAGGGCATTCAGCCCCTGCAACAGTGCTGCGTGAAACCGGGCCGGCTCTTCCATTTGTGGCGCATGCCCCAGGCCTGGGAATTCCACCAGGGTGGCATGGGGGATCAGCTTGGCTGCCTGCTTGCCGAGCACGGCGTAGTTGCCGAGCTTGGCTTTGACGGCTGGCGGCGCGACGTCTTTGCCGATGGCGGTGTTGTCGGACGTGCCAATCAGCAGCAGCGTCGGCATCTTCAGGTCCTTGAACTCGTAGTACACCGGCTGGGTGAAGATCATGTCGTAAATCAGCGCCGAGTTCCATGCGACCCGCGTATGCCCGGGGCCGTTGCTGAGGCCGGCGTACATGTCTACCCAGCGCTCGTACTCCGGCTTCCAGCGCCCGACGTAATAAGTGTTGAGTTGGTACTTGCGGATGCCCTCGGCACTGACATTCAGCTCACGGGCATACCATTGGTCGACGCTGAGCGAGGGCACGCCCAGCGCTTTCCAGTCTTCCAGGCCGATCGGATTCACCAGCGCCAACTGTTCGGTTTGCCCGGGGTACATCAGGGCGTAGCGCGTGGCAAGCATGCCGCCGGTGGAATGGCCGACAAGGGTAGCCTTCTGAACACCGAGCTTTTCCAGCAGTTGGTGGGTATTGAGAGCCAGTTGCTGGAAGCTGTATTGATAGTGATCGGGTTTGCTGGAGCTGCAGAAGCCTATCTGGTCCGGCGCGATCACGCGGTAGCCGGCGTCGCTCAGGGCCTTGATCGAACTTTCCCACGTCGCGCCGCAGAAGTTCTTGCCGTGCATCAGCACCACGCTGCGACCGTTGGGCTTGCCATTGGCCGGAACGTCCATGTAGCCCATTTGCAGCGACTCGCCTTGGGATTGAAACTCGAAATGCTTGAGCGGATAGGGGTAGTCGAAGCCTTGCAGTTCAGGACCGTAGGTGGCGGCAAATACCGGCGCGGCGGTGGCCGTGATCAGGCCGGAGATGCAAAAAGCGCGGAACAGAGGCATGGGCAGGGCTCCTGGAAAGGTGGTTCGGATGCTGTTGCCCAAGGATTAAGCAGCGATTAAACCCATTGCAAAGTCACGGCGGCCAGCACGCCATAGCGCAGGCTTTTGGCCAGGGTCACCAGCAACAGAAATCGCCACAATGGCTCGCGCATCACTCCGGCTACCAACGTCAGCGGGTCGCCAATGATCGGCACCCAACTGAGCAACAGTGTCCAATGGCCCCAGCGCTGGTAATGCTGGCGGGCTTTGTCCAGTTGCTGGTCGCTGACCGGAAACCAGCGTCGCCCCTTGAAGTGCTCCACCCAGCGCCCCAGCCACCAGTTCACCACCGAACCGAGCACATTGCCCAGGGTGGCGATACCCAGCAACAGCCACAGGCTGTAATGCCCGCTGAGCAGCAGGCCGGCCAGCACGGCTTCCGATTGCAGGGGCAGCAAGGTCGCGGCGCCAAACGCCGCGAAGAATAACCCCAGGTAGCCCGCGATCATTGCGCCGGGTATTCAGCCACGACGACATCTTTACCCTCACGGGTCAGGCCGATGACCTGATAGGCCTCGCTGCGGCCTTCCACTTCCATGCCGGGCGAGCCCATGGGCATGCCCGGCGCGGCGATTCCCAGCAGGTCGTCGCGCTTGCGCAAGGCCAGCACCTGTTCGGCGGGGACGTGGCCCTCGACGAATTTGCCGTCGATCACGGCGGTGTGGCACGAGCCCAGGCGCGGCGCTACGCCCAGGCGTTGCTTGACGGCACTCATGTCGGCTTCGACGTGGTCATTGACCTTGAAGCCGTTACTTTCCAGGTGGCTGATCCATTTTTTGCAGCAACCGCAGTAGGCGTCGCGGTGCACGTCGATAGGGATCAGGTCGGCGGCCTGGGCCAGGGTGGCGGTGAACAGGGTCGACAGCAGGGCCAGGCGCAATGGGATTTTCATAGGATCTCGCGTGCAGGTGGGATGGCGGCGATCATGACGACGTCATCGCAGGCAAGCCAGTGTCCACAGGGCGAGAATGTTTCAAGATTATACGAGCGGTGGATTTTCCAGCCGGTGCTTGAGCTGGTCCAGGGCAAGTGCCGACAGTTCGATCATGCGTTTATGCAAGGTGGCAAGTTGCAATTCGGTTTCATAGGTCAGCACCCGTTTGAACAGCGTGCCGCCCTGGTGGGGCATGAGGAAGTAATGAATCGAACCATCCACGGCCAGGGAGGTAAACACGGTCTTGAACTCGCCGGGGCGCCGGGCGATCTGCACGCGGTAGCTCATGGGCACGCGTACACCCAGCAGGTCGATCATTTCGGTGAAGCGGGCGCCGGCGGGGAGTGAGCCAGTGGTGCCGGTGTCGGCACCGAGGGACGTGGGGTGCCATTCGTGCCAGCGATCCGGCTGGGTCACATAGTCATAAACGGCATCGATGGGAGCCTGGATAAAGCGTTCCTGACTGATCCGTTCCAAGCGGACCGACTGCTCGGCTGCGCGCATGGCACACCTCCTGTGCGTCTTCGAACTGTCAGAATAGTCCCACTCCCGCACATTGCACGGGAGTGTTTCAGCCGTTTATCAGCACACCTTGAAACGACTCATCAGGGTAATCACCCGCCCATTCGCCTCGAGCAGGCTCTGGGTATTGTTTTCGGTGGCGTGGCCGCTCTGTACCAGCTCTTCGACCATTTGTCGGATCTGCACCATGCTGCGGTTGATCTCCTCGGTCACCGCGCTTTGCTGTTCGGCGGCCGTGGCGATCTGGGTGCTGAGGTTGTTGATATGGCTGACGGAGCCGGCCATTTCATCCAGCCCGGTATTCACCCGCGCCGTGGCGTCCGCCGCCGACTGGCAACTGGCCTGGGTGTTTTCCATCGCTGCCACCGAGGAACTCACGCCTGCGGTCAGGCGCGTGAGCATGTCGTTGATCTGCGAGGTACTGGCCTGGGTGCGTGCGGCGAGCGCGCGCACTTCATCGGCAACCACCGCAAACCCACGGCCTTGCTCGCCAGCCCGCGCCGCTTCGATGGCGGCGTTGAGGGCCAGCAGGTTGGTCTGCCCGGCAATCGCGCCGATCACGCCGAGGGTTTCGGTGATGCGTGCAGCGTCCTGGCGCATGTTCTCTACGCTGTGGGTAGCGCTGGAGACTTCGCCGATCAACGCGCTGACGCTGTTGGACGCCTCACCGACCACCACGCGGGAACGATCGGCATGCTCGTTGGCACGCTGGGTGAACGCGGCGGTTTCGGCGGCGTTTTGCGCCACGGTGTCGGCGGTGGAGCTCATTTCGGTAATGGCGGTTACCGTCTGGTCGGTCTCCGAGGCATGCCGCACCAGGATCTGGTTGGTGTGCGCCGAGGTCTGTTGCAACTGCGCAAGGCTCGACGACATGGCGCCGGTGGCCTGGGTCACTTCGCCGATCATGTTTTGCAGGTAGACGATAAAGCGGTTCACCGAATGGCCGATGGCACCCAGTTCGTCTTCGGCGCGGATGGTGATGCGTCGCGTGAGGTCGGCGTCGCCGGCGGAGAGTGCATCGATATTGGTTTTCAGTGACTTCATGCGCTGCACCAGTTGGCGGATCGCATACACCGCGAGCAGCACCAGCAGCAACACCATGGGGATCTGCAACAGCGCCAGGCTGCCGAGCACGTCATTGCGCTGGGCGGTGATCAGCGAGGTGGGCAGGGCGGTGGCTAGGAACCACGGTGTGCCTTCGATAGGGCGCATGTAGAAGGTGCTGGCCACGCCCTGGTTGTCGAACTCATTGCGTTGCAGGGCCTGGTCACGATGGGCCAGGGCTTTGCTGACCTGGGCGGCAAACGCGGAGGTGCCGCTGAGTTCGCTGATGTTTTTCAACACAACCGGGCCGCTGATGCGCGAGCTGTTGCTGATGATCTTGCCGTCGCCTTCGACGATCAGCATTTGCCCGCCGATGTCTTTCTCTTTGCTGGCCACCAGATCATTGAAGAAGCCCAGGGTCACGTCGATGGTGGCGACGCCATAAGGCACGCCGTCGCGCTGGATTGCCATGGCGCAGTTGGTGCGCGGCTCCTGGCTGGCGTCGTCCTTGTAGGCGGCGGCCCAGGCACATTGACCGCGTGGCGAAGCGAGGCCGCCTTTGTACCAGCTCTGGTCGTAATAGTTGGGCGCCGGGTCGCTGTTCCAGAAGGTGTTCACGGTCAGCTTGCCCGATGCATCGCGGTGCCAGAACGTGCTGTGCTTGTTGCGCCCAGGGGTGCGCTGGTTGGGCAGCGGCCAGATGCCGCCGCCGAAGACTTTCAACTCGCCATATTGGTCGACCAGGCCCGGCAGGACCTTGTCGATGGCATCGCTGTCGAGCAATGGAATGGTCTGGGTGATGCTGCGTTGCTGGGACTGGACCTTGTTGAGTTCGCCCTGGATCTGCTCAGCGACCTCGGCGACACGGTTGAGCACTACCTGCTCTTCGGTGTGCTGTAGCTTGGGCGCGACCAACTGGCCGATACCCACCACGGTCAACACAAATAACACCAGGACGAACAGCACCAGGAACAGGGTATAGCGGGCTTGGATGGAGCGCAGTGGGGGCATGGGGTCGTCCTTACGAAGCGTTTATTGTCGACGCGGCTTTGTTAGAGCTTCGTAGGGCTATCGGCTTGGCAGGACAGAGCTTTAGGTACGATGGTGCAAGAAAATACCGCGCCGGTGACCGGCGCGGTATTTATTCAGATATCCAGCATAGCCATGACGGCCTCGGGGTAGCGCAAGCCGGCGGGCGCCTCTGCAGGGAAGATGGCCTCCAGCGCCGCCAGTTCGCCCGGGCTGAGGCTGACCGACAGCGCGGCGACATTCTCTTCCAGGTATTTGCGCTGCTTGGTGCCGGGAATCGGGATGATGAAATCACCCTGCGCCAGCACCCACGCCAACGCCAGTTGCCCGGCGCTGATACCCTTGTCGGCGGCCAATGCCTGCACGTTCTTCACCAGTTCGAGGTTCTTGCCGAAGTTCTCGCCCTGGAAGCGAGGGCTGAAGCGGCGGTAGTCATCGGCGCCGAAGTCGTCCGGGCTTTGCAGCGCGCCGGTGAGAAAGCCACGGCCCAGCGGGCTGTAGGGCACAAAGGCGATGCCCAGGCGCTGGCAGGCAGCGAGGCAGCCGTTGTGTTCCTGGTCGCGGCTCCACAGTGAGTATTCGCTTTGCAGGGCGCTGATCGGGTGCACCTTGTGGGCGCGTTCCAGGGTGGCGGCGGAGGCTTCGCTCAGCCCCAGGTAACGCACCTTGCCCTGTTGCACCAGCTCGGCCATGGCGCCGACGGTTTCTTCGATGGCGACCTCCGGGTCGATACGGTGCTGGTAATACAGGTCGAGGGTTTCTACGCCAAGTCGTTGCAGCGTGCCGTCGATGGCCTTGCGGATGTATTCAGGGCGGCCGTTCACACCCCGCACGGCGGGGTTGGCCGGGTCACGCACGATGCCGAACTTGCTGGCCAGGAACACCTGGTCGCGCTTGCCGACGATGGCCTTGCCAATCAGTGCTTCGTTGGTGTGCGGCCCATAGATATCGGCGGTGTCGAGGAGGTTGATGCCCAACTCCAACGCGCGGTGCAGGGTTGCCGTGGCTTCGCGGGTGTCGCTGCCGGGGGTGTAGAAATCGCTCATGCCCATGCAGCCGAGGCCGATGGCTGAGACGAGTGGGCCGTGGGTGCCCAGTGTGCGGGTATGCATGGGTTGTGCTCCTTGGGTGGGAAGGCCTGCATTGTCACGCTCGACAAAACCGGGATAAACCAGCTAAAAGCACTAACACTATTCGTAATATCTGAATAATCAGCGCAAGGAGCCGCCCCTTGGACCGTTTCAACGCGATGCGCGTGTTCACCCGGATCGTCGAATTGCGCGGCTTTGCCAAGGCCGCCGACAGCCTGCAATTGCCCCGCGCCTCGGTCACGGTGTTGATCAAGCAATTGGAGGCGCACCTGGGCGTGCAACTGTTGCAGCGCACCACGCGGCAAGTCAGCCCGACGCTGGATGGCGCGGCGTACTACCAACGCTGTGTGCAGTTGCTGTCGGACCTTGAGGAAACCGAGGCGGTGTTTTCCACGCAACGCCAGAACCCGCGCGGCACCTTGAGTGTTGACATGCCGTCAGGCATTGGTCGATTGATCGTGATTCCGGCCTTGCCTACCTTCACGGCCCGCTACCCGCAGATTGAATTAGAGATCAGCTTGAACGATCGCACGGTAGACCTGATTCGCGAGGGTGTGGACTGTGTGCTGCGCGGCGGTCAGGCGCTCGATGAGTCGCTGGTTGCCCGGCCATTGGCGATGATGGACCAGCTGACTCTGGCCAGCCGTGCTTACCTTGAGCGTTTCGGCGTACCGGAAACGCTGGACGATCTGGCCAACCATCGGATGGTGGAGTATGTCTCCCGTACGAGCGGCAAACGCTTTGGCCTGGAATTCCAGGTGGGCAGTGAGTTGCGCGAGATCAACTTGGAAAAGGTGATTGCCGTCAGCAGTTCCGACGGTTATTTCGCCGCGTGTGAAGCCGGCTATGGCTTGATTCAGGCCCCGTACTATCACGCCACGCGGCAACTGGCCCAAGGTTCGTTGGTGGAAGTGCTGCCACATCTTGCTCCCCCCGCCATGGCGCTCACTGCGTTGTATCCACCCCATCGCCAACTGTCACAGCGGGTGCGGGTATTTATCGATTGGCTGGTGGAGGTGTGCACCCATCCGGACAGCCCATTGCAACGCCAGACGTGAGTCTGGGCGCATTAGCAGGGTGTTCAGAAGAGGTAACTCTTGCGCTCAGGCAACCCTAGTTCCCGGCGCATGCCATTTTCCGTGAAGTGCTCGGGGTTGATGGTGGTGGGCGGGGTAGCAGGATCGTTATCGAAGTTATAGGGGCGCGCGCTGTTCGGCAAGCCGACCACCTGAAGCTCGCTGTTGGGAGTTAGATCTGAAATCTCTGGATCGGACGGCGAGTGCTCCAGGGTCCGGCCTGGCAGGTAGGTGCCTGTTGCGCCATTGTAGGCGTGCCCGATTTCGTGGACTAAACCGATGATGGGCGGTGCCAGGGTGTCTTGTCTAGGGGAACCCAGGTCCATCGGATCGAAATTCAACAGCCCCTTATCGGCGCGGGCTCCGGGCTGGCCGTCATGGACCCTGCCGCGTCTTGGGTCGTCACGTTCTATATTTCTGCCTATGTCGGGTGGCAGCTTAGCCAGTTCCGAGCTGCCAAAACCGTAGCTGCTGCCGTCTTCGCATTCCTCTTGAACGATGACTTTTCCTCCAGCATTTGCAGCTTCCCTGTCCATGTCCTCAAGCATCTTTTGCCCGATAGGCGAACTGCGCAAGAACTCGAAATCATCGGCGACACGCTGCTCGAACTCAGGACGACCAACAACTCTAAAGCCTTCGTCACCGGCGTTGCTGGTCTTCACCTTGGTAAATGTGGAGCCTTGGGAGGAGTCGTAGGCATCACCCGCTTTTGCGTATATCAGATCGCCACGCCTATTGTTGAAGATCTGGTCTTTGCCTTTGCCGGTATAGAAGGTCGTTCGGTCATACCCTACCAATTGGTCGTTGCCCTTACCGCCATGGAGGATCGTATGTCCGTTGCCAGCATAGAGGCGGTCGTCACCACTTCCGCCATCCAAGTAGCTTTGCTTGTTCACGGGCCCGGCGCCGGCATACAGCCGATCATTACCATTGTTGCCATACATGACGGTGTTGCCGGAGCCGCCGATGAGGATGTCGTCGCCGTTATTACCTTCCGCGTAGCCAGTGTTGCTGCCGAGGCGAAGGGTGTCGTTGCCCGCACCGCCCAGTAGGCGGGTTTTGCCACCGCCAGCAGTCAGTGCATCGTTCCCGTCACCGCCATCAATCGTGGCGGGATTATTCACATCAGGGCTGATGGTGACGCTGTCATTCCCGCCGCGGGTGTTGATCTGCAAATTGATGGGCTGGCCCTTTTGGTCGGTGCTGTCGAATGCATAAGCCTTGCCATTGATTTGCAGGTTCAGGCGACCGTCCGGGCTCTTGCCAACGTACACGGTGTCGGCTTTATTCCCCGTGTCGACAACCAAGCTGACACGCTTGAGTCGGGGCTCGTCTTCGGACAGGTCCCACATAGCCTCTCGCTTGATGGTCATGTAGCCGTTATCGACCAGTGTTTCGGATTTGGACCGAAAGGGGCCAATGCCGGGGTCGGAGAAACGAGCTAGGGTGTAGATCGAGTGTTGAGCGTCGGGGCGCGTTGGAAGGATAGGGGGATATTGTTTGCTCGTTGTGCTGATGAGATTGGGGAGATGGGGCACGGGATTGCATCCAAAGTCTGTCGAGTGAGAGCCTGATGGGTGGCATCCTCGCGCAGATCGTTCCATTTTCTTACTACCGCAGTCGCCGAATCTTCCTGTTTAGCGACTCAATTCTGCAGCTGGGTCCTGCGATACGCCCCAGGCTGTTGCCCGGTGACCTTGTGAAACGCCCGGGTGAACGCTGCCACCGACTGATACCCCACGGCCAGCGAGACGTCTGCCACCGTCTGGTCCTGCTTGAACAGTTGGCAGGCATGGCGCATGCGCATCATCAGCAGCACTTGGCCTGGCGACTGCCCGCACAGTTCATTGAAACGCTTGAAAAACGCCGAGCGCGACAATCCGGTGCAGGCGGCCATGCTTTCCAGGGTCCAGGCGTCGGCGGGACGGGCGATCAACTGCTCCAGCAGGTTGGCGAACGCCGGTTGCCGGGCCAGCGCCGCCAGGCCGCCGAGTTCACGGTTGTCCAGCACTTGTTGGCGCAGGACATACAGGAACAACAGGTGGCACAGCCGCTCAAGCAAGGCAGAGGAGGGCGCAGGCACGCGCTTGCACTCTTGCAGGATCAGGTCGAACAGGTTGCGCGCGGCGGTCAGCGAAGGGTCGCCTGCGCGCAGGATGATCCAGGCGGGCAGGGTGTCGACGATCATCGCCGACAAGCCGGACTGGAAGTGAAAGAACCCGCAGACCAGGCCGACGCCATCGCTGGCGGCGCTGTCCAGGGGCGCCATCGGTACTCGTGGGCATTCCTGGGCACCGGCGGCGGTGGGCTCACCGGAGAGGCGATATTCCAGGTCGCGCAACAGGAACACTGCATCGCCGTTATCCAAACGATGCGGCGCGGCGTCGCCTTCGATATGCAGCCAGCACTGGCCCTGCACAATCAGGTGGAAACTGGCGCTCGCCAGGCCGTGGGTACTCGCATGCCAGTCGCCGCAGTAGCGGCCCACATGGAACAGACTGGTGTCGAGTTCGAGGCTGTCTAATAACCAATCGACAAGTGCACTGGACAAATTCATCTAATGGAAAGACTCAAGAGCAAGTAATCGCTACTTTAGCCTATTGAGACGATTTCTTATAACCAACAGACTGGATACACGAACCCATCAGGAGACCACTCCATGTCCCGTGTACCCCTGCTTACCCCTGAAACCGCGCCGGACGCGGCCAAGCCCTTCCTGGAAAACGCGCTGAAAGGCTCGGGTTTCATCCCCAACCTGTTGGCGGTACTGGCCAACGCTCCGGCGGCGCTGGAGACCTATATCACCGTGTCCGGGCTGAACGCCAAGGCCGAACTCAGCCTGGCCGATCGCGAAGTGGTGCAGTTGATTGCGGCCACCACCCACGGCTGCGATTTCTGTGTGGCCGGCCATACTGCCGTGGCACGCAACAAAGCCAAATTGCCGGAAGAAGTCATCGACGCCCTGCGCCAACGCGGTGAGCTTCCCAATGCCCGCTATGAAACACTGGCTGCGTTTACCCGCGAAGTGATCGCCACCCGTGGCGATGTCAGCGATGCCGGTTTTGATGCGTTCCTGGCCGCCGGTTATACCCGGGGCCAGGCGCTGGAAGTTATTTTGGGCGTGAGCCTGGCAACCCTGTGCAACTTCGCTAACGTGTTTGCGCGCACCCCGTTGAACCCGGAGCTGGCGCAATACCGCTGGGAAAAACCCGCAAGCTGAAGATGACCCACCCGCTGTGAAAAGGAGAAACATGAATGCTTGACCCAATCTTGAGCCGTTGGCTCGATGTTCAAGCGCAGGCCCTGGACGTGGGCAGTTGCGATCCACAGGAAGTGCTGCCACGGCTGGCAGAGGCCAATGTATTGCGTATCGGCGTGCCGGCTCAGCTTGGTGGCCTGGGCGGGGACGTGGCGGGGGCGGTGGAGGCTATCGCCAATGTTGCCAGCCATTCCCTGGCGGCGGCGTTTGTGTGCTGGGGCCAGCGTTCGTTTATCGAATATTTGCTGCAAAGCCCGAATGCGCAACTGCGTGAGCGACTGTTGCCGGACCTGCTCAGCGGCAAGTTGGCGGGGGCCACGGGGCTGTCCAACGCGATGAAGTTCTTGTCGGGTATTGAAGCCCTGCAGATCAGCGCCGAGCCTACCGACGACGGCTGGACCCTCAACGGCCGGCTGCATTGGGTGACCAACCTGCGCAAAAGCGGTTTTGTCGCTGCGGCTGCCATCGAGCATGCCGGCGGTGGTGCGCCGTTTATCCTGGCGATTCCGGATTCGGTGGCCGGCTTACAGCGCTCCCGCGACCTCGAACTACTGGGTTTGCAGTCCAGCAACACGGCGGCCCTGGGGCTGGAAGGCGTGGCGTTGAGTCGCGACTGGTTGCTGCATGAGGATGCGCGCAAGTTTTTACCTGCGGTGCGCCCGGCGTTCCTGGGGTTGCAGTGCGGCATGTCCATTGGCCTGGCCCGGCGCTCCCTGGCGGAAGTGGCCAACCATCTGGGCGCGACCCGTACGGTGTTGCGCGAAGAGCTGGAGACGCTGCGCGTCACCTTGGATCACTTGGTCACTGACTTGAAGAACGGCCTGTTGGTCGGGCGCTTTGCGGCCGAGCCGGCAGCGTTGTTCAAGCTGCGCATCGCCCTCGCCGAAACGGCCGCCAGCGCCGTGCAGCTGGAGTTGCAGGCCAGCGGCGGCAAGGCCTACCTCACTGCCCACGGCAGTGGCTTTGCGCGGCGCTGGCGTGAGTCGGCGTTCGTGCCGATCGTGACCCCGAGCCTGGTGCAATTGCGCACCGAGTTACAGCGCCAGGCCAACCTATGACGAACGCGGTATTGAATGCCCGGGGGATTTGCCTGGGGTACGCCGGCGGGCCAGTGTTGCAGGGCTTTGACCTGCAACTGAAGCCCGGCGAAGTGGTGTCGATCCTCGGTCCCAGCGGGGTAGGCAAGTCCAGCCTGCTGCGGGTGCTCGCCGGTTTGCAGGCGCCGCAAGGCGGCAGTGTGCGGGTGCTCGGTGAACCTGTGGATGGCCCTCACCCGCGTGTCGCAGTGGCGTTTCAGGACCCCAGCCTGCTGCCCTGGCTGAGCCTGGAAAAGAACGTTGCCTTCGGCCTGGACTTCGCCCGCCAGCCACACTTGAGCGTTGAGGAACGCCGCCAGCGTGTCGACCACGCCATCGCCGCCGTTGGCCTGGAGCATGCGCGCCAGCACTTCCCGGCGCAGCTTTCCGGCGGCATGGCCCAGCGTACGGCGCTGGCCCGTTGCCTGGCGCGCCAGCCCCAGGTGCTGTTGCTGGATGAGCCCTTCGGTGCCCTCGACGAGGTGACCCGCGCCGACATGCAGCACCTGCTGCTCAAGGTCAACCGCGAGCAGGGCTCGGCAGCCGTGTTGATTACCCATGACATTGACGAAGCGCTGCTGCTGTCGGACCGCATCCTGCTACTGGGCAACCGCCCGGCGCGGACGTTGGGCGAGTGGCTGATCGACCTGCCGCAACCGCGCGAAGAACAGGTGGAAGCCATCGGCGCGCTGCGCATCGACATCCTCAAAACCCTACGGCAGGCGAGCCGCCCTCAACTCAACCCCCTTGACCTGCTGGAGCCTGTCCATGTGCCTGGATGACCTGACCCACTCGCGTCGCGACTTTCTAAAACTCTCCGCCGTGCTCAGTGCCGCCGGCGCCTTGCCGCTGCTGAGCAGCCTGCAGGCCCGCGCTGCCAGCGAGCCGGACGCACCCGTGCGCATTGGCTACTTGCCAATCACTGATGCCACACCGTTGCTGGTGGCGCATAACAATGGCCTGTTCGAAGCCGAAGGCATCAAGGCCGAGCGCCCGGTGCTGCTGCGCAGTTGGGCGCAGGTGATCGAGGCGTTTATTTCGGGTCAGGTCAACGTGATTCACCTGCTGTCGCCAATGACCGTGTGGGCACGCTATGGCAGCAAGGTGCCGGCCAAAGTGGTGGCGTGGAACCATGTGGGTGGCTCGGGCCTGACCGTGGCGCCGGGCATCACCGATGTGAAGCAATTGGGCGGTAAGTCGGTGGCGATTCCGTTCTGGTATTCGATCCATAACGTAGTGGTGCAGCAACTGTTCCGCGACAACGGGCTGACGCCGGTGGCGCGGGCGGCGGGCAGTGCGATTGCGGCCAATGAGGTCAACCTCATCGTGTTGCCACCGTCGGACATGCCACCGGCCCTGGCCAGCCAGCGTATCGACGGCTATATCGTCGCCGAGCCGTTCAACGCCCTGGCGGAAAACCTCAAGGTGGGTCGCGTGCAGCGCTTCACCGGTGACGTGTGGCGCAACCACGCATGCTGCGTGGTGTTCATGCACGAGCACGACCTGACCAACCGCCCTGAGTGGTCGCAGAAGGTGGTGAATGCCATCGTCAAGGCGCAGGTATGGACCCGCGACAACCGCGAAGCGGCGGTGAAGCTGCTGTCCAAGGACGGCCCTAACCGCTATACCCCGCATGCCGAGCCGGTGTTGAGCAAAGTGCTGGCGCCCGCCGCGGCCGACCGTGTGGCCTACCTGGCCGACGGCGCGATTCAGCATGGGAGTTGGGATGAGCACCGCATCGATTTCCAGCCCTACCCATTCCCCAGCTACACCGAGGAACTGGTGCGCCGCCTGAAGGACACGCTGATCGAGGGCGACAAGAAATTCCTCGCCGACCTGGACCCGGCGTTTGTCGCCAAGGACCTGGTAGACGAGCGTTTTGTGCGCAACGCCATTGAGTCCGTGGGCGGCATGAAGACCTTTGGTTTGCCTGATGGGTTTGAGCGGCATGAGGAGATTGGCGTTTGAACAAACGGGAAATCCCGGGCTGGTTGCTCGGGTTGAGTGGCTTGGCGGGGCTGCTGTTGCTCTGGTGGCTGGGGGTGAAAGTGTTTGGCGCGGCGGGCGGCTTGTCGGCACGCTTTTCCCTGGCCGCCACGGCCGCCAGCCTGTGGGAATTGCTCGGGCGCGGGGAGTTGTACCTGCACATCGCCGTGAGCCTCAAGCGTATTTTCGTTGGGTTGCTCATGGCCTTGCTGGTCGGCGTGCCGCTGGGATTGCTGGTGGGCAGTTCGCGCAACCTGGAGGCGGCGACCACACCGGCGTTCCAGTTCCTGCGCATGATCTCGCCGCTGTCGTGGATGCCCATCGTGGTGATGCTGATGGGGGTAGGCGACCGGCCGATCTATTTCCTGCTGGCCTTTGCTGCCGTATGGCCGATCATGCTCAACACCGCCGCCGGGGTGCGTCAGCTCGACCCGCGCTGGTTGCAGTTGAGCGCCAGTTTGAGCGCGACCCGCTGGGAGACCTTGCGCCGGGTGATCATTCCCGGCGTGGTGGGGCATGTGCTGACGGGCGTGCGCCTGGCCATCGGCATTCTGTGGATCGTGCTGGTGCCGTGCGAGATGCTGGGGGTCAGTGCGGGGCTTGGGTATTACATCCTCGATACCCGTGATCGGCTCGCCTATTCGGAGCTGATGGCGATGGTGGTGTTGATCGGCTTGTTGGGCTTTGCACTGGATGCATTGGCGCGGTGGCTGCACCAGCGGTGGGTGCATGCTGGCCAATAGGGCAAACAACGGCCCGGATACATCCCCGGGCCGTTGTTTGCGGGAGAGCAGCGAGTAAGGTCAGGGTTCTACATAAATCTGCAGATCACCCGGAATGCCGCGTCCCCAGCCTACCGGTTGTGTAGGGTCTTGAGGCCGGCCAATTACCCGGGTGCCGATCTGTCCTGTGACGTTCTTATTGTTAAATACGCCGATGCCGATGGTGCCTGTCAACTCAGCCAGGCCTGGTACGTTTTCGGAGGTGTTCATATGGGAGCACCCAACCAGTGCGACCCATTTTTCAGTGCCTGAAGTCGCCTGGATGGTTTCCGAGGCGTAATAGTTGAACTCTTTGAGGCGGCGTTGCGAACGTTCGCCCGTTGTTGTAGGCACTTTATGGAGATCGCCTTTGTGGCGCGTGAGGTAGATGTGATCAATGGGCATGACTTCTATGCCATTGGCCTCAAGCTTTTCGCATAGTTCCTTGAACGTTGGATCAGTTCTAAGTGTTCTGCCATCCCCCAGGTAACCTATACCGTCATCGATCAGGCCATCCGGCGTATCGATAAGTGCTTCGAAATACACTTTCTTGACGCCTTGGTTCTTTAACGTTTCCACGTTATCGAAAAGCACCTTGAAACTGGCCATCTGCTTATGCGACTCCCCCAAGACTATGCCGTTAGACGCCTTGAACGCCTCTGCGAACAGTTCTGGCGCGCTGATGGGTTCAGGCACCGATGGGATGACAGGGCGTGGCGGTAGCCCTGTTTCGGCCAGGGCGTCATAGCAAGCGTTCATTTCGTCTTTGAACTTCTCCAGTGTTTTTGCCTTGATATCCGGCTGGAAGAAATGGTCAGTCTCGAATTTGCCCTGCAGGCTTTCTACGTAGTCGCCCTTGGGTAACGGCTTTCTGACGTGAACCTGACGAGCGCCAGTATTCGAGGGGGGGCGTCGACGGCGACTGCTGGATTGCCTGGGGGAGTGTGTTTTGGGAACGGTGGGGCTCAAGGTCTCCAGCACGTTGAAATCCTTCAGTGGCGGGCCGTAAGGCCTCCTCGTGACCGGGTCATAGGCATACCGTTGCCCATTATGAATAACGCTGCTGGTCTCCAGGGTTTGCTCCCCAACCTTTAAGGTTCCCCATGTGACATCACCGTAAGGCGGCGGAGTCAAGCCGGCCGCAATCTTGGCTTTGGTAATGCCTTTGCTTGCGAGGCGGGTGCCTCCGAGCAACAAATCGCCTACACCACTCAATGGGTTGAACTCACTGATAACGGTGGTCCCGACGATTTTCGAGACTTGCAAAGCCTTCTTCGTCAGGCTGATGGCTTTGGAACCGACTTTGGTGGCTTTCGCTGCGGCCCCTGCACCAGCAGTGACAAAGCTGAAGACGTCCATGAACAGGTCTATAGCGCCGTCGGCGTAATGACCCTCCTGAAAGTTGCGAATGGCCGATCTGAAGGGAATCAAATCCAGGAAAAAGTTGGTCAAGTTCCATTCGGCATCTATCTGATTGTCGAAGCTGGTGGCGCCCTTGGCCTGCTTGATCACGTCCCGACTATCAATCTGCAGGTGTTTCACAAATGTATCTGCAATAGCCTGGGTTCGCGTGCTTGTGAAGTTCGAGGGGGTAGGCAGCGGTGATCCGGCTTTTGTGTTCTGGCTGAAGTCGGCGTTAGCAACGGGTGTGAATTTCTCGATCGGATAGACCCTATTGGCTTCGCGCTCACGCTCGTGAGTCAGCACGCTGTTACTGACCGCTGTGATAGCGTGTTTGCTAAGGTCCAGCTCATACGTGGCCGTGCCATTCGCGCCGGTGGCCTTGACGTACAGCTTTTCATTTTTATGGTCGAGGGTTTTGCCAGTAAACCCGGGGCCCAGGCGGTAGGTGTCGAGCTGGTAGAACTCAAGTTGCCCGTACTCTAGGTTCTGCCTGTCAGCCAGTGGAAGCTGGGCGATCATATGTTTGATCGCCACGCCAATGCCTTTTTTCTTGTCGCTGATGGCCTGGACAAGTTGGCTGTTGAATTCGGCATTGACTCCCAGATCGAGCGACTTACCTTTCAGCGCGGCATTGATGCGCGGGTCCTGGCTCACCCATTCGTAGTTGTGCAACCCACTCATGGCGATGTCCAGGAGCGACATCATGCCGGCAGGCGCCCGATTAGGGTCGTAGACCGGCTGGATGGACGGTTGCTTGTTGTCATGGACTTTCAGCAGCCATTCTTCAAACGGAACATTTTCGCCAAAACGCTCCTTGAGGCGGGCGAGGGCGATATCCCTGCGGCTGGGCATGTCGGATTGGATCAGGCTGGATGCTTCTATCTGTGCAGTGGCCTGTTGGTTAAACGCGCTTCTGGCCACCTCGATGTCGGCGTCGTTGTATCGACCGGCCCGCTCCGGCGAAAGGATGCCATTGACCAACCCCCACACCCGCAGGGCAGCAATCTGCGCACGCTGAGTGTCTTGCCGGTTGCTAAGGGCGGCAATGTCAGCTTCAGCCATGACCTGGTTAAAGGTCATGTTTTGCACTTTTCCTGGCGTCAGGGCCTCTATCGATGCTGCGGCGATCGACAGCCTGACCCAGGCGGCGCTGCCATACACCACCGTGCCAGGAATGTCTTTAATCAAGAGTTCGGGGGTTTTCTTTGACAGCAAGAGGTGCGCACCGGTCTTGGCCATCTCGGCGGAGGTTCTGCCGGATTCGCTCAAGTGTGTACTCAAACCGTCCACAATCATCGACAAAGGCTTGCCCCAATGGGCTTTGTTGGACAAATCAAAACCTGCCACCTTATTGGGGGCAGGCTCGGCAAAGTACTCCGGGTCCAATTGCAGAATCATTGCTGCCATGAGGTAATCGTTGGCGCTCTCGGCGGTGTCAACTCCATTCATTTTCTGCTGCAGAGCTTTGCCCATCAATTGCCCCTGGGCAGAACCGATCAGGGTTTCCAGCACCCGGATGGGATCATTCAGGACGCCCTCGGGGAGTGGCGCCTGATAGCGCAAAAACTCTAATAACCCCCCTTTGGTTTGCATGACCAGGGGCTTTTCCTCGAGATGATGTTCGTGGCTCATGGCAATCAAACGCAGGCGCCGTTGATCGTCTCTGCTCAAGGGAATAGGCCAGCTCAAGGCCCCCCCAAAATTGCCCAGGGGGTGTTCCAGGGCGCTGTCGACCAGGGCACTGGCCAGGGCGGTCAAGGACGCATGGCTGTCCGGTACGGGGAGGCCGTTGTAGGCGATGTAGTTCTCCAGTGTAGTTCTGCCTAGCTCCTCAAAGGAAGATGAGCCAGGCGCTACCACCATCGGTGTGGACTTGAGTGCCGCGAGGACAGCCTGCGGGGTGACCGCTTCACCCAATTGGGCAGCCAGCTCAGTGAGTTTGCGTGCCAGGGTCCTGAAGTTCTGCTGGTCTGCGAGCTGTTGCTTGAAGTCACCGCTGTCTGGGCTTTTGCCTGTTTGTGGCAGAAGAGTGGGGCCTGCTGCCGAGTCGAGGTTTGCGCTGGCAGTGTCATGGAGGGCTGATAGAGATCGGCCGTTAGGGAGGGGCGGTTGATACGTGTATGACTGCTGAGGCGAGCGAGTATCTAGATGGGTCATTGTTGGGTACCTATTCAGACGTGCTGAGAATAAGCGCCTGTCAACGGGAGGTTCCCTTTTCCCATGGCGCACCGCTGTGTGCTGAAAACGCCCGTTCGCGTTCCGGCTGCGGGTACCAGGGTTTGTAAGATCGGATGTAGGCGGGGAGTAGGCGGGCTGGTCAAAAGCAGTCAGTTCCGTACCGACGACAGCGTCAGCATTGCACTGTAAGGGAATATTTTCTGCTTACTCGGGGGGCTGGTTTATCGTAGCGTGCGCCAGACGAGCCAAAGCTTTTCATCGCCTGTAATATGAGCGCCTATTGATCCCGATCCACTCCCAGATACAGGACCCCCTGATGACCCAAAAGCAGCGTTTGAAATATTCGATTCTGATTGCCCTGGCCGTATTGGCGACGATGTTTGGCCTGTCCTACTTGCAGAACACTGGGGTCATCAGCGAGAAGACATTCCAGACCATCGCCATTGCCGTCGCAGTGGTCGTGGTGGTGATCAACGGCATCATGCGCCGCAAGGTCAAGCTTTAACGGCGATCAGGCGCGGCCTTCGAGTACCTTGGCAGCCTCTTCATGGAGGCTGTAGCTTTTGTCCGCATTGAGGGTGATCACACCTTCGCTGCACAGGCGCTTGAGTACCTCGCGCACGCTGAGAAACGACAGTGGAATGCCCAGCTCCAGCAAGTGGCTGTGCACGCCGCGTACGCCAAGGGTGCGCTGGTTGTCGGCGGCGGTGAGCAGGGCGTCGATGACCTTCAGCCGGATCAGGCTGGTACGCAGGCCAAAACACTTGAGCAGATGGCGGATACGCTGGTTGCCTTGCTGTTCGGGCGTTTTGCCGAACGCTTGCGGGCCGCTGCCGAAACTGGCGTCGGCCGCGTGTGAATGTCCATCCGTGGGCACTTGCGGGTTGTACATGCAAAAACTCCTTATCAGAGCCTGATCAGGAAAAAATGAGCGCTCTTGGTTAATAAGACGAACGAGCGAGCGAAATCATGAAGTGTCGGATGTAGAAATTTCGTCGGTATCGGTTTTGTCACATCCCCACCGCCTTAAATAAACGACCCCGTGCGTTAAATTATTCCCGGTGATTTGCGTTCTTACGGTGGGGTTATTGCCCCTTGTGAGACGGTTAAATCTGACGGTGGAGTCTGCGTGATTATTTCCAATGGGTTGTCCAGGGTCTGCATGGCCGGAGTGTTGCTGGGGTTGGGCCTGGCCGCCTCTGCGCGGGAGCAGGTGACGCCAGCATCGGCGGACATCCGGCGCACCAGTTACGGCGTACCGCATATCCGCGCCAACGATGAACGTGGCCTGGGCTTCGGCATTGGCTACGCGTACGCCCAGGACAACCTGTGCCTGCTGGCCAATGAAGTGGTCACCGTAAATGGCCAGCGCGCCCGCTTCTTCGGCCCCGAGCAGGCGACCCTGGAAGAGCGCAACAACCTGGCCAGCGACCTGTTCTTTGGCTGGCTCAATACGCCGGATGCGGTGGCGGCATTCTGGAAGGCGCAGAGCCCGCAGATCCAGCAGCGTATTGAAGGTTATGTGGCCGGCTACAACCGTTATCTGAAAGAGCAGGGCGCGCCTGTGCAGTGCCAGGCCGCGTGGGTACGGCCACTGGTGGCTGAAGATCTGGTCAAGCTGACCCGCAGGCTGTTGGTCGAAGGCGGTGTCGGGCAGTTCGCCGAAGCCCTGGTGGGTGCGGCGCCGCCTCAAGCAACCGCCAATGTGTCGAGCAGTGTCAAGGCCTTTGAACGGGTCGCGGCCAATCAACAGCGTTTCGCCTTCGATCGTGGCAGTAACGCCGTGGCAGTGGGGCGTGACCGCTCGTTCAACGGGCGCGGGATGTTGCTGGCCAACCCGCACTTCCCCTGGGTGGGCGGCATGCGGTTTTACGAGATGCACCTGACCATTCCCGGCCAACTGGATGTGATGGGCGCTGCGCTGCCGGGCCTGCCGGTGATCAATATCGGCTTCAACCAGCATGTGGCGTGGACCCATACGGTGGACACGTCCAAGCACTTCACCCTGTACCGCCTGACCCTGGACCCCAAGGACTCCACGCGCTACATGCTCGACGGCAAATCGGTCGCCCTGGATAAAACCACGGTGACCGTGCAGGTCAAACAGGCCGATGGCAGCCTCAAGGACCAATCGCACACGGTCTATAGCTCACAGTTCGGCCCGGTGGTGCAGTGGCCGGGCAAGCTCGATTGGGACAGCCACTACGCCTTCAGCCTGCGCGATGCCAACCTGGGCAACGACCGTGTATTGCAACAGTGGTACGCCATGAACCGCGCCGCCAGCCTCAATGAGTTGAAAACCTCGGTACACACCCTGCAAGGCATCCCGTGGGTCAACACCCTGGCCGCCGATGACCAGGGCCAGAGCCTGTACATGAACCTGTCGGTGGTGCCCAACGTCAGCGCGGCCAAACTGGCGCAATGCAGCGACCCACGCGCCGGCCTGCAGATGATCATGCTCGACGGCGCCCATAGCGCCTGTGCCTGGGACGTTGATCCGCGCGCCGCCCAGGCCGGCATCTTCCCGGCCGAGCAGTTGCCGCAATTGCAACGCACCGATTACGTGCAGCACTCCAATGACTCGGCGTGGCTGGCCAACCCCAAGGCGCCGTTGACCGGTTTCTCCCCGCTGATCAGCCAGGACCATATCGGCCTCGGCCCACGCGCGCGCTTTGCCCTGCAACGCCTGCAATCCCTGGCTAAACCGATCAGCGTCAGCGACCTGCACAACATGGTGATGGACAACGAGGTGTACCTGGCCGGCCAAGTCATGCCCGATCTGCTCGCGTTCTGCGCCAGACACCTCGGCAGCGACGCCACTGCCTTGCACGCCCTGTGCTCCAGCCTGAAAACCTGGGACCAGCGCGCCAACCTCGACAGCGGCCTCGGCCTGGTGCACTTCATCAACCTGGTGCAGCACCTGCAGCAAATCCCCGACGCCTGGCGCGTGGCCTTCGACCCGGCCCAACCCCTCACCACCCCACGCGGCCTGGCCATCGACCGCGCCGATGTCGCCAAAGCCCTGCGCGAAGCCATGCTGGCCTCCACCGCCGACGTCGCCAAACGCGGTTTGACCGCCAGCAGCACCTGGGGTGAGGTCCAAGTCGCCGGGCAAACTCCGATCCACGGCGGCCCGCAGGAACTCGGCATCTACAACGCCATGCAAACCGTGCCCCGCGCCGACGGCAAGCGCGAAGTGGTCAGCGGCACCAGCTACCTGCAAATCGTCACCTTCGACGACCAGGGGCCCCATGCCCAAGGCGTGCTCGCGTTCTCCGAGTCCAGCAACCCGGCTTCCCCACACGCCAAGGACCAGACCCGAGCCTTCTCCCAAAAACAACTGCGCCCGCTGCCCTTCACCGAAGCCCAAATCAAGGCCGACCCGCAGTACCAACAACTGCGCATCAAGGAGTAGGGCAGGCCCGCAACCCCTTGATGCCAATACGAAATATTTTTGAAATCAAGGGGTTGCACGCCTAGGCAAATACGTACATAATGGCGCCCATCGAACGCAATGAAGCATTAAAAACTTCAATGTATTCAATGAGTTAGAGTAGAGGCAGGGTTATACAGCCCACTCAAGTTTTTATGCGATGAGTGTCAGCAGTCGGGACATTGATCGTTTGAGGCCGAGTAGCAAAATGGTTATGCAGCGGATTGCAAATCCGCCTACGCCGGTTCGATTCCGACCTCGGCCTCCACTCTTGAAAACCCCGTAGATTAACGTCTACGGGGTTTTTTGTTGCCCGGCCGAAAGTACGGGCGTGCCGATCAAGGTTTTTGCATGGTCAGTCCCGCAGGCATAGAAAAGCCCGCAATTGCGGGCCTCTCGCACACGACTTTCCGGCTTATTTAAACAGCCCACCGATTGCATTGATCGCATCCGCTGCCTTGTTCACGTTTTGTTGGTGCTGCGGGTTGGTATTCACTTGGGCCTGGGTGTTGTAACTGGCGTTACTGCAGCTCTTGTTTGTCTGGGTCAGCGCAGCTTGATAGGCGGTTGCGCGCAAGGTATCGCCCTTGGCATTGGCTGCATTGATGTTCGCCTGCAGGTCGCGGACCTGTTGCTGGCAGGAGGAGGCGTTATTGGAGTAATTAGTGTTATTGGTGGTGTTGTTTGCACCACCCAGAGCAGAGGACAGAGCCCCTGTCAGGGCACTCAAGTCAGCGGCTTGTGCGGATAGGGCGATCAGACTGAACAGGGCGGCGGATGGAGCGAGCTTGGAAAGACGCATGGCAAACCTCAATGTTTTATTGTCTGCACGCGCGTGGCTCCCGAGCTGGTGCAGAGCAATATCCGTATAAAGGTGTGTGCTCGGTTGCGGCAAAATATTATTTGGTCAAATTTTGAGCTTCAATATCCAGTGTCAATAAATGTGAATTCTTTCACGTTGTTCGTCGGCTGCGCGCCATTGGGGTATGCCTCCTGTGATTACAGGATTTCAGACCTGGCGATGCGCTGGTCTTTCACCTCACCTGCATACGCGTGAAGCCTTTCCTGTTGCGCTGCCAGCAACGCGCAGATTTTCATCAGCGCCAGCGCCGCATCCGGCGTGCGACCGTTGGCGGCCAAAGCGCTCAACTCAACCACCGACCACCCAATCACAGCGGCGGCGTCCTCCAGGTCGTAGAACAATTCCTGCTGTGCCGTTCTGGGGCCGTCGAGCCCCTGGATCAGTTCTTTCATTTATTGCCCCTCCCGCTTCAGGTCAAACCCTATGATATCCATCCCGATCTCCGCCAGATCGGTCTTGAATGGAATTTCTCCCATCAAACGCCTGATGTGTCACAACGTCCAGCCCAGCCCCAATGCCTTGTGCAGTGAAGCAAAATCCTTGAGCAGTTCCGCGTCCCCGGAAATCCGGTTCTCCTGGGCCTGGTAGCGGGTACGCTCCGCATCCAGCCAATCCAGGGTGCTGGCGGTGCCCGCACGGTAGCGCTGGCGAGTCAGGTCCGCCGCGCGTACCGCCGAGGACTCCACACTGCGCAACAGCACTACGTTCTGGCGTTGATGGCCGTACCGCGCCAGGGCCACATCGGCGTCGCGCAGCGCACTCAGTACCACACTTTTGTACTGCGCGAGCGCTTCGTCGCGACCGGCTTCGGCGCCTTTGACGCTGGCGGCCACGCGGCCGAAGTCCAGCGCGTTCCAGGTCAGGCGCGGGAGGATCAGCCAGGTGCCGTTGTCCTTGCGGGCGAGGTGGCCGGGGTCGCCGGCAGAGAATGACAGGTCGCCCATCAGGCTGAGCTTGGGAAACCAGTCGGCGGTTTTCTCGCCGATCTGCGCGTTGCTGGAGGCCAGTTTGCGTTCGGCGACGCGGATGTCGGGGCGGGCCTTGAGCAGGGCGGCGGGGTCTGCCACGGGTACCACACCGGGGATGGCGGGCAGGGCTTTGGCGGTGGCGAGGCGGCCATCCAGTTCGCCGGGCTCTCGGCCGCAGAGCAGGCCGAGTTGATCCAGGGATTCAACGATGGCGGCTTGCAACGGCAGGCGCTGGGCCTGGGTGTTTTCTGCCTGGGTGAGGACTTGTTCCAGTTGCAGCTGTGAGGCCACGCCACGGCTGCGACGTTGCTGGGTCAGGTCGAGAGCCTGGTTTTCGATGTCGACACTCGCGTCTACCAACGCCAGGCGTGCCTGTTGGTCGCGCAGGTCGGTGTAGGCCTGCACCACTTCGGCGGCCAGTTGCACCTGGGCGTCGGCCAGTTGCGCCTGGGCAGCGTCGGCTTCGGCTTGCGCGGCTTCGACGGCGCGACGTGTGCCGCCGAACAGGTCGGCCTCCCAACTGGCATCGAAGCCGGCCAGGTAGAGCGTCAACGGCCCGCGACCGCCACCGCCGCCACCCAGTGAGGAGGTGTCGGGCGAGCGCAGTTTGAGCATCGCGGCGTCACCGGTGACCTTGGGCAGGGCGTCGGCCCGCGCACCGCTGAGGCTGGCGCGGGAGTGTTTCAAGCGGGCCTGGGCGGTGGCGATGTCGGGGCTGTTGTTCAGCGCCATCTCGACCAGCTCATTGAGCTGCGGGTCATTCAACGTTCGCCACCACTGCGCCACAGCCGGGGCGCTTGGCGCTTGGCGGTCGGCATGGGGCAAATGCCCGGCGGCCAGGGTTTTCGGCGCGGCGTCGGGTGCGCCTGAGTAGTCCGGGCCTACGGTGCAGGCCGACAGCAGGCCAACGGTCAGGAGCAGAGGAAACGAGCGAGCAATCATGGCTGTACCGTGCGCTTTTTCAGGATGAAGATCAGGGGCAGGCACGCCAGCATTGCGAGTCCCAATACGTAGAACGAATCGTTATAGGCCATCACCGAGGCTTGGCGGGCGATGTCGTTGGCCAGTTGGGCCATGGCTTGCAACGAGGCGGTGGAGGCGTCGCCGGTTTGTGCCAGGTAGCTGGCGGTGTTGCTGGCCATGTGGTCCTGGGTCAACTGGCTGTTGGTCAGGATGCCTTCGCGCAGCCGGTCGTCATGGAAGTGGCTGCGCCGGTCCATCAACACGCCGAGCAACGCCAGGCCAATGGTGCCGCCGAGGTTGCGCGACATGTTGTAGAGCCCGGCCGCGTCGCCGGCGTCCTTGGTCTCGACCGAACGCATGGACAGTTGGCTGAGGGGCATCATCACCAGGATCTGCCCGAAGCCGCGCAGCAACTGCGACCACACAAAATCATGGCCGACGCTGTCGGCGGTCAACAGGGTGTCTACAAAGCAACTGGCCCAGTACAGCAGCAGGCCGGCGCCGACCATCCAGCGCAGGTCGTAGCGGCCGAGCATTCGCGGCAGGATCGGCATCAGCAAAAACGCCGGAATCCCCGACAACAGCATGATCGCGCCGGACTGCTGCGCGTTGTAGCCGGACAGAATCCCGAGAAATTGCGGCACCAGATACGCCGTGCCATACAGCCCCGCACCCACTGCCGTACCGATCAGCAACACGCTGCCAAAGCTTTTGTTGAGCACCAGTGGCAGGCGCAGGATCGGCGTACTGGAGCGCAATTGCCCCACGGCAATCAGGAAAAAACCGGTGACCGTGGCAATGCTCAGCCACACGATCAGCAGCGAGTTGAACCAGTGCTCGCGCTGGCCTTCTTCCAGCACCACGGTGAGCGAACTCAAACCCATGGCCAGCCCCAGAATGCCCAGCCAGTCGGCGCTGATAAAGCGCTGCAGGTTCATGCGCTCGCTGGGCAGGCCGGTGATCAGCAGGGTGATCAGCGCGATGCTGATGGGCAGGTTGAGAAAGAAGCACCAGCGCCAGTTGATGTTCTCCGTCAGCCAGCCGCCGATCACCGGGCCGAGCAAGGGGCCGAGGATCACGGTCATGCCGAACATCGTGGTGCCGATGGCCAGTTGGTGGGGCGGCAGACGCGTGCGCACGATGGTCTGCGCGGTCGGGATCATCGCGCCGCCGGCGAAGCCCTGGCCGATGCGCCCGGCGATCATCGCGCCAAGGCTGGTGGACAAGCCGCAGAACATCGAGAACAGGGTGAAGGTGAGTGCGGTGCCGATCAGAAACCGGCGCAGGCCGAAGACTCGGGTCAGCCAGGCCGCGAGCGGGATCATCACGATTTCCGACATCAGGTAGCCGGTGGCGATCCAGGTGCCTTCGGTGCCGGTGGCGCCGATCTGGCCCTGGATCTGCGGCAACGCCGAGTTGGTGATCGACACATCCAGGGTCGCCAGCAAGGCGCCCAGTGCACCGGCGGCGACGGCGATCCAGTCGGTCAGCGAGGCGTTGCGCGGTTTCTCGGCAGCCACCCCGGCCATGCTCGCCTCAGCCATGGTTGGCGTCTGCGGCGTGGGTGCGGGTGTCGACTTCCACGGTGGCCGACAGGCCTGGCATCAATGCGGCACGCAGGTCATCCGGTATGTCCAGGGCAATGCGCACCGGTACCCGTTGCACGATCTTGGTGAAGTTACCGGTGGCATTCGACGGCGGCAGCAGGGCGAACTGCGCGCCGGTGCCGGGCGCCAGGCTGTCGATGTGGCCTTGCAGGTCGCGTCCGGGCAGGGCGTCGACATGCACGGTGACGGTCTGGCCGGGGCGCATGCCACCGATCTGGGTTTCCTTGTAGTTGGCGGTGAGGTAGATCGCGCTGATCGGCACCACGGTCAGCAAACGCGTACCAGGTTGCACGTACTGCCCCACGCGTACGCCACGGTCAGCCACACGGCCGTCCAGCGGGCTGCGGATGACCGCGTCGTCGACGTCCAGTTGGCTTTGCGCCTCGCTGGCCTTGGCTACGCCCAGTTGCGCCTGGGCCTGCTTGAGCTGGGCCTGCAACGTGCCGTAGCGAGTCTGGCTGGACCGCAGCGCCGCCTGTTTGGCCGCCACGGTGCTGCGGGCCTGTGCCAGTTGGTTGTTCAGTTGGGCCAGGCGCTCTTCCGGTTCGGCGCCCGAGCGGGCCAGCGGCGCGTAGCGGGCGACTTCGGTCTGCGCATGCCGGGCATCGGCCTCGGCGCCCTGCAATTGGGCGCGGGCTTCGGCGATGGTGGAATCCTGTTGCACCAGGTCGGCCTGGGCCTTGGCAAAGTCGGCATTGCGTGCGGCGATGGTCGCGGAGGCTTCGTCGCTCACGGCCTGGTACTTGCGCGCATCCAGGCGCACCAGCACGTCGCCACGCTTGACGTTCTGGTTGTCGCTCACCAGCACGTCGGCCACGTAGCCGTTGATCTTTGGCGCCACGCTGATGCTGTCGGCTTGCAGGTAGGCGTCGTCGGTGGTTTCGATAAACCGCCCGGTGATCCATGACACGCCCGCCAGCACGGCAACGCCGGCCACGCTGAGCAGGATGCGCCGGGCCTTGCCACGTTGACCGTTGACGGTTTCTTCAGGCATGACCTGAGGGGAGGGAGGTGCAGCCGACATCGAGGTCACTCCAGATTTATAACGAGTGGAATAAATTCCTTTTTTCGCGAATTTTTGTCAACTGGTATATTTTGGTCCGGTATTCGAAGGGAGCTGCACATGGCACGACACAAACCTGCCGCCGAGGGTGGTTACCAGCGCGGCGAAGAAACCCGCGCCCGCATTATCGAGGCGGCCGTCGAGGTATTCGGCGCGCGTGGCTACGATGGGGCGTCCACGCGTGATATCGCTACGGCTGCCGGCGTCAACGCACCTGCGATCCAGTACTACTTCGATGGCAAGGAAGGCGTGTACCTGGCGTGCGTCGAGCACTTGATCACGCTGCTGTGGCGCAAGATGTCGCCGCCGGTGGAGGCGGCGGAAAGCGTGCTGGCCGATGCCGATTCCGGCGACAACGCGCTGATCGACGCCTCGCTGGGCATCCTGGGCACCGTGGTTTCAACCATCCAGGACAGCCCGCAAACCACGGCCTGGCGTGCGTTCATGGATCGCCACCAGGCCGGCTTGTGCCCGCAAAGCGCAACGATGGCTTTCGAGGAGCGTTTCAAGGCGCGTATTGCGCGGGTCATCCGCCAACTGATCGCTCGCGTGGCCGGCCTGGCGCTGGAGGATGAGCGCACGGTGATCCATTCCATGGCGCTGTTTACCCAGGGCCTGGCGTTCCGCATCCAGAAGCCCAAGCTGCTGGAGGCGTTGAAGTGGAGCGAAGTGAACCAGAAGGAAATGGAACAGGTGCGGGAGGTGGTGCTGATGCAAGCGCGGTTCACCCTGGAAGGGCTGGCCCGGCACCGGGACCAGCACGCCTCCCGTTAATCGGCGGTTGCCGCCTACTTGCCGCCTGTCACATCCAGAAAGGTCCCGGTGATGAACGACGCTTCCTTACCGGCCAGCCACAGGATAGCGCGGGCCACCTCTTCGGGTTCGCCGCCACGGCCCATGGGAATGCTGTCCTTGACCCGATCCACACGCCCCGGTTCGCCGCCGCTGGCGTGCATGTCGGTGTAGATATGCCCGGGCCGTACGCAGTTGACGCGTATGCCTTCACGGGCGACTTCCTTGGATAAGCCGATGGTGAACGTCTCCAGGGCGCCTTTGGAGGCAGCGTAATCGACATACTCGTTGGGGCTGCCTAGGCGGGCTGAGGCGGAGGACACGTTGATCACGCTGCCACCCGTGCCATTGTGGCGCAGCGACATGCGTTTCACCGCGTGCTGCGCGCACAGCATCGGGCCGATGGCATTGATCGCGAAGATGCGCTGCATGCGGGTAAAGTCGAGGTCTTCAAAGCGTGACTGCAGGGCAATGATCGCGGCGTTGTTGACCAGCACATCGATACGGCCAAACGTCTGGTCAATGGCTGCGAACAGCTGCGCGACCTGAGCAGGATCCGCACTGTCGGCGCGGATGGCCAAGGCACGGCGCCCCAACGCTTGCACATCCGCCACCACGCCGAGCGCGGCCGCCTCGTTGCTGACGTAGCTGATCGCGACATCGTAGCCTTGCGCCGCTGCAAGGCGCGCGGTTGCCGCGCCGACACCGCGGCTGCCGCCGGTAATCAGAATCAGCGGTGTCGAAGACACAGTACTCATTGCTTGGACCTCCTTTGAGGGGTTAAGGATCAGCCTATCAGCATCGTGCCGGTCGCAATGACCACGCACGCCAGCACTTTGCGGACAGTCAGCGACTCGCCCAAAAACAAATAACCGATCAAGGCCGCGAACAGCACGCTGGTTTCGCGCAGGGCCGAAACGGCGCCCATCGGCGCGTGGGACATGGCGTAAATGACGATGCCGTAGGCCAGGAGGGACACAAGCCCCCCGATCAAGGCCGTGATGACGCCGGGGCGTGGTGCGAAGAGGCTGCGTGTATCGCGCAGGCCGATGTACACCAGGGGCATCAATACGCCCCAGAGCGCACACATCCATACGGTGTAGGCCATCGGTGCGCCGGACAGCCTCGCGCCAATACCGTCCGTGACGCTGTAGGCCGCGATGAAAAAACCCGTGCCCAGGGCGTAGGGCAGGCTGGGCACCGCCAGTCTGCGCTGTCTGAAGGCCAGAGAAATAATGCCGCCGGATACCAGCACGATGCCGATGAGGGCGTTCGTGCTGACCGTTTCACCGGCAAACACCAAGGCGCAAAGCGTGATCAGAATGGGCGAGGAACCGCGGGCGATCGGGTACGTCTGCCCCAGGTCGCCCACCTTGTAGCTTCGCACCAGGAACAGGTTATAGCCCACGTGCAACACGCCCGACAGCACGGCGTAGGGCCAGCTGGCTGGCGCGGGAGGGGCGAGAAACAAGGCTATTACACTGCTGGCGATGGCGACCGCCACGCACATCATGGTCATTGACCACAGCCGGTCGGCGCCGACACGCAACAATGCGTTCCAGCTGGCATGCAAGAGTGCGGCGAAGAGGATGAGTAGAACGATGGGTAAAGGCATGCGCCATGTTAAACACCACAAGGGCGTGTTTAACAGCGAAGTCCTTTCATCCTGTCATGAGTGAATGTTCATGCATCACTGATAATTTTGCTGTGCCTGCATCGACTCGGCCAACAGCCAGTTACGAAAGCTGATGATGTGTGGCTGGGTTTCGATCCCTTTGGGGCAGACAAAGTAGTAGCCGACCGGCGACGCGAACGGCAGCTCAAACAGCCTGATCAGGCGGCCGTCGTTGATTTCAGCTTCAACGTGGCCGCTTCGTGCCAGCGCAATACCTTGGCCCAGCAGCGCCGCCTCGATGGTCATGTTGGTGTCAGCGAACCTGACGCTTTCCTTGAGGGGTGCAATGCTGACGCCGATATGCTCGAACCAGGCGTCCCACTTGGGCACCAGGTCTGCGCCGTCGCGCGTCAGCAACGGGTAACGCAGCAGCTCAGCGGGCTCGTGGGGCGCGCCGAAACGGTTGAGCAGATCCGGGCTGGCCACCGGGAAGATCTGCTCGCGGAGCATGAATTCCGAGTGCAGGCCGGGATAATTGCCGTTGCCCAGCCGGATGGCCACATCCGGGTCTGAGCTGGAGAACTTGATGGCCTTGTCGCTGGTCTCCAGCGTGATCAGGATTTCCGGATGTTGCTGCGACAGGCTGGGCAACCTGGGCAGCAGCCATTTCAAGGCAAACGAATACGTGGTGCTGACCTTCAGGCGAACCCGGCCTTTTTGTTCCCGCAGGTCAGCCAGGGTGGCCTCAAGGTTCATGAAAAACTCGCGCACAATGGGCGCCAGTGCGGCCCCGGCCGGGGTCAGCCGCAACGCCTTGCCGCGCTGGAACAGCTGCAAGCCCCACAGGTCCTCGAGGTGCTTGAGTTGGTGGCTGACGGCGCTCTGGGTCACATGCAACTCTTCTGAAGCCGATGTGAACGTCGCATGCCGGGTCGCTACTTCGAAAGCTCGCAGCGTGGCGGTGGGCGGTAGGTCTCTCATGACTGGGGTCCGGGTCGGCGGCTGGCAATTAATCGGCATGAATACAGGTTCATGGTAATGGATTGGCAGGCTTTCACAGAAGCTGTAGACCATGGCCTTGTGAATTGTTGTGAAGCACAGATTAATGGCCCATTGCCCATGCTAACGTCTGTTCCTGGCTATCGTCAGCACGACGATTTCATTCGTACCATCAGGGGAGCAGCGCCGATGTCTACCACCGTAACGCCCGCCGGCAGCGGGGCAAACACACCTAAAGCGTCACCGTCGGCGTTCGATGACAAGTTGAACATCGCCAAGTCCAGCAAAGTGATTGCCGACTACATGCGCCAGACCGGCAAGTCGGCCATTACCAAGCAGGAGCTGACCCAACTGGCCAACAACGCCTCGGGCAAGGTGCCGGCCGAAGTCTGCGATGCGGCCAAGTACATGGAGCGTCATCCCGACGTTTTCACCGCCATCGAAACCCACGATGTGCCGGGCGCCGATAACCTCTCCGGCGTGTGGAACTTCGATTGGGCCGCCAACGGTGGATTGAACGGCACGTCGACCGACGCGATTGCGAAGATGCAAGACACGTTCGATTTCGCGATTGCCAAGTCTGCGCAGATCACCGAGATTTCCACGGGTAAAAAAGCCGAGCTGGATTCGACCAAACAACGGCCGCAGAACTAAAACAGTGCGTTGTACTGTCCCTTGCCAACGGGTTACACGATAGCCCAGGCAAAGAAAAGCCCGCGTGGGGAGCGCGGGCTAAAGGGATGTTCATTAGGAGCTGAGGCCACCCTAGGCGCTTGTCTGTGAAAGGTTTGTGAAAACCACGGCAAAAAAGTGTATGCCTCAATCCCGCCATGGCTGTACGGGGCAGGGCGGTCGATAACCCTCTACTGTCGCAGGCATACCACTGCCGTTTGGATGCCGCGTCATGTTCATGTCTACCAGCCTGTTGTCCGCCTTTGTGCTGTTTGCCTTCGTGTCCTCGATCACGCCCGGGCCCAATAACACCATGCTGCTCGCCTCGGGGGTGAACTTCGGCTTTCGCCGCTCGATGCCCCATGCATTGGGGATCAGCATCGGGTTCATGCTGCTGGTGATTTCGGTGGGGCTGGGGCTGGGCGAAGTGTTCAAGGTGTTCCCGTGGGCCTACACGGTGTTGCGCTACGTGGGGGCTGCGTACTTGCTGTACCTGGCGTGGAAGATCGCGACGGCGGGCGGCATGTCCGACAGCCCTGATGAACAGGGCAAACCCATGACTTTCCTCGGCGCGGCGGCGTTCCAGTGGGTGAACCCCAAGGCCTGGATCATGGCGCTGGGCGCTATCACCACCTACACGCCGGCCGAAGGCTACGTCACCAATGTGCTGGTGATCGCGCTGGTGTTCGCCGTGGTCAACCTGCCCAGTGTGTGCGTATGGGTCGGGTGTGGTAGCGGCTTGCGCAATGTGCTGCGTGAGCCGCGCTGGTTGCGCCTGTTCAACTGGACGATGGCCGGGTTGCTGGTGCTGTCGCTGTACCCGATGCTGTTTGCCGGCTGAGCGTCAGACCGGCGAGATGGTCGCGAGCAGGCCGATGCCGATGGTCAGTACCAAAAAGCCGAACAGGAAAAGTGCCATCTTGGTCATAAGGCCTCCGAAGGGAAGGGAGTGGGGATGGGGCCATTGTCCGCCCAGACGGCGTTTCGATACAGACGCAGATAGCAAAGAAAAAACCGTATCAGATGCGCTTGCCGCTGTTCAGCCGGGGGCTTTCAGCGCGTGTGGCTGTTTCAGGATCAGCGCCGGACATCAAACGATAAGTACGCTGTGGCGAGCGGGCTTGTCCCGCGTTGGGCTGTGAAACAGCCCCAAAACCAGCGGCCAAAGAGTGCCTGACTCAGCGCATTCCTCAATCCAGGCTCGCTTCGCAACCCAACGCGGGACAAGCCCGCTCGCCACAGCTACAGTGTTCGCCCTTAATGGCCGGTTTTTCAAAGACCTCAACAATAAGAGTGGGCCAACCCTCGATGGAAAGACGTCAATTCAGCGGTGGCATGAAAGGCAAGAACCTGCGCTACCTCAACGAAACCCAACAGCCGGCGTCGGTCACCCGCGTCGGCTTCCTGTTGCTTGAACATTTCTCCCTGCCGGCGTTCACCCAGACCCTCGACACCTTCGTTACCGCCAACCTGCTGCGCCCCGACCTGTTCGCCTCACGCACCTTCGGCTGTGACGATGGCGAAGTCATCAGCGACCTGGGCCTGGTGATACGCCCCGATGCGCGCCTGGATGCCGGAGCATTGCACGACTTGGACCTGCTGGTGATCTGTGGCGGTTTCCGTACCGAACTCAAGGCTGGCGAAGCCTTCATCCAGCTGCTGCACACCGCCGCCGAACAGGGCATCAGCCTTGCGGGGCTGTGGAACGGCGCCTGGTTCCTCGGCCGTGCCGGCCTGTTGCAAGGCTATCGCTGCGCCATCCACCCCGAACACCGTCCGGCGCTGGCGGAAGTCTCCAAGGCGACCCACGTCACCAGCGAACCCTATGTGATCGATCGCGACCGCCTCACCGCTTCCAGCCCGTCCGGGGCCTTCCATATGGCGCTGGACTGGATCAAGGGCCTGCATGACAAGGCACTCGTTGAAGGCATCGAAGACATCCTGGCCTTCGAAGAGTCCCGCTACCGCCGCATCAAACCCACCGAAAACGTCAGCGTCAGTGCGCCGTTGCGTGAAGTGGTGAAACTGATGGACGCCAACCTCGAAGAACCTTTGGAGCTGGACCAACTGGCGGTCTACGCCGGCCGCTCGCGGCGCCAGTTGGAGCGCTTGTTCAAGGAACAACTGGGCACCACCCCGCAGCGGTACTACATGGAACTGCGCGTGACCGAGGCGCGGCGGCTGTTGCAGCACACCGAGTTGTCGCAGGTGGAGGTGCTGGTGGCATGTGGGTTCGTGTCGCCGAGCCATTTCAGCAAGTGCTATAGCTCGTATTTCGGTTATCGCCCCTCGAAGGAGAAGCGGTTGGTCAAGTAAAGTGCTGACTCACTCTCTTTCAAGGATGACAAATGTCTCTCACGCTTTTGGATCGTTACCGCGGCAGCCTGCTGGGCTTGGCGTGTGGCGACGCAGTGGGTACCACTGTTGAATTCATGCCTCGCGGCACATTCACACCGGTCACCGACATGGTTGGAGGAGGACCGTTCAACCTGAAAGCGGGCCAATGGACGGACGACACCTCGATGGCGTTGTGCCTTGCGGAAAGCTTGTTGCGTAAAGGTGGTTTTGATGCAGCTGATCAGATGGGGCGATACCTGAACTGGTGGAAGTGGGGCTACCTGAGCTCTACCGGTGATTGCTTTGATATAGGCATGACCGTGCGCACGGCGCTCACGGCGTTTGAGTCGCAAGGTGATCCCTTTGCAGGTTCAACAGAGCCTTTTTCCGCAGGCAACGGTTCGATGATGCGCCTCGCGCCGCTGGTGCTGTTTTACTTTCCAAACCTGAAAAGCGTTGATGACTTTTCCCGAGAAAGCTCCCGTACGACTCACGGAGCCCAAGAGGCAATCGAGTGTTGCGTGGTGTTGGCGAGAGCCATCGGTATCGCGTTGAGTGGAGCAACAAAGGTGCACCTGTTGAATATCTCTTGCGCGGGTCTTTCTGCGCCCAAAGTCGTCGCGATTGCCCAGGGGGAGTATTGCAACAAGACCCGTGCGCAGATAACGGGTTCCGGTTACGCCGTGGCGTCATTGGAGGCGGCGCTGTGGTGCGTAAAACATACTGACAGCTTCGCCGACGCTGTGTTGGCTGCCGCGAACCTGGGTGACGACGCTGACACTACTGCCGCCATCGTTGGTCAGTTGGCGGGTGCATATTACGGCGTGCAAGGCATCCCGACGGGTTGGCTGGACAAGCTTTGTATGCGTGATGAAATTGAGGAAATGGCTGACGCACTCTACAGCACGGCTGCTCAAACCCCATGATTAAGCCCCCCCGCTTGTGTGACCAGTGGACTTGCTGTGGCAAGTCCGCTCGCCACAACAGGCAACTCACCGCAAAAAACGCGTCGGTCAGAATCGGTCCAGACGATAAGGAGTAAATAACGGAGTTTGACCCTTGCTCGCCAACTCCCCAATCATCTCCGCCGTCACCGCCGCCTGCGTCAACCCCAGATGCTGGTGCCCGAACGCAAGCAGCACCTTCCCGTCACACACCCGGTCAATCACCGGCAACGAGTCCGGCAGCGACGGCCGAAACCCCATCCACGGTGTCGCACCCTCTGCGCTGAGGTCATCGTGAAACAACCCCTTGCTCAACCGATGCAACTGCCAGGCACGCTGCATATTCGCCGGGCGGTCAAGGCCGGCGAACTCCACTGTACCGGCCAGGCGCAGGCCGTCGGTCATGGGGGTCATGATGAATTTTCGTTCCAGGGAAGTGACGGCAAACGGCAGGCGATGCGGCTCGTGGGGCAGCATCAGGTGATAGCCGCGTTCCGTGTCCAGCGGGACTTTTTTGCCGGTCAGGGCAGCGGTCAATCTGGCTGAGTGGGCGCCGCAGGCAATCAGCACCTGGCGTGCACTCAGGGGGCCCTGAGCGGTGGTGAGGGAGACGCCGTGTTGGTCAAGCCGCCCATCCAGTACCTGGCGCTTGAGGAACTGCACGCCACTGGCCTTGGCGGCGTCGACCAGTTCGCACACCACCTGGAACGGGTCGAGGAAGTGCCCGGTGCCCGGAAAAAACAACCCGCCCTGGATGTGCTCGCTCAACTGCGGCGCAGCCTGGCGTATGGCATCGGCGGTCCAGAACGTCACGGGCACCTGCTGCGCTTGCATGCGCTGCTGCAAGGCCCGGAGCGCGTCGCGTGAGTCCGCTCGTTCGTACACCAACAATGACCCGTCTTCACGCAGCAGGTGCGCGCGTCCGATGCTGGTCAGCAGGCGCTGCCAGGCGCCCAGGCTGCCTTCGTTAAGCGCACGAATACCCGCGACGGTACGCTGATAGCGCGCCGGACGCAGGTTCAACAGCAGCCGCGCAAACCAGGGCAGGGCGCGCGGCAGGTATTTCCAATCCAGGCGCAGCGGGCCCATGGGGTCCAGCAGCATGCCGGGCAAGCGCTTGAGGATCGACACGTCGGCAATCGGGAACACCTGTTCGGTCGCCAGGTGCCCGGCGTTGCCATAGGACGCGCCCATGCCGGGTTCCTGTTGATCGACCACCACCACGTGCCGGCCCTGACGCGCCAGTTGCAGGGCGCAGGCGACGCCGATAATGCCGGCGCCGACTACGACGATATCGGGATCGGACATGGCCTATGCCTCTCTCTGGCCGTCAAGCAAACGCCGCAGCCGCAACGGATTGCCCTGTTGGAGCGCATCCGGCAACAACGCGTCGGGGAAGTCCTGATAGCACACGGGGCGCAAGAACCGCTGGATGGCCGCCGTGCCCACCGAAGTGCTGCGCGAATCCGAGGTGGCGGGGAAGGGGCCGCCGTGGACCATGGCGTCACACACCTCAACGCCAGTCGGCCAGCCATTGACCAGCAGGCGGCCAGCCTTGCGCTCCAGCACCGGCAGCAGGGCCCTGGCGCTTGGCACATCGTCGTCATCCATGTGCAGCGTGGCGGTGAGTTGGCCTTCCAGATGTTCGGATACCCGGCGCACTTCTTCGTTATTCGCGCACACCACAACCAATGAAGCCGCACCGAAGACTTCGGCTTGCAGGTGTTCGTTGCTCAAGAACGCAGTTGCCTGGGTCACGAACAGGTGGGCCTGGCCCTGGTTGGGACCTTCAGTCGCCGAACCCTGTGCGACGACCTCGGCGTGTCCCGTCAGTGTGTCTATGCCTGACGTGTAGGCACTGGCGATGCCGGGTGTCAGCATTGTTTGCGCTGCACAGTTCGGCAGTAACCCACTGGCGGCACTGATGAAGCGATCCAGGGCAGGCCCTTGTACTGCAATCACTAACCCTGGGTTGGTGCAGAACTGCCCCGCACCCTGGGTCAACGACGCCACAAAACCCTGGGCCAATGCTTCAGCCCTGGCTGCCAACGCTGCTGGAAACAGGTACACCGGGTTGATCGAACTCATTTCCGCGTAGACCGGAATAGGCTCCGGCCGTGCCTGCGCTGCCTGGATCAACGCAAGGCCACCGCTGCGCGAGCCGGTAAACCCGACGGCCTTGATGCGCGGGTCGGTCACCAACGCAATGCCCACCTCACGGCCCGAACCGTACAACAGTGAAAACACACCTTCCGGCAGACCGCACGCCTTGACCGCCTGCGCCACCGCACGCCCCACCAGTTCACTGGTGCCCGGGTGCGCGCCGTGGGCTTTGACGACGACCGGGCAACCGGCAGCCAGCGCAGAGGCGGTGTCCCCACCGGCCACGGAAAATGCCAGTGGAAAGTTGCTGGCGCCAAACACCGCGACCGGGCCCACCGCGATATGGCGTTGGCGCAGGTCTGGGCGAGGCAGGGGTTGGCGTTGCGGTTGTGCGTGATCGACCCGCACATCCAGCCATTCCCCGGCACGCACGGTGCGGGCGAAGGTGCGCAGTTGTCCGCAGGTGCGCCCTCGTTCGCCCTGGATGCGGGGGCGAGGCAGGCCGGTTTCGGCGACGGCGCGGTCGATCAACTCATCGCCCAGGGCCTCGATGTGCGCGGCGATGGTCTCAAGGAATGTGGCGCGCACTTCCAAAGAGGTTTCGCGATAGACATCGAATGCCGCCCACGCCAAGGCGCAGGCCTGCGCGACATGCTCGCCGTTGCCGCCGAGGTAGGCCGGTTCCAAGGCGGAATCGGTGGCGGGGTTGATCGCCTGGATTGCTTCGCGATTGCCGGCAGTGGCGTGCTGACCGATCAGCATCTTGCCCGTCAGAGTCATGGGGGATTTCCTGGATAAAAGAAGGTTGGCCGCTGCGAGCGTCGCAGCGGCGCGCGAAGGGTCAGGCGACGTTCTGTTCCGCCGACCAGTTGGCGTACCACTGGCGGAACAGGGCGTACTGGTGCTCTGCGTAACGACGCTGTGCATCGCTGAGGGCGTCGGTTTCGTTGAAGTGCAGGGCGTAGCCTTGGTCACCGTTCAGCACCATCAAGTGCTTGTAATACAGCACCAGGTCGCAGCCCTCGTCGAAGGATGACAGCACTGCCAGCGCGGCCTCCAGCTCACGCGCCTGGCGACGGGCCTTGGCATCGCCCCTGGCGGCTTTTTTACTCAGGGCCACCAGTTGCAGCACTTCCCGAGGCAACGCGTTGCCGATGCCGGTGATGGCGCCGGTGGCATTGCAGTTGACGAAACCGTGCACCACCTGGGTGTCGACACCCACCATGAGCGTCACGTTGTCGTCCTGGGAGGTGATGTGTTCGGCGGCGTAGCGCAGGTCGGCACCGCCGCCGAATTCCTTGAAACCGATCAGGTTCGGGTGCTCGCGGCGCAGTTCGAAGAACAGCTCGGCGCGGGTCGCGAAGCCGTAGTAGGGGCTGTTGTAGATCACCGCCGGCAGGTTGGGCGCGGCCTTGAGGATCGCCGAGAAGTGCGCCTTTTGTGCGGTGGCGGAGGCCCCCCGGGACAGCACACGCGGAATCACCATCAAGCCATGGGCACCGACCTTGGCGGCGTGGGCCGCATGGGCCACGGCTTCACGGCTGTTCACCGCGCCGGTGCCGACGATGGTCGGCACACCGGCCGCCACCAGCCGTGCCACGCCTTCCTGGCGCTCGGCCTCGGTGAGCAACGGCCAGTCACCCATGGAACCGCAGTACACCACGGCGCTCATGCCGATATCGATCAGCTCGCGGCCCTTGGCGACCAGGGCGTCGAAGTCCGGCTTGCGTTCGGCGGTGCACGGGGTCATCAGGGCAGGGATGCAGCCGGTGAAGATGTTGTCGCTCATTTTTATCACTCCAGTTTCCAGTAGGGGGAGGGCTCAGATGCCCCAGGCAAAAGGGTCTTGCGGGTCGATCAGCAAGGTGCTGTCGGCGGTCATGTGGGCACGGCCGGTGATGAAGGGGCGCACGCGTTCGCCGTCCCATTCGTAGCGACCTTCGAATTGGCTGCCGGTAATGCTGGCTTGCACCCAGGTTTCGCCGGGCGCGAGTTTTCCATCGGCGGCCAGGCAGGCCAGCTTGGCGCTGGTGCCGGTGCCGCAGGGCGAGCGGTCGTAGGCTTTGCCGGGGCACATCACGAAATTGCGGCTGTCGGCGTGGTCGTCGGCGGCGAACAGTTCGATGTGGTCGATCAGTGCACCGTCGGCGCCGTGGATGCCCTGGTCTTCAAGGGCCTTGAGCATTGCCCAGGTGTAGTCGGTGAGGGCATCGACGTTGTCCATCTGCAGGCGCTGGCCATGCTCCGACACCAGGAAAAACCAGTTGCCGCCCCAGGCGATATCGCCATGGACTATGCCGTGACCGGGCACGAGCACTGCAATCTGCTCGCGATAGCGGTAGGCAGGAACATTGCGCAAGGTCACCGCGCCGTCTTCATGCAAGGTCGCCGCGACCGGCCCGACGGGGGTATCGATTGTGTGCACGCCTGGCGCGATGCGACCCAAGTGATGCAGGGACGCGACCAGGCCAATGGTGCCGTGGCCACACATGCCCAGGTAGCCAGCGTTGTTGAAGAAGATCACCCCGCAGATGGCGCCCGGCGTGACCGGCGCGCAGTACAGTGCGCCGACCAGCACATCATTGCCACGTGGCTCCAGGATGCAGGCGCGGCGCCATTGGTCGTGCTCGGTGCGCAGGTGGTGCAGCTGATCGGCAATCGTGACGCCCTCCAGCGCCGGAAAACCGCTCATGACCAGCCGCGTCGGTTCGCCGCCGGTGTGGGAGTCGATCACATGCAATCGCTTCATAAAACGCTCCTGAATCAGTAGGTCGCGGGCGTCAGCGGGGCGCGAGGCTCGTCAACCGCTTCGCTTTCATCGGCGTCGTGTTCCAGCCGAACCAAGTGAGCTGGCACGCCAGTGGCGGCGCCCCAGTAGTAAATGCCGAGTGCGCAAGCCGCGACCACAATGGTGTCGAGCGGATGGCCGATCGCACCGATGCCACCAAAACTGCCGAGCTTGGACAGCAGGATGGTCACTGCGTAGAAGCCGATCAGCCAGGCAGACGAGCGCACCTGTTGCTTGAGGTTGAGGTGCGCGGTCGGTACCCCGCGCGCGCACAGCAGGTACACCACGAACATCAGGATTTGCAGGCCGAGCAGCCAGGACACCGTGCCCCAGCCGGACCAGTACACGATCAGCGCAGCGATGATGAACGACAGCGGACCGAGCACGGCCATGCCCTTGACCCGGAACGGCCGCGCCATCTGCGGTGCGTTACGGCGCAGTGCGGCGACGGTCACCGGGGCCACCGCGTAGCTGAGGATCAACGCGGCGGACACCACATTGATCAACGCTTCCCAGGACGGGAATGGCAGGGTCCAGAACACCGACAAGCCAAACGTCAGCCACAGCGCCGGACGCGGAATACCGGACTTCTCGTCGATACGCGTGAAGATCTTGAAGAACGTGCCGGTCTGCGCCCAGCCATACACCACCCGCGGCGTGGCGTTCATGTAGATGTTGCCGCAGCCGCTGGGGGAGATCACCGCATCCGCCACCACCAGGTAGGCCAGCCAGCCCACGCCCAGTGCCAGGGCGATATCCCGGTAAGGCAGCGCCAGTTCCTTGCTGATCCCGGCCCAGCCGTTGGCGAGCATCTGCGTGGGTACGCCACCGAGGAATGCGGTTTGCAGCAACACGTAGATGGCAGTCGACAGCAACACCGAAAGAATCAACGCAATCGGAATCGTGCGCTGCGGGTTCTTCACTTCACTGGCCACCGAGATGATCGGAGTGAGCCCCAGGTAGGCAAAAATCACCCCGCCGGCCGACACCGCCATCTCGATCCCGGACAGGCCGAACGGCGCGAAGCCCTTCACCTGAAAGTTCGCCGGTTTGAAGAAGGTGAACAGCACACCGATCACCAGCAACGGCACGATGAACTTGAACACGCTGACCAGGTTATTGGCGATGGCGAAGGTTTTCACACTGCGGTAATTGAGCACGAAAAAAACACAGAGCAGGGCGAACTGCACCAGCCAACCGAGGGTGGTCGGGTCGCTGGAACCGACCTTGGTCAGCTCGGGAAACCAGGCCGCCGCGTATTGGCGCGAGGCGACCACTTCGATGGCGACCAGGCTGGAAAACGCGATCAGCGTGATAAAGCCCATCAGGTAGCCCAGCAACGGGCCATGGGAGTAGACGGGATAGCGCACCACGCCACCGGCGCGGGGGAGTGCGGCGCCCAACTCGCAGTACACAATGCCCAGCAGCAACACCGCGAACCCGCCAATGAGCCAGGAGATGATCCCTGCCGGGCCGGCAATGGCCGACACATGACTAGCTGCGAACAACCAACCCGAACCGAAGATGGCCCCCAACCCGATAAAAGTGAGGTCCATCAATGAAAGTTGTTTCTTGAACTTGCCTTGACCTGACATAGCGTCGCCTTCTTGTGAGTTATTGGATAGGCATGCAGTGGCCATACAGTGAACTCACAGGCGGCGGCGCGATTGATGTTTTTTGCCGACATCGATGACGAAATCGGCACAGTTTTCGTGGCTCGACAGGGCGCCGGGCATCGGGCAATCTGCGTGCGTCGAGGCACTCAACGGGGATCGAAAGTCATGTTGCAGACTGCGTTTGCGGCCCTGTGCCAAGGGAATGAGGCGAATCGGCCCCACAGTATCGAGCAGCTCCTGGCCGGCGTGGTGCAGCTCTTGCCGATGCTGGATGTGATCCCCAATGCGGCGATTTTCATCAAGGACACCCAGGCCCGCTACGTCCTCGCCAACCGCACCCTGGTGCACCGCTGCGGCCTCAAGCAGCTGCAACCGCTGCTGGGCAAGACCAGCGCACAAGTGTTCCCCGCACAACTGGGGCCGGGTTACACCGAGCAGGACCGACGCGTGCTGGAACAGGGCTTTGTGCTGGAAGACCAGCTCGAACTGCACCTGTATGGCACCCGTGAACCCGGCTGGTGCCTGACCCACAAGTGGCCGCTGTACAACCACATGGGCGCGATCATCGGCCTGGCCGGCATCTCGGTCGACCTGCAAACCGCCAGCGAAAGCCACCCCGCCTACCAACGCCTGGCCGCCGTGGACGCGCATATCCGCACGCACTTCAACCGACGCGTCACCCTCGGTGAGTTGACGCGCATTGCCGGGATTTCCGTGGCGCAGCTGGAGCGTTACTGCAAGCGCGTGTTCCACCTCACCCCCCGGCAGATGATCCAGAAAGTGCGGCTGGAACACGCCCATCGGTTATTGCACAGCGACCTGCCGATTACCGAAGTGGCGCTGCAGTGCGGGTACACCGACCACAGCGCGTTTACCCGCCAATTCAAGGCGTCTACGGGGTTTACCCCGAGGCAGTATCGTCAGTTGGCGTAGTCGGCCACATTGCAATGCAACGAATGCCTCCGGTTGTGGCTCCTATGCTTACGAGTAACCTTTGCACGACGACAGGTATCCGACTTATGACTGCGGCTGAAAACAACCATGTGAACTGGCTGGTGGACCAATCGATGCTGCACGCGGCCCGCCAGCGCGCCAAGCTCTATTCGGGCCAGGGCCGGTTGTGGCAGCAGCCTTACGCGCAGACCCGGCCTCGGGACGCTTCGGCGTTGTCGTCGGTATGGTTTACGGCGTACCCGGCGTCAATTGTGACCCGGGAAGGCGGCACGGTGCTGGAGGCGCTGGGGGATGAGGCGCTGTGGCATGCGCTGTCGAAGATTGGCATCCAGGGCATCCATAACGGCCCGTTGAAGAAGTCCGGTGGCCTGAATGGCATGCAGCACACGCCGACCATCGACGGCAACTTCGACCGCATCAGTTTCGAGATCGACCCGCAGCTGGGCACCGAGGCGCAGTTGCAGGCGTTGACGCGCATGGCCGCAGCGCACAATGCGGTGATCATCGACGATGTGATCCCGTCCCACACCGGCAAGGGTGCGGACTTCCGCCTGGCCGAGATGGCCTACGAGGACTATCCCGGCCTGTACCACATGGTGGAAATCCGCGAAGAAGACTGGCCGTTGCTGCCCGACGTCGCCGAAGGGCGCGATGCGCAGAACCTCAGCCCGGTGCAGGTCGATGCCTTGCGCGACAAACACTACATCGTCGGCCAGTTGCAGCGGGTGATCTTCTTCGAGCCCGGCGTCAAGGAAACCGACTGGAGCGCCACGGACGTGGTGCTGGGCGTGGATGGCAAGCCGCGTCGCTGGGTGTACCTGCATTACTTCAAGGAAGGCCAGCCATCGCTGAACTGGCTGGACCCGACCTTTGCCGCACAGCAGATGATCATCGGCGACGCTTTGCATGCCATCGATGTGATGGGCGCGAAGATCCTGCGCCTGGACGCCAACGGTTTCCTCGGCGTGGAGCGCAAGCTGGACGGTACGGCCTGGTCCGAAAGCCATCCGCTGTCGATCACCGGCAACCAGTTGCTGGGCGGGGCGATTCGCAAGGCGGGCGGTTTCAGTTTCCAGGAGCTGAACCTCACCGTGGATGACATCGCGTCCATGTCCCATGGCGGTGCCGACCTGTCCTATGACTTCATCACCCGTCCCGCTTACCAGCACGCGTTGCTGATGGGCGATGCCGAGTTTCTGCGCCTGATGCTGCGCGAAATGCACCGCCAGGGCATCGACCCCGGCTCACTGATCCACGCGTTGCAGAACCACGATGAACTGACCCTGGAACTGGTGCACTTCTGGACGCTGCATGCCCATGACACTTTCCTGTACCAGGGCCAGACCTTTCCCGGGAATATCCTGCGCGAGCATATCCGTGAGCAGATGTATGAGCGATTGACGGGCGAACAGGCACCTTACAACCTCAAGTTCGTCACCAACGGTGTGTCCTGCACCACCGCCAGCATCATCACGGCGGCATTGGGGATCCGAGACCTGGACGCCATCACCCAAGCGGATATCCAGCAGATCCGCCAGATCCATTTGCTGCTGGTGATGTACAACGCCATGCAGCCGGGGGTGTTTGCCTTGTCGGGTTGGGACCTGGTGGGTGCGCTGCCGCTGGCGGCCGAAGAGGTTGAACACTTGATGCAGGACGGCGATACGCGCTGGATTCATCGCGGGGCTTATGACCTGGTGGATTTGAACCCGGACGCCGAATTGTCCGCAGGCCAGATGCCGCGCTCGAAAAGCCTGTATGGCAGCCTCAATAGCCAATTGCAGGACCCCGAGTCGTTTGCCTCGCAGCTGCAAAAAATCCTCGCGGTGCGCCGTGCCTACGACATCGCCGCCAGCCGCCAGATCCAGGTGCCGGAAGTGGAAAACCCGGGGCTGCTGGTGATGGTCCACGAATTGCCCGCCGGCAAAGGCATCCAAATCACCGCGTTGAACTTCGGTGCCACGCCCATCACCGAAATCCTGCATTTGCCGGATATTGGCGCGGGCATGGTGGTGGACATCATCAATGAACGGGTCGAAGGTGACTTGACGGCGCAGGGCGAGTTTACGATTACGCTGGATGCCTATGAGGGCCTGGCGCTGCGGGTGGTGAGCAACTCGCCCCTGTGATTGCAGGCGCGAGCTGATTCAGTAGAGCTGCGGCACGATCAGTTCAGGCGGCGTGGGGCTGCGGGAATAATCTTCCTGCCGCACACGCTGTGGCAATTCGATCACCGGCAATTGCACTTCTTCATACGGCATCTGCCCGAGCAAATGGTGGATGCAGTTGAGGCGGGCCTTCTTCTTGTCATCGGCTTGCACTACCCACCATGGCGCTTCGGCGATGTGGGTGCGTTCGAGCATGATTTCCTTGGCCTTGGTGTAGGCTTCCCAGCGCCGACGGGATTCCAGGTCCATGGGGCTGAGTTTCCACTGCTTGAGCGGGTCGTGAATGCGGCTGAGAAAACGCAGGTGCTGTTCCTGGTCGGAGATGGAAAACCAGTACTTGATCAACTGGATGCCGGAGCGGGCCAGCATGCGTTCGAACTCCGGCACGCTGCGGAAAAACTCTTCGTACTGCTCGGCGTTGCAGAACCCCATGACCTGCTCGACGCCGGCGCGGTTGTACCAACTGCGGTCGAACAGCACGATTTCACCGGCGGCTGGCAGGTGTGAGACGTAGCGCTGGAAGTACCACTGGGTCTGTTCGCGGTCGTTCGGCGCGGGCAGGGCGGCCACCCGGCAGACCCTGGGGTTCAGGCGCTGCGTAATGCGCTTGATCACACCGCCTTTGCCGGCGGCATCCCGCCCTTCGAACAGGATCACCACCTTGTGGCCGGTCTTGACCACCCAGCTCTGCAACTTCACCAGTTCGCCTTGCAGGCGGAACAGCTCGCTGAAGTAGATGCGGCGCGCGGCTTTTTCGCGGCTTTCCCCGACGTGTTCGTCAAACAGCGCGTTGAGATCGTGCCCGTCTTCGGACAATTCCAGTTCCAGCTCTTCGTCACTGTGATCCAGCAGTTCACGGTGGATGCGTTGCATCAGGGCGTCTTCGCTCGAGGACATGGACGGAACTCGCGTGGTGGGAGATGGCAAAGTCTTAGTCTCAATTTGTTACGAACCAATGACGTTAAACTGCCGGATTGCGGCGGGAGAGGGGGACAACCAGGCGTTTTGCCATTCCACATTCATAAAACCGTAACAAGATTGTTGCAGAGTTCCCCAGCCCGTAATTCACAAGGATTTTCCTGAATGAAACGTCTGATGAAGTCTGCTGCACTCGCCGTTGCGGTTTCTCTCAGTGCCACCTCGGTGTTTGCTGCCGAGAGCATCCGTCTGACCGGTTCCGGTGCGAGTTTCCCAGCGCCGATCTACCTCACCTGGTTCAAGGATTTCAGCAAGAAGAGCGAGGGCGTCACCGTTGACTACCAGTCCAAGGGTAGCGGTGCGGGTGTACAGGACTTCCTGAATAAAACCGTCGACTTCGCCGCCAGCGACTCGGCCATGAAAGACGAAGACATCGCCAAGGTGGCCGAAGGCGTGCAACTGCTGCCGATGACGGCGGGTGAAATCGTGCTGGCGTTCAACTTGCCGGGCAATCCTAAAGAGCTCAAATTGCCACGTGATGTCTACTCCAACATCTTCCTGGGCAAGATCACCAAGTGGAACGATCCGAAGATCGCTGCCGCCAACCCAGCCCTGAAACTGCCAGACATGCCGATCACCGTAGTCGTACGTGCAGACTCCAGCGGCACCACCGCTGTGTTCACCAAGCACTTGGCTGCGATCAACCCTGAGTTCCAGAAAGACCTGGGCGAAGGCAACACCGTCAACTGGCCCGCCAGCGACAAGTTCATCAAATCGCCGAAGAACGATGGTGTGACCGCCACCGTACGCCAGA
>Ga0182008_10000206_pt1 | contig 46518 bp, 52 predicted proteins | sample Sormic07211129_1_FD_120482 | JGI IMG/M metagenome (GOLD analysis project Ga0182008, IMG submission 120482) | Rhizosphere microbial communities from Sorghum bicolor, Mead, Nebraska, USA - 072115-129_1 metaG | ecosystem: Host-associated > Plants > Roots > Rhizosphere | place: USA: Nebraska...
TCGGCAGTGACCGTCAGTTCATCTTGCTGCAGTTGTTCCTTGGCGGCCTTGGCCATCGGCTCAAGTTGCTTGCGATCATCACTGTCCTGAGTGACTTCATGATGCAGAATCAGGCAATGCTCAGCGTCCACGGCGGTTTGCACGTTGTACGCAACCCGCGGCCCTTTATGCGTTCTCATCATTCGGGCATCGCTTTCGTGGGTATTGAACTGCTCAAGCTCCATCGATTTCATCAGCGCCTGACACGTCAGGTTATTGGAGTGCCTGACTTCAAGTTGCGCCAAAGCCGTCTTGACCGCACTGCGATCAACCACCTCATTGGCTTCGTTTTTATCCGCCTCATCCAACTCGGCCAAATACTGAGCGATGCGTTTATCGAGCTTCTGCTCCTGGTGCTTGAGCCGCTTCAAACTCATATGACGCCGCGAGGAAACCACCGCCTGAAACTTGCTGCCATCGATGGCCACCAGTTCGCCGGCGATGAGACCCACCGTGCGGCAAAACTGGACGAAGGCACGACAGGTCGCGATAAAGGCAACTTTGTTGTCTTTGCGAAAGTCGGCGATGGTCTTGAAGTCGGGCTTGAGCCGGTTGATCAACCACATCACTTCGATGTTGCGCTGGCACTCGGCTTCGAGACGCCGCGATGAACGAATCCGCTGGAAATAGCCGTAGAGGAGGAGTTTTAGCTGATCGGCCGGATCGTAAGAGGGGCGCCCGGTACCTTTTGGTATGGCTTTATCGAATCCCAGACGCACAAGATCGAGCTTGGCGACGTAGGTGTCGATCACCCGAACAAGGTGATCCTCGGGGATCAACTCTTCCAGCGAGACCGGGAACAGGCTGGTCTGGCTGCGGGACTCGCCTTGGATGTAGGCCATAACGAAAAATGCTCCGTATCTTTCGATACGGAGCATTTTCTTTGAGCACCGCGCAGATTGCTAGGTTTTCACACAGTCTGTTCAGCAGGGCTTTTTTGTACCTCGTGTTTGTTTACCGGGAACCGCGGACACCTGGTCCTGAATCCTTGGTATCACCACCGCGACCTCCTGGTGCCGGCGTGGAACTGCTGGTGCCTTCATCCGGGGTTGGGTTGTAGTTCACGCGAGGTCTGGTCGTTGACCTTCGTTGGAACCGAACGGGGAGCCCGAGTCCGCACCTGTTGCGCCCATGAGCCCATCACCAAACGTGCTTTCATTCCCTCCTCCTACCGCTCGCAAATCGCCTGAATGACCGCCGAGTGGCGCAAGTGGATCGGCCGCCGGCGCCGGCGACATGGGCATCATCAGAGGCTGTTGTGATTGGCCATGATTCGACTCTTGGTGCATCGAATGTAAAGCGGAGCCAGGATTCAATGGTGCCTCAGCACCTGAATTGGCGCTGATCTCTGCCCTGTGAGTATCCGCCATATGATCAGCAGTAATCATAAAGGCAGGCTCAACAGATGTTTTAGCCGCGAGTTTGGTGGCGTCCTTCGCTTCTCGGCCCGCGGACGATAAAGCTTTGCCAGCCGATTTTGCGGTTTCGGAGGCTTCTGCGACGTGCTCAGCGTTAACGATGCGGGATGCTTGCCCTTGCGAGCGAAGGACCGCGGGTATTTCATGCCCGGCGGCATTCGCCACCCTACCGGCGTGAGCAACCTCTGCACCTGCTTCAGCCACTCTAAGCGCCTTCTCGGCCTTATACGCAGTTGCTCCCGCCCTGGCGAACATAACCCCCCGTGTAGCCGCTCCACCCCACCCTAGTCCTGGGATCGCAAGTGTTGCAACGTTAGCTGCAACTGCCGTCTTGGGATTTTCCGCTTCCCATTGTTGCTCTTTATTGCCTACGGCGGTCACGGTATTGGCGATCGGCTTCGACGACATTACGCCAGTCATGGTTTCAGCCGAGATCGATGTGTCTCCATTGGCAACCTGACGTTTAGCGCCCCGGACCATATCCTTGGCGTTCTCAACACCAGCCGGCATTTGGGAGCTTACATACGTCTCGCGATCTTCATAACGCTTCCATTCATCCAAGCCACTTGAGAGCTTATCGAGTGTCTGCTTCTGTGGGGCGCCCGTTGGCCCAACCTGATCGGCGTTTACGCCCGGAACGTTAGTCGACGGTGTGCCGACACTTGCATTTGCGACATTGCCGCCAGGATTGTCGGATACCTGCTGTGCGCGTTGGCCGACGCCTTGGGCCCGTGCGGCATTTCCGTCGGTTGGACCGCTGATAGATCCGCTTTGCATGGCCGATACGACGTTCGCAAACGCTGTATTGTCGACAGAATTTAGCGCCCACAGCTGCGCCGCTTCGCGTTTGCCCTGCATTCCGATGGAGCGTTGCCCATAACGGGTTTCAAGTTCTGGAAATTTTTTGTTGAATGCTTCGCGTTGAGTGCTGTCGAGGTTCGAAATGGCGCTGTTGAGAGCTTGCATTGCTTCTGGCGAGCGGATCAGGTTACCACCCGTTGTATCTTCACTAATTTGTACGCCCGAACTGACGCTTGCTTCAGCAGAGGTCGCCTTTTGGAAGCGCTGGAAGGAAGACTGCGTATCTGCTGTTGTGGAACTGAGACGACGGCTCAGGCCATTTTCGCTCGCAGCTTCCCTGCCAGTGCTATGAGCAAACGCTGACGACGCAGAAGCTTTCCAACCTTTCATGTCGCTTTCGTTTTTGGCAATCTCAGTTCCAAACTCAGAGTTGATTTTCGTCGCTTGGTCTTTCGACATTTCCTTACCTGTTGCGGATGCCACACCGGCTTTTACACCACCAAAGATTCCACTGAAACCAACCTCAGCATTAAAATTCTGTTTGAAGGAATCACGCTGGCTACCTGTCATACCAAGCGAATCAGCAATCTTATCGCCCATTTTCATGGCCTGCTGGGTCATGCTGGTGTGGGATTGCTCCAACGATTGCATTTGTGAGTTCGACCAGGAATCCCCTGATTTATAGGACATGACCTGGCGCATACTCGCTTCAACTGCGGATGCGGACTCTGAGCGTTTGGTATGGTCCTCACCCATTGCGCTCTGAGTCGACGTTCCGAGAGTTTGTTTGAGTTCGGCCTTATTCCACGCAGCGTCAGCCTGGGCGAGACCAGATTTTGCGGAGCCCTTATTTTCTGCGCTGTATTGATTTCGCGAGGCAACATCGACATGCGCACCGTTCTTCAGAATGTCAGGTGACTGGAGCTTTTCATCGTTGTGATCTCGACCAGACCAGCGGCTGGCCAAGGACACCATCCCGTAACCCGTCACTCCGAGCATGGCGGCAGAAATTAATGGGGTTGCAGCCAGCATGTCCGACGCAATGCCTAGTCGAGTAGCCAGCACATCGTAATAGACCGCCTGTAAATTGCTGGGTACGAGCCCCTTCTCTGTGAATTGCGCCAGTTTGTCGGCGACGTCATTCTGGATGTACATCTGAATAACGGCGGAGAACGGTAACCATGAGGAGGTCCAAACACCGAACCCTAGGTATTTGACATACGCCATGAGAGCGCCGGCCCCTTTGAACAGGCCGTAGATGATCACAATTGGCGCGAAACCAAAGAACAGTAGTTGCAAGAAAATCATGGTCGGCATCATGATCTTGGCAAAGAAGCTACCAGACGCCGCCGCATCAGAGCGGAACTGTTCATCTTGTTGAGTCAGTGAAACCATGCACAAGTTAAAACTGTTCTGATCCTGGACGCTATCGAGGCAGTTGTAAGTACCCCAGACCGAGTTGAAAAACAACGCGTTCGTCATGAATTGATCAGAGCTTTGCGCCGCCGACCAAAGGGTTGGGACCAGATTGGTGATTGCGTCGTCCACATTGGTAGTAGTGTAGGCGCCACCCATGGGGTTTTTGTCTTTCATGCCAGCGTTAATCAGCTTCTTCAGGTTGGCGCTGGCCGGGAATGCAGAGACGACGGTGTTGATCTTGGCGCTAGCATCTTGGCAAGCCATGGATGTTCCTGCCGCATTGAGGTTATCCCAATAGGTGGTAAGTCCATTTGGCCTTGAATATGACAAGACATAATTGACCATGTCCGGGCTGGCTTGGAAGTTGTTCATATTGAACGTCGTCGCCCCTGGAACACAATCAATGATGAATTGCTTCAAGCTGGAGACCAGATAAGGGTCCACATTTTCCACGCCTTTGCGCAACGTCATTAAAAGCTTCAACGGAGTGATAAAGCCATTTTGGCTAACGCCCATGTAACTACCGCTGGTACTTTGGAAGGCTGTATTGACTTTGTCGAATATGCTGTACGACGCAGTTGTGAACAAGCTTGCCGGTGCAGCGATAATCAGTGGAACATGGTCAACCTTAGCGATATTCCCGGTGTAAATATCCTCAATGGTTACCGAAGCCTGTATGGAGCAACATGCGACCACCATACCAAACCCAAATAGTCCACCAATAGGACCGTTAGCAGGGATGAACTGTTCACCACCGCCCTTCTGAATCATGAACATGATTCCGGACATCAGGGCGACAAAACCGCCGACCAGATAAACACCATTCATGAAGCCGCCTGATCTGAAAATCATGGCGAGACCATTAATCGTTGAGTAAAAAGAGCTTACATCACCGAGTACGTAAATCGTAAAATCCATATCTCGTCACCTTAATTAGATACGACCGGGCTTTACAAACACAGCCGGGTTGCTTGAAAGGATAATTTTGACGAGCTCTTTGGCAGCCACAATCTTGGGTTGCAACTTTTCATGCTCGGCTCGGATTTCGGCCAGTTCAACAGTCAATTTACGAATGTTCGGCTCCACGAAGTCAGGTTTCATGCCGCGCACCCCGTTAAAAGACTGGTTGGCAGCATAAATAGCAGCTTCACCGTATTTAACGGCGAGTTCGTTGGCGATCAGCGGTGCAAGTTGTTCGGCAATGGACTGAATTGCACCTGGAGACTGTTGGACTTGCTTGATAAGAGCCAGTACAGGGGTTTGGATAGCGTTAATAAAGCCAATTTGGGCCGCGGTGAAACCGCAGGAACCTGCCTGGCAGTATGTGAGCTTGCCAACAATTGAGTCAGCCGTGGTTCCTGTTGTTGCGCCCTGGGTATAGCCAAAAAGCATTTTGTTGGTGTAACCGAGAGTGCCGTCGAAACTCAACGCGTTGTTTGGGTCGATTGAGGTGCACTTGTTGCGATCGTAGCCATTGTTACAGTGCAGCACCTTCAGCGGAGTACTGTTGCCGCTGGACCCATTTTTGAAGTTCATCAGGGTCAAAGTGGGGCTGAAAATCTGACCTACCTTCACTTTTGGGGAGCCGTCCGGGTTGTTTCCACCGGCGGTGTCCGGGCTTGTCATGATGACAGCGCCGATCATGCTCATGACGACCTCGTTCGCGCGGTTTGCATTGGCTTCACCCGTGTCAGGGTTGCCCAGGTATTGACCGGCGCTTGTGTCCGTCAGGGCCTTCCAAACCGGGTTACCGCACTCCTCGCAACTGCCATCATTGGTTGATTTGTCGTTGTTAGTGTTGGGAGAGCTGAACAGATCGGTGAATCCCGAGAACAAGTCCGAGAATGCGCCTTTCGCGGTCTGGGCCGCGGTGGACGCGGTGTCGGCCATTTCTTTACGAGCAGATGGGTCCGTAAATGACTTGACGATGGAGTTTGCGACTGCACAAGTGTTCTTCATCATCTGGTTGAGGGCTTGCAGTTTGTTTTGGAAATCCTGCATTAATTTGCCGAGCGCCGGGTTAATTGCATCAATCGCGGCTTTGAATGCGACCCCGACGGCGTTAGCAGCGATCTGGCGAAACAAAGCTACCAACTGGTCAGCATTGATAAATGAGAACGAACCACCAAATAAATCGATACCGCCGCAGCCGGCAGATAACCGGGGTGGGTCGAACGCCACCAGATTGATGTTCCGTACCGGGCTGCGCAATGCGGCGCCACCGGCTACAAAGCCACCGCGACTTTGACTGGCAAAGCCGCCCGGGGCAGTGCTGTTTGACAGGAACATACCGTCAAGAGCATCTTGTAAGCCCGCGGAGGCAGGCAGCGAAGCGGTAATCATGACCGTAGTCACAACTAACGCAATAAAGCGCTTAAATTTACTGTGCATGGTTGCTATCTCCTTCGTAACGCCCTTCCAGTTTGTTTTTCAGATACTGAACCCACTTTTTCGGATCGTTACTCGCACCCTGTTTCGTATCTTCGTTCGTCAATACACCGCGGTCATAAGTGTGAATTTTCAGAGCAATATCTTTTGGCAGAAGATCTTTGCTGTCGGCAGCGGCGATAATTCGCTCGGCAAGTTGATCTTGCGCCATCATGCCTTGAGACACGATGAAGTAATTATTGGGAGGAACTACCAGAACAGTTGTAGGTGTTATGCGAAGGTTCAAAATGCTGGCTTGACCACTGTTGGCAACAAACTCAGGTACGTTCGGGAGTGTTTTACCGTCCATGGAAATGAACTTAGTAACGAACCCGTACTGCTTTGCAATCTCTTGCACGGTATTAACCTGGGGCTGGCAGAAGCTACATTTCGAATCGAAAAAGACCCATAGGCCGCCTACTTTTGCCACATGCTTAAGTGCGTCCGATATACCTGCTTGAGCGTTCCTCAGGAAAAACGGTTTGGTGTATGTCGCGATTGGAACTCGGTTGTTTTCGTCGAGGAACGGATCTGCTGCGACCACGCGAGTCGTCATTTCCGCATAGCGCTGGGATTTATCCATCGCCACGCGCTGGGCGTACATGTAGGCCTCAACGTTTTCTTTCGTTGGGTCGTCGATTGCGGCGTCGAGCAGTTTTGGCATGTTTTCACGGAGCCATGAAACCGAAAACGGCTCTTGCTGGTCCTTTTCGGGGGGGTTCTTTGCTGTCTCTAATGGCTTGGTCGGGACAATAATCGGCGGCGGCGGTGGAGGCAGCTCTTTCGGATCTTTGTAGAAGAACCAGCCTTCAGATTTCCTTTCAATGAAGCGGGTGGGTTCTTCGCTGGCGTGAGCGCTGACGGCCCCGAGGGCCGTTGCACATAGCAGCATGGCTAATACTAGCTTCATTGTTTTAATCCTATACGCGTACGCATACACGGTTCAAAGAACTCAATCATCAGATTATTGGCCCTACCCTGCCGATAATTAACTTTTGATCCAGGAAGCCCCAATACCGCCCGTCATAGCTGCGTGGTTCAGTGCCGACCACCAATACCTTTCCGGGTGGAACAACCTCAACCCGATCAAAGTCGCCCGGTTTCTTTCCGAGTTTATCTGTCAGGTCCAGCTCACCGATCAGGCGCCCACCGATGTAAGCGATGTTGTCTTTGACCACGAGTTTGTCACCCGGCAGACCTGCGACCATTTTTCCGACTGTTTTGCCCTCAAAATGGGACCCCATCAGCCCACCCACAGGCACAAACGCGACGTAATCGCCAATCTTCAGGTCTTGTGGTAGGCCGTAGGTGATGAAGTACAGCCGCCATGGCAGGCACCGAACGGAAGCGAGATCTACGCCGATGCGGCAATCCTGGCGAAAGGCAGTGACACTCGCGATTGCGACGATGAATGTGGCGGTGATACCGATCAGAGAATTGCGAAGAAACTGTAGGCGTGGCCTGTCATTGCGCAGCAGCACAAAGGGAGCCGTCAGACGTGCTCGGAAAGTTTTTCCTTTCATAATCACTCCAGGGTCAGGCCCAGTCGTTGAGCTACCTGTTTCGTGATGTTGAGACCATCAGGAATATTCATCACCACCGACGAATTGACGACCAGTACTCCAGCTTCGCTGTATGGCTTCAGGGCGTCTTGCAGCTCATTTACGAACGCGAGGCCATCCGCTTGTGCTTGCTCGGGAGTCATGCCTGGCTTGTCCAGCGTTTGCTTCATCTGGGCGTTAGCGAGCTTGGAGCCATCCACCAGAACAATTTGCGCGGAAGCCGGCTGGTTCACAGTGGCGTAGTGGTAGGACAGAAAGCTGCTGAAAGCGGAAAAGGCCATGGCGATCACGGCAGCGGTCAGGAACGAAACACCGCCCTGCCCTGTGCTGGCATTTTTCGCTGGCTCAGGCTTGCTGCGAATATCCTCAGGCTCCACGTTGACGTGCTCACTCGAATTGTCTGGGGTTGGGTGTTTTGCATCTGTCATTTGGGCGGCCTCTGGTCGCTGCTATGTAATTTGGATGTATTGCTGCAAGATATTAAATCATAACACGTGACAATAATTCAGTGAGAATCTGAACGATTTTATGGGCAAAAAAAGGCCCGGTATTTCCCGGGCCAAATCGAGCGTGTGAAGGGGGAATGGCAGCAACGTTTACGCGTACGCCGCCTCACGCTCAATGAAGTTGTTCACGGCATCAACGGCATCAACGCCTTGGTCAAGCTGGTCGAGAATTTCGTTCCGAGCAGGCCCTTTGGTGGAGAACATCACGTTGTGGAATTGGTCCACCACGAGTCGGACAATCCCCCAGTCGGTATCACTGCGTTTCACCATGATCTCACTGTACTTACCGGGCATCGTGTGGACGGACTTCAGCATGTGCTGGCCATACGCTTCGATCTTGAATTGCTTGCTGTCGATTGCCGAATCGATGGATTCCGATTTCTGCTGGAGGATAAACTGCCAGGCCGAGTTCGCCGCAATGGCTTCGCAGTTTTTCGATGCGTAAACGTCACCGATCGATTGAGTAACAACGAGCACAGCGCCATCTTCTTTTCGGGCTTTCCGGTATGCCGCGATCATCGCTTTCGCCATCATGGGGTCATCGAGCAGCTCCCACGCTTCGTCGACGATCAGGATTTTCTTGCGGCCCCGCTCCCCCATCTGCGACTTGTACATGTCGTGGTTGATCCGGGAGATCAGTTGCAGCAAGACCACCTGCTGAAGCGCCGGCCGACCCTTCAGGTCGCTCAGCTCCATGCAGATGAATGCGTTGCTCATGTCGAGGTTGTTTTCACCTTCAAACCACCGTGTGAACTGACCGCCAGCGAACGGGAACAGCTGGCGGCCAAGGCGCAGGCATTCGGGGTCGTCGGACTGCGAGATGAACCATTCGGCGACAGCCCGAATATTGGCGCTGTTACCAAACTTGGTGTAAACGCTGTGGATCGCCTGCTCGATGCGGGACAGTTGGTAATCGTCCAGGACGTCTTCAGGCGCTGCCATCTTGGCGATGGTTGCCTTCAGGATGTCCATTTCCTCTTCGAGATCTTCGATGTGAGTAAATGGGTTCAGACAAACATCCGATTCAGGACGAAACTCGATGAACTCGCCCCCGACACTCTTGCACAGTTTGAGGTAACTGCGGCCCGCGTCGATTACCCAAACCTTCGCACCTGACGCGAGGTAGTCGGCCACAATTTTTTGGGTAAGGAAGGACTTGCCGGCACCGGCCTCAGCAAAGACGATTCCGCTGAAGTTCGTTGTGGAATCGTACAGGTCAATCAGGGCTGGCTGGCCACGGCGAGTGAGTAGGAGCATGGCGCCACTCATTCCGCTACCGGTCCATTCACCGAGGATTGGCAGAAACTGCACAGCGTGACGAACACCCATTGTGTGGAAGCGGAATAGGTTCTTCGTGCCTTCACGCGTGGTGTTCAGCGGCAGCAGGTTGTTCCACAGGGCCTCGAGGATCCGTCGGTCTTCCCGGAGCTCAAATGCGAGGGATGTGTAGTAGGCCTGAAGCCCTGAGGACAGTTTGTTCAGGCGCTCGAGACTGCGCGAGAACAAGATAATGGTGAAGTTTACCTCTACGACGATGGCCCCTTTGCCTTCGATCTCATGGACAAGCGTATCCACGCCCTTCTTCTTGTAGCCCAGGACTGGAATGAGGTGCGCGGTCGGACCGAATACCTGGTGGTTGATGATCGAAGACGTGTTTTTGACTTCGTCGACCTTTACCACTTGGTCTGGATAGTGAAGGGTAAGAACCATGTAATACGGATCGGTGATCTGGTTGGAGAGGCCACCAGGGTCGCCGATCATATGGTTCATGATCGCCAGGCTCGTACGCTGGGGGAAAAACTTCACGCTCAACGCTTTAGCGTAATGCTCGCCTTCGTTGAATTTGATGGTGGAAGGGTCGTCATAGTTGATTGAGTCACCCGGGTAGTAGATTTGGTCCTTGAGCAACTTGGCTTCGTCGTAGTGGGACCGCGGTGCATCCCATAGCTTGGTGATGATGCGCATGATCACCAAGTAGGCGACGGCATCCAACTGAAACAAATTCAGCAATGCAGCCTTAAGTGCTTCTGTGATTCGGTCGGCGGTTTCTTTCGTGTTGGCGATATCAACGTCTTCAGGCCGCTCGTTACGGCATGGGAATTTGACGGTGACGATTACGCGTTGACGATTGAGCATGACACCACTGCGTTGGACCAACGGGGTATCGACCCCACTGCTGATCAAGTTCGCGTGTTGCTTAGTCAGGGCTCTCAGGATCGGTGTGGAGTTAGGCTTGTTGTTGACGTAGGCGTCGATGTACTCGCCGACATCTGGGCTTGCCAGCATGCCGATCTGGATGAATGTGCCTGGTGGAAAACTCATGCTCAACGCGGATTGCAGTTTGTCCACGGTCGACGCACTTGCACCGGTCAAAGCCTCGGAGACAAAACACGCCCCGAGATAGTGTTCAGTTCCATCAGAGCAGAAAAATACTTTGGTGTCGGTGTCGACCGCCCGAACTGTGAGTTTCGCGTGAGGGACGGTAGTCCGATTACCTTTAATCGTTGCTTTGGAGGCTGCCATAGCACTGTTCGCCTTGGAGTGTGGTTGAGTAGGCTTTGGAAGGCCTGGAGGGCAACCCGCAGGCAGAGCCAGTTAAAAAGGCGCACCGGAGTCCAGTGCGCCTTTGATGGACTTACAGAGTGGCGGTGAAGATGTTGGTCAGAACACCCGGGCCCACACTGGCGGACAGGGCAACGGCAACGCCGGTTACTACCGACATTACTGACTGCTTCACGACGCCGATCGCCAGACCGGTACCCAGTGCGCCCAGAGCAAAGACTTTACCCAGAGAGCCGGTCATCCAGTCGTCCAGATTGGTCACGATCGTGGTGAAGGTCGAGTCGGAACCAGCGGTGACGTCTACAGCGGCGGCCAGGCCGATTGCGGCCACTACCAGCAAGGATTTTTTGTCGATTTTGGCGAAAGGTGCTGCCAGTTTGCTTTCGACTTGAGTGGTGGTTTGTACGTTCATAGTGAAGCTCCCAGTTGTGTTCAGTTCAGGTTGATGTCGGTGGTTGTAGGGATTGCGGCCGTTGTTTCCGGACCATAATCCTGGGGTTGTTTTTCCTCGGGTTGACGTGCCGGGACTGTGGCGTTGACAGGCGGTTCGGCGGCGAGCTCGCGGTGAGGCACAACCATCCCCTGACCTGCGAATTCGGTTTTGCCGAATGTCCAGCTGCGCGGTTGTACTTCGGTAAACAGGTACGACGGAAAGTGGAGATCGTCTTTGCTATCGATCCACGGAGCGATCCAAATGCGCATGACCTGTGCGGGCACGCGTACAGGGCGAGCAAGATCGGCAACTTTTGGCCCTGGCATACCGTTTGAAGCTTTCAGGCTATGCTCAGAGCTCGCAGTCTTTCCCACATCGTTACCGTATTTGACGTTCGGCACTTTCTGACCAATCGGCATGTCACTGTCGGTCAGGGCCGGCATTTGATTGGTGGATTTATAAACTGCCATCGGCGATTTGCAGATGATTCCTTGGGGCATGCCCGGGCATGAAAATTCATCGTCGCCAGCGGTGTTCAACCACGATGAACATCCACTGAGCAATGCGATAGGTAACAATGCCCCGATAATTGCAATACGTTTCATATGATTCCCCTTATTCATTTCAGCTCGAATCCTTTAACCAACATAATGGTTACCTTGCGACCAGCATCGACTTCTACGACAGGAGTCATTTCACGGGCCATTTCCATGTAGAACTTGGCAACTTCGTTTGCAGATGTTGTGAAGCCTTTTGCTACACCGGTTTGTAGAATGCTGGAAGTATCGGCTGTTTGAGTTGAAACTGTTCCGCCGGGATTAAGGTTAAGTTGTGGAACGTTTTGAGGCGTCATAGCTTGAGCAAAACCGGACAATCCACCAGCAACTAAGGTTTTGGCGATCATTTGCCCCTGTTTGGAAACGAGGCGGCCTCGCATACCAGCACGGCCATCTTCACCGACGATATAACCTTCGACTTTCGCCTCAATGATTTTGCCGTCTTTACGAACGCACGAAATGGTCTCGGTTCGCAGAATCGCCCGCTCGCTAGAAAGAGAGCCATAACCCGAAGCAAGTACGAAACATTCTTTGATATCAACCCGGTACTTGTTGGGTAGCATTGCCTCAGTTTTGATACGCAGTGTTGTTGGAACTGGATTTTTCTGTGTGGTGGCGCTGGTTGGAGCGTCCATACCGTTCAGCAAAATAGCTTCAAAAAAGGAGCCAGCAGACAAAGCAGGCACAGGCTTTTCGTCACGCTTTGGTGCTTCTCGTTTGTTCTGGAGGTTATCACCTGTAACGCGTAACTTCGGGCCTTCCGGTTTCACTTCTGGCGCGGGGACGCCGGTGCCTGCCGAAGCTTCATAACCTGGAAGCGGGGAATTCAGCGCTGCAGCGGAACCGCTTGGTGGCCCACGTTTTTCGAGATCGTCAAGCCGTTGAGTCACCCGCTTCAGTTCAACCAAAGCATCTTGGGTAACGGAATCATTTTTATTCCGTTGTTGCTCTTCCAGTTCGCGAAGCTTATCAGCGTTCCGAGCGTCCTTTTCCTGTTGTAATTGAGCAGCAAGAGCTTTTGTTTCTTTTTCTTGTGCTTCAATTTTAGCGTACAGCTGTTCAGGCGTGTTGTTGTTCCCTTTAGGCAACATCAAATTCGTTTCATTGAGAGGTTCGAGTTTCTTGCGTACGGAGGGCTTGCTTCCGCCTACCAGAACTGAGCCGACCAACATTAACGCTATTAACAGGCCGCCGATGGCTATTACTTGACGCCAACGCGGGTTCAGGTCCTGCCACCAAGTATTGAGATTGTCTTTAAGTGCCATTGTTAATCCCCAGTTGCCGATTTATCAGAGACGATGAAAACTTCGGTGGTTTTCCCGTTTCTTAAAGTGGCAGTTGGGAAGAACGAAACTGCTCGTACTCCCTCGCTATAAAAAGTTCCTTCATCCAGATCAACGTCATTTGGGGTAGTGCCCAGGATCGTATAACGATAGATATCGTACGTCGGGCCGGAATAACGGACTTTCGGGTACGCAATCACGTTGCCGATATTTGCTGCGGCGGATGGCAGCAGGCCTTCACTGAAACCTTCAGGCGTTTTGCCGAGTGCAGCTTCACGCAATATGTATCGGATGTTGTCGGTGTAAACGTTGCTGTCCGGAGCATGGTCTGCCTCGGACTTGCCGCCAGTGTCAGCCTGGGCCTTGTCCAATTGCAGAACGATCGTTTGCGGCGGCATTTCTTTCGGGACGAGCGTCAGCGAAATCACCGGGTCATTCGGATTCGAGCCTGTGATGTAGAGCGCAACCGACTTACCGGTTGGCTTCATGGTTACATACAGCGATTGACCAACCGGCGAGATGTCGACGTCATCTTTCTGCTGGTCGACCGAACGGGGTTCTGCGAATGGCGTAGAAATACGGTTCGGCAGGACGCTCGAAACATAGACAATTTCATTTCGATCGGAGCCGACGCGAACTACGTTTGTACGGAGTTCTTCCTTGCTGCCAGGCATAAGCCCAAGACCCGGCAAAGGTTGGGCTTCGACAGGTTTGCTTCGTTTCTCGGCCGTCGGTACCGGCGGCAGTTTGAGGTTGGACATCCCATCAGCAACAGCAACCGTCGCTTGAAGGGAGACCAGCGCAATGAGAGCAATGGCTGAGCGTTTCACTGAATCGTCTCCTTGATTGGTTCTGCGGGCTTGGGTGGGTGTGCTTGGATCCACTTGAGGGTTTTAGGGTTGGAGCCGGGGTAGGTATCGAACGCCTCGATAACCGGGCGGCCGTCTCTAATTTTCATGACGTACTCAACTACGGCGACTTCCGGTTTGACTTGGCCGGTTGCGCTGCGGGACTCCATCGTTCCGACGATGAAAACCTTCGAAGTCTCTTTTTCGTAGCTGGTCTTCGACGCTGACCAGGTGACCGATCCTGCGTTGGTGTTGAACACCGGGTCGTTGGCAAGAACGAACATTTTCTTGCGCACTTCCGGGTAGATTTGAGGATCGACGAAGGCGCTGACCGAGTCGGCAACGAAGTTCACGTTTTTAGGCGTGACGTTACCCATCAAAACGGAGGCATACAGGCCGAAGGACTTCAGATACTCCTCGTCCGCATTGCTCCAGCCGACTTTTACTTCTTTGTCCAGGTTAGGCGGGACCAGGCGCGTGGTTTCATGCTGACCCAGCTGATTGATTGCCAGAACGCACACCGCCACGGCTAAAAAAGTGTTTGCAGAGGCATTCAATTTGGCGAATGACGACAGCCCTTCCATCGTGCCGATAAGACTTTTAAGCTTCATTTTTAAACCCTTAGGTCCTAAACGGATTCATAACACGTACGCATATTCATCAAGCAAAACTTGTTAGAGAAAGAAGTCTCGTTTAGAGGAGTCCTGGTAGTGCTTATTAAGCGGCATGACCCCGGCCCAGTAGCACAGGTGCTGCAAAATGCCGTCGAGTGCGCCATTTTTGAACCGCTTGAAGCGCTTGACTGCGTACCACCCGCACATCAGAGAAGCGATTGTTGCCCAGCCACCGATTGCGATACCTGCACCTAAGCAGCCAATGAAAATTACAGCTTCGTCGATTTCCCAGAAAAGTAGTTGCGTCTGACTATCGACGTAGCGCGGGATGTCGATCTCTTTCAAAGTGTTTTCCCCGCAGCTTTAACAACATCCACTTCCACGCGACGGTTCATCGAACTGTCAACGATGGAAACCGGGTCCCGCTTACCCCGGCCGGCGACTTTGATGTTCTTTTTGCTAACGCCGCGCTTGATCAAATAGCGGGCGACAGAGATTGCTCGATTTTCCGACAGCCGCTGGTTGTAGGCATCGCTGCCAACATCATCCGCATGTCCGACCAGCTTCACGATACTGCCTGTACGCAGGGCATCACCGATCGCGCTCTCGAGAGCTGCCCATTCACCGGGGCTGCTCTTGTCGAAGCCAAACAAGAGCGTGGTCCTCACGTGTCGCGCTTCTTCGGCTGCCTCTGCGTCGATTGCATCCAGTCGAGCTTCTTCTTCTGGCATCAGAGCGCGAGTACGCGATGGCTCGGTAACGATCCAGATGGTGGGCGTGCGCTTGACCTGGCTATCACGGATAGCTTCACCAAGGACATGTGCCTGATGTGCAGGTTCTACCGCTACCCCCACTGAATCCGGAATCACTACTTCGCGCACGTCAACGGCGCCGGCAGTGCTGGCAGCAAGGGCGAGCGAAGCAACCATTAAGGCTCGGATTTTGGTGGTCATAGGGATACTCGTTGGTTGTTATTGCGACGTAACACGTAGCGATAATACAGCCAGTCGCCTTTTTGTTGCAATAGGTACTCTTGATGCCTAAAATATAGTGACGTGTTAAGTATTGCAAATCTTGCTTGGCGAGCCTCCCTTGTGCCTGCCCCTACCTTATTAGCTGCTGTGCGTCATACCCCTGCATTAGGTATTCACTCTTTGCAGCGTCGTAGGAGTTTAAAAATGCAATCCACATCAGAAGCAGTATCCACCGCGGGTCCGGCAAGCAACGAATGCAAGCCATCCGAGCCTGGTGCTCCCGCGGCTTCGATCGGTCTGAATGTGTGGCTCCAGGTTCAAGAAACGCATCCGGACTTAACAAAGTCTTTCAACAAAGGTGGCTTTCAGGGCACCGCTGTATCCCCCACCTATCAAGCCATGAGGGCAACCCAGATTTTTGGGCCGCACGGCCTTGGATGGGGAACTGAACTCATCAGTGAAAGTTACGTTGAGGGTGGCCCGTTGGGCTTTGATAAAGACGGCCGCATGCTCGGTCGCGAAATCATTCACAAGGTCTACCTTGAGCTCTGGTACATCTACGGAGGCAAACGCGGTTCGATCAAGCAGTTCGGCGCAACGACCTTCCTCTCCCGGGATGCCTACGGGTCCATCTCGAGCGACGAAGATCACGCAAAGAAAAGCATTACTGACGCTACGTCCAAATGCCTTTCGTTGTTGGGGTTCAGTGCCGATGTCTACATGGGCAAATTCGACGACCATAAATACGTCGCTGGTCTTAAGGCAAAAATGGAAGCCGCGGGCAACCCGGCTACCGGTATGACATCGACGGAAAACCCTACGTCAAGTGCTCCTCAGCCGCAGCAGAACGAATCAGGCCCGTCTCCAGTTGGATCGGACTATTCCCAGCGTTATCTGAGTTACAAGGCCCGTTTTAAAGAGCTTCAAGATAACAACCAACTGGTAAAGGACATCCCGGGTGTGCGTGCACAGATCCAGCAGGATCCCGGACTGACCAAGATGGAGATCCAAACGCTGTTGCAATCGCCATTGCTGCGGATTGCTGATGCATCGCAGGAACCAGCTCAGGCTGGGGCCGGTGAGAACGCAGCACCTAAGAGCATTTTTTTATAACCCCCATAACCCGGTCACCTTTTGGTGGTCGGGTTTTTTTATGCGCAGCTAAAGGTTGTCCTCGATGAGCATGGAAAAGATTTTACGATCGAAAATCGGAGGGTCATTAGACACCCTGGCACTGAGTGCAATGGGTGCAGGTGGGATATTGACCTCTCCGTATTTTGGATCGGTCCCCTCCAGCATGCCGCTCGCGTTGGGGGCGGCAGGCGGTGCCTACATCGGCAACAGGTTGTTCCAGTTTTGGAAGGACCAGCTACTACTTGATTCCAAAATCAACATCAGGTCTGCGACTGACCTGGTGCGACCGGATGGAATGCTGGTGGGTTACACGACCGACACGGGCAGTCCGGTACACATCCCAGATGAAGACCTGATGCGTCACGGTTTTATCCTGGGCCAGTCCGGTGTCGGGAAGACCGTGCTAGGCAAATTATTGATGTTCCAGCAGATCCAGCGTGGCGGGGGCCTGACGTTTATCGACGGCAAAATGAACGCCGAAGACATTCAGACCATCTATCAGTACTGCTGCTGGGCTGGGCGCGAACAAGACCTGCTCATTCTCAATCCGGGTAACCCCGATATGAGCAACTCATACAACCCCATTCTCAGGGGCGATCCCGATGAAGTTGCTGCACGGATTTTGTCGATCATTCCATCGACGGAAAACAACCCGGGTGCAGACCACTATAAGCAGTCAGCGAACCAAGGCATCGCGACGTTAGTTGCTGCATTTCAAGCCGCGGGTCTTGCCTACAACTTTATCGATTTCACGATCCTGCTGATGAACCATAAAGCGATCGAGGAACTCGAGACCCGCCTGAAGAAATCTCAGCCTCACAACCCGGCCACCAAAAATCTTTCACTGTTTCTCGAACAATACAAGGTTGGCGGCATGAACAAGCCGGGCCTCGAAAACATGGTCGACATTAAGCGGATGAAGGAAACATTCGGCGGTCTTGCCGGCCGGATGTACATGTTCGGCACCGGCAAATTCGGTGAGGTATTGAACACCTACACGCCCGACATCGACCTATTCGAAGCCATCCGAGCGAAGAAGATCATCTACGTCGCTCTACCCACCATGGGTAAGAACGAAGCAGCGTCCAACTTCGGCAAAATGTTTCTAGGGGACTTCCGAACAGCGATTTCCTGGGTGCAGGCATTGCCAGAAGAGGAGCGTCCGAATCCCCCGCACTTGAACTTCATGGATGAGCTCGGCAGTTACGCCGTTCATTCGTTGGCACGGCCTTTTGAGCAAGGTCGATCCGCGCAAATGGCCTTGCTTCCCGCTGCCCAGACGCTGGCCAACCTTGATGTTGTGTCACCTGACTTCAAGGAGATGATCATCGGTAACACGTGGACCAAGATTTTTTTCAAGATCGGGACCCAGGCCACCGCCGTAGAGTGCGCCGATCTGATCGGTATGAAAATTGGGATCACCAAATCGCTCAGTGGCACGCAGAACGAAAGCAGCAGCACCCCACTTCTGAATGTGACACCAGAGGGCGGCACCGGCGCCGCCGCCGGCATCTCCGAAGGCGAGCGCGAGCAGGAAGAATACAAGGTCAGCCCCGACGACCTGAAGGCTCTCGGCAAAGGCGAATGCATCATCCAGTACGGCGGCGACCAGATCTTCAACGTCCGGGTACCAATGATCACCATCGATAAAAAGCTTCAAAAAGAGATTGGCCGTATCCGCATCAACCATTTCCGGAAAGCGCCTGTTGAAGGCGCGGACTACTTCAAAAACAGCGACAAATACCTCGGTGGTAGCGGTAAGCTTACTGGCGGTCGCAAAGCCGTAAAGGAGCTAGCAGATGAATAACGAAAACCCGATGGCAGACGTGGCCAGCGGCGGGCATGTGCTCGTCCTTGATGAGCGAAGCACCGGTCAGGAACAGTTGATCGCCGGCATGCTGGGCAAACAGATCTCAGCAGGTGGTGCGGTGATTGTCCTGGGCTCCTCGATTGAAGAGCCAATGCTCGCGACATTGCTCGGCGCCTGTCATCTGGCTGGGCGCGAGGCCGATTTGTTGGTGGTCAACCCTGCCAAACCTGCAACCAGCCACACCTACAACCCTGTGCTTCACAGTTCTCCCGCGAATATCGCCAGCCAGGTGATGAACTTCATCGCTAACCAGGACGACATAGCCGACACCAACGACGCCGGCACGGCCTGGCTGCTGGAGGCGATTATTGCGTGTCTTCAGCTCGGCAATATCCCCTATTCGTTCCTTGATCTCGGGATGTTCGTCATGAAGCCCGACGCCATAGCCGCCCTAGGAGGTTTCATTGGCGAGGCGCACCCCGGTTCCGAGGAGTTGCGAGCGCTGGAAGCAGCGTTACAGACCTTCCGTGACGCTGAGGGCAATATCTGCCCTTCCCTGCTCAAAGCGCAGTACTCAGGCCTTGCCGGGAGCATGTGCATGCTCGGCACCGGCCGGATGGGGGAAATATTCAATAGCTACAAGCCTGATCTGGTTCTACATGAGGCGATCGCATCCGGAAAGGTCATCTACCTTGCCGCTCCCTACATCGGTCGGGGGGCCGCGGCCTCAAATCTCCGTCGAATCGTGATCGCGAACTTGGCTGACGCAGTTGGCCGGCTCGCTGATCGTGAGCCGGCTCCTAAAGTGCCCGCTCTTGCGGTGTTCACCGATGCTGGTGGCTGTAACGACCCATGCGTTGAGCGCTTGTTGGCGACTGAAAGCGAACGGTTTCTTAGGGTTTGGATCTCGTCGCCCTCGTTGGACGACCTTGGTCGGGAGTCGATTGATCTTCGCGAAGTCTGCCTTAGCCGGGCCCGGAGCCTTGTCTTTTTCAGGCCAAACACAGAGGCCACTGCACAGTTGTACCTGAAGTTTTTGAATCAGGACGGCGGAGCCGGAACGGGGGCAATGGCCGAGCGGATGTTGGCGTTCAGTGCTACGCAATATGTCGCAGTGACAGATGGAAGCCATGTGCAATGGGGCGATGCCCGTGCAGCACAACCGGGGGCCAAGGGGACAGCGGCCGACCTTCCGCGTCCTCAGCGCTTCTTTCACGAACCCCTGACTGGGGCGGACCAATTTACCCAGACTGTGCCAGTTTGAGGGCTCTCGAATGAATGATCTAACTATGCAGCACAACGGGGTTGAGGAAGCGGACTATGAGTACCGACCTGAAGTTCATACTGGCGATGGTAGCGATATTTCTGATCCCGGGGATGTTCGTAACTGGCTTGAGAGCTTTGATAGCGCCAATATTTTCGAAGGTCTTGACGCCTTCGATTTTGGCGACAGCCTCAACGATGCTCAAGTGGATTTTCTGGGTGGTGACGAAGCTGTGGTCGAGCCACGTCCTTTTGCTCAAGAACTTGCTCTCACCGCACTCAATAATCTACCGAACCTTGGATCGCAAAGACGAACAGTAAAAGAAGAGACCCTGCGTCGCCTGGACGAAGAGGACTTCGAAGCTGGTGTTCCGCGGCTGGCGTTCCGTATCGTCAAGGCAAACGTAGAAGCGCTCTTTGCCAAAAAAATGAAGCCTGACGACTACGTGAAGGCGGCTCAATGGGTCTTTGGCCCAACCCTGGGTGAGTGGTCATTCGACCGATGCTGCGAAGTCCTGGGGGCGCGAAAAGACGTCATCAGGTTGCGTATTCACTACGAGTTCTGGCGCCGCTGGTACGTCTTCCCTGTGGAGTTCCCGTTCTTGATTGATCCGGTTCCAGAAGCGGTTGCTGATGAGATCTATATCATGAGCGGTGATGAAGGCTACGATCTGGCCCGGGCGGCGTGGAATCAGCCGGGAATTCGATCGAAGGACTTGATGGCACAAGCCTCGAAGGGACAGAACACGGAAAAATACCGCGTTGCACTGGAGCGTCTTGCTGATCGCTACATGCTGTCTCAGCAAAATGACTGTTGGTACCTCACCGGCCGTAACCCTGCCCTGCGAGCAGTCGACATGGCGGTGATTCCTAATCGACCTTCGACCAACCAGGTGTCATGGTCGAATATGTTTTGACGTTGTGATTGCCAGGCCTCCTCGAGGGGGTCTGGCCTGCGTTTTAACCCCTACCCTTCTTCGCTGTTCCCCGCCAGGTCCGCAATTTTCCGTCGTCGACATGGATGAAGCCTGCATCTGGATAGACGCCGACGCCGCCACCCTGAAGATACAGTGCCAGTTGTTTTAGATACTCCACCGGCACGCCCTGAACATTCAGATCACAAGCCCCGCCACGCAGGTGAGCAGAGTCGCGCACGCCACCGGCATCCACGTTGGTTTTTTCGCTGCGATAACCGGATGTAACGATGATCGGGAGGTGAATCCCGTGCATTGCGAACCAGCCCTGGATCCCGCAGAGGATGTCCAACAGCGTATGACTCATCTGCACCGCGGTGTCGGTGTGAACGTCACGCAGAATGCGACATACACGCTCGTAACTGGACCACTGAAGGCGGCCGTTCTGGTGGTAGATCTCGTTTACCTCCTCCCACACCCCTCGGCGGACTTCGCGCTTCAACCAGAGGCGCCTTGGCTGATCCCAGAACGTGCTGGTGCTCGCGGAGGCGGGTTGTATGCCGGTGGATAAAAGGCCGAGGGAGTAGAGAAGTAGCTGTCTTCGGTTTACGTGGGTCGAGCCTAACGCGGTGATGGGATCATGATACCAGCGGTGGAGAGGTATGTGTACGTGTTATGAATTAAACAGCAGGAACAAAAAAGCCCGGGGGTTAGCCGGGCTGTAGAGGGGGTTATTTGGAGAGTCCTCGCATTGCTTTGAGTTGATCGTTTAAGTCCCCGACCCTGTTGGGTGGGTTGAAGATACCTGTCTTGGCTTCAAAAGCTGCCAAAACGGGCATCAGTTTTTCGAGTGCGGCATAGCCTGGCTTGTCAGGATCCAGTGCCAAGAGCACTTTTTTTTCGGCCATCATTTGAAACCAGTTCGCTTCCCAGTTTTCACAACCTGGGAGGGCGAAGATCGTTCGTTTCGAACCCATCTCAACAGCGGATAGCATGTCGATCGGGCCCTCAACAATCATGAACTCGTCAGGGGTTTGGCCTTCCCAGATCCATGGAGATTTACCACCGTAACGCATGGCTTTCTTCTCCCCTTCTTTTGGGTCGCGCATCAGTCTGAATTCCGCTGCACAGTGGGACTGTGAACGAAACCACAGTGGCCTGAATGCACAGGCTGGCGCCTTTTTATCCGGCTTCCAGAGTCCCGCCCTTTCCATCAGTTCCTGTCCGGCCACTTCAGTCAAAAATGCTTTTGCTTGAAATGGGTCGTTGGGGATGGTGATTAGAATGCCTCGCTCGCAAGCCTCACGCGCAACACGTTCCGAGATGCCTCGGCCACCCAGATACTCCAAAGCTGGCTTTGAAGGATACGGTGCAGCTTCAGCAACTTTTTGTAGAACAAGCGCCAAGGCGCTGTCGTCGCGTTGAATCGCAGCTTCGGGTTTAGGCGGCATGTAATGCTTCAGCATGTCGATATCGGCCCTCATCAGCTCAAGGCCAGCTTCCCGGTGGGTTTTACCCCAGTAGAAAGCTGCTGCTGCCACAACATCGCCGTGCTCCCCACAACTGAAGCACTTCCAACTATCTTCCTTTACGCAAACTTTGACCGAGTGAACGGACGCAGCTTGGCAGGTTGGTTCGTTTGGACACACACCGTAACGTATGGCACCGCTCATTGGTTTAGGTTTTGCATCGAGCATGTGCTCGAAGAACCAGTTGAGCGGCACGTGATTACGGACATAATTGAAGTCGACTTCGTAAACGTTGCCGTTGGCATCGCGCTTGAAGTGGTCTTGATTACCTGCCATTGCTGGTTCTCCATATGAAATCTTGATGCAAGGGAATGCTTTACGTCGGCCTGTAATCTTCAGCTCGCAAGGGCTGCCAGTAGCATGGTTTCGTCCCAGACCGGAATACCGAGACTCTGTGCTGCATCCAGTTTTGATCCGGCGGACTCGCCGGCGACGACGAAACTGGTCTTGCTGGAGACGGAGCCGGATACCTTGCCGCCGGCATCCTCGACCAGCGCCTTGGCCTGCTCACGGCTCAAGGTGGGAAACGTACCGGTCAGGACGAAAACTTTGCCCGACAGGGTGCTTCCTGCGGTTTTCAGCGAATCCAGAGGAGAGGTGATCGCGGCGAGACGATCGGCTTCGTGGCCCAGGGAGTCATCAGCAAAGAACCGCTGAATGTTTGCAGTGGTGTCGGGGCCGACGTCGGGGGTTTGAATCAGTTCGTTATAGGTGGCAACCCTGAACCGCGACCAGGCACCAAATTGTTTGGCCAAGGCTTTGCTCGTCGCCTCCCCCACACCTTCGATACCCAGCGAGTAGATGAACCGCGCCAAATCCGGCTGCATTGAAGCGACGATGCTCTTCGCCAGCTTTGCCGCGGAAACGCGCCCAAAACCTGGCAGGGGGACCACACCACTAGCCTGAAGAGTAAACAGGTCAGAAGGCATGCTGATCAGTTGAGCCTCGATCAGGGCAGTGATCGACTTGTCACCAAGACCATCGATATTCATGCCCAACTTGGAAGCGAAGTGGCATAGCTTGCCCAGCTTCTGTGCTGGACACTTCAGCCCCCCGGGGCAGTAAGAGCCCACCATGCCGGGCTGGCGCTCGAGGCGAGAGTTGCAGGATGGGCAGTGGTGTGGCATGACAAAACATCGCAGGGCTTCGTCAGCATTAGACGGCACGACTCGGACCACCTCTGGCACCACATCGCCCGCCCTGCGGACAATGACAGTGCTTCCGTACTTCACACCTTTTGCGTTGACCTGGTCAGCATTGTGAAGTGATGCGCTGGAGACCATTACGCCCCCGACCCGGACCGGGTCAATTTTGGCCACGGGGGTCGCGGCGCCGGTCCTGCCAATCTGAACGACAATATCCCGAACGGTGGACATAGCCTCTTCGGCTGGGTATTTGTAGGCGATCGCGAACCGTGGCGTGCGATTGGTCCAGCCCAGATCTTGTTGACTGTGCAAGGTGTTGACCTTGAACACCACGCCATCGATGTCAAAGGGAAGCGCTGCCCTGCTATCGCCAACACGCTCAAAAAAACTATGCACTCCAGCCCATCCCCGCACCACAGCGGTCTCTGGGGCAATTGAAAACCCCAAATTGAGCAGACCCTGAATCAGCTCCCATTGAGTTGCTGCGTTGAACGGTGTTTCTCCGTTGAGATCCGAAACGCCATAGGTGTAAAAGCTCAGTCGGCGAGACGCCGTGATTTTCGGGTCTAGTTGACGCATGCTGCCGGCCGCCCCGTTACGGGTGTTGGCCAAAGCTTTCTCACCGCGGCTCAACAACTGTTCGTTGACCAGCTCGAAGTCGCTTTTTCGCATTACCACTTCACCACGGACTTCCAGATCAATCGGCATTGGCAGTCGAAGAGGCAGGTTCCGGATGGTCCGTGCCTGAGATGTCACGTTCTCACCGGTAAAGCCGTCACCCCGGGTGGCGGCACGGACAAGGACGCCGCCGATGTACCTGGCAGCGAGCGCAAGCCCGTCGTACTTCAATTCGCCGGTGAGTTCCAGAGCCTCTGGCTCGACGCCAAGGCCTGCTGCCGCCGCGGTAACGAATGCCATGGCTTCGGTATCGTCCATTGCATCTTTGAGCGAAAGCATGGGCTGGTCATGGGGAGCCGGCTCGAATCCATCAAGGATCGCACCCCCTACTCTCTGGGTCGGGGAATCGAGCGTGACCAGGTGCGGATGTTGAGCCTCAAGGTCTTGTAGCTCACGAAAAAGAAGGTCGTACGCCCCATCGGTGATCTGGGGCGCATCGTGCGTATGGTATTGTTCCGCGTGGGCGGTGATAGCCGTGCGCAGCTGCTGGATTCGTTGTTCAACAGGAAGAAGAGCAGACATGGATTTCTCACTGACAGGACTGATGTGTCCATCATAATAAATCAAACAGTATTATGCGCACGTGTTGTGATTTATTATCTTGCGATAGCCAGCTCTCCTCAGGTCGCCGCCATGTTTTCAAACCTACACCTTTATCGGATCACCGAGCCATGGACCCTCTCGCCGACGGAGCTGGCCAAGAAGCTTGAGAAGAAGGCGTTCAAGCCTTGCACTGAAAAAATGATTCGCTCAAGTGGCTGGATTGCCCCCCGGGTCGGCGGTGGACTGGTATACGAGGTACAGAAGCAGTATTTGATCGCGGTGTGCTTCGAAGAAAAAAAAGTTCCTGAGCCTGTTTTGCAACGGCTGACGATTAAAAAGGCCGCAAAGATCGAGGCCGACAAGGGCTACAAGCCCAGCCGCAAACAGATGAAGGAACTCAAGGAAGAAGCACTCATTGTACTGCTACCCAGGGCATTCGAGCACCAGGTAACTATTCAGATATGGGTGAATGCTGCTGCCGGGCTGATTGCGATCGACACTGGAACCCCCGCAAAAGCCGACGATGTGATGACATTGCTTCAGGAGGTCATCGCAATTCCGGCGTCGTTAATCCGCACCAGCATGGACCCCGGATCTGCAATGGCCACCTGGTTGATGAACAACGAGGCGCCTGATGAGTTCACCGTTGACAGAGAGGTGTATCTGCAAGGACTCGACATCGAAAAATCCAAGGTCCATTACGCCCAGCTCAGCCTCGAGCGCGATGAAGTGCGACAACACATTCTGGAGGGGCGCCGCCCCACAAAACTCGCGATGACTTGGGATGAACGGGTAGCGTTTTTTCTGACTGACAAATCGCAGGTCAAGAAAATTACTTTCCTGGATAGTGTTAAGGGCGAGATATCCGACGAGGAAGATGAGGAAGCGGCATTTGCCGCGATGTTCCTGGTATACACCGCACAGCTGACCAAACTGGTTCCGTCGCTGCTTGAGGCGTTGGGTGGAGAGGAGGCAAGCGAAGGATAACGAAGGCGTGTTGATTGTAAGAGCGTGATGCGCATTACCGGTTACTAGGCAAACGCAAGGCTTAGCACATACTCCGGGAGAATGACCATGAAACTGACTTTTGACACTGCCGTGTTCCAACGTAAAGCCCAGTCCCTCAGCCTGAAGCTGAACCTGAAATCCCAGGCTGTAATGAAGCAGGCCAAGCTGATTGGCGAAGTTGTTTTTCTGTTGGGAAAAGCCTGCTATTTGAAAATGTTCCACGCTCAGATCGTGACTACGACCACCGTCGATGTTGATGGGTTTATGAACGTGTACGAGCTGGAAGGTATTCCGAGTGTTACCGCTGGTTTGGTCCGCTTGAACTACCGCCAGACCGTTAATGGGTACGTCAAAGCTCGTAGCAGTGTGCTTGTAACCGATGCTCAATGGGATCGTCTGAGCCGGCGTGCTGCATTTGGTGCCGGTCGTCTGGCTCACTAGACTAACGATGTACAAAACCCGGACTTTGTCCGGGTTTTTTTTCGACTTGCGATTGGCCTGTCAAAAAAGGTCCTGCACTTTGACTGCTATGAAGGGGGTTACCACAGCGGGATCTACGATGTAGATGGTGGCGAGGTGCACCGCAAGCGCCACAGCGCAGAGTAGGAATTGGCTCATGGATTGAGTAAAAAAGAGGTGCTTCAGAGCCATCACCAACAGTATCGTTCCACCGCCTACGGAGATCTTGTCCAGCACCCATGCGGTGTTTGTTAGAACGGCGTGAGGCACGTTGCTGGCCACGCCGCCGAATGGCGCCAAGGCGAATTGGTAATAGATCAGCAACATGTCAATGCAGACGATGGCCAAAACGGGCAGCAGGAGAATCACAGCCGCTGCCGAACTCAGGTTTACCGTTCGGGTTTGATGTCCAGTTAGCGCAGGCTCGTTCATATCAGTACTCCTCATTCTCTTCCTCTCCGTACAGGTCGAGGTAAGCCTCGGCGACAGCTACGCTAGATGCCCTACTGAGTTCCTTTAAGTCCTGCTTGTCGAAGCCCGACGCGGTAAGCAAGATGTCAGCATCGAAACTCGACATGGTTGCGCAGATCGCGTGAATTTTGCAGGCATAGCCATAGTTCCAAGCCTCAAAAACCTGCGCGTTCCAGGTTATGGATTTGGAAACCTCCTCGGCAAGGTCGCTGGCGTTAACCCAAGCACCGTCGCGGTAGACGCAACCGTCGCGAGCAATGCTCATCAGTTCGCCCGATGTAACACCTTTGAATTTTGCGCAGGTCAATTCACGCCAGGTGCTCAGATTGCGACCCAGCCCGTGGAGCCACTCACGGTCCTCTTCGGTTAGCAGATTTTGCATTTATCGCGTCCCAAAAAAGCCTCACATGATGAGGCTTTGAAATCAGGTTTGATTAGTTCCAACGGAAGCGAACAAACAACCGTTCAGTCTTTGATTATATTTGAGTAGGCTTTAAACAATGGCCGCCGACTCACTCTCAACCCTGCACAACGTCATTTCGCCTTTAGCAGGAACCTTGAGTAGGTTTCGGATCAACTGCTCCTTGCGAGCGTTGAATTTATTTTCGTAGTTCAGGTGCGTAAATCCGAATCCAGCCGAAGCAAAAACTACTAACACCGCCGCCCCTAAAGCCCCCATTACCCCCCAGATATATAGCTGGGCCGGGTTTGTGGTGATAACAGTGGTGAACCCTTGTGGATCAGAGCAAGCAAAACCAAATGCCCATGTCATCAGCGCCAATGGGGTGATGTGGATTGCTTGAGTCATTGCGCTCCAGATGATGTAGATAAGGTTTACAAACTGCGCGAGGTACAGTCGTTTGTCTTTTTGCACATGTTTGTCGACTTGATCGAGTTCATTTTCAGTCAATGAGCCGACAGTGACGCCATTAACAATGACTTCCCAGTTGTATTTATCGGACATTTCTCTTTCCTTTTAATCTAGAGTTTCACAAACGGTATATAGGGAATGCCCTACTGCGTAGGGCGTAAGACCTAAGTTACTGAACTGATCCTGGTGCGTTTCGCTGGCGAATCTGTGCCAGTTTGTTCTCTGCCATTTTTGCGATCGTTGGTTGGCCACGAAGTCGTATCGTGTCTAATGCCAACTGGGCAGAGATGTTGCCGGTCACCGAGGTGTACGTCGCATCGGGTGAACAACCAGTGTCGAGGACTGACTCGGCCTCGGCGCTTGCAACAACGAACGTTGGAACCGCCTCAACCTTGAACGCCTTGAAAAGCTCAGGGTTGACCTCCCAAGGAACGCCTGCTTTGTTCACATCCAATGCGGCTTGTTTGGTCTGCATCATGGACCCGTTGACGAAGCCGCGGACTACCAGCACCGCGCCGGTTTCTTTAGCCTGACGGGTGAGTTCAATGAGTTTGTCCTTCGGCATCGAGAACGAGACGAAGATGATGAAGTCACTCTGGCCGGGCTTACCTTTCGATTCGTTTTTCGCGTTGTTATAACGCGCAACAACGTCGTCCAGCGTCTCTGTCTTGGTCGGCGGTGGAGCGTTGATCACCGGCACGGTGGTTTTGAGCGTCCCTGCTTTTACAGGATCGATCTTGCCACCCAGGGTGGCGGCCCGGGCAGCTGTCTGCTCGCCCATCAGCTTTTGAAGCTCTGCATCGGACGGCATTTGCATCGACTGGGCACCGGCGCCCAAGCTTATGATGCTAGTTGCCAAGAGTAACGCCGCCGCAGCAGTCGCGTTTACGGAAAATGCCATAGCCAAAGTCCTTGTAACCGGGAATTGGAAACTCTGTATTCGATTCGGTCAGAATGGTGGAGCGCCCAATGGGGCCACAGCATTTGCCATCGATCTTTGCTGTTTCGGGTTTTGGGTACAGACGTGTGAGCTTGTACTGGCGCTTGTCCATGATGATCTGGGGGTAATAGCCACACATGGCGCCGCTGCCCATTGCTGCCCACTGCGTTCCCGCCGCGTGCAATTTGGCGAGGATCCGGGTCGTCTGTAACCGGGCGGTCTGCTCCATGCTCAAATGCGCTTCGTTATGACCGGTCAGGGGGTACATGTGGCCGTACGATCCGGCGGCCCAGAAGATGGTCGAGAGCGGGAACCCTGCCGCCGCTGCCACCGCGTCGGCGGACATTGCCCCGATCGCTACCATGCTGCCGAACGGGAAGGCATACGGTGTGAGGATCCCGGCGAGCTCGTCATCGTTATGCGTGGGATCGGCAAACGAGACCCAAGGGACGTCCATGCCGCGCTGGTCCATGCAGGTGTCATCCAGAATCGCCCCCATCACATACATGGCAGGGTTGAGGTAAAAGTTGACCTGCATGAACGAGTCGCGAGTGCTGGAGATGCCGCCACCCTGATCATCGGAAATTTGCCCGAATGCGTCCGAGTTCACACCGACGTTTACCCGGACACCGCCGAGCAGCGGAAAGCAGCCCGGTACCGTGGTGACGTCGGTCATCATGTCGAATTCCCAAAAGGACGTTGGGATCCCCACTTTGGGTGGGTTGCCGCAAAAGCAGAACGGAGTGGCACTCCCGCCGCTATCGAAGTCTTCTTGCCCATCCGAAACCAGATTAGTTGAGCCGAAAAGCTTGATCGGAAACATGCAGGACCAGCAAACGTCAGTAATGAGGTTTGGAAACTTGCCGGTACAGATCTCGTCGGCGTTGACGCTGAGAGAGCTGAGAAGCCCGGTGATCAAGAAGCCCAAGGCCATAAAAGTCTTTTTCATAGCTTGAGCTCCTCGATCTGGAGTTGCCGGCCTTGCTGGGTGATCACGGCTGGCACACGCTCAATGCCGAACTTCTTGGTCAGGATGCCCCGCTGGTCGAAGTAGACCGGGCGCCCCCACTCGCGATTCAGCTTCAGAAAGGACCCCGCCACGAGTATTACCTTGTCCCGTGGGTGCTCATCGGTGCGCTTCTTGGCGTAGGCGAGTTGTTTGGGGTCGCGGCCGTCAATAAAGATGATTGCTTTGCTCAGGGAGATGTAGTCGAGCGGGTTGATCTTGGTACCGGCCGGGACCAGCACGTTACCGAGATGGTCTTTGACGGTCTCGGCATAGGTGTAGGTCGGGTCGTACATGCGAATTTGCGGTTCGACCACCTCTTCGATTCCGGCGAGGGGTTTGGGGTTTTCTAGCCCGGACAGCTGTTGGTCCCGGTAGTTGTTCCAATATTTCGACAAGTCCCCTTTCTTCTCCATATCACCCAACCGACCTTTGATCATGTCGATTGCATCCTGCTCTTGGACATCCCAGGTGTTGCCGTATTGGCCCAGCTGTTCAGCATGCAGGTTGATTGAGGTGAGATAGAGAGCAGGAACGAAAGCAATGGCACAAAGGCGGCGTAGCTTCATCGCAACTCCAGATAGGTTCGCCGGTGGGCGTCCCAAGGTGAGATCTGAGGTGTCCAAAAACAACGTGGCCATCGAGATGGCCACGAGAGGATCAAGTATTGAGCTCCGGCTTACGCGCCACCGCTCAACCACGACTCGAGGCGTTCCAGCGTACCCAAGCCTGGCATTTTGCGACCGTCTTCGCTGAACATAGTCGGGGTGCCATTGACGCCGAGGCTTTCAGCTAAGCCGATATTGCGTTCGATAGGGTTGGCGCACTTCGAAGGTGCCGGCATGACGCCTTTCATCATGTTGTCCCAGGCGACGGCGCGATCTGCTTGAGGCAGGCACCAGATGGATTCGGCTTTCGCCTTGGCCTGAGGGTGCAGGGATTCGATCGGGAACATGAAGGTGTAGATCGTCACGTTGTCGAGTTGGGTGAAGATCTTGTTCTCGAGATCGTGGCAGTAAGGGCAGTCCGGATCGGTAAATAGATAGATTTTGCGAGAGCCATCGCCCTTCACGCGGGTGAAGGCGTCGGCCAGCGGAAACTTGGACACATCAACTTTTTCAGCCGCCGCTCGTTTCGGTGCTGTCAGGTCCTGCCGGGTTTGCATGTCATACAGGCTACCGAACATCAGGTACCGGCCTTCGGCGTCCGTGTACGCGATGTTTTTGCCCATGGTGATTTCGAAAATACCGGCCAGAGGGGCTTTGACGACGCTGGTGAAGTTCGTTGCCGGGTATTTTTGACGCAGGCTGTTCAGTACGGCCAGGGTTTCGAGGTCGGCGATAGCGGCTTCTACTACTTGCGCCGCAGCGGTTGGGGCAACCTGGGCAACAGTAGTCGTAGCAGTTGCGGTGGCCGGTGCTTGGGTTGGGGCGGCTTGAGCAGCCAGGGCGACCGTGGTCGTAGCTGCGGCGGTGGCTTGTGCTTGTAGAGTAGCGGCTTCGTCAGCGAATACGGCCAGTGAGCAGCTGGCGAGGGCGATTGCGAGTGCAAGCTTCTTCATCGAGTACCTCAGATTTGAAATGGTCTATTACAGGATTATGCATACGTGTGATGCAATACTAGCAATACACACAACACAAGACTATACGTCGCCGGTATTTTTCTGTGCGCGTGTGTCCCTTCCTCATTTTCTGCTACGAAAAAACCCCTGCACCAGTAAAGGTGTCAGGGGTGGGGATAGCGTTAAGCCGTCGGCTGGCGAATGTTCGTGAGATTCACGGGATCGATTGGAATACCGTAGTTCGAGGCATCAGTGAAGACACCGCTTTTTGAATCGATGAAGCTCAGGTCATCGACGACCCAGCGCTGGTTAGGGCCATCTAGCAGGCAGCAACGGGTGCCGGCAGGAACGTGAACCTCATGCTTGGTACGGCCGACACTGAAGGAAACGGTAGCGGCGTTGATCGTGTTGCCGAGCTTGGTGTAAGGGATCCGATTGGATTTCATGTCAAATTTCTCCTGAAGGTTGGTGCCCAAACACTCTTGCGAAAGTGCCTGGTTGCTTGATACGTCGGTGTCAGTAAACGAAGAGGTTTCCTGCCGAGCCATGTCCGTTGTTGAACTGGGTTCCGCGAGGTACTTCAAACCAGCTGAAGCCGTTGAAAATCTGGAGAGTCCCGCCGGTCACGCGGGCTTTGAAGTAGCGCTCACCAAGCGCGGTTGGATGAGAGGCATAGATGCCCGCACCCTTGTCCAAGTGCTTGCTGATCTTGTTCCGCATCTGCTCTGGGCTGTCTTGGGCCGTCATATGGGTCGTCCGCTTGAACTGTTTGCTAATGCACCGTCAGGCATGACCTGAACAACGCGTTGACTTGCCCACGGATATGCAAATCAAGCATCTGTAATCTCCGGGCGAAAAAAAGCCCGGGCTGTGCCGGGCTGGTTAATCGGTTTAAGTCAGGCTTGCTGCTGGTAACAGCCAGTCACTTTTGCGCTACGGCGTTCCTGGTAGTAGTTGATTCGATCGTTGAAAGGATGGTGTTTGAGTTCGGTGGAACTGAAGCCTGAACAGGTCCGAACGAGCTCGAGAGTGTCACCGGTGGAAAGCCCCCACAGGAAGATTGTCGTCGCATTGGCATGAATGGCTGCCTTCCTTGTGATCTGAGCGTTGTTCATCAGTCGCGATGCTTCGATGATGGGGTGCATACCGGCCACCTCACTCACCGAAAACGTCGCTGGTTGCCGCCTGGGTAGCGTCCAAAAACGAGGGGGTGCCACCGAAGCAGGTAAGGCCGACCGAGTCCTTCGGAGCGATCTGCCACTGCCCGGTGTTAGAGGGGTCCAGTTTTAGCGAGAACGCGATCAAAAAATCCATCTCGCCGAGGTGATTTTTGTAGATCGCTTCGGGTGTGATACCGACTGACAGTTCCGTCCAGTATTCACCGTTGTGCACGCGGGTCGAGCGCCAACCCTGCTTGTTCATCTGGTCGACAAGCCGTGTAAATGCCGCCTTGTGAGGCGTTGTCCAGTCGATGAAGTCTTGTACCTGGTCAAGCTCGGTACCGAAGTTGACGGTCTCGCAGAGATCGTCAATTTCCTGAGCTGACAGAGGAGGAACCGCTCCGCTATCAGTTGCGATCTCGATAAACTCCGTTAAGCCTGGTCGGTTACTGAGCAGCGCTTGCTGATAGTGACGAAGTGCAGCGAGGATCGTTGCTTGTTCGCGGTTTGCGACAAGCACAACAATTTGAGCTGGAACAATTTTCGGGTTGGTCATGGTGTATCTCCTGAAGGTGAGCAGGTCTTGCGTGGACCTGGTATTCGGAGATGTCTCGCACCAAACCATAAGGGAAAGCGGGTACACGTGTCCTACTGACACGTGCACCCTTCAGCCCTATGAGAAAAGGTTTCCAACAAACCCTTTCCATACGAACTGTCCAACCAATTTTAAACAGATCAGGCCGATGATTATTTCGGCACCGAGAGCGGCCACAATTTCGATGGTCCCCATTGGGTCCGCGGGCGTGAAAGGAACCACAACCCCGGTAATGCTTTTGGTGTAGTAGAGAAATGCGGCCGCAACCGCCAGCAACAGTAAGGCTCTCAGCCTCCCGATTTTGATTCCGTACCTGCTTGACGTCGGCAAAATTCCGAGAAAGGTGCCAACCCACCAATCGCCACAAATTTCGTGACCGGCGGCCCCGCCAATCAAAAGGCCAATCACCATGGTAAAAACGTAATAGAGAACCACGAAGGCAAGCATTGCCAAATAGGGTGAGCCCCCTTGAGGCTCAGAAAATTTGTCGGAATAGAAAAGCTTCATTTGCTGAGCCTCATGGTGAAAAAGTGGCGGGTTGGGGAATAGCGGTACGTGTTATTTCGGATTCTGCCGTTTCTTTTTCATTTTGAATACTGTGAGATTTGTTTAGTCGCAAGCTAGGATTTCTTATGAGCAGCTTGGTGGTCGGTTCAGAGGGAGAAACGTCGGATTCATACCCGTGAAGCACATGGCAGTGGGTTACAGGCGTCGGCTGTGCGCATGAAATAAATTTTATAGACACGTGTTGCACGAAGCTAAAATTCTGTGTTTAATAGGCCCCAAGCAGGCGGAAACGCCTCAAACGACCCAATCTCCTGAAAGGCTGGGAAATCAACCGAAAGGTTGAACTTGCGACCACAAGGCCCGCTACGTGTAGCGGGCCTTGTGGTTTCTGGCGTTTGAGAAAGTTAGTTGAAACGCTCTGAATTTAGGTATGCGTACCTGTTATGATTCAGATTCAGCGCGGCCGGCGGTCGATCATGCCTTTACCTGCTTACCTTCCCCCGGCTGTGCCGCTAGCCACTACCCTGCCCGGTCTACCCCATACGGTTTCTACAAGTCAGTTACTGCCGATACACGGCGCTGCTGATCACCGGTGCTGCGGTCAGTATTCCGCTAATCAATCTCGAAGATCTCACGCATGAAGCTAACCAAATTTGCTGTCGGGCTTTCGGCCCTTCTGATGCTGTCGGCTGGCGCAGCCGAAGCTCGCGGTTTGATGGATTTCATCAAGCTGCCCAATGCCCAGGAAGAAAAAGGCAGCTACCGTTCGGGGACGATCGGCCAGAGCGAGGCGCTCGCGCTCTACTCCAGTCAGCAGAAACAGCCCTCATTCGACGGTTGTGCCGATCTGTTCCCGGAGGCCAGGGCGATCAACGTGGCCAGCGTGCCCGCGGCAATGAAGCCAATGGCACTGTGTTCCGATCGGTTCGCCGTTGTTTATTCGCAAACGAGTAAAACACCACTGGTTGTGGTCGAGCGGCTCGATGCTTCGCAGCTGCGAGAAGCCAAGGGTGAAGAACGGACCAACCAATTCTACCCTGACCCTCGCATCCCCAAGAGTGGCCGGGCGGAGCTGAGCGATTACCGCGGCACAGGGCTGGATCGCGGGCATCAAAGCCCAGCTGGAGACGCACCAGATCACCGTTCAATGGCTCAGTCTTTTGCGCTGTCGAATATGGTCCCGCAGAATTCGACCAATAATCGAACCGCCTGGTCGAAATTACAAACCGACGTTCGCAAGTTCGCCCAGCGTGCCGGCGGCAGTGTCTTTGTGTTCACAGGCCCGCTCTTTGACCCTGGGTACACGACTATCGGCGACAACAAGGTCTGGGTCCCGACGCGATTGTTCAAGCTGGTTTACGACGCTTCGTCCAAACGTGCTTGGGCGTACGTGCTCCCGAATGCGGAAACCCGGGTTGAGCGGCCGATGGACTACGCCACATTCGTTAAAACCACCGGGCTCAACTTGCTGGGGGATCTGCCGGTCACCGGCACGGCCGGTCGGTCCTGATCTTTGGGGATGAGCTGGCTTAAGAGAGGGTCGTTGGGGGCATCGATCGCCTCCATCGCCCGAATTGCGTAGCCAAACCGCCTAGCTGATCGTGAAAACCCTCTTGGCTTTTCCGTAAATGCAGATTTTTTCAATCGAACTGTTCAGATACGCCAACTCGACGACGTGCGCGAGCTTGCTCATGCTGGCCACTTTGTGAATAACGCCAGCGTGCTGGTGTCTTCTTATCTCCGCAGACGTGCAGGCACTGTATGCGCGTTGCAGAATGCCGTTCTTGCGCAAAAGCTCTGTTTTTTCCGGTGAAATGAGGGTGATAAGTTCCTCGATTTTTCTGACTTTTTCTACCAGGTGGGCAAGCGCGTCGGCTTCGTTGAGTACCCCGAAGCGTTTCCACGCAGGTTCATGATGGAACAACCTGTTCCGGAAGTCCCTGACGGTTGTCACCAGGTCTTTCAGGTACGTGAGTGTCGTCGACGCTTGCTGCGAAGGCCAAGGCCCAGTGAAAACCTTACCGAGATTTTTTGGCCAGATAAGCTTGTCCCCCATGAACTCGGCATCAAGGATGAATTCCCAGGTGGAAAATTCGGTTTTTGCAACGACTTCGTGGTGCAGCGGCGTATGACGGCTTCGGTTGTGCCGGACTCTTGCTTCCTTGATCACCGCCCGGGCAGCAGTGTCAAAATTTCCGTAGAGGAAATTAACTGGGTAGGGAGCATCGGTGTTGGGCACGAAAGATTTGTAGTGGAGTTTGGTCTTCTTCCACCAAAATCTCCCTAAATCAGCAGTAAGAGCCATGTCGATCGCATTGCGAAGCGTCACTTCCGCGGAGCTCACGAGTGGATACAGTGCCGCACACACGCTCAAGTTCCATAGGTAAACGCCCATCAACTCGACGTCGTTCTGCGTGTTGAACACCTTTGCGTAGCTAACAATTCGTTGATTGGTTATCAGGCCGTCGATTAGGACTGGACGATAGATCAAGCTTTTGGGCATTCTGGTCCCTTAGGAATTTCCTATAGCTGGTTTGGGTTGACAGGTGCGTCAACCATGAATATCCTGATGCCTAAGGTTGGTGTGGGGCTCCAATGGACTAAGTCTACGACCCTTCGCAAAGACCTACGAAATACCCGCACCGGCCTAGAGCCGGTGTTTTCGTTTCTGCGCCATCATAACTTCCCTTTGCCACGCTGGCATCCCTTTAGAGCACCTGACTTTGGGCTGCTGCAAAGCCGCTTTTTCTCTGTTCGGTGTTCTTCAACTGTTGCGCCACATCTGCCAGGACGCGAACAGCCGCTCCGCCGAAACAATTTGAGCAAAGCCCATTCGATCGGCGACGTGCGCCGGCGTCTCTCCCTGTTCGAACAAGGCTGCGGCATACGAGTTGCGCAACGTTTGCGGACTGGCGCGATGTTCATCTCCACGTAACGCTTTGACCCCCGACTCTTCCATTACCGATTCAGTGATGCGCACGATCGTGGACGGGTGGATGCTGGTGACGGGCTTGCCATTTTTGATGATGGTCTTGATGTCCGAGGGAAACAGCAAGTCGCCCTCCGTGGCCATCCGTTCGCGATGATGTAGCCAGGTGGTAAGTGCCTGAGCGGCATAGTCGAACGGGCGAGTTCGGTGGGAAAACTGGGAGCGCTTGTCGCGCAGGGTGATCCAATGGTCTCCACGCAAGTCGATGCAATTAACAGTCAGAGCCACGATCTCCGCGACCTTGAGCCCAGCCCCCAGGCACGAACCAACGATCGCCCGATCACGCGCTTCACGCCACTGATCACGCTCTTTCTCCGCGGTGATCGGCGAAATCAGGTGTGTGGCCAACAAACCCCGCTCAGCAGGCCGGAGAAAGCTTGTAGGTAGGTTTCCATCCGCTTCCTTCCATTTTGCTCCTTCTTCGCGCATTGCCTGTGCGGCCGGGTTTAGGAAGCCCGCTTCGGCGGTGTTCTTGTTCAAGTCGGCCAGCACCCGCTGGATCAACTTGCGGTACCGGTCACGTTGCGGCCGATTGTTGTCCAGGCTTTCCAGGAATGCGCTGATGGCGACTGAATCCACTTCGCTCAATTTAATGCTCTTTTGCTCAATCCAGGTGACAAAGCGACCCCATTGGGCCCGATAGACCTCGGCGGATGAGATTCTGATGTGAGCGCGTGAGGTGCCGCGGCCTGGCTGCTGGCTCATCCACTGCTCAAACGTGGTCTTGGGATCGGTATCCCAGGCAGTTGAGTCGGTTTTGAACAGGTCGTCGTGCGTACTCATGGTTCACTCCGCAGGTCCAGGCCTCGGTCAGGGTGGTGAATCCTTGACTGTTAATTGCATGTGGTTGAATTGGGATTCTAGCGGAGGTTTCGGGGGTCTGCATGCCTGTTTTGACACTGAAAAATGTGAGCAATGCGGCGGTATTAGGCGCTGGCCAGCGACGTGGCTAAGTCCGACCCGGGCAACATCAAGAGCCAAGGCACCAAACAAGACGGGGGCTTCCTCCCCCACTACACGCCCCTGTGGTGCATCCCTGAGTGCATGTTCAACTTCCTTTCAGGGACACACCATGACTCACTCGAATAAACGCAACAGCTTCATCCGCATCGCCGCCGCTGCTTGTCAGGTTCGCTTGACATTGAAATCGGGGCACACTGAGTGCTGCCAAGTGCAGCTGGATGCCGCGGAACCTCTGGTTGATGACCTGGTGCTGCAATTGATCTGGGGCAACCAAGGCCGCTGTCATACCATCATCACGGAAAAAGGCATCGCCGACGGTAATTGGGTTGGCGACTCGTTCCACTGCAACAACAGCTGAGGCGAACCGGTGGTACTCCAGTTCATCCAGATGAAAGTCCTCACGCCGGAAGACACACCGTCGGCGTTGATTGAATCGGTTCTTCAGCAGGTGTTCGCACTGGCTGCTGGCAACCCGGACCTGATTGAGGAAAAAACGGTAGTGGCCAGCCTCTCGGCAGCCGTCGCGCAAGGTCCAAAAGCGTTGATGCAATTCCTGTTTCCCGCTCAATGCCATGTTTTGAAGACACTGCAAAATCTGAATGAACAGGCGGCTGTAGATGAAGGCTATGACTGGGGAACCCTGACGCCGGCGCTGGAAGCTGTCACCGAAAGTTTGGATGCCTGCTACGGCAACCCGCTGTCGAGCGGCGATGCGCCTGCTGAAGATCTGGATCTGATTCCATGGACAGGTGAAATCCTGGATTTCCTCAAGGACTACGTGAACCGCACCGACAACCTGGAAAACGAAGCGGAACTGGCCTTCCGGCTGCTGATGATTTCCATCAAGCTGCATACCTGTACCCAGCTCGACGCCTACCTGGACACATTGCGTGCCCGGTTGCTCGACGACAACGATGATCTGCAAACCCTGTCGAGCATGCCGCTCGAGGACATTCTGGAGCAGATCACCAAACCTGTAGCGGCTTAAGCTGCGCAGACTCCTCAACCGCTGCACCAGCCCTGACTTCGGTCGGGGCTTTTTTGTGATTGAAGGGTACTACCAGGTGATCGTTCCCGGGTTCAGTTGGCCAGGTCGACCACAACCCAACATTTGGCACCGTTGCGGTCATCGCCACCCTCCGCGATGAATACGTGACCGGCCTCATCCACTGCGTAGGCCCCGGGCCGTTCGTGGACCGCGTCCCGTAGCTTGTTCTTCCATCCATACACCTCACCCCGCCAAACCAGCACCACCCCATCGTGGCGATTCGGATTGCTGATGCGCCACTGTTCGACGGTGGTGAGTAACGTTCTGAGAGGCTGAATCATATGTCGAGGTCCTGGGTATCCCGCGGTGAACTCAAAGGCAAACAGGCCGCTCAATGGTCACTGTTTTGTGGCCGATACGGTGTAGATATATTCAGCCCCGTTCTCGATGGATTTGTACTCCTGCTTTCCACCGTTAGGAATGGTATCCGTGTGAGCAAACCTAACGCCTTCCGTTTTCGGTTGGTCGATGTACGTCCCCCCGAGGTTGGCGGTGGGCATCTCATCCAGGCGAACGTAGTTCATGTCGAACACCACCTGAATACTTCCGTCGCTGGTGACAACCGGCGTGATGGATGCCGTGGTGCCAACCTCCAACTGCGCCATTACTACCTTGCCTTTTACGATGCCGTCTCTGTACTTGATGACCTCGACATTGCGGTGTGGCTGTGTGAAGCCGCCAGTGGTGAGACCGGCAAAATTATCGACAGTCACACCGTTACGCGTCAGCTCAGTGCTGATGTAGATGGAATCAGCCGCCAAGGCGTGACTAGACAGGGTTGCTACTACTGCGAACAGCATTGCTCTCATGAGGCTTCCATTGTTCATGCGTACGGAATTTTGGTGTGCTCGACGTCAGCCCGAATGCCCTTGACCGGTTCGCGCTGCGTTGCGGCATTAATCCATAGTGGCAATCGTTAGCCCTGGACACAATCCTCGAGGCCCCCGGCCCTGCAAAAAAAAACCGCCAGCCAAAAGGCCAGCGGTCGTGGGGGTTATTGTGCATGCGACGCCTGAAGGACGTAGCGTTTCTGAGGAACCATGATCGTTTCTTCGACCACGTTCATTTCCAGCATCTCGATGAACGCCTGACGAATGTCATCACAGGCGCTGTCAAATGCTTCGACGACATTGACGCGAGCTCTCAATTGCTCCATCGACCAGTCTTCAAAATCCAGATCGTCGTCGATCCCGGCAGAAGAGACACTAAGTTGTCGTGGTGGCGTTGCGTAGTTAACTCGACCTTTTTCGCCGGTTGCACGGCAGGCACCACAGGTATTGTCACCTTCGGTGTTGCCGCAGGCTTGATAGTTGCGTTGGTAACAGGTACGGCAGTAGGACTTGTAGCCCGTCGATTTCCATTCGCTACTGTAAAGCACCAGGTACCCACTTGAACGGCCATTGGTCCCGATCGTGTAAGCCCCGTGCATCTGTGAAACAAAGTCCTGAATCTGAACATCGAGTTCATCCCAGATATCCGTCTGGATGACGTCGTATGCCTTGTCGAGCTGCTCGGACGTCAGCCCCAGGTTATGCAGCTTGATGCAGTGCGCATAACTGGTCGATCCGTTCCAACTGTTCATGGTGTTGTAGCGAAAATGGCCATTGAGAAACTGAACCATCGACTCTTTGCTGCGTCGATCGACTTTCTTTTGAAAATGAGACATGTGGGATCCCCCGTTATCTTGTGTGTAGGGTGATGTCCAACACGAATGCTGAAAAAGAAAAAGCCCGGCATAGGAGCCGGGCTTGGGGTGGGTTATGCGGTCTGCTTGAACTGCGGCGGCGCCAACAGCTTTTCTACGTACTGCCGATCACTCGCCACCATCCTGCCGGCGATTTCCTGGGTGAGCTTGGCAAAGTCATCGCTGACTCGATTCTGGCTCCCGGCATTACCGTTAGCTTGCTCCTGCCAGCACCGCTCATACGCAGTGACAAGTGCACGTGCATCAGTGAGGCAAATGCGCAAGACGATTGCCATCAATACCGCGCCAACCTGATAGGTCGGTTGGGTTTGGGGGTCGATGCTCACCTGGTTACTGGTGATCGTTTCAGCGCTGCTCGCCTCCTCAGGGGAAGCCGAGCCGGCATCGTTGATCAACCCACTCAGTTTGGCGACAGACATGTTGTAGATGTCGTTGTAATCATCACCTACTGGGGGACGCTCAGCCTCATCGAGTTCATTGTCGTGCGCAATGAGAGCCGTCAGCAGGTCTTGAAGGTGAGTTACTGAGACATAGCCTTTTGGAGTTTTCATTCTGGGGGAGCTTCCTGATTGATTGAACTTGCAATCAGGTATGACGAACAGGCGATTACACGTCGCCCGGGGCCAATCAGGTTTGTACGCGCGTGTGTTGCATCTCGATGGGTAACGCAAACCTTTCAGGAGATGAACCATGAAGTTTCAGAACGCCTTTGATCGCATGACCGCTATCGTTGAATCCGAGCAGTGCATCCTCACCGGCTACCGCCAGGACTTCTATCAGTTCGATCGCGATCACCTGGCCAACACTGGCACGGTGGGTGGTCGCTACGTCTGGGTCCTCCGCGAGAACGGTACGCATCTCGCCTCGATCGGTCTGCATCCGCGGACTACCGAGTTTGTTGAATGCGCACTCAACTCGTTCGAGAAGGTGCAAACCTATGAAATCACTTTGCTGCCTGACGGCGATGCGGATATCAAACCGATCACGGTGGCCAAGGCCCGAGAGCTGATCAAGACCTGTGCCTTCGAATTCCAAGGCCGGCACATCAAGCAGAAAGGAAAGCTGTTGGCCACCGTCGACATCCATCCGCAGTACAACCAAGGCAAGTACGGTGGCAAAGTCTGTTTCACCTTCGACGATGCCCCCTCATCTGATACCGAGGTACGCTTTAAACAGATCGCTCTGCACCTGTTTCAGGAACGCGTGGGCACCCTCTTCGCTTGCATGGATGAGGTTACGTTCCATACACACAGCGCTCGTAGTTGAATAACGTTGTACCCACCGCTGGCCTTTCGGTCAGCGGTTTTTTTGTGCCAAATTCAAAGGAACAATCAAACAATTCTCCGCGGGATGCGGTCTATGCTGTGAACGACACAAGAAAGGATCCGATATATGTGCTCCCACTACGAGGCACCAGAGAACGAGCGCTTGCTGGCCGGCTTCGGCGTGGCCCCCGATTCACAATTGCCAATCGACTTGTGGCCAACCTACATTGGTCCCTTCATCCGCCTGCGTCATGAGGAGGCACGCGAGGACGATCTGCCCGAGCTTGAAGCCCTTACTGGCCAGTTCGGGTTGCTGCCGTTTTGGGCCAAAGATCGCAAGCTAGGACGTCAGACGTATAACTGCCGCTCAGAAACGGCAAGTACCAAACCGTCATTCAAGTCAGCCTGGAAAAAGGGACAAAAGTGCATCATCCCCATTTCCGCCTTTTTTGAGCCGGACTGGCGAAGCGGTAAAGCCATTCCTACCAGGATCACCCGTACCGATGGTGGTGTTATGGCGGTCGCGGGTCTCTGGGAGAGGTGGAAAGACCAAGATGGGCAAGTCGTCCACTCCTACACCATGCTGACGATAAACGCTGACGCACACCCCTTCATGAACGCGTTTCACAAACCGAATGATGAAAAGCGTTCCATCGTTATTTTGCCCAATGGGCTGATCAAGGACTGGCTCAATTCAAGCGTCGAGCAAACCATGAGTTTCATGCAGCCCTACCCGGCTGACCGGTTGATGGTTGATAACCGCCCTGGGTGAGCTGTCGGCCTACGGCAAATCCCGCGCAGAAAAAAACCCACTCTGCTGAGTGGGTTCCCGTAAAGCGTTCAGATCCTTCGAACATTGGTGTTCGATTTCCAGTGTGATGCGCCTGGACACATTTAGGATTCTTCCTTATCGACCACCGCAGCGTCTACATTGATGGGCTCGTTCTGTAGATCCCATTCAGCGTCGCCGGTGCTTTTGGATTCGGCCAACGCTGCTGCGATGGCGCTTTCCTCATCATCAGCTTCGACCTCCATAACCATCGATCGCAGCTTCGTCTCAATCAATCGTACTTTGTAAGTCTTTGTCATGTGGCTCTCCTGAAAGGTTGTACTTGCTCGAGGAGATGACTCACATCGATGTAGATTTATTCTGCTCTGACAGTAATGTGTAATTGCATTCGACTTGACCTGCCAATTGCACCTCTCGCCGGCAATTAGGGCATCTGTTGGCTGTGAGATTTCTAATCTCACCGGCCAACGGCCCATCGCCACCATTCAACACTTGGCAAAAGAGCGGTTATCCTGCCCCAGCTATGACATGGAAAGGAAAGCGAAGCATGAGATTTAGGATTTGTCCTACAGCTTGCGCCAATGCTTCCAAGTAACGTCATTCTGCCCCAGCTGTAGGCTGGATTCCCCAAGGATGAGAAGGAAGCTCAAATGAGCGGATACGTACCCAACCCGCCGAAGGGCTACCGCAATAGCGGCGTTGAACCTGTTGATATCCACGCCCAACGTTGGGCGGAATACAAAGACCTCCCATCGACGGATGACGCAAAGCCCAAAACCGTGGGCTGTGTGTTCGCAAAGAGCTGTGACCTCTCTGATGGCGTAATCGATTACAAGAAACCCGCCGGGTTTATCCCTGTTGAGAAAGTGGCCAACTACGGCAAGTTCGCCATTCTTGGAGGTCGTGAAACAGACGCAGACGGGAATATTCCCCTCAAAAAGATCGGTGGTAGCGCCGTACCGACTGCCCTGGGAACACTTCTATTAGGCGGAACTGCTACTGCTGCTAGTTTGACCTGTGGTGGCCTCTACCCCGCTGGAACAGCTGTTGCCGCTGGGACCGGTGCGAGCGCTGCGGGCGGTGCTGGGGTTGTTACTGCTGGTGTTGCTGCTGGAGCTCTAGGGGGACTGGCTATGTTGCTGTGGTCTTCGAGCTTGGGCGATAGCAGCCTATACACGGAAGAACAGCTCCAGTCACTCAAGCAAGCCCGAACGCGTGTCCGCCTGCACATTGAACAGCAGGCCGATGGAACCTTGAAGGGCTACGGGTATAACACCCAGAAGCGCAGCGAATGGGAAATGATTCCTGTAGTGCAGTTCGTTGCTCAAGGCTCTAAGCAAGTGGCCGACTTTGGCAACGGCGTGAGGCTTATATGGACGCCGGCCGTTGACCCGTCCAGCATCTCGGGGATTCCACCGTTAGAGGGTGCACCTCAAGCACCTCAGATTTGGATTTATCCACCCACCGAACAGGCTGACAACATCATTGTCAGCCCGATTTACCCGGACGCCTATAACGACTATATCCTAGTGTTCCCAGCCGGCTCTGGCGTGCAGCCGTTGTACATTGTTGTCAGCGCCCGTCATGAATCCGGCGAGGTCACGGGGCAGGGTCAAGACGTTTCCGGCATCTGGCTTGGTGGCGCTGGCACAGGACTTGGCGCACCAATACCAACGAGAATTGCCGATCAGTTGCGGGGGCAAAAATTTAAGAGCTTTGACGACTTCCGGGCTGCACTCTGGACTGCCGTAGGCAACGATCCTGAACTACTCAGCCAGTTCAAACCCACCAACCAAGACTGGCTTGCAAAAGGCAATTCTCCGTTCGCACCGAAAGCAGAACGCAACGGCGGAAATGGTCCTTACGAGATCCACCACATAGAGCACATTCAACATGGCGGCGCCGTCTACGATGTTGATAACCTCTCCGTAGCCACGCCAAAACGTCACGCTGAAATTCACAAGGAAGACCGGCAAAAATTATGAAAAATACATTCAGTGAATACACAGAAAGCGAATTCGTCGCCCTGCTACAGCGCATCAAAAGCCACGACGGCACGGAGCCAGAAGTGGATAAGCTGGTGTTCCACTTTGAAGAGGTGAGCGAGCACCCTGATGGTTCTGACCTGATCTTCTACCCGGAAGATGAGGCGGATGATTCAGCCGAAGGTATCACCCAAACAGTCAAGGAATGGCGTGCGGCTCAGGGTTTGCCGGGATTTAAAGTCGAGTAACCGCGCCGATAAAAAAAGCCCACTCAATGAGTGGGCTCGGGTGAAACGTTTTAAGGACGAAGCAGATAGTCGCCCTGAATGGCAGCGTTGGAAGACACCGCGTTGTTGGTTGTGGCTTGGGGTAAACGGCGAGTACCGTCGTCAACGAGATCCTCGAGGACTTCGGCCAACTTGCGAACATTGACCTTTTCGACGGTAACGCGAGCAATCGACGTACCTTCATCCTGCAAAAGCAGTTTGAAGCCACGATCGTCAGCATCGTATCCGAGCACCACAAATCCGCGGTGTTTGCAGGTATTGACCCGAACCTGAATCGCCGGACGGCGGCCATTTTGAACATCATCGTCACAGTCGCGCATGAGGATAAAGTCCGGGTTAGCCCCTGCGTCCAGCAGAAGCTGCCACATTGACCGTTGGTTATCAGGTGTTCTGAGGACCTCGACCAGTTCAATCATGCGCAGTAGCCGGCGAGAGCGAATGGAATCGCGATCGATCGGAAGCTTTGCCTGATCAAAACCGTCCAGCACTTCTTGATGGCTTACAAATGTTTTGATTGCGTTTTGCATCGTGACTCTCCTGAAAGTTGGGCCAGACGTTGCGAAGGCCTGGTACAGCAGGGATGCGTCACATGGGCGTGTAGAGGGTGGGAAACCGGGGAATGCATGACACGAGCGCATAGTTGGCGTGATCAAAAAAAAACCCACCATTGATTGGTGGGGTCGGTGAAGCGTTATCTATGTTTGCCACATACGCGGTGCTTTCGGCCCTCAAAAAAGACAATTACTCACTTCATGATGGCCGTTCCAAGAAGTCTACAGAGTGGGTGATTGCCCCCTCCATGGGGGTTGAATCCGGCTAGGCGGATGAGGATTTCGAGCGAAACTGGGATTCAATCCGACGACGGTAATTCGATCGGCTAAGAATACGGGACAGGAGATCAGGGACATGGCGGGCCCTCGCAGACAAGTCAAAATCTGGATTCAAAGCTTTAGCGCGGACAGCGGCCTTAGGCATGCATCTAAGGTTCACCCGAAGGCGTTTTTCTCGATCAATAGCAGGGACCTTCTCGGCACTGCCGGAATGCTCGCGGTCTTTTGGTTTCAAAAAGGTCAGCTGGACTCCACTTTGCCGCTGATCCCTTTCATGTTCTCGATTCTCGTGCAGCAGATCGGCGCCCGCGAAGACCTCCCGCAGAAAGCCCGTCTGGTCAATGCAATTACGCTGACGATTTTCGCTATAGCCTGCGAAATTTTTTACCAGGCAGCAATCGGTACTGATATCCCGACTGCTTATGTCCTCTACCCGATCATGATGGCTATAACTCTGTGGGCCGAGACGGCATGCCGCTGGCTCGACCGTGCGGAACAGCACAACAGCAACATCGTTAAGGTCATCGCAATTGCAATTTTCGTTACCGGCATTGGCATCGGCATCTATGCCATGTACCTCAAGAGCATCTGAAAAGCACTTCAACTAGGGGGCCTTCGGGCCCCCTTGCATTTCCATCATCGCCTGTACGCTGCTCCCAGAAGACCCTCAGAACATTAGGCTGGCAGCCATGAACGATATCCTCACGCCTCAAGTCAAACCCGCGTTCGAACGCATCGAAAAATTCCAGTCCCTCTCTGCAGGTCATTATTGGAGGGCACTTGAAGACGTTCCCAGGTACGCCATCAAGAAAGACATGGTGTTGCTCATTCAATCCATCGCATGGGGTGATAACCAACATCATACCCTTTCATTAAGGGCCCACCCTGACCAATACGGACAGTACAAGGAGGTGGAGTGGATCGATGAAAAAGGTGAAATTCGGACCGGGCGTATCACTTGCCAAACACACGACTTTCGACTTTCGACGTTTCTTCAATCCTTCGAATTTGAACCAGGTCATGAGCAGATACGCCAGCGGGAGTTAACTGTCGCTCAAGGTCGTGTTTTTGCTCTCCAACAGGATCTCGTCGATACCCAGTCAAGCCCCGAGAAAATGGCTGCGGTCATCGCTGCAGGGTTCGAGGAAATCGATCGCAAGACGCCTCGCTCCGCCGATGCTCAAGATCGCCTTCCGGTTGTAGTCGACTCGAGTGCTCCTGTTCCTCAGAACCTTTCCAGCTTTCTCGCCAGCGGTATTACCGAGAGCTCAATTGCGGTAATGAAGGCCCAGGCTGAAAGATCTCATACTATCGCGACCATTCAAGGATCAGTAACGACCCTCATTTTGCCGACAAGGTAGTCGATGTAGTTGGGCTCTACCTGAACCCGCCGGATAACGCTCTGGTGTTGTCGGTGACGAGAAAAACCAGATCCAGGCGCTGGATCGTACTCAGCCGATGTTGCCGCTGCGCCCTGGTCAGATCGAACGTCGCACGCACGACTACAAACGCCATGGAACAGCGAGTCTGTACGCCGCTTTCGACATCATGACCGGCCAGGTGATTGGACGGATTACCCAGCGTCATCGGGCCAAAGAATTCCTGGCCTTTCTGCAACA
>Ga0182008_10000207_pt1 | contig 46359 bp, 42 predicted proteins | sample Sormic07211129_1_FD_120482 | JGI IMG/M metagenome (GOLD analysis project Ga0182008, IMG submission 120482) | Rhizosphere microbial communities from Sorghum bicolor, Mead, Nebraska, USA - 072115-129_1 metaG | ecosystem: Host-associated > Plants > Roots > Rhizosphere | place: USA: Nebraska...
GTTTCGACCACCACCCCGACCTGTCGGTGCACTACAACCGCTGCGTGGTGCGCTTCAACACGCACGACGTGGCCGGCATCTCGGCCACCGACTTCGAGTGCGCGACCCAGGCCGACGCCCTGCTGGCGGCTGCATGAGCGTTCACCGTGGCTAAGCCACGCAGCGCCCCGGCCGCTTCCAACGCCGCCCTGCATGACGGCCTGGTGATCGCGAGCCACGGGCGCCACTGCCTGGTCGAGACGCCCGAGGGCGAACGCCGCATCTGCCATCCGCGCGGCAAGAAGAGCCAGGCCGTGGTCGGCGACCGCGTGAAGTGGCAGGCCAGCGAGGACGAGGGCACGATCGAGAAGGTGGTCGAGCGCAAGAACCTGTTCTATCGGCAGGACGAGATCCGCACCAAGTCCTTCGCGGCCAACCTCGACCAGGTGCTGATCCTGATCGCGGCGGAGCCCGAGTTTTCCGAACACCAGCTGGCGCGCGCGCTGATCGCGGCCGAGGCCGAGCGCATCACGCCGATCATCGCGCTCAACAAGCGCGACCTGGCCGTGCCCTTCGAGCGCGCCTGGGCCCGGCTCGAGCCCTACCGTCGCATGTACCCGGGCGTGCTGTCGCTGGCGCTCACCGCCACCGGCGCCGAGGACCGCGCGCTGCTGATGCAGCAACTGGCCGGCAAGAGCACGCTGGTGCTCGGGCCCTCGGGCGCGGGCAAGAGCACGCTGATCAACCTGCTGGTGCCCAGCGCCTCGGCGCTGACCAACGAGATCTCCTACGCGCTCAACTCGGGCAAGCACACCACCACCAGCACCACCTGGTACTGGGTCGACGCCGAGCGCAGCACCGGGCTGATCGATTCACCGGGCTTCCAGGAGTTCGGTCTCAACCACATCGAGCCCATGCAGCTGGCCAAGCTGATGCCCGACATCGCCGCACATGCCGACCACTGCAAGTTCTACAACTGCTCGCACCTGCACGAACCCGGCTGCGGCGTGATCGCGCAGGTCGATTCGCCCACGCACCCGGGCGAGATCCACGCCACGCGCTATCGGATCTACGGCGAGCTGTTTGCCGAGCTCAGCCAGACGCGCTACTGAAGTTTGTCGAGTCCGGAGGCTGCTCTGCCCGGTTCCCGTACCTGGACCCTGCGACCTCGACGCTGCGTGCGATGCGCGCCTGCGGCATCCGCCGCTTGCGCAGCTCGAGGAGAGGCAAGGCCCTGGCGCAATCGATGCTTCCGGGAGATCGCCGGGGCCTGGATGATGCGTCCGCAAGCACCGCCTCACCGCCCGCCAGATAGCGACCGCCCCACTTCCTTGCCATCGGCGCGGTGACGCCGTGTGCAGCCGCAGCGCACACAGCATCAAGGCCTTCCAAGGTCACCTGCTTGACCAACTCGACTCGGCGGGCAAAGGCAAGTCGGGCATGCTTATGGGTTCATCGGGTGGGCTTCCCGAGCGGATTGGGTGTTTGGCGACTTCCAGCCGCTCAAGCCCGATCCGGATCACCACCGGAGACAACCTGTTGGAGTTTCACACCTGATTTCTCACCGCGCTCAGTCCGCGCACCGGAACGAAGAGGCGAGGTTGACGTCTCCCGTGCCCTTGTATGCCGGCCACTTCGGGTAGTCGCACAGCGGACGGGTGCGTCCGGGCACGCCGGCCGTGTCGGTGGTGACCTGCCCCGCGGGGGCGGTGCCGGCCTCGGCCCACTGTTCCAGCGCGGTGAGCGAATCCCAGGTCGCGTTGAAGACGCTGCTCACCGCATGGCCCAGGCCCGCGACCTCGTAGTAGCGGACGAAGCCGTCGACTTCCGCCAAGCCCATGCGCGCCTGCAGGCGCTGGTAGTACTGCTCCGTGGCGCGTGTGCTCACCAGCACGTCGGCCAGGCCATGGGCCAGCAGCAGCTTGCCGCCGCGCGCCCTGAACGCGGAGATGTCGGTGCTCACGTCCAGCTGCGTGCTCAGCGCACTGATGCGGTTGGCCCAGGGTCCGGCGTTCTCCGGATCGAGCGAGAGCGAGTCGTAGAGCGGATCGCGCGTGACCGAATACTTGATCCACTGGTCGGTGAGCACGCTCACATAGGGCGCGGTCGCCGGCATCGGCCGCCCCGGCTGCGAGGTGCCGAGTCCGAGGAAGGTCACGACCGGCTCGAGCGGCGAGGTCCAGGTTGTGATGCCGAGATCGGCGCCCCACACGTTGTAGCCCGGGTACTGCGTCTCCCCGCTCGCGAGGAGGTAGTTGAAGTTCGTCGGCGTATCGATCGTCTTCAAGGCCGTGATCTGCGCATCCGACAGGCAGCCGTTGCCGGCATCGATGCCACCCGCACAGCGGACCGGGACGCCGGCCAGCGTGGCGGTCGACGGATCGAAGCGGGCGTTACACAGGTTCTGGTTGCTGATCAGCCCGTCGGTGGCGCCGTCGAGCGCGTCGCAGGCCTCCAGAGCGGCCTTGAACAGGAGTTCGCGCTTCGCCGAATTGGGATAGGCGCCTGGCTGAGCGAGCGCGCGGCTCATGCGGTGCCCGGCCAGCAGGGCCGCGGCGTCGTTCCATGCGGGATACCACGCGATCGCGCCGTCCCAGTCCGCGGGCCAGCGCTGGATCGCCGTCAGCGCCTCGCGCCCACCGGTCGAGCCGCCGGCGAAATAGGCCTTGGCCGGGCTGGCCGCGTAGCGCGCCCTGACCAGCGAGAGTGCTACGTCGTGCACCTTCTTCAGCACGTCGCCGCCGAAGTTGCGCACCGCCTCGTCGTTGAGACCGAACGACCCGTCCTGCGAGCCGAGGGCGTTGGCCTGGTGGCCCGAGTCGCTCGCGAAGGTCGCATAGCCCCGGCCCAGCGGCGTCGGTTGGTCGACCGGCCCGTTCGGCACGTTGCCCTTGACGCTCGGGATGGTGCCGTTGAAGCCGCCACCGCCAAACATGACGACCTTCTGGTTCCAGCGCGTGGGCAGGGCCAGCTGGAACAGGATGTTCGGCGCGGCGGGATCGACCGGCGCGATCTTGCCCGCGACCTCGCAGTACTCGGGCACGGCCGCCACGCCGCTGCCGCTGGCCGCGACCGTCTTGACGGCGGTCACCGTGGCGCCGGTGGTCGGCAGGCCGATCGCCGATGCCGGAACGGTCATGCCCTGCAGCTGGTCGCAGCGCAGGGCGACGGGCCCGGAGGGCGGCGGGGGCGCGGCCGGTGGCGGCGAGGCGGGCGGTGGCGCGTCGGGTGGCAGGACCACCCCGCCACTGCTACCGCCGCCACAGCCCGCCAGCATGGCGCTCGCTGCGAGGCACGCGGTGGCCAGGATGAACAGGTCTCGATTGCTGGATTTCATGGAGTCTCCGATGTCGTTGTATGTTGCGTACGCGGCCTTCTTTCGAGGCCCGACAAAGTCTCTCGCACGCCCTTCGTGAATCCAATGTGCGGGCCCGACACTCGCACAGCGAATCCGATGTGCTGGCCCCATGCCGTGGAAACCCTTGCCGCGCGGCGGCGCGTGCCCTACATGCCGGGCAGCGCCATCTCGATGCCCGCCTTGGAGAGCTCCAGCTGGTATTGCTCGAAGCCCGTGCCGGGCACGCGCTCGTCCTGGCGGTCCAGGATCTCTTCCATGCGCGAACGGACCTGCGCTGCCGGGTCGTCCGCGTCGCCGATGAAGATGCCCTGCGTCATCGTGACGTTCGCGCTCTCGAAACTGCCGGCGCCCGCGAGCAGGATGGTGCGCGTCGGCGCGTCCTCGCCCACCAGGGCGATCAGCCCCGGGCTGACGTTGGCCGGCGCGAGTCGCGCCAGCGCCTCGGGCGGCAGCACGCCTTCGGTCATGGCCGTCGCGGCCGTGGGGGCTAGGCAGTTCACGCGGATGTTCTGCCGGGCGCCTTCGAGCGCCAGCGTCTGCATCAGCCCGACCAGCGCCATCTTGGCCGCGCCGTAATTGGACTGGCCGAAGTTGCCGTAAAGGCCCGAGGAAGACGTCGTCATCACGATGCGGCCGTACTTGCGCTCGCGCATGTGCTCCCACACGGCCTTCACGCAATGGACCGCACCCATCAGGTGCACGTCCATCACCAGCCGGAAGTCGTCGAGCGACATCTTGGAAAAGGTCTTGTCGCGCAGCACGCCGGCGTTGTTGACGAGGATATCGATGCGGCCCCACTCGCCGATGGCGCGCGCGACCATGCCCTCCATCTGCGCGAAATCGGTGACGTCGCCGCCGTCGGCGATGGCGGCACCGCCGGCACGCACGATTTCGTCGGCCACGGTGCGGCCGGGCGAACCGATGTGGCGCCCCGCCACGTCGTTGACCACGACGCGCGCGCCGTGGCGCGCGAGCGCCATTGCATGGGCCCTGCCCAGGCCGCTGCCGGCTCCCGTGACGATGGCCACGCGGCCTTCCAAGAACTTGTTCATTGCTACTCCTGATCGATGAATCGGTGCACGCCGGTGGGCGGCGTCAGAACGCGACCGCGTGCCGGCCCTTCAGGCCCAACATCGCGCGCGCTTCGTCGGGCGTGGCGATCTCCAGCGAGAGCTCCTCGAGGATCCGGCGGATCTTCCGCACCTGCTCGGCGCAGGACTTCGCGAGCTGGCCTTTGGCCAGGTAGAGGCTGTCTTCGAGGCCGACGCGCACATTGCCGCCCATCACCGCGCCCATGGTGAGCAGCGGCATCTGGTGGCGGCCCGCGCCGAGGATCGAGAAGCGGTAGCCGTCGCGGCCGAAGAGGCGGTCGGCGGTGGTGCGCATCACCACGAGGTTCTCAGGATCCGGCCCGAGGCCGCCCAGGATGCCGTAAATGCTCTGGATGAAGAGAGGCCCCTTGACGAGCCCCTCGTCGACGAAATGGGCCAGGTTGTAGAGGTGGCCCACGTCGTAGCACTCGAACTCGAAGCGCGTGCCGCAGTCCTCGCCGAGCACCTGGAGGATGTGCTTGATGTCGCGGAAGGTATTGCGAAAGATCAGGTCTTCCATGCCTTCAACGTACGGCTTCTCCCAGTCGTGCTTCCACTCGGCGACGCGTCGCGCGGCCGGGTGGATCGAGAAGTTCATCGAACCCATGTTCAGCGAGCACATCTCGGGCTTGGCCTGCAGCGGGTAGGCCAGGCGCTCCTCGAGTGTCATGCGCGTGCTGCCGCCGGTGGTGATGTTGATCACCGCATCGGTCGCGTCGCGGATGCGGGGCACGAACTGATCGAAGATCTTCGGGTCGGCCGAGGGCCGGCCGTCCCTCGGGTCGCGCGCATGCAGGTGGAGGATCGCGGCGCCAGCTTCGGCGGCCTCGATGGATTGCTCGGCGATCTGGTCGGGCGTGAGCGCCAGGTGCTCGGACATCGTCGGTGTGTGCACCGAGCCCGTGACCGCGCACGAGATGATGACCTTGTCTTGGAAGGTGGGGGTTGCCATGTCGGGGTCCGTCCGCTGTGAATGGAAGAAGAGAAAAGGAAAGGGTCAGACCGCAAGCCACTCGGCCACGAGCTTCTCGTCCGACGCCAGTTGCTGCGGCGTGCCCTCAAAGACGATCCGTCCATGGCCCATCACGCACACCCGCGTCGAGACCTTGAGCGCGATCGCGAGCTTCTGCTCGACCAGCACCACGCTGACGCCCTGCCGGTGCATGTCGCGGATGCATTCGGCGACCTGCGCGACGATCTTCGGCGCGAGGCCTTCGGTGGGCTCGTCGATCAGCAGCACCAGCGGGTTGCCCAGCAGCGAGCGGCACATCGTCAGCATCTGCTGCTCGCCGCCGGACATGCTGCCGGCCTTGGTGTTGCGCCGCTCCTTGAGCCGAGGGAAGTAGTCGAACATCTGCTCGACGCTCCAGCGGTGCGCACCGGACACGGGGGGCTGTTCGCCCATGCGCAGGTTCTCGTCGACCGTGAGGTTGGCGAACACCTCCCGCTCCTCGGGCACGTAGCCGATGCCGGCGCGGCAGATGGCATAGGGCCTGGCGCCCGCGAGTTCGCGCCCTTGCAGCCGGATGTGGCCGGCGGTCGGCGCGACCAGTCCCATGATGGCCTTCATGGTGGTCGAGCGCCCCGAGCCGTTGCGCCCGAGCAGGCTGACGACTTCGTTGCGCGCCACCCGCAGGTTCACGCCGTGCAGGATGTGGCTCTTGCCGTAGTGGGCGTGCAGGTCGTCGACCGCGAGCAGGGTGTCGGCGGCGGCGCTCATTCGCTCACCTCCTCGCCCAGGTAGGCTTCCTTCACGCTGGCGTTGGCGCGGATCTCGTCGGGCGTGCCGGTGGCGATCACCTGGCCGTAGACCAGCACGCTGATGCGGTCGCTGAGGGCGAACACCACATCCATGTCGTGCTCCACGAGCATCAGCGCGCGGCCCTTCGTGACTTCCATGATCAGCTCGGCCGTGTAGTGCGTTTCTTCGTTGGACATGCCGGCCATCGGTTCGTCGAGCAGGATCACCTTCGGGTCGGAGGCCAGCGTCATGGCGATCTCGAGCGAGCGCTGTTCGGAGTACGCCATCTCGCCGGCGACGGTGGAGGCCCTGGCCGACAGGCGCACCAGTTCCAGCAGCCGGTGGGTTTCCTCGCGGACGCGCCGGTCGCGGTCGATGAACTTCCAGAAGGTGTACGCCAGGCCGTGCGGACGCATGACGGCCAGGCGGACGTTCTCGAATACCGTGAGCTTCGGGAAGATGTTGGTGATCTGGAACGAGCGCGCGAGGCCCAGGCGGTTGATCGCCTGCGGCGTGCGGCCGCCGATCGCATGGCCGTCGAAGTGGATCGTGCCGGCGGTCGGCGCGAGGTGCCCCGAGATCAGGTGGAAGAGCGTGGACTTGCCAGCGCCGTTCGGGCCGATCAGCGCATGCCGTTCGGCGCCGAGCAGGTCGAGGTCGACGCCACGCATGATCTCCGTCGGGCCGAAGGCCTTGCGCAGGCCGCGGATGCTGAGGACCGGATCGCTCATGTGGCAGCTCCCTGGTCGACGGTCTGCTCGACCGCCTGGTTGAGGCTTCGCCGCCCGACCCAGGCGAGCACCGCCCCGGCACCGATGAGCACGACCGGGACGGCCCAGGTGGCCATCGAGGCCGGCGACCAGGCGCGCGACAGCAGCGTGACCGGCGGCCACGGGTTGCCGGGATCGAGCCTGGCCAGCGCGCGGTAGTCCTGCGAGAAGACGCGTTGCAGCAGTTCCACCGCGAAGGTGCCGCCCATGCTCAGCAGCAGCGCGGCGGCGATCGACAGCAGGACCACTGGCAGCAGCTTCGACAGGCCGATGCGCTGGCGCAGGCGGCCGGTGGTGCCGATCAGGCCGGTGAGACCCGAAGGCATGAACATCATCACCCCCACGAACAGGATGCCCTGGTAGAGCAGCCACGACTGTGTGAGGTCCGACACGGCATAGCCGAAGAAGGTCATGAGCGCCGCGCCGAGGGCCGGGCCGAGGAACATCGTGACACCGCCGATGTAGGTGTTGAGCACGACGGCGGCCGACAGCGCGGGATCGAACACCACGTAGTTCGCCGATTCGTTGGACACGACCTGCAGGCCGCCGGCGATGCCCGAGAACATTGCCGAGATCGCGAACACCATCATGCCCAGCCCGTGCACGTTGTAGCCAAGGAAGCGAAGGCGGTGGCTGTTCTCGCGCAGCCCGTAGCTCAGGCGTCCCATGGGCGTGCGCGTGAACAGGTACAGCAGCCCGACCGACGCCAGCACCCAGGCCAGCGTCAGGTAGTACACCTGCGTGGTCGATCCGAAATCGAAACCCCATGCCGGCATGCGCATGGTGGACATGCCGGCCTCGCCGCCGAACAGGCCCTTGAGGTGCGGCGCGAGGGAGTGCACCAGTTCGGCGATGGCGAGCGTGATCATCGCGAAGTAGGTGCCGGTGCGCTGGGTGGCGAACCACCCGGCAATGGCACCGAACACGAGGCCGCACGCCGCGCCCGCGAGCGGCATCAGGGGCGTGGGCAGCAGCCCCGCGCCGCCGATGGCGTTCATCGCATGCACGGTGCCGAAGGCGCCGACACCGAAGTAGGCCGCGTGCCCGAAGGACAGCATGCCCGCCTGGCCGCACAGCAGGTTGTAGGCGCTCGCGAACAGCGCGGCGATGAGCATCTGGATGGCGGCGTTCAGCAGCCCCTGCGACAGCAGGAACGGCAGCGCGGCCAGGGCCGCGACGCCCGCCAGGATCAGCAGCAGACCGGTCTTCATCGCGTCAGCCCTTCTCGCCCATGAGCCCGCTGGGCCGCACGAGCAGGATCAGCAGCATCAGCGCGAACGGGATCGTCGCGGACAGGCTGGAGACCTTCAGCGTCATCAGGCCGCCGACGCCGGTGGCCCAGTCGCCCGCGCCGAAGAGCGCGAACAGGTCGGCGAGGCTGCGGTCCACGGCGACGGCCAGCGAGGTGACGACGCCGATGAGGAGCGACGCCAGCATTGCCCCGCCGAGCGACCCGAGGCCGCCGACCACGACCACCACGAACACCATGACGCCCAGTTCGAGCGCCATGTTCGGGTTGGTCGTGTAGAAGGCGCCGGCGACCGCCCCGGCCAGGCCCGCGAGCGCGGCACCGACGCCGAACACGCCCATGAACACCAGCGGTACGTTGTGGCCCAGGGCCTCGGCCATGCGCGGCTTGTAGATGGCCGAGCGCACCACGATGCCGACGCGCGTGTGCGTCAGCAGCAGGTAGATGAGCACGAACATCGCGATCGCAATGCCCCCCATCAACAGCCGGTACAGCGGGTACTGCGCGCCTCCGACGCTGAAGGCCGACACGTCGAGCGATGCGGGTATCCGGTAGTCGACCGGGAAGTTGCCGAAGAAGAGCTTGATGGATTCGGCCACGATGAACGAGAGGCCGAAGGTCAGCAGCAGCTCGTGCGCGTGGCCGTGGTGGTGCACACGCCGCAGGAAGAAGCGCTCGACGACCACGCCCACCAGCCCCACCAGCACCGGCGAGACGACGAGTGCGAGCCAGAAGCCGATCACGCCTTGCAGCGTGTACGCGAAGTAGGCGCCTAGCATGTAGAACGAGGCATGCGCGAAATTGAGCACGCCCATCATCCCGAAGATGAGCGTCAGCCCGGCGGACACCATGAACAGCAGCAGGCCGTAGATGACGCCGTTCATGAGGGAAACGATGATCTGGTCCATAGCTTTCTCTACAGCCGAAGCTGTGCCACGCGGGACGCCGGGGTCCCGCTGGTTGGGCGGAAGGACGCGCCTGCGTCCTGCTGGCGGCGGGTGGAAGTTCAGCCGGGCCGCTTCATCGCGCAGCTGGCCTGCGCGGGCGTCGAGGCTTCCTGTGCGGAGAAGCGCTTGACCGGCTTGAAGCCCATGTCGGTGCCGTCGACCTTGAAGCGCGCATCCTTGGTGACGGTGGACACCACCATCGGCAGCTGAGCCTGATGGTCCGCCGCGCGCATGCTCATCTCGCCCATCGGCGTCTTGATGGTGGTGGTCTCCAGCGCCTTCGCGAAGGCATTCACGTTCAGCGCGCCGTTCTCCGGCTTGGTGCGCTTGAGCGCATCGGCCACCATGGCCATGCCGAAGACGGTCTGCGGTTCGATGAAGACCGGCTCGTGGCCGGTCTTGGCCTTGTAGTCGTTGACGAAGCGCTCGCCCTCGGCGCCGCCCGCCTCGGGATTGAAGGTCTGCACCACGAAGTGGCCGATGGCGAGGTCGCCGGCATTCGCGAGGTTGCCCGGTTGGTCGAGGTAGACCGTTCCGAAGCGCGCCTTCAGGCCCGCCGACTTCGATGCCTTCATCAGCAGCAGCAGGTCGTTGGACCAATTACCGGTGAGCACCGAGTCGGCCTTGGACGCGCCGATCTTCGCCACGTACGGTGCGAAGTCCTGCACCTTGTTGACATCGTGCAGCGTCTTCTCGACCACCTGGTAGCCGCCCGCCGCGGCGTTGTCCACGATGGCTTTCTCCATGTCCTGGCCCCAGGAATAGTTCTGGTTGATCGCATAGACCCGGGTGCCCAGTGCATTGGCCTGCTTCATCGCGCCGACCAGCGCCTTGGTGCGCACCTGTGGATCGCCGCCGAAGCGGAAGTGGTGAAAGTTGCACTTCTCGCCGGTGAGTTCCAGCGCTTCGGCGCCGACGTTGAGGTAGACCATCTCCTTGCCGGGGTTGCGCAGGTTGTACTTGCGCACGTCCTCGGTGATCTGCCCGCCGATGGCCGACGAGGCGCCCTGCACGATCAGTTGCACGCCGTCGGCGGCGGCCGCCTTGAGCTTGTCGGCCGCGCCGGCGGGGCCGCCCTGGTTGTCGTATTCGAGCAGCTGCACGGGCTCGCCGTTCCAGCCGCCAGCGGCGTTGATCTGGTCGATGGCATAGCGCACGGCGGCGCGATAGGCCTGGCCCGAGGAGGCCTGCGGGCCGGACAGCGTCTCGAGCACGCCGACCTTGACCGGCGCGGCCGATGCGATGCCGCAAAGAAGCGCCAGCGCGGGAACGATGGCGAGGCGGAGTGGCTTGGGTTGGTGCATTGATGTCTCCATGCTTTTTGTTGAAGGAAATCGAAAGGGCGCGCCCGTGGCGCAGCGGCGCCGGCGCTAGAGGTATTCCATGTTCCCGTCGACGCTGATCGCCTGGCCGGTCAGGTTGCGCGCAGCTGGGGAACAAAGGAACAGCGCCATGGCCGCCACGTCGTCGAGCGTGACCATGCGGCGCAGCGAGATCTTCTGCAGGTACTGCGCGCGCATGGCCTCCACCGACACGCCGGCGGTCGCGGCGCGCGCGCCGATCACGCTGTTCATGCGCTCGCCTTCGACCGTGCCCGGCAGGATCGCGTTGACCCGCACGCCGTGCGGACCGAGTTCGATCGCCAGCGACTTCATGAGGCCCACGATGGCCCACTTGGTGGCGGCGTAGGGCGTGCGAAAGGCATAACCGAGCCGGCCCGCCACCGAGCTCATGGCGATGAGGCTAGGGTTCTGGGCGGAGGCCTTCAGCAGCGGCACGGCGCGCTGCGCGAAATAGAACTGGCTGTTGAGGTTCACCGACACCGTGCGCTCCCAGTCGCCGCGGTTCAGGTCCTGGATCGCACCGGTCGGGCCTGCGATGCCGACGTTGCTGATCAGCACGTCGAGCCCGCCAAGCGCGCCCTGCACGTCGTCGAAGACGCGGTCCACGTCTTCGGGCACCGAGGCATCGGCCATGCTCGAGGTGATCTCGGGTGCTTCGTGGGCCAGGCGGTCGAGGGCGCCGCGGTCGATGTCGCACACGTGCACGCGCGCGCCCGTTTCGCGGAAGGCGCGGGCCACGGCCGCGCCGATGCCGGAACCGCCCGCGGTGACCAGCACGCGCAGGCCGGGCGCGGGCCGGAGTGAATCGATGATGCTCATGGGTGTGTCGTGATGTCTGGTGTGAACGGTTCGGCCCGGCAAGTGTCCGGAAGACGCATGCCAAAACCTATGTGCGACAAGCACACATCCGGGCCGCGTACGATGTGGTCCATGGCACGCGCCGCGTACACGCACGAGGACCAGGGCTTGGGCCGATGCCCATGCACGCATCGTTCTGCTAGCCTTCGCGCCCTATGCCGGTACCGCCCCCCGAACCACAGCAAACCCTTGGCCCGTCGCGGGGCCGGACGCCCGACGAGATCGCATCGGAGCTCATCGGCCTGCTGCACCGGAACGCATCCGCCGAAGAGTTCGCCGTCTGCCTCACGCACGTCGAGGCCTTGCCCGATGCGCTGCAGCGCAAGTCCGGCCTGGTGGAGCTGGTGCGCATGGCGATGGCCCTGCGCAACCGGCTCGAGCTTCACGAGCAGCGCGAACGCGGCATGCTCGCGGTCATCGAATCCGCGCAGGATCTCTCGGGCCGCCTCGACCTCACCGGCTTGCTGAGGGCGATCGTGAGCCGCGCGCGCAAGCTCATGGGTGCGCACCTGTGCTGGCTGACCATCTACGACGCCGCCAGCGGCGAATTCCAGGTGGTGGTCGCAGACGGCGCCATCTCCGAGCGCACAGGCAGGATGACCGCCGGCCGGAACCTCGGCGTGGCGGGCATCGTGATGTCGACGCGCCTGCCGTTCTTCACGCCCGACTACCTGCACGACAACCGCTTCGCCCACGACGCGGCGCTGGACGACACCTTCCGGGACGAGGGCGTCGCGGCGCTCGTCGGCGCGCCGCTGATGTGCGACGACAACGTGATCGGCCTGCTCTTCGTGGCCGACCGCTATCACCGCACGCACACGGCCCTGAACGTCTCCATCCTCTGCACGCTCGCCACGCACGCGGCCGTGGCCATCAACAACGCGAAGGCCTTCGCGGAGGCGAAGACCGCGCTGGAAAATGCCGACCTGGCCCGCGCCGAACTGGAGCGCCACGCGCGCGACGTGCAGGAGGCGGCCGAAGCGCACGAGCAGTTGACTTCATTGCTTGCGAAGGGTGCATCGCTTGGCGCGCTGTGCGAATCGGTCGCGCAGTTGCTCCACGGCAGCGTGCTGGTGCTCGACGAGGCCCATCAGGTGATCAGCCGCGCCACCGCACCCGGCTATGACGGCAAGGCGGCGGAAGCCTATGCGCCGCACGACGAACACAGCGCCGCGCTGGCGCAGGCCCTGCGGGAGAGCCGCCAGGCCGGGCGGTCGGCCGTCGCCTATGCCCACGGTGGCGAGCTGTGCCGCGCGATCGCGGTGATCGGCGGCAACGACGTGCTCGGCGCTGTGCTCGTGTTCAGGCACGACGATCTGCGCGAAATCTCGGTGCGGACCTTCGAGAGAAGCTCGAGCGTCATTGGCATCGTGCTGCTGTCGCAAGAGCGTGTCGAGGCGAGCAAGAGCCGCGACGTGTCGACGCTGCTGCACACGCTCATCTCGCCGCGGCAGGACGAGCCGGCCCTCACGCGCGACCGCGCCGAGCGCTTCGGCCTCGACCTGTCGCAACCGATTTCGTTGATGGTGGTCGAGATGGAGCAGCCCCGGCCCGGCTTCTGGGCGCGGCGCCTGCGCGCCGGGGCGCCCCTGTCGGACCTGGTGATGGACGAGGTCGACGGCGTGCTCGTCATCGTGTGCGGCGCGACGAAGGCGCAGGACGTGCTGGAGAAGTTCACCGCGTTCGCCAAGGGCGAGCTGGGCGATGCCTACCGGGGCGTGCTCTCGCGACCGGTGCGCGAGCCGGCGGAAATGCCGGCGCTGTACGCGACGCTGCGGCGCGCGCTGTCGGTACTGGGGCGGCTGGGCATGCGCGGCAACATCGTCGGGCAGAACGAGATGGCGCTCTACTCCGTGCTGTTCGAGACGCACGACCAGGCCAGCCTCAACACCTTCCTGAACGCCGCCATCGGCGCTGTCGTGGGCCATGACAGGAAACGCGGCTCGGACCTGACTGCCACGCTGCTGGCCTATTTCGACAACAACCAGAACGCAAAGACCACCGCCGCGCGAATGGGCATCCATGTGAACACCGTGCGGCAGCGGCTGGCGAGCGTCGAGGAGTTGCTGGGCCACTGGGGCAGTGCGAGCCGCGCGCTGGAGATCCATGTGGCGCTACGACTCTGGAGTCTGGGTGTGGTGGGCGATCGGCTGCCGGGACGCGACGGCTGACCCGCCGGCGGCCCTGCGTGGAGGGTACCGGGCCGCCTTCCCCTGAGAGACGCCCCGCAGAAAACCCAGTCAGGCGCATTGACGCTGGCAGGTCGCTTGCCGCGCGGGCCAATACTGCGACAGGGTTGTCATCTCGACGCCCAGCCGCGGAGTGCGGCCTTCCATTCGCCCTGCGGGCTTTGCACCACTGCGTCCTCCACTGCGCGCCAGCGAGCAGAACGTTTGGGCGGCCTGGCTCACCGGCTCTGTAGTGTCCGGCGCATTCGCATCGACGCCGGTCCGAAACATTCGGCTGCGCGCACCGACCGCCTTTGGGATCGGCTGCGACGCCCGCGTGAGGAGTGGCGAGGCCGGCAATGTCGTGGACCGTCAACGACACGGCTTTCAAATGATCACCCGCATCGGCATTCCTGGCGCTGCCGTGACGATCAGCCGACTGTTCACGTTGCGCCAAGTCATTTCCCGCCCATCGTGTTCACGCTGACGTGCAGCCCGTCGCGGCCCGCTTACGCAGTTGCTGCGTCGTCTCGGGCAGGCGTACACCATGCATGGCTTCCGCTCGAGCTTCAGGACCTGGGGGATGGAAGCGACCCAGTACCCGGACGAGATGCTGGAATTCGCGCTGGCGCACGTCGTTGGCGACCAGACCGTGCGAGCCTATGCCCGAAGCGTCATGGTGGCCAAGCGTCGGCATCTGATGGAAGACTGGGCAAAGTACGTCACCTCGAGAATTGAATAGCGGACTGTTAATCCGTAGGTCCCTGGTTCGAGCCCAGGTCGAGGAGCCACTACAAGCCGCAAGGCCTCTGGAGAGCCCGCTATCTAAACGATAGCGGGCTTTTTTTACCCAAGCGTTTCGTGAAGTCTTGTCACGATTCATGTCACGATCCAGAAGTGACTGCTTCTGTCTGCCGCAAACAACAGGCAGGACCGCGAAACTCGAATGCTCACGCGGCTCATCGGCTAGCTCTATGGCGAGTTGGCCAAGATGGTTGCGTCGCGTTCATCGAGAAATCTCCATGGCTGCGCACCTCGCAGATCCGATGCACCTCTGCATCTCCCTCAGCTCAGATCTCCGTCCAAATCTTTGCCGCTCGCCATGTGCATAGAGGGTGGAAGGCGTTCGTACGCGTCTACGCAGCTGACCATCTCGACACCGTTCTCAACAGGCTTTGCCGCGAGCAAGGCCGGCCGAACGGGAGATCTGATGTGACTGCACTCTTCATGGGCAAGATGCGATCGGCTCTCCTGGGCTCGTCAAGCCGCTGTAGACCTCGGCCTGTTTAGCGCCCGGCGAATACCGGCGGTCGTCGCTCGGCGAATGCGCGCACGCCTTCCGCGAAGGAGTCGCCATCAATCAGCGCCTGCTGGCGCTCGCATTCGAAAATCAGCTGCTGCTCCAGGCTGTTGCTCCCGGCGGCCACGGCGAGCGCGCGCGCTTCCTGGATCGCATGCGCGGGCAGGCGCGCCAGCTGCTGCGCCAAGCGCAGGGCTTCGGAGTGCAGTTCCGCATCTTCCACGCAGGCCCAGATCAGGCCCCAATCCGCGGCCCGTTGCGCATCGAGCCGTTCACCGGTCAGCGCGAGCCCCAGCGCACGCGCGGGGCTGACGGCGCGCGGCACCAGCCAACTGGAGCCCATGTCAGGCACCAGCCCGAGCGCGGGCATGAACGGCAGGTAGAAGTAGGCGGAGCGCGCGGCCATCACCATGTCGCCGGACAAGGCGAGGCCCACGCCACCCCCGGCGGCTACGCCGTTGACCGCGCAGACGACCGGGACGGGGAGCGCGCGCATCGCAAGCATGATCGGACCGGCCTGCTCCCGCAGCAGCCGAGCGACGTAGTCGCCCAGCGTCCCGCCGGCCGGATCGGCGGCGCGGCGGCCGAACTCCTGCAGGTCCGCCCCGACGCAGAATCCGCGTCCACTGGCGGTCAGCAGCAAGGCGCGGATGTCCGTGTCTTCGCGCACGCGGCGCAGTCCGTCGAGCACGCCGTGCAGGATCGGTTGCGTCAGCGGATTGAGGCGGGCGCCCTCATTGAGGGTCATCGTCGCGACACCCTCGTGGACATCGAACAGCACGGCGTCGTTCATGGTGCGGATGGCTTGTGGAACTGGGGGAAATAGGTGCGGACGATCTCGCCGTCCAGCCGCAGGGCATGGCACCCGCCGAGCGGCGTCTGGCGATGCCCGCCCGTTGACGCATCCTGCTCGGCGAAGCTGCCATCGGCCCAGAACAGCTGGAAGGCGGTGCTCGCCATCATGGGCAGCAGTTCGGTGATGTGGGTGCAGCCCTCGATGCCGCGGAACGCGCGCTTGACCTGCAGGGTGAAGCCGGCCTCGATGCGCAGCCCGACCAGCCGCTCGTAGCCGGCTTCCACGCCCGCGCAGCTGGGATAGGGCGTGTGCTCGCTGAAGGCGCTCGCCTCCACGATCTCGCGTTGTGCATCGATCACCAGCCGAACCCGCATCTGGTGGATCGGCGCCGCCGCCGGGACCACCCGATTCACCAGGTTCAAGGGCCTGGGCTTGGTATCGACCAGGGTGGCCTCGAGCTCGAGCAGGCCGTCCTCGCGCCGGAAGCCCTCGCAATGGATGCGGCGCGAATGCAGTGGCGTGCGCGCCGAGGGGGGCGGTGCGTAGCTCATGGGGCCGCATCGGCAAGGTGGATGACGCCGGCCTCCTGCAGTGCGCGAAGGGTCTCGGGCGCCAGCCCTGCCCTGGACAGCAGCTCTTGCGTATCGGCTCCGACCCGGGGCGCCGGCGGCGGAAGCTCCGACGGTGTGCGATCGAAGCGCGGCGCCGGCGCCGGCTGGGTGATGCCTCGTGACGCGACGAAGGTGCCGCGCGCCTGGTTCTGCGGGTGCAGCGGTGCCTCGGCCATCGACAGCACGGGCGCGAAGCAGGCATCGCTGCCTTCGAGCAGCGCGCACCATTCGTCGCGCGTGCGCTGGCGCATCACGGTCTCGAGCTTGCGGCGTAGCGCGGGCCATTCGGCCTGCGCCCATTGGTGCGCAAACTGCGGATCGTCGACGCCGCACAGCGCGAGCAGCCGAGCGTAGAACTGCGGCTCGATGGCGCCGATCGACACATGGCGCCCGTCCGCGCATGCGTAGACGCCATAGAAGTGCGCCGCACCGTCGAGGAAATTGCTTTGGCGTCGGTCCTGCCAAAAGCCCTTGGCCATGAGCCCGTACTGCGCAGCCATCAGCAGCGCGGCGCCGTCGGTCATGGCGGCATCGACCACCTGCCCCTGGCCCGAGCGTTGGGCCTCGGCCAATGCGGCCAACACGCCCACGACCAGCAGCATGCCGCCGCCGCCGTAGTCGCCGACCAGGTTCAGCGGTGGCGTCGGCGGGCGATCCGCCTCGCCCATGGCATGCAGTGCGCCGGACAACGCGATGTAGTTGATGTCGTGGCCGGCGGCCTGCGCCAGCGGCCCGGTCTGGCCCCAGCCGGTCATGCGGCCGTAGACCAGGCGCGGGTTGCGCGCCTGGCAGGCCTGTGGCCCCACGCCCAGCTTCTCCGCCACGCCGGGACGGAAGCCTTCCACCAGGATATCGGCGCCTGCCACCAGCTGCAGCACGGCCTCGACACCGCGGGGGTCCTTCATGTTCACCGACACCGAGCGCCGGCCGCGGTCGACGATGCTGTCGTTGCGCATCAGGTCCTCCAGGCCGCCCGTCGAAGGCGGCCCGGGCAGACGGTCGACCCGGACGACAGTGGCGCCCAGATCGGCCAGCATCATGCAGGCGAAGGGCCCCGGGCCGATGCCGGCGAGCTCGATGACGGTGACGTGGGAGAGAGGCCCGGGCATGACATGGCTTTCGGAAAAAGAGGACGGAGCGGGAAGTTCAGCGTTCGGCATGGCGCTTGCGCCACAGCGTCGGCGGGTAGTAGCCGGCCCAGTCGGCGTCGATGCGCCGAAGAGGGACATCCGACCAGACGCCGTGGTCGCGCAGGTATTCCATGTGCACTGCCCCGTCGGCCTTGAACTGCTGGAGCACCGCGTCCTGCGTGCCGTCGAACGCGGTCGGAGGCACGCCCATGTGCGCGCACAGCGATGCATTGAAGGCAGGCACGGCCTTCAGCCAGCGCCCTTCGAGGTAGAGCGCGGCCCAGCCGTGGTGCATGAACACCGGGCGCCCGCCCATGGCCTGCTGCATCTTGGGTGAACTGAAATGGTTGACCACATCCGACAGGCCAATGGCTGCCGGTATGCCCACACGGCGCGCCGCCGCAGCGAGCAGCGCAGCCTTGGGGATGCAGAAGGCCTGGCCCTCGGCCACCACGGTGCTGGCGCGAAGGCCCGTGGGCGTCAGGCGCAGGTTCGACGTGTCGTAGCGGATCCGGTCACGCACCGCGTGGAACAGACGCACCGCCTTCTCGGTCGGCGTCGCCGCGTCCTGTAGCGCGTCGGCCACGAAGCGCGCCACGGCCGGCGCGTCGAAGTCGAGCAGCTCGGTGGACGCGAGATAGCGGTCACTCGGCTCGGGCCACCCGTAGGGCGTGAATTCCGGTTCGCGCATGCCGTTCACATCCGCTTGGCGACTTCTTCGAGCATCACTTCGGTGGCGCCCCCGCCGATGGTCAGGATGCGGGCGTCGCGCGCCATGCGTTCGACCGGCGTGCCGACAATGAAGCCGCTGCCGCCGTGCAACTGCAGGCAGGTGTGCACCACCTCCTGCAGGGTTTCGGCCGCGAAGGCCTTGAGCATCGACACCTCGCGCACGGTGTCCTTCCCTTCGGCGATCATCTGCGCGCACTGGTAGGTCAGCGCACGCGCTGCCGCCGCCTTCGACGCGATCCAGCTGAGCTTGTTGCGCACCACCTGCTGGTCCCACAGCGACTTGCCGAAGGCCTCCCGCTGGCGCACGTAGTCCACCGTCAGCTCGATCGCGCGGGCACAGGTGCCCGAGGCCAGCGCGCCCACCACCAGCCGTTCGTTCTGGAAGGTGCTCATGATGTAGTAGAAGCCCTTGCCCTCCTCGCCCAGCAGCGCATCGGGCGCGAGCCTCAGGTCGTCGAAGAACAGTTCCGCGGTATCCGAGGAACGCCAGCCGTGCTTCTCGAACTTGCGCGCGATCTTCAGGCCGGGGTTCTCCTTGTCGACAATGAACAGCGAGATGCCGCGGCTTCCCTTGGCCTCGGGATCGGTGCGCGCCGCCACGATGAAGATGTCGCCGTACACCCCGTTGGTGATGAAGGTCTTGCAACCGTTGAGCACCCAGCCCTCGGCCGTGCGCTGCGCACGCGTCTTGAGGCCGGCGACGTCAGAACCCGCATTCGGCTCGGTCACGCACACGGCGCCCACCTTCTCGCCGGCGCAGGCCGCCGGCAGGTACTTCAGCTTCTGCTCGTGCGTGCCGCGGTGCGCGATATGGCCAACTGACATGTCGCTGTGCACCGTGAGCGCCGACGCCACGCCGCCATAGCCCGAGCGCGCCAGCTCTTCGCCGAGGACGACCGACGCCAGCGGGCCCATGCCGCCGCCACCGTACTCGACCGGATGGCGCATGCCCAGGAAGCCCAACCCGCCCAGTTCCCGGAACAGCTCCCGCGGGATCTCGCCCGAGGCCTCCCAGGCATCGGCGAAGGGAACGATTCGCTCGCGCACGAAGCGGCGCACCTGCTCCCGCACCATACGCAGGTCCTCGTCGAGGAGGTCGGGTTCCAGAAATTCGAATTCGGTCATAGGGATGGGTGTGGATTCAGGTCGACGAACGGGGCCGCCGGTCACATTAATAGACCGGCACGTCGGTTTATTTTATGGTCGCAACGCACGCCACGCAAGTGGCGCTTGCTACACTTCGCCGCCCAAGGAGACTGCATGCCCCGCGTACGTTCGGACGACTATGAATCCAAGAGCCAGGCCATCATGGACTGCGCTGCCACCCTTTTCGCCAAGGAGGGCTACCCAGCGACCAAGATGCAGGATGTGGCCAAGGCCTGCGGTGCCACCAAGTCGATGCTCTATCACTACTTCCCGGCGAAGGATGACTTGCTCTTCGCGATGCTGCAGGAGCACTTGGAACGATTGATCGCGGCGCTCGAAGGCGCGCTCGCCGGCAAGGGCAAGCCCGCCGAACGCATGCAGCAGCTGGTCCAGGCCTATATGCAGAAGTCGGTCCAGTCGCGTCGGCGTCACATGGTGGCGATGAACGACGTGAAGTTTCTTCCGCGCGCCAAGCAACTGCCGCTGATCGCACTGCAGCGCCGGCTGACCGAGCTCGTGTCGGGGCTGCTGCGGGAACTGAACCCCCACCTGCCCGAAGGCCTGTACAAGGTCTACACCATGATGCTGGTGGGCATGCTCAACTGGACCGACTTCTGGTATTCGTCCACCGGAGCTGTGAAGCCCCGGGAGCTCTGTGACCGCATGGCGCGGCTGTTCCTCAACGGATTCCTGTCGGAAAAAGGCTGAGGGCGCACACCGCGCGCCCCCGGCTCTTCACTGTGCCAGCTTGTAGGTGGCGGCTTCCGGATTCGCCTTGAGCAGGAACTGCTTGGGCGCCGCCAAGTGGTTGGTGGCGGTAAAGCCGATCGGCGTCATCGCGCCGGTGTCCAGCTGGCTGAGCTTGGCCAATTCGGCGTTGGTGCAATCCCAGGTCAGCGCCTTGCCGCAGCGTTCCATCGCGGTGAACAACGCGCGCGCCGCCGCGTAGCCGGTGAAAGAGTAGCGGTTCACGCGCGTGCGCTCCTCGGCCGAGAGATGGCGGTCGAGCTTCTCCATGAAACCCTTGGCCTCGGGTGCGCTCTCGAGGTAGACGTAGTCCACCGTGTAGACGTTCTCGCCCGCCGATCCCATCATCTTGGCGCTCGCGGGCACCCGCGAGACATAGGTCACGCCGACCGGGATCTTGTGGCCGATGCGCTCGAGTTCCTTGACCATGGTCACGTTCTCGCCCAGCACGCCGCCTGCCATCAGGGCTTCGGCGCCGGCCTGCTTGACCTTGAGGATCTCCGACGAAAAGTCGGACTGCCCCTTTTTGAAGATCTGGCTGGAAACCACCTCGAGCTTCTTCTCCTTGGCCACGCGCTCGAAGCCCTCGCGCACGTTCTCGCCGTAGTCGTCATCCTGCGAGATCACCGCCCACTTCTTGCCGGGATAGCGGTCCGCCAACTGGGAAACCAGCCCATAGACCGACTCGCGCATGTCGTAGCCCACGACGAAGACGTTCTTGATCGTCGGCTTGTAGAGGCCTTCGTAGGTGGTGATGGGCGCCATGGCGGGCACGCCGGCCTGCTTGAGGATCGGCATCGCGGCCTGGGCCTGGGCCGTCCCGGAGATCGAGGTGAAGGCGAAGACCTTGTCGCTGTTCAGCAGCTTGCGCACGCCCTGGATCGTGCGCGAAGGAACGTAGCCGTCGTCTTCCGAGACCAGCCGCAGCTTGCGGCCGTGGATACCACCGTTGGCATTGGCCTCGGCGATCGCCACCTTCACGCCCAGGTTGTGCGCCACGCCCAACATGGCCGGCGGACCGGTCAGCGGCAGGATATCGCCGATGACGATCTCGGTATCCGTGACGCCCTGCTGCGCCGATGCAGGCGCTGCGACACCGGCGGCCAGCAGGCCGGCGGCGGCGAGCCGCCAGAGTTTGTGCTTCATGTGTATCTCCTGATAGTGGTGGCAATCGCCGTTGGGAAAACTCGCGGGAATCAGTAGCGCAGCGGCCAGAACACCCACGCGTGGCGCAGGTCGTGCCAGATGCCGCGCAGACCCCGCGGATCGAAGCGCAGGAAGGCGATGATGGCCAGGCCGTAGAGGATGGTCTTGACTTCGTGGGCGCTGGTCGTCATCACCTCGGCCAGGCGGCCGCCGAGGCCGGCCATCAGCGCCGAGAACACCTCGGGCATGCTGACGATGAACACCGCTCCCAGCACCGCGCCGAGCACGGAGCCGATGCCGCCAACGATGATCACGGCCAGGGCTTCGATGCTCAGCAGGAAGGGGTAGCCTTCCACCGACACGATGCTCATATACATGCCCATCAACGCGCCGGCCACGCCGGTCAGCGCCGCGCTCACGAGAAAAGCAAGCAGCTTGTAGCGCACCAGGCTGATGCCCATGGTGCGGGCCGCGATGTCGTTGTCGCGGATCGCCACCAGCGCCCGCCCCACATAGGAGCGCCGCAGGTTCAGCACCACCAGCACCGCCAGCACGCACATCGCCACGCAGAACCAGTAGAAGGCTCGGTCGCTGGACAGGTTTAGGCCAAAGATCACCGGGCGCTCGACCATGATCCCGCTGCCCGCGCCGGTGAACTTGCCGCCCGCCAGGATGCCGGCGCTGACGATATGCGCGAAGGCCAACGTCGTGATGGCGAGGTAAAGGCCGTGCAGGCGCAGCGAGGGAATGCCCACTATCAGCCCGAACGCCGCCGGCACGATGGCCGACATGAGCAGCGCAAGCTCGGGCGGCAGGCCCAGCCGCGTGACGCCGATCGCATAGGCGTAACCGCCGAGCATCAGGAAGCCGACATGGCCCAGGGAGATCAAGCCCGTGAAGCCGGTGAGCACCATCAGGCCCAGAGCGCCCACGGTCGTGAACAGGATCACTGTCATCAGCGACAGCACGTAGCTGCTCATGACGAAGGGCGCTCCCAGCAGCGCGGCCAGCAGCAGCGCCACCCAGATCTTCACCGCGGGCGAGTCCGTCAGGACCACCAGGTCGCTGTACTTTTGTTTGAAGAAGCCGCTGCGCATCAGACCCTCTCGATTCTTTTTTCACCGAACAGCCCAAAGGGCCGCACCATCAGCACCACCAGGATCAGCACGAAGCCCGCGATCTCCTTGAGGGTGCTGGGCAGGTAGCCGCCCACCAGGTTCTCCAGCACGCCAATCACCAGCCCGCTGACCCCCGAGCCCAGGATCGCGTCGAAGCCGCCCAGCACCGTGGCCGGGAAGGCCTTCAGGCCCAGCTCGAAGATCGTGGGCGCGAGGCCATAGATGACCGCGAAGAAGGCGCCCGCCAGACCAGCGAGCCCGGACGCGGCGGCCCATGCCACCGACTGGACGCGGGCCGTCGACACGCCCATCAGCCGCGCCGTCTTCTCGTCGGCCGCCACTGCGCGCATGGCCACGCCGAAGCGGCTGCGGCTCAGGAAGAACCAGAAGCCCGCCAGCGCCAGCAGCAGCACTCCGACCACGGCGATCTGGCTGACACGCATGCCGATACCGCCCAGGTTCACGATGGCGTCCGCGCCCGCCACCGCGAATTTCTGCGGCGAGGCGCCCCAGACCAGGGTCACAAGCGAGCGCAGCACGACCGCCAGGCCCACCGTGACCAGCACCACGGACAGCACGGGCTCGCCGAGCATGGGCCGCATGATCAGGCGCTCGCAGATCAGGCCCAGGATGGCCCCCACCACCACCGCGATGAGCACCGTGAGCACCGCCCCGGTGCCCAGGGTGGTGGCGATCGACCACGAGGTGTAAGCCGCCAGCATGCCCATCTCGCCCTGCGCGAAGTTGACAATGCCGGTGGCCTTGTAGATCACCGCGAAGCCCATGGCGACCAGGCCGTAGACGGCCCCGATCACCAGGCCCGAGACGATCAGTTCGATGAAGTAGCTCATGACGCCTGTCCGTAGATCTGTTCGAGTTCGCGCGCGAACTTCTTGTTGATGAGGCCTCGGCGGACCTTCTGGGTGGCGGTGAGTTCGCCGTCGTCGTGGTCCAGCTCCTTCTCGAGCAGCACGAAGCGGCGGATGTTCTCCACCCGCGCGAAGCGCGAGTTCACCTCGTCGACCGCGGACTGGATCAGGGCCACGACCTCGGGCAGCAAGGTCACGGATTTGAAGGTGGTGTATTGCAGGTCGCGTTCGGCGGCCCACCGGCCCACGCTGTCGAAGTCGATCTGGATCAGTCCGCCAAGGAACTTGCGGCCCTCGCCCACCACGATCGCCTCGCGGATGAAGGGGCTGTCCTTGAGCGCGTTCTCGATCTCCGAGGGCGCAATGTTCTTGCCGCCGCTGGTGATGATGATGGCCTTCTTGCGGTCCACCACAGCGATCTCGTCGTCGCCGCGGACCTCCACGATGTCGCCCGAGGCCAGCCAGCCGTCGGGCTGCAGGATCTCGGCCGTGCCCTTGTCGTCGAAGAGGTAGCCCTTGAAGACACCCGGCGAACGCAAGAAGACCTCGCCGTCTTCGCCGAGCTTCCACTCGGTGCCGGGCATCGCGGGCCCGCAACTGGCGTTCAGGAAGGGGCGCCCCGGCACCTGCACGAAGCCCAGGCCGCAGGACTCGGTCAGGCCGTAGCCCTGCCCCACCGGCACGCCGATGATGTCGAAGAAGCGCAAGGTCTCGGGAGATACCGAGGCGCCGCCGCACATCCGGCTGTGGGTGCGATTCAGGCCCATGTGGCGCTGCATGTTGCGAAACAGCGCGAGGTACCAGAAGCCGAACTCCAGCCGGTCGCGCAAGGCCGTGAGCCGGCCCTCGACCGCGCGGCGGTCGGACAGCACACGGCCGCGCTTCATGCCGACGCGGTAGACCCAGCGCGACACGCGGCTCGCGTCCTTCATCCGAAACTCGAAGCCCTGCTGCAGCTTCTCCCAGATGCGCGGCACGCCGAGGAAGAAGCTGGGCGCGATCTCGCGGATGTTGGTCGCCACGGTGTCGATGGACTCGGCAAAGCTCACGCAGCCGCCGGAGATCAGGTGCTGCACCGTGGAATAGGCGCGCTCGGCCACGTGGCACAGGGGCAAGTAGCAGACCGCCTCGAAGGGCTTGCCGTGCATCTGACGGGCCGTGCGGTAGGCGTAGGTGCCATAGATGAAGTTGCGGTGCGTGAGCATCGCGCCCTTGGGCGGCCCGGTGGTGCCGGAGGTGTAGACCAGGATGTTGGTATCGTCCGGCACCAGGCTCTCGATGCTGGCGTCGAGCCGCTGCTCCGCTTCGGCGTCCTCGGCCGCGAGCTGATCACCCAAAGCCATCAGATGCGCGAAGCTGTGCGGGCGCCCCGGCGCGTAGCGGCGCAGGCCCTTCATGTCGACGCAGAAGAGATGCTGCAGGTGCGGCAGGCCGGACTCGGTGGCCATCGCATCGAGCACCTTGTCGGTCTGCTCCTGGTCGCCGGTGATCGCCACCTTGGCCTGGCAGTGGCCGGCAATGTAGAGCACCTCGGCCCAGGGGTTGGTGGGATAGATTCCCACCACCTGGACGCCGATCATCTGCGCCCCCAGGTCGGCATAGAACCACTCCGGAAGCCCCTCGGCCGCGATGACGATGCGATCGCCGCGTCGCAGGCCGAGCTTCATCAGGCCCAGCGCGGTGCGGCGCGCGTCGCGGTAGTAGTCGGCCCAGGTGCGCGTGCGCCAGATGCCGTTGACCTTCTCGCGCAGCGCCACCTGCTCGCCGCGCTCACGCGCATGCGCACGCAGGAAGGCGGGCAAGGTGCCCTCGCCGCGGATCAGCCGCTCGTGCTCAAACATGGCCGTCCTCCTCGCCGAGATAGGCCGCCAGCACGGCCGGGTTCGCGGCCACCTCGGCCGGTGTTCCCTGCGCGATCAGGCAACCGAAATCCAGCACGTACACACGATCCGAAAGGTCCATCACCACCTGCATGTCATGTTCGATCATCAGTACCGCGATACCGAACTCGTCGCGGATGTCCAGGGTGAAGCGGGCGATGTCTTCCTTCTCTTCACGGTTCATGCCCGCCACGATCTCGTCGAGCAGCAGCAGGCTCGGCTCGCAGGCAAGCGCCCGGCCCAGCTCCACGCGCTTCTGCTGGCCGTAGGCCAGCTGGCTCACGGGCTTGTCGCGCAGCTCCTCGATCTCGAGGAATTCGATGATCTGCTCGACCTTTTCGCGGGCGGCGATCTCCTCGCGCCGCGGGCGGCCCCAGAACGCGAGCGACTCCAGCACGCTGTAATTGAAATGGATGTGGCGCCCCACCAGCAGGTTCTCGACCACGCTGCCCTGGCGGAACAGAGCCAGGTTCTGGAACGTGCGGCCGATGCCCAGGCGGGCGAACTCGGAGGACTTGAGCCTGGCGGTGTCCTGCCCCTTGAACAGGATCTTCCCGTCGCTGGGCGGCAGCACGCCGCTGACCAGGTTGAAGGTGGTGGTCTTGCCGGCGCCGTTGGGGCCGATCAGGCTCACGATCTCGCCCGGCATCACCTTCAGGCTCACGTCGTTTACGGCCTTGACGCCGCCGAACCGCTTGGAGATGTTGCTGGCCTCGAGCACCGGGGTCTGCGAGGGCGTGCTCATGACAGCCACCTCTTGCGGCGCTTGTAGTGCTTCACGTCCTTCATGCTGGTGCGCCCGGGCTTGGCGCTCAGGCCGAGGTAGAACTCCCGCACGTCCGCATTGCGCCGCAGTTGCTCGCAAGTGCCGTCGAGCACGACGCGGCCGTTCTCCATGATGTAGGCATAGTCCGCGATGGCCAGCGCGCGGTTGGCGTTCTGCTCCACCAGCAGGATGGTCAGGCCGGTGGTGTCGCGCAGCTTCTGGATGCTCTGGAAGATCTCGTTGACGATCAACGGGGCCAGGCCCAGCGACGGTTCGTCGAGTGCCAGCACGCGTGGCCGGCTCATGAGCGCGCGCCCGATGGCCACCATCTGCTGCTCGCCGCCCGAGAGATAACCCGCGACCGTGCCGCGCAGCACCGCCAGCCGCGGGAACAACGCGAACACCTCCTCGCGCGCACGCGCCAGACTCGCGGCATCCTGCAGATGCGCTCCGGCAATCAGGTTCTCCTCCACAGTCAACGTGGCGAACAGGCGCCGCCCCTCGGGCACCTGCACCATGCCCTGGCGCACGATGGCCGGCGCCGGCGTCTTCTCAATCGCCAGCCCGTTCAACAGGATCGAACCCTTTTCGATCTCGCCGTCCTCGGCATCCAGCACGCCGGAGACGGCCTTGAGCACGGTGGACTTGCCCGCGCCGTTGGAACCCAGCAGCGCCACGATCTGGCCCGGCCGGACTTCGAGCGACACGTCGCGCACGGCTTCGATGGCACCGCCGTAGACGACCTGGATGTTGTGGATCGCGAGCGCGGGCTTCGGTGGATCGGCGGATGTGTGTGAGGTGACCATACGTGGAGGAAATGGAAGCCGGTGCCGCCGGCCGGAAAAAAGTAAACTGCTCTTTTATAGACCGTCTCGTCGGTCTGAGAATGCGCGAATTATGAGAGGCTTGGGCAGCCCTGCCTCTGGGGAATACCCTTGATGGCGCCGTGTGGTGCGCATCGTCCCGCGAACGGGGGCCCGGCGGCCGTTCGCCGGGATGCCCTGTCCCACCGCAGCGCCGCCCGCGTGTGTGCCGACCGGTCAGTCGACGCAGGCCAGCAGGCGATCCTGCGTGGCCGTTGCGCCATGCCGCCCTTCGAGCTGGTGCTCGTGCACGAGAGAGTCACCTCGTCCGTGCGCCGCGTGCGCGCTCTCGGACGCCACGTGTCGCCAGCCGTCGCAGCGCGGCACCCTGTGCAGCGCCATCCGTTGCGCCAGCGCGGGCGTGCAGCGCAGGGTCCGGCCGGTCATTCCGTTGTCGGCGCTGGGCGACGGTGCGCGCTGGTGCGCGGCTCGATGCCGGGCTTCAGGCGCCAGTCGGCACCGAACTCGTCGAGCCGGTGCACCGGCATCGGCTCCTCCTGGGCAATGCCGCGCAGACGCTGCGTGTATGCGTCGATGTAGTCCGCGCGCGCCTGCGGCGTGGTGTAGTGGATGGACCACGACGCATGTGGCCGCAGTACCTCAAAGCCTGCATAGGCCAGCGTGCCATGGAGCAGGTGCCAGAGGTTCAAGTCCAGGTGGGCCAACAGGCCGTCGGCCTCCACCATGCCGGGCAGGCACGCGGTGCTGGTGCAAACCAGCGCACGCCGCCCCTTCAGGCCGCCGGTGTCGAAGCGCCGGCCCTTGCCATAGACAACGCCGTTGACGAACACGCGATCGAACCAGCCCTTCATGATGGCCGGCACCGAGAACCACCACAACGGGAACTGCAGGATCAGCAGGTCGCAGGCCTGCAGTTTGTCCAGCTCCGCCTGGATGTCTGCGGCGAACGCCTGGTGCTCGTGGGCGAATTTCTGCTCGCGGTCGTATTGCAGGGCCTCCGGGAAGCGCCGCTCGAGGAAATCCTCGGCGCTCGCCACCGGATTGAAGCCCATGGCATAGAGATCCGACACCACGACCGCGTGCCCCTCCTCCCGCAGCACCTCCAGCGATCGGTCAAGCAAGGCGCGATTGAAGGACTTGGGCTCCGGATGGGCGTAGACGACGAGGATGTTCATGTCCTAAATAATAGACCGTCTCGGCGGTCTATTAATCGGATTTACCCTGAGGAGATTCCGCCCCGGCGGTCGGAATCGAAGTGCCGCTATGCTGGTTGAACGACTGCGGCGGGCGCGGGTGGTGTCGGCGGAAGCAGTTCCTTGAGGGGCACAGCGTCGTCGCCCAGCGCCGCGACTTCGGCCTTCACGCCGGCTGCGACCAGCCGCTTGGCCAGCATGAAGTCGGCTGGCCGGTTCACCGCGTCAGCGGCGATCACCCGCCCGGCCTGCAGATAGAAGGCAATGAAGCGGCGCGAGGCGGGATCGCCCCGCAGCACACAGCTGTCATGCCCCTGGGACAGGCCGACCATCTGCAGCTTGAGGTCGTACTGGTCGGACCAGAACCAGGGCACCGCGCGGTTGGGCTTGGGATTGCCGCACAGCGCCGAAGCGGCGGCCCGGGCCTGCTCCAGCGCGTTCGGTACGGACTCCAGGCGGATGCACCGGCCATAGAGCGCGCTGTGGTGCGCGGTGCAGTCGCCCGCGGCGAAGATGTCGGGGTCGGAGGTCTGCGACAGTTCGTCGACGAGGATGCCGCCGTCGACGGCGAGCCCGGCTTCCTGCGCGAGTTCCACGTTCGGCACCATGCCGATGCCGGCCACCACGATATCGGCCGCGATGCGCTCCCCTGCGGCGCACACCAGCGCCGCGATCGCGCCGTCGTCCGCCAGTTCCGCGCGCTCGATGCACAGGCCGGTGCGCAACTGCACACCGGCTTCCCGATGCACGCCCTCGTAGAAGGCCGCCACCTGCGCACCGGTAACCCGCGCAAGCACACGCGGCAGCGCCTCGACCACCGTCACCTCGGCGCCGAACTTGCGCGCCGACGCCGCAAGTTCGAGTCCGACGTAGCCCCCGCCCACGACCACCAGGCGCGTCCCCTGCTGCAGCCCGGCGCGGATCGCGTCGGCGTCCGCAAGGGTGCGCAGGCAGTGCAGGTTGCGCGGCTTGATGCCGGCTTGCAAACCCGGCAGGTCGAGCGCGCGCGGACGGCCGCCCGTGCACAGCGCGAGCTTGGTGTAGGGCATGGCCCGGCCGTCCGAGAGATGCACCGCATGCGCCGTGCGGTCGATGCGTATCAGGCGTGCGCCCGAATGCACCTGGACCTTCGCCGCCTCGTAGGCCGACGCCGGCCGCAACGCGAGCGACTCGAAGCTTGCGGCGCCATGCAGGTATGCTTTGGACAGTGGCGGCCGTTGGTATGGCAGCACCGCCTCGTCGCCGACCAGGTCGATGCGGCCAAGCCAGCCCTGCTGTCGTGCCGCCACCGCCAGTTCCGCGCCGGCATGGCCAGCGCCCACGATCAGAAGAATCTCGTTTTCACGCATGGTGTCCCCAAAGAATGCCCATCACCGATTTTCATGCCCGGCAACAATTTATAGACCGTCTAGTCGGTCTAATAATAGACTTGCGGCAGGATATTGACAAGCCGTGCATGCCGCGTCGACGCACGCGGCACAGCACCGCCACGGCACCAACATACAACAGGACCAAGCCATGACACGGGTACGCGCAGACGACTACGACGACAAACGACAGTCGATCCTCGACCACGCCGCATCGCTCTTCGCACGCAAGGGCTTCGAGGGTTCGACCATGGTAGAGGTCGCGCAGGCCTGCGGCACCTCGAAGTCGCACCTCTACCACTACTTCGCCCGCAAGGAAGACCTGCTTTTCGAGATCGTGCGCGTGCACATCACGGCGCAGCTCGACGAACTCGAGGCGGTCGTGAACCAGGCCTTGCCGGCCGAAGAACGCTTCGACCGCTACGTCGAGGCCTTCGTGGCGCGCGGGGCCAGCTCGCGCAACGAACACCTGGTGCTGATGAACGACATCAAGTTCCTGCCCGACGTCCAGCGGCGCGAAGTGCGCAAGCTCGAGAAGCGCATCGTGGACCTGCTGGTCGGCGTGCTCCACGAGATCAATCCGGAGCTGATGCCGGCCCGCGCTCCGCGAGGCCCCTACGCGATGCTGCTGTTCGGCATGATCATCTGGACCTTCACCTGGTACGAGAAGAGCGGTGCGATACCGCCGCGCGAACTGGCGGCGCGGATATCGCAGCTCTTTGTGCACGGCTTCAAGGGCCAGCGCTTCGTGCCGCCGGAGACGCGCAAGCGCTGAGCGGCCACCTCAGCCGGCTTCGGCGCCGTCTTCGTCGCGCCACACCACGCAGTCCTCCACCGATGCGCGCGTGGTGCGAAAGCTGTTCGCCGGATGCGATGCATCGGCACGGCCGAAGGAGATGCCGCATACGATGCGGCGGTCTGGCGCAATGGCGAGGTGGTCGCGCAACACCGCGGGGTGCGCGACCACCGCTGCCTGCGGGATCGCGCCCATGCCCAGCGCCTGCGCGGCCAGCAGGAAGTTGGCCACATAGGCGCCGCAATCGATAGCGCCATAGGTCCCGAGCGCCTCGTCCGCCGTCACGACGGCCAGGTGCGGCGCGCCGAAGAAGCTGAAGTTCTCGCTTGCCTGCCGCGCCGACGCGGCGCGGTCGCCCGGCGCGATGCCGACCGCGGCGTAGAGCGCCATGGCGCAATCGCGCCGACGCTCGCGGTACACGCCCTCGTAGGCGCGCGGCCACGGCAGGTCGGGCGCGGGCGCTTCGGACGCCGCAGCCCGCAGGGCCGTGCGCAGGCGCTCCAGCCGGGGCCCGCTCGCGATGTAGACCTGCCACGGCTGCGCGTTACACCACGAGGCAGTGCGCTGCGCCGCATCGAGCACACGCACGATGTCCTCGCGCGCGAGTGGCGTGGGGTGGAACGCCCGGCAGCTGTGGCGTCGGTCCAGCAGCGCGCGCAGCGTGTCGAACTCGAGCGAGGCGTCAGCCATGCACGGGCTCCAAGCACAGCCGGCACGGCAGCCGTTGCAGGGTCTTCTTTTTCATGATGTTCTCCATCGCATTCCAGACAGCAGACGCGCGAGGCTAGGCGCCGACCACACCGCGATCGTGCAGGCGGCCGAACTCGGCGCTGTCGATGCCGAGCACCGCATGCAGCACCTGCTCGGTGTCCGCGCCGAGCCGCGGCGCGGGCTGCACCGCGCGCCGCGGCACCGCCGAGAACTCCAGCGGCAGGCCGGGCGCGACCAGGCGGCCGACGCCGTGCTGATCGATCTCGCCGAACATCGGGTTGGCCAGAGAACAGGCCTCGTCCTCGGCCACGAGCTGGGACACCGTTTGGTACTTGCCCCAGCAGACGCCGTGGCGGTCGAACTGCGCGGCCACCTCGGCGAAGGGCCGGGCCCCGATCCAGCGCGCGACCACCTCGGCGATCTGTTGGCGTGCGAAGAAGCGGTCGCCTTCACGGGCCAAGTCGCGCCCGGTCCGCCGCGCGATCGCGTCCATCTCCTCGCCCATCGCGAGCGCATCGCACAGCGCGCGCCATTGCTTGCCCGTGAGGCCAACCACCATCACGCGCACGCCGTCAGCGCTCGCGAAGTCGTGGCCGAAGGCGCCGAACAGGTGGTTGCCGTGCCGGCCCCGTGCCTGGCCCAGTTGGGCTTCCGCCAGCAAACCCAGGTGGCCGACCGCGGCCAGCGCGACGTCCTCGAGCGCGAGCTTCACATGCTGCCCAACGCCGCGCCGCCGCCGATGCCGCTCCGCCGCCAGCAGGCCGACGGCCGCCATCTGGCCGGTGACTAGGTCCCAGGCCGGCAGCACGTGGTTGACTGCGGTCTCGGCATCACCGCTGCCGGTGAGATAGGGCAAGCCCATGCGCGGGTTGATCGTGTAGTCCACGGCCGAGCCGCCATGGCGGTCGCCCTGCACGGTCAGCTGGATCAGGTCGTCGCGGCGCTCGCGCAGCTTGTCGTGGTCGAGCCAGCCGCGCGGCGGGAAGTTCGTGAGCAGCAGGCCCGCGTCCTCGCCGGGTGCGGCGATCAGGGCCATCGCGACCTCGCGGCCCTCGGCCGAACCAAGATCGAGCGCGACGGACTTCTTGCCTTTGTTGAGCCCGGCCCAGAACAGGCTGCTGCCGTTCGAGGCGACGGGCCAGCGCCGGTAGTCCAGGCCGCCGCCCAGCGCGTCGATGCGGATCACCTCCGCCCCCATCTGCGCCAGCGTCATGCCGCCGAGCGGCGCCGCCACGAAGGCGGCCGCCTCGACCACGCGCAGGCCTTCTAGCAGGTTGCCGTTGTCCATGTCGTCGCGCTCCTCAGTGCGTGACGGCTGCCGCCTTAGCGGAGGCGGCGTCGGCCAGCGCCTGCTCGAGCAGGCTGCGCGCGATGACCTTGAGCGCCAGCGTTTCTTCCGCTCCTTCGAAGATCGACAGCACGCGCGCATCGACGAAGTAGCGGCTCACCGGGCTTTCCTCGGCGTAGCCGTTGCCGCCATGCAACTGCAGCGCCTCGCGCGTCACCCATTCGGCCGAGCGGCAGGCCAGCAACTTGACCAGGCTGGCTTCCATGCGGCCGCCGCCTTCGTCCAGCGTCCGGGCCACCGCATAGGCCAGGCGCTGGCAGGCCGCGTAGCGCGCGCCCATGCGCGCCAGCTTGGCGAGCGTCAACGGGCAGTCGAGCAAGGGTGCCCCGAAGACCTTGCGGTCCTCGACGTAGCGCAGCGCTGCCTGGATGGCCGCGCGCATCACGCCCGATGCGCGGCCGGCGGTCTGCATGCGGCCGCCCATCATGCCGGCCATCGTGAAATAGAAGCCCTTGCCCAGGCCCGCCGCGCCGCCGATCACGTGGCTGTCGGGCACGAACAGGTTGTCGAAGGACAGCTCGAACGAGTGCATGCCCCGGTAGCCGATGGTCGCGATGGCCTTGCCCGTGAGGGCGCCGCCCCCCTGCGCCTCGCTCTGGCGATAGGCGAAGGCATGGCCTTCGTCCGAGGGCTTCTCCACCAGCATCAGGCTCAGGCCGCGATGGCCGGCCGAGCGATCGGGATCGGTGCGCACCACCACCATCAGCAGGCCCGCCTTGCCGGCGAAGGTGCACCAGGTCTTGGCGCCATTGAGCCGCCATCCGCCCTCGACCCGCGTGCCGCGCAGCATCAGGCCGGCCACGTCGGAGCCGTAGTCGGGCTCGGTGATCGCGATGGCGCACAACGGGTCGCCCGCGGCAATGCGCGGCAGCCAATGGGCTTTCTGTTCGTCGGTCCCGCCGGTCATCAACGCACGGCTCAGGATCTCGGGCCGCGTGATCAGGCTGCCGGCGCCGGCCAGCGAGGCCTCCGACAAAGCCTCGGTCACCAGCACCATCAGCAGCGTGTCGTCGCGGTCGTTCGGCGCACTGCCGCCGAAGCGCTCGGGCACCGACAAGCCGAACACGCCCATCTCGCGCAGCGGCTGCAGCAGGCTCTCGGGCACCGTGAGGTCGTGGCGGTGCAGGGCCTCGGCCTGCGGCGCCACCACGTCGGCAGCGAAGCGCCTGAAGGCGTCCTGCGCCATGGCATGGCCCTCGTCGAGCACCACGCCCCCCACTTCGCCCTCGGCATCCGCCAGCGCCCGGCCGGTGGCCTGCAAAGCGGCGGCACTGCCGGCCGAACGGCGCAAGGCGTTCCATGCCGGGTCCGATGCCAACGCCTGGACCGGCGCGAGCTCGAGCCCGAGCTCGAGAAAGAGCATTTCAGTTCGCGCCAGCACCGCGGCGATGGCATCGATGCCGAAGACCAGCGCCAGGCCAGTCTCAAGGGCGCTGGCATCGCTGCCGACGCCCTGGATCGCCGTCTCGGCCGCCAGGAGGTCGGCGCTGGCCCAGGCCAGCTCATAGCTCGCCACCTGCCGCGCGTCGAAGCACCGCGCATCGAAGGCGCCGGCTTCGGTGCAGGACTGCGCGAGCGCCTGCGTGGCCCGCTCAAAGAGCGGGCGCAGCCGCGCCAGCAGCGCTGCGCAGGCCAGGATGTCGTTGGAGGCCGCCATGGCGCGCGACCTCAAGCCGCGGCTAGCGCGTCGAGCGCCAGCCTGGAAACGGAACGGCCGGTGTCCGCGCAGGCCTGCGTGCCGCCGTCGCCATAGGGCTTGACCGCATCGCCCACATGCCAAAGGTTCGGCAGCGGTGTGGTCTGCGGCAGGTCGTAGCCGCCGCAGGATCGCTGCGCCGGCCAGCCATCGCGCATGACACGCACCGACAGCATCTTCGCGTTCGCGAAGCCGGGGAAGAGATCGCGCAGATCCTGCAGCGAGGCCTCGACTTCCGCATCGTTGTCGAAGTCGCCGAGCGCCGGATGCGGCACCGCATAGGCCACGTACTGGTGCCAGCCCGCGGGCGCGAGCTCGGGGCAGGTCGCGGTCAGCTCGCCGATGTTGCAGAGGCGGCGCGTGCGGCCGAAGGTGACCAGGCCCGGCGCGTCGTAGAGGCGCTCGCGCGTGGCGAAATTGATCACGATGTTGGCGGCCGGTTTCGGTCCGGTGGTGGACAGCGCGATGTACTCGGCGCCAAGGGCTTCCGCGCCCGGCAGCAGCGCCGTCGCCTGCGGGCCGATGTTGCTGATCACAGTGTGCGCGTTCACCCGCAGCCTCACGCCGTCCTTCACCAGATCGACGCCCGTGGCGCGGCCGTTCTCGATGTTCAGTGCCGCCACCGGCGCATCGAGCCACACCTCACCGCCGCGGCGGCGGATCGCATCGCTCAGGTCGTTCCACAGCCCGACCGTGCCGCGCGGGCAGAAGCCGAAGCGCTTGAACGCGCCCTTGACCGCGAAGTAGGTCAGGAAGGCGCGCGCGGGCAGTTCATCCGAGTTGGCCGCGAAGATGGCCGCGCAGAGGTTGCGGAAGATCGCATGGACGGTCTCGTTCTTGGTGTATTGCGAAAGCCACTCCTTGGTCGTGAGCTTGGCCTCGGGCAGGTCGCCGCCGCGCGCATCGGCGAACTTGGCGCCGATCTTCGCCGCCTGCTTGGTGAAGCCGCCCAGGAGCATGCCCCAGCCTCCCTTGGCGACATTGATGATCTTGCCGTCTATCAGGAACACGGTCGCGGGGTTGGGCTCGCGAAGGTCGAGCTCGACGTCGAGCAACGCGAAGGTTTCTTCGAAGGTCGATCCCTTCTCGATCGCGATGGCGCCGATGTTGACGGTGAAGCCGTCGATCTGCTCGCTCGATGCGCGGCCGCCGACACGGCCGAGACTTTCGGCTACCAGGACCTTCTTGCCTGCAGCGACGAGGCGCGCGGCGACGCTGAGCCCCCCCGCACCGGCGCCGATCACGATGGCGTCGTAGTGGATGGGGTGAATGACGGTGTCGCTCATGATGATGTGTCTCCTGGGGATGTGGAATGGGGCATGGGTGCGGCGCGGCGCAGCAGGTCGCGCGCGCGCAGCACCACGGGCAGATCGACCATCTTTCCTGCGAACTCGACGGCGCCTCGGCCCTCGCGCTGCGCGTTCTCGAAGGCGTCGACCACGCCCTGAGCGTGGGCCAGTTCATCGGCCGAGGGCGAGAAACCTGCATTGAGCACGGGCACCTGCGCCGGATGGATGCAGAAGGCGCCGACGAAGCCCAGGTCGCGGGCCAGTGCGATCTGCACCGCGAAGGCCTGGAGGTCCGAGAACTCGGCGATGGAAGAAGGAAAGCCCAGCGGCAGGATGCCTGCGCGCCGGCAGGCGAAGGCCACCATCTGGTTGGGCCCGAACAGGGTGGCCGGCGTGGGCACCATGCCCGCGCTGGCGCAGAAGTCCTCCGAGCCGAGGATCAGGCCCAGCAGGCGCGGCGAGCTGGTGGCGATGGCGTCGAGCTGCGGCAGCGCGGCCACGTCCTCGATCTGCGCGATCAGCCAGGTGTGGCCGGGCCGCAGGCCCAGGCGCTTCTCGCACACGCCCACCTGCCGGTCCGCAGCCAGCACCTGCTGCTGCGACTCGACCTTGGGCAGCACGATGGCATGCACCGCAGCGCCGACGGCCGCGTCGATATCCTGCGTCGCCCACCCGGCTTCCGCGTTCACGCGCACCAGCACCGGCGTTCCGTGGCCGGCCACGGCCGCCGCGCGCGCGGCCAGCGCCTCGCGCGCCTGCGCCTTCTGCGCCAGCGGCACGCTGTCCTCCAGATCGAGGATCACGGCGTCGGCGCCACGCTCATGGGCACGCGCGACGAAGCGGTCGACGTGCGCCGGCACGAAGAGCATCGAGCGCCAAATAGGCCGCGCCCACGGGTCGGACAGGGAAGTCGCGGCCATCTCAGTGCCACCCCACGTGGGCGCTCATGCCGAGCGCACCCAGGCTGTCGGTCGTCCACAGGCGTGCGCTGCGGCCATCGTCGGCCGGCGCGCCGTTCAGGGTCAGCGCGTCGGTGTCGAAGGCGGGGCGCTGCGCGCGGAAGTCGAAGCGGGCGATGCGCGACGCCGGTGCCACGCGTTGCGCTAGGTCGAGCAGCAGCGTGGCCAGCAGGGGGCCGTGAACGACCAGCGCGGGGTAGTGCTCCTGCCGCGTAGCGTAATCGCGGTCGTAGTGGATACGGTGGCCGTTGTAGGTGAGCGCAGAGTAGCGGAACAGCGTCGCCGCATCGGCCTGCCAGTCGCTCTGCCAGATCGCCGCATCCGTCGCCGGCAGGCCTGACGGCAGCGGCGCAGTGCTCGTCGGCCCCTCGCGGTAGACGATGTGCTGGAGCTCCTTGAGGCAAGTGCGGCCCTGCTGCGAGAGCACATGCTCGACCGTGACAAAAACCAGTGGCCCGCTCTGCCCGTGCTTGAGTTCTACCGAGCGCACGGTCGACACCTTGCGCGCCGCGTCGCCGATGCGCAGTTGTTGCTCGACCTCGATCTCGCCCGAGGCCCACATGCGCCGCGGCAGGGGCACCGGCGGCAGGAAGCCGCCGCGGCCGGGATGGCCGTCGATGCCGATGGCCGCGCGTGCCGGCGTCTCGAGGAAGTAGAGCCAATGCCACGGCAAGGGCAGCGCATCGCCGACCGACGGTGCCTGCGCACGATCGAGCAGGCCGGCCAGGGCCTGCGCCGGGAACGGGTTGATGTACTGCTCGGCTTCCTGGCGCCGCCCGACCCATTCGCGCAGGTGATCGATGTCGATGGCGGGCGCGGCGCTCATCAACGCGCCGCCTCGGGCGTGCACAGCGACAAGCCCATCGCCACGCGCCGCTCGAGCCAGGGGCTGGGCCGGTAGCGCGGATCGCCGGTCACGGCTTGCATGCGCCGCAGGATCGCGAGCACCCGCTCGCCGCCGATGCGGTCGCCCCAGGACAGCGGACCCTGCGGATAGCCCAGTCCCAGCTTCACCGCGTCCTCGATGTCTTCCACCGACGCGATGCCGCGCTGCGCGATCTGCGCCGCGATGTTGACGACGGTCGCCAGCACGCGCTGGACGATGAAGCCCGGGCTGTCGTTGATCACCGTGACACCCACGCCATCGTGCGCGAATAGCGCGTGCGCGGCGTCGCGCATGGCCGGCGCGGTGGCCGCCGTGAGCATGAGCGTGCGATGGCGCCCCAGCCCGGGCAGCGGGTCGAGCGCGACGCAATGCGTGGCATCGAGCCCGCGGGCCACGGCCTCGCCGGTGGCTTCGCCGCCCCAGGGCTGCACGATCAGCAGCGCGCCGGGTACGGGACTCTCGACCCACTGCGCACCCGCGGCCTGCACCAACGTCTTCAAGGCCTCATGATCCGCTGCATCCGGCGCCGCCCAGACTTGCAGCGCGGCCGGCAGCGCCGGCACCGCCGGCGCTGCCGGCACCTGGCACACATCACCTTCGTAGGCATACCAGCCCTGCCCCGTCTTGCGACCTAACAACCCCGCCGCCACGCGCGGCGGCACCAAAGACGAGGGGCGGAAACGCGGCTCCTGCTGGAATTGCTCGTAGATCGAGCTCATCACCTTGCTCGACACATCGAGCCCGGTGAGGTCGAGCAGCTCGAACGGCCCCATGCGGAAGCCGGCCGCCTCGCGCAGCACGCGGTCGACCTGGTCCACGCTGGCCGCCTGCTCCTCGAGCAGGCGAAGTCCCTCCGTGTAGAGCCCGCGGCCCGCATGGTTCACGAGGAACCCCGGCTGGTCGGCCGCGACCACCGCGCGATGGCCGGCGCCCGCGACCAGTTCGCGCAAGCGGGCCACCACCGCGGCGTCGGTGCGCACGGCCGCGATCACCTCCGCCACCTTCATAAGCGGCACCGGATTGAAGAAATGCAGTCCCGCCACCCGTTGCGGATACGCGCACGCAGCGGCGATCTCGGCGACCACCAGCGACGAGGTGTTGCTCGCGAGGATGGCCTGGGGCGACACGACGGCTTCGACGCGGCGGAACAATGCGCGCTTGGTCTCCAGGTCTTCCAAGATGGCTTCGATCAGTACGTCGCAATCCGCCAGGTCCTCGATCGCCGCCGCGGCGTGGACCCGACCGCGGATGCGGTCGAAGGCGTCGGCATCGAGGCGGCCCTTGGCGACACCGCGGCCGATCATGCCGAGGACGAATTCCACAGCCTTGCCGGCGGCGCCGTCCGAACTGTCGAAGCAATGCACGCGGTGGCCGGCCTGCGCGAACAGCTGGACGATGCCGCGACCCATGGTGCCGGCGCCGATCACGGCGATCTTGAGTGTGTCTGTCATGTCATTCCCCGGTGAATTCCGGGCGTCGCTTGTCGAGGAAGGCACGCATGCCTTCGGTCTTGTCGGTGGTGTCGAAGAGCAGCAGGAACTCGCGGTTCTCCAGCGCGAGCGCCGCATCGAGCGGCAGGTCGGGGCCCTGGCGCAGCATCCGGCGAGTGGCGGCGACCGCCTTGGGCGGCATGCGTGCCGCCTTGCGGGCCAGGGCCATCGCACGTTCCAGTGCCTGCCCCTCCTCCGCCAGTTCGGCCACCAGCCCCAGCTGGAAGGCGCGTTCGGCCGTCAATTGCTCGCCGGTCAGCAGCAGCATCGCGGCCACCGGCCGGCCCACCGCGCGCAGCAGCCGCTGGGTGCCGCCGGCCCCGGGCATGATGCCCACCGCCAGCTCCGGCTGACCGAAACGCGCACCCGGGTCGGCCACGATGAAATCGCACATCATGGCCAGCTCGCAGCCCGCGCCGAGCGCGAAGCCGGCCACCGCCGCGATGGTCGGCTTGCCGCATTGCGCCACCGGCGCCCAGTACTGCCCGAGGTCGATGGCCGCCACCTGCTGTGCGCCCTTGTCGACCAGAAGGTTCAGGTCGGCACCGGCCGCGAACACGCTGCCGCCGGTGATCACGATGGCGCGGATCGTGTCGTCGCGGTCTAGCGCCGCGACCGCCTCGGCGATCGCGCGGCGCATCGCGAGGTCGAGCGCGTTGCGCTTCTCCGGCCGGTTCAAGACAACGACGCCCACGGCGCCGTCGCGCGTGACCTGCACCAGCTCCGCCGGCATTACGGTGGTGCCGGCGCTCATGCCTTCGCTCCCGGCATGGCGATGAAGTCGGCCGCCCGCTTGCTGCGGAAGGCGTCATAGCCCTCGCGGAACTCGTCGCCGGTCAGGCTCTGCGCCTGGTCGTCTTCCTCACGCTGAAGTTCGAGCTCGAGCGAGGCCGAGACGCGCGTGAGCCGGTCCTTCATGCGCGCGAAGGCGCCGATCGGTAGGCGCGCGAGCTCGCTCGCCTTCTCGATGGCGGCGGCCATCACCTGGTCGTCGGCGACCAACGCGTCGGCCAGGCCGATGCGATGCGCCTCTTCGCCGCGCACCGCTTCGCCCGCAGTGAGGATGCGCCGGGCTTCGCGCACACCGACGCGGCGCGGCAGCGTCAGCATCTGGCCCCAGTCCGGCACCAAACCGAGCTTGAGGAAGGGGAACAGGATGCGCGTCCCCTGCCCCACGACGATGTGGTCGCCCAGCAGGGCGAGGCCGACGGCCGCACCCGCGCCGATGCCTTCGACGGCACTGACCACCGGAATGCGCAACGCCGCCACCCTGTGGCACAGCAGCGCGATGTGCTGCATGCGCGCCCGCGCACCGGCTTCGTCCAGGCCCAGCATGCTTGGCACGTCGCCTCCGGCAGAGAACACGCCCGCGCTGCCGCCGAACACCAGCGCGCGCACGCTGGCGTCGTCGCCGATGCCGGCGATCGCGGCCGTGAGTTCCTGCCGCACCGCATGGTCGATCGCATTACGCTTGTCGGGTCGGTTGATCAGCAGGCGCGCCACGTGGGGCGCCGGCCGGTCAAGCAAGACCACCGGGTTCGGGAATTCAGGGGCTGTCATGTGCCTTGGCGCTTTCGGATGGGAGGGTTCACTGCATGCGCTCAGGCGACCTGGCGGCCGCGGCCGGCCCAGTGCGGCTCGCGCAGCTTGTTCTTCTGGATCTTTCCGGCGCCGGACAGCGGCAGCTCCGTGCGCACCTCCACGCTGCGCGGGCACTTGTAGCCCGCGATCAGCGACTTGCAGTGCGCGATCAGCTCGGCCTCGGAAACGCCCTGGCCCGGCTTGAGCACCACCACCGCATGCACGCTCTCGCCCCACTTCTCGCTCGGGACGCCGATAACGGCGCAGGCGGCGATGGCCGGGTGCTTGAGCACGGCGTTCTCGACCTCGGCCGAATAGACGTTTTCGCCGCCGCTGACCACCATGTCCTTCATGCGGTCCACGATGAAGATGAAGCCCTCGTCGTCCATGTAGGCACCGTCGCCCGAGTGCACCCAGCCGTCGCGCAAGGTGCTGGCGTCGTCCGACGGGCGATTCCAGTAGCCGGCCATGGCGGACATGCCGCGCGCAGCGATCTCGCCCACCGTGCCGCGCGGCAGCTCCCTGCCCTCGGGGTCGACGATCTTGATCTCGGCCAGTGCCGCTGCACGGCCCGCGGAACGCAGCTTGCCCAGCGCGCGTCCCTCAGCCGTGTGGTAGTACGGCGGCAGGTAGCTCACGCAGCCGGAAAGCTCCGTCATGCCATAGCCCTGCATCAGCGCCAGTTGCGGGAACGCCGCGCCCAGCCGGTCGAGCAGGGTCTCGGCGATGGGCGATGCGCCGTAGACCAGGAACTTCAGGCTGCTCAGGTCGAACTCGGTAAAACGCGGGTGGTCCAGCACCATCTGGATCATGGTCGGCACGAGCAAGGTGTCGGTCACCCGCTCGTCCTGCACCGTCTCCATGAACTGCAGCGCATTGAAGCTCGGCAGCAGCACGTGCGTGCCGCCGGAGATGAACTGCCACCACACGCCCATGGCACCCGCCAGATGGAAGACCGGTGCGGCATGCAGGTACACCGGCCCCACGGCGTAGCCCATGGCCATGCGGTTGAGGGCCGCGCCCAGCAGGCTGCTGTGCGATGCCCTCACACCCTTCGGAAAGCCGGTGGTGCCGCCGGTGTAGAACACTGCGGCCAGGTCGTCGCCATGGGCGTGCACGTCGTCGACCGGATCGGATTGCGCGATCAGCGCCTCGTAGCCGAGCATGCCCGCGGGACACGCGCCATCGCCGAGGTAGATGGCATCGCGCAGCGTGCGCGACTCGGCACGCACTTCGGCCATCAGCGGCAGGTGCGCGTCGTCCACGAACAGCTGCGTGGTTTCGCAGTCGTTGAACGAAAACGCGAGCTCCTTCGCGCTCCAGCGCGTGTTGGCCGGATTGATCGCCGCGCCGAGCCAGAACACCGCCATGAAGACTTCGAGATAGCGGTCCGAGTTGAGCGAGAGGATGCCGACCCGGTCGCCCTTGCGTACGCCGAGGCCGCGCAGGCCGCCAGCCAGGCGCTGCACGCGGCCGACCAATTCGGCGTAGGTCTGGCGGCGCCCGCCGGCGATCGTCGCGATGCGCCCGGGGTTCTGCTGCAGCGCGCGATGGATGGATTGAGTGATGCTGACGGTCATGTGGATCCGCTCCTGGGCGATGTCGTGCGATGGGCGCGCACTCAGGCGTCTTCCAGCCCGACGATGGAAACCGAACAGACGTTCTGCGAGGGCTGGCCTCCCAGGTTGTGAGTCAGGCCCACGGAGGGCTGGCGCAACTGGCGCGGACCCGCCCTGCCCTGCAGCTGCAGGTACATCTCGTAGAGCATGCGGATGCCGCTGGCGCCGATCGGATGACCGAAGCATTTGAGGCCGCCGTCGATCTGGCAGGGAATCGCGCCGTCGGCATCGAACTTGCCGTCGAGCACGTCCTTCACGCCGCCGCCGACATCGGACAGGCCCAGGTCTTCCATCGTCACCAGTTCGGTGATCGAGAAGCAGTCGTGCACCTCGGTCATGCTGATCTGCTCGCGCGGCCGCGTGATGTCGGCCTCGGCGTAGGCGCGCCGCGCCGCGATGCGCGCGGTGTGGACGTAGCTGCCGTCCCATTCGTTCGACTGCAGCTCCCAGCCGTTGGAGGTCACGATCTGCAGCGCCTTGAAGGTCACGAGCCCGCGCTTGCCAAGGCTGCGCGCGATGTCGGGTCGCGTGACGATCACCGCAGCGGCACCGTCCGACACGCCCGCGCAATCGAACAGACCCAGCGGCTCGGCGATGATCGGCGCCCTCAGCACGGTTTCGGCGCTTACCGCCTTCTGGAAGTGCGCTTTGGGGTTCTTCGCCCCGTTGGCATGGCTCTTCACCGAGACGTGCGCGATCGCGCGCTTGAGCAGCGCCGCATCGACGCCATGCTTGCTGCGGTAGGCCGAGGCCAGCTGCGCGAAGTTGGCGGGTGCCACCGCATTGGGATACCACTGCGGGATGTAGGTGCCCACGGTGGCGACAGGCAGGCCGCCGTAGCCCGTGTCCTTGAGCTTCTCCACGCCCAGCGCGATCGCGATGTCGCAGGCCCCGGCCGCAACCGCGTACACCGCGGCGCGGATGGCCTCGGAGCCTCCGGCGCAGAAGTTCTCCACTCGGGTCACGCCGATGTCGGGCAGCCGCAGCGCGATGCCCATCGGCGTGCCGCCGCGGCCGGTGCCGACGTCGTCCATGTGGGTCGAGAACCACGCGGCGTCGAGCTGCTCGGGCGCGATGCCCGCATCGGCCATGGCCTCGTTGTAGGCCTCGACCATGAGATCTTCCGGGCTCGCGTCCCAACGCTCGCCGAACTTGCTGCAGCCCATCCCGAGGATGGCGACCTTGTCCTTGATACCTGCGGCCATGATTTACTCCGATCCTTTTTCCGTTGCGACTGCGCGCACCGGGGTGGCTTTCCAGAAATAGCGGGTGTAGCCGCGGCGGTCGTCGATGTCCTTGATGCGGAACGTCATCTCGACCGCACTGCCCGCATCGATCTCGCCGTCGGCGGTGTCGGTGAACTCCATCAGCACGCGGCCACCGCCGTCGAAGTCGACCTGCCCGTAGCGATGTGGCGGCGCGCGGTGGAACGAGAGGAACTCCGCCGACCAGCTCAGCACCGTGCCGCGGCGCTCAGCCAGCTTGTGCGGCTTCTGCGTGTCCTGCAGCGGCTTGCCTTGGTCGTACGAGATACGCGATGGCGGAAAGTGCACGCTTCCAGTGACCTCGCAGCGCCCGGCCACGAGCCCGAGGATCGCCGCACGATGGCGGTAGGCGGTGGACAGCGCGGTCTTGCGGTCCTGCTCGCCGCGCATGCCGCGCTCGAGGTCGAGCTGGCCTTTGAAGGACAGGAAGCGCGTGTAGGCCGTCTCTTCCACCCCGCGGCGGATCCACTCGTCCACGCCTTTGGCCGGGCGGAAGTTGCGGATCTCTTCCGTGACGCGGAACGCCATCGCCTGCGCCCCGCTGCCGAACTGGGCCAGCAGGATGTGCTGGCCGGGCTCGGCGCGTTCGAGCACATGGGCCAGCAGCAGCAACCCGTGCGACAGGCCGGTGTCGCCCACGCGCGAGGCCAGCGAATCGGCCACCGCCTCGGCGCGCACGCCGCAGGCCTTGGCGAGCTGCTGGTCCATCTTCTGGAAGGTGGTCGGGAAAATGAAGTGGTCGATCTGCGCGGCATCGATCCTCGCCTCGGCCAGCGCGGCCTTGACCGCGCGCGGCACCAGCTTGGCGATGCCCTCGTCGCGCACCCAGCGCTCTTCCCAGGCGTAGTCGATGTCTTCGCCCGTGGCGCGGAAGTGATCGACGAAGTCGACCGTGACGGTGCCGGCACCCAGGTACTCGGCCAGCACCTTGGCGCTGCCCAGTTGCAGCGCGGCCGCGCCGTCGCCGAAGTCCAGCTCCTGCGAACTGGCGGCGCGGGTCTTGCGGTTGTCCGCGGCCAGCACCAGCACGTCGCCGCCGCCGCTTCGCACCTGCGCCATGGCCTGCGCCACCGCCGACAGCGCCGCGCGCTGCGAGCCGGTCACGTCGGCGGCCTGCACGTCCTCGCGCAGGGTCAGCGCCTCGCACACCACGCCGGCGTTGAGCCGCTCGGCGAAGGGCAAGGTGCCGGACGCCAGCAGCACGCTGGCGATCCGCGAGCGGTCGTCGGCGGCGCCGAGGCAGTCGCGCGCCGCGGCCACGGCCATCGTGATGCTGTCTTCATCCCAGTTGGCGAAGGCACGCGTGCCCTTGGCCGAGTGGACAAACTGGGGGGCGTACCAGGCGTTGGCCTCGGCCGCCGCGCGGCGCAGCAGCCGCAAGCGGGGCACATAGCCGCCGTATCCGACGATTCCGAACATGGTCAGGACTTTCTTGTAGAGGAAGGGGTCGAGAAGAGATGGCGCACGAAGGCACCGATGGCCTGCCGCGCCGCGCGTGCCTCGGGCAGGTCGTCCGGGAACTGCTGGAAGACGTGGATCATGCGGTCCCACACCTCCAGGCGCACGTCGACGCCGGCCGCCTTTGCCTTCGCGGCGAAGTCGACCGAATCGCTGAGCACCGTCTCGCGGTCGCCGACCTGGATCAGCAGCGGCGGCAGGCCGTGCAGGTCGGCGAACAGCGGCGAGACCCACGGATGGCGCGGATCGCTCTCGGCGCCGAGCGCGTTGCGCGCCATCGCAAGGATCATCGGGCGCTGATGGATCGGGTCGCTCTGCGCTCGCGTGGTGTAGCTCTCGCCCGACGCCGTCATGTCTGTCCAGGCCGACATCAGGACCGCGCCCGCCGGCAGCGGGCGGCCGGCATCGCGCAACCGGATCAGCGCGCCCAGGGCCAGGGTGCCGCCGGCCGAATCGCCCGCGAACACGATGTCGGCGGGCCGCGTTCCCTGCGCGATCAGCCAGTCGCAGGCTGCGCAGGCGTCGTCGAGTGCGTCCGGATGGCGGTGCTCGGGCGCGAGCCGGTAGTCCAGTCCGAGCACGCGACAGGCCGCGGTTTCGGAAAGGCCGGCCATCAGCTCGCGGTGCGACTGCAACGAACCGACCTGGAAGCCACCGCCGTGAAAGTACAGCACCACCCGCCGCAGGTCGGCGCCCGGCGCGGCGATCCACTCGGCCGCGCGCTCGCCGATGTTCACGGGCTGCACCGTCGCGGCCACGGACTGCACGCCGAACAGCGCATCCCAATCGGCGCGCATCCGAGCCACCGTGGTGTGGCGGCCCCAGCTTCGATAGACCGACAGCACGCGTGCGATCACGCCGTCGAGCTGTTCGTCGGTTGCGACTGCGTCGTGCGCGCTCATTGGCCACACCCCATGCCGCCGGAGACACCCAGCGTCTCGCCAGTGATGAAGGCCGCGCCATCGGAGGCGAGGAAGGCCACCGCGGCCGCTACCTCTTCCGGCGTGCCCAGGCGGTTGGCCAGCGTGGCGCCGGTCATCGCCGCCAGCAGTTTGTCGCCGCCGGCGGCCACGGCCTGGCGCAGCAACGGCGTGTCGATCGGGCCCGGCGCGATCACGTTGGCGGTGATGCCCTTGCGGCCGTTCTCGCGCGCGATGGAGCGCGTGAAGGCGATCACGCCGCCCTTGGCCGCGGCATACACGGCCGCACCGCGCGAGCCCATTCGGCCGGCCTCGGAGGCGATGTTGATGATCCGGCCGAAGCCCGCGGCCTGCATCGCCGGCAGGGCTGCATGTGTGGTGGCGAACACCGACTCGAGGTTGACGGCCAGCAGGCGGCGCCAATCGGCGACCGCCGTCTGGGTGAAGTAGGCGTGCTGGTCGATGCCCGCGTTGTTCACCAGCACCTGGTGCGGCCCGGTGTCCAGCACCGCGCGCTGCACGCGCTCGAGGTCGGCCACGTCGAGCTCCACGGCGATGGCGCCGATCTCCGAGGCCAGGGCCCTCGCGCTCTCGATATCCAGGTCGGCGATGGTCACGCGAGCGCCGTCGGCCGCCAGCCGGCGCGCGATCGCCGCGCCGATGCCCTTGGCGCCGCCGGTGAGGAACACGCTGTGCATCGCGCTCATTGCCCGGTGAAGCGCGGCGCGCGCTTCTCGATCACCGCGGCCAGGCCTTCGAGCGCGTCCTTCATGCCGGCCAGTTGCGCCTGCGTGCGGTTCTCCTCGGGCATCGCGGCCTCGGCACCCAGGCCGAGCCCGTTCCACAGCAGGCGCTTGGTGGCCGCCAGCGCGGCCGGCGCACCGTTCGCGAGCTGGCGCGCGAGCGACAGCGCCTCGTCGGCCAGCGCGGCATCGGCCACCACGCGCGAGACCAGCCCGATGCGCAGCGCCTCGGCGGCATCGATCACCGGGTTGAACAGCAGGATATCCATCGCCTTGCGGAAGCCCACCAAATGCGTGAGCGTGACCGAGACGCCGGCGTCGGGCACCATCGCCACGCGCGTCGCGCCCGCCAGGAAGCGGCTCGACTCACCCGCCACCACCACGTCGGAGGAGCACACCAATCCCATGCCGCCACCGCCGGCCGCGAAGCCCTGCACCGCGCAGACGACCGGGGCCTCGAGCCGCATCA